>JACKQG010000919.1_pt1 | contig 41451 bp, 27 predicted proteins | sample 8237621 | NCBI WGS metagenome assembly JACKQG01 (sample SAMN15677084, study PRJNA649215) | marine metagenome | biome: marine; feature: Black Sea; material: saline water; isolation source: suspended particulate matter (SPM) from the Black Sea western gyre | collected 2013-06-09/2013-06-10 | depth... | reverse complement strand
TCTGCATCGTCATCATCTGCATCGTCATCATCTGCATCATCATCATCTGCATCATCATCATCTGCATCATCGTCGTCTGCATCATCATCATCTGCATCATCATCTACATCGTCATCATCTGCATCATCGTCGTCGTCTGTTGCATCATCGTCGTCTGAATCATCATCAGTTGCATCGTCATCAGTATCATCTGCATCATTCTCTTCGTCATCAGGTATTCCGTCGCCATCATCATCGTCATCTACATCATCTGTAAGACCGTCACCATCTGTATCTATGTCAGAATCACCCACTAATTCTGTACATATACCCGCATCGCAAAAATCACCCTCAGTACAATCTGCATCTGTTGTGCAAACTTCACCATCACGCAATTCTAACTCAGTTGATCCATCATGAATAAGAGTTTCATTGATGGTAATTTCTTTACCACTAGGATTGGACACTTGCTGAAGTGCCTTTCCCTTCCCAGCTGAACCAGGGGTTCCAGCCCATATCCCAGCAGTAAAACTCATTAAAACTATAAAATATAAAATGATTTTCTTCATTTTTTCTTTCTCCATTATTATTATTATTATTTAAACATTAAAAACACAAGTGTAAGGCACTGCTGTATTATATTGCTTTTCTATATTATTGTGCAAGAATTATTTTATATTTATTTAAATAATTTATTTTTATGCATATAGTTATTAAAAAAAACCATGTCAAACCCTTTAAAATAGAATATTACATTAATATTTCAATATATTTATTTTTTTATATTTATTACTAATAAATTGTTAATCATTTAATTTTTTTAACTCTGCCACTCTAACAATGACAAATGCAATCAATGCAAATATGAAAAAAACTAATAACATCCAAGCAATTCCTTGTAGTGAACCAATAATAGTTCTATAAATTTCTAGCACCCATCTATCAAAATTTAACTCAACAACCTGAAAATCTTTGTGATTTGCAGTAATATATTTTTCTAAATCCCAAATTCGAACACCATTTGATATTCCTGTAACCAAAATTGCAAAATATAAATATTTTGACCAAACTTGACTTATTGAGTCTGAAATAATTCGATTTAGTATATTTTCAATTGGACGATTAAAAATTTTTACAATAATTAAAGATACTATTACAGATAGAATGAATGTGACTATTAATAAAATTAAAAACATATATTATACTTCCCGTTTATATAAATAAAAATTTAATATGGCGAAATTTGCTCCCAATAATTTGTTCTTAATTCTCTTAAAATTAAAATTAAATCCTCAATTCCATTTACTTCAGTATAGGCTTCAAAGGTTACTTTTTTAATTTCATTATCAATTGATATTTCTACCCATTCTGTACCTCCGTCAGCACAATCTGGGCAACCATAAACATCATCTAAAGTTTGAAAATAGTCAAAATTAATATAACTTAATATATTATTCCATTCTGAATCTGTTAACACAATATCTAAAACTAAATCTGTGAAATCTGTGAAAGAAAGAACATCCCACCAACTATATGCTACAAAGTGAGCGTTCCCATTTTCAATTATCAATTGAAAAATACAATATCCTGTACATTCACCAAATGAAGTACCTGAATCAATTCGAATTTCCTGAGGTAGTGGATTTAATATCCATTGTACAATTTGAACAATATCAATAATATTTATTCCACCATCCTCATTCACATCCAATAGACATAATTCATCCTCAGTTGCTATATGATTAATTAAAATGATATTTACGATACCTACAATATCTAAAATATTTAATTGACCATCTTCATTATAATCACCACTTCCACAATTTAAATTGGCTTCAATACATTCGCCATTAATTAATTCATCACCGCAGTCACCTCCATCACAATCAAAAGCTGGACAATTAAATTCAGATCCCCAAATTTCATCATCACAATTTCCATTTCCTACAACAGATTCAAAATAATCTAAAGTAACACATAGATTATTACATGAAGATATCCCCGGACCTTCATTTTCTAACTGACAATAATCTCCAGGTTCTGGTTCAATTGGAATGCAAACCCCTCCATTGCAATCATCTGTGCAAATCCAACCATCATTACCATCGCAACCACATGTACTTGAAATACAAAATCCAGGTACATTTGAATTTCCAAAATCTATACATTGTTCTCCCTCACCACAACCAGTTTGAAAACAGCCTGCAAGGTTTAGGGTTCCACATTCATATTCACACGAACCATCATTAAAAGTTGCTGATTCATCAAAATTCAATGCAATAGAATCTGTACAGCCCCCATAATTTTGTAGTTCACAATCAACCTCAACACCATTAACGAAATAATCAGCAAAACAACCACCACAATAATCAGGAATACAATATGCATCAGGGTATGCTGGACACTCTGAAACTAAACATGGATTGACAAAGCAATTCACCCACCCTTCAGAACATTCACATGCCTCACTACATTCGTTAATAGATTCAAAAAACTGATCAGAATAATCTATTCCATCAACGACCCAATCACAACCAGACATATAATTACATTGCCCATCAACAAATGCAATACCTAATACCATATCACAAAATCCAAAATCTACAAATGCCAAATCTTCACATTCGTTAACATTGTTTACTGAAAAATTTGATGATATTGTTTGTTCATCAAAAATATCAATTTCACCATTCAAATTATTATATCCATAATTTACATTTGCAATGACTGAATAATACCCTGAATTTACTTGTCCAATTTCAGTTATGGTTTCAAAATTTTCAATTACAGCTAATGGACCAAGGATTACAGATGTATTTAAAACAAATGCACTGTCAATAAACATTAATTCTGTCGTCGCACTAACTACATTACTCGGTGTATCCCCAAATATTCGTATCGTTATATTATCATTTGAGTTTGGATTTGAAGGAATAATTTCCATTTCTGGAAACCACCATTGTGAGTAAGAAAATGAAAGAAAGAATGTAAGAATAAAAAGATTTAAATATTTTTTCATTATATTATCCATTATTTAGTGTTAAATATATAAAACTATCTAAAAATCGAGGGTATAATTTATTAATGAAATGAAATCTGCTTTCCTGCTCGCAACATATTGTTACAATAGGATATTATGAAAAACCGAGTGCTAACCCACCTTGATATACTAATAACGCACCTCCATAAGCTAAAATGGTCATATAAACAATCATGAATGCAGGCCATTTCCAGGAATTTGTTTCTTTTTTAATAATCGCAAATGTTGCCATACATTGAGCAGCAAATACATAGAAAACCATTAGAGATAATGCCATTAATATGGAATATTTAGGATGTCCATTATCATCTTTTTCATTTAGCATTGCCGTTTTTAATGGAATAATATTATCATCTTCTGCCTCAACATTATAAATTGTGGCTAAAGTTGAAACTAAGACTTCTCTCGCAGCAAAAGATGTAATTAACCCAATACCAATTTTCCAATCATAACCAAGTGGTTCAATTATCGGTTCTATAAAATGTCCAACTTTTCCTGCATAACTTTGGTCAATACTTACCGAATCACCATTTTCTAATTTAGGAAAAGAAGCCATAAACCATAATAAAATTGAAATTGCCATTATGATTTTACCTGCATCCTTTACAAACCCTTTACCTTTCATATAAACTTGCCTAAAAACAGATCTCCATAATGGCATTCGATATGGGGGTAATTCCATAATAAAACTGGAGGTTGATTTTTCATCACTTAAAAATTTAGAAAATAAAATAGCAAGTAAAAAAGCAGTAATTGTTCCTAAAAAGTACATAAATACCAGTGTTAATCCCTGTGCATCAAATCCCCAGATTGAAACAGCAGGAACAAATGCACCAATTAAGAGCGAATAAACAGGAAGTCTTGCACTACAACTCAATAGAGGTAGCACCATCATTGTTACTAATCGTTGTTTCCAAGATTCAATTGTTCTACTTGCCATAATCCCTGGAATTGCACATGCGTAACCACTCATTAAAGGTAGAATAGATTTCCCATGTAATCCAGCAATTGACATAATTCTATCCATCATAAATGCAACTCTTGCCATATATCCCGTATCTTCTAATAAAGTAAGAAAGAATATCAATATTAAAATTTGAGGTAGAAAAATAATTATTCCCCCAACACCTGCAATTACACCTTCAACAATTAAATCATGTAATAAGCCTGGATTCAATATTCCAGAAACTAATTCACCAAATGCAATGACTTGTGAATCAATAAAATCCATTGGAATAGATGACCAACTAAATATTGATTTAAAAATAAAATACAATAGACTAATAAAAAATGCTAAACCGAATATGGGATGAGTTAGTACTTTATCCACTTTTTCACTGGTGGAATTAATATGAATATCTTCTTTTGGAGGTTTATTAGAGAGCCGATTGTTTATCCAATCATACCGAAGTGCAGGCTCCATAATTTTTTGTAAATGACCTGCTTTCATAGCTGATTTAACAATTTGCTCTCTTATTTCAATAATTTTATTTTGAATTTCTAAATCTACTTCTAAACATTCTATCATTCGTGTTGATGAAATACATCGAATTGCATGTGCGTGTTTAAATCTTTCAGATTGGAAATTACAATTTTCTAATAATAGTTTAATTTCATTCAATTTTTCTTGAAATAGAAATTGATTATCTATAAATGATGAATTATTAATAATTGGGTCTAAAATAGTTTTTTCTAGTGATACTTTTAGCTTGTTAATTCCTGTTTTTTTTAATGCCGAAATTGGAATAACGTCTGCCACATTAAATTGTTTTTTAAGAATATCTATATTTATTAACTCATTATCTTCAACTAAGTCCATCATGTTTAATGCAATAATTACAGGAATTCCTAAATCTAATAATTGAGATGTTAAAAATAAATTTCGTGATAAATTAGTCGCATCAACAACTGAAAGGATAATATCTGGTTTATTATCACCTTTCATCCAATTTTGAATTTGGATGGTAACTAACTTTTCATCTAACGAACTTGGTATTACACTATAGGTACCCGGTAAATCAATAAATTCGACATGTTGTGAATCAGATATTTTTGCAATTCCTGTTTTTTTCTCAACTGTAATTCCGGGATAGTTAGATACTTTTTGATTTAACCCCGTTAAAATATTAAATAATGCTGTTTTACCAGAATTGGGATTTCCAATTAATGCAATTTTTTTAACTTTTACCATTTATTTCAATTTTCTAATTTGAACTTTTTCTGCTAAATCTCGTCGTAAACTTAAATAAAACCCATCAAGTTTAATTTCAATGGGTCCATTAAATGGTGCCTTTTTTACAAGTCTAATAATGTTGCCCGGTATCAAACCCATTTCTTGCATTCTAATACTACCAAATTCAGCAAGATTATATTTTTCAATAATTGCAACTTCATTTATATTTAAATCAATAAGTGAATTTAATTTTGACAAATTTCACACACTCCAAATAATTGATGTATATGTCTAACTAATTTAAAATTCATATCTATACAAATTTTATCCTGCAATAATTCAATTTCAGAATTTACAAACTCAATTATCTGTCCACATTCAATACAAACCATATGATCATGGTGATCTAATCCTAATTTATATTCATACCTAGCTCGACCATCTCCTAATTCTAATTTTCTCAAAAAACCATACTTTTCAAGAATTGCAACCGTTCGATAAACTGTTGCTCTAGAAACATTTTCTCCATTGGATTTTAATTGGTCATAAATTTCATCACATTCTCTATGCCCTTTACTTTTTATCATATTTGCCAATACGGCATGGCGTTGTTTCGTTAATTTTAATTGTTCTTTTTTTAATACAGCTTTAAACTTATTTAATATTTTCTTATCCATTTCTACCTCAAATATATTTTATTGAGATTAATTCTCAATACTAAATTACGAAAATTATAAATATGGATAATATCATTTTTTAAAAAAGAAAAGCCCTGCAAATAGCAAGGCTTTAAATGAAAGTAAGTGATAATGTAAAAAAGTTACTTTCGTTTTGAAGGAAAATTAATTATAGATATTATTTCATTAAAATCAATTTCTGTATATTTGAAAATTGTCCAGCTTCTAACTTTACAAAATATATACCTGATGATAATCCTCCTGCATTCCATTCGATTGTATGAAATCCAGCAGATATAAATCCATCAGTTAAAGTTATCATTTTACGACCTTCGATATCATATATTGATAGATTAATATTTATATCTACTGGTAATCCAAAACTGATTGTTGTAACTGGATTAAATGGGTTAGGATATACAGGGTTCAACAACCATTCTGTTGGAATTTTATTTGCATCACCACTCACTTTTTCTATTTCTGAAACGAGTAAGTTTTTAAATCCATCAATATCTGCTTCAAGTTGTATAATTTCACCAAAAGAATTTACTATTTTGAGTGTTGGTACTTCACCTTCCTCTAAAAAGCCTACTGTTTGTGAACTTAAATCTCTCCCCATTACAGGTAAGATAGTTAATTCAGGATTATATACAGTTGAGCAGACAAGAATATCATTTTTATATGCAAGAATTATATTACCTTCGTTTGGGTGTTTACCGTCTATTATTATTTCATTTAATAAATAAAATGCTTGATTTGTTGATTGTATAAATTGATATTCTTCAGGAAGTTGTATTGTTATTTCTTCTTTAATAAGAGCATTTCCACCGGGATTAGCACAATTTCCAAACCCCCATTTAAAATCAATTTCAACACCATCTTTAATATTTAACCAATATCCTTTACCTTCAATTAAAGAAGTTAAGTTTCCGTTCCAACCATTTTCTGTATTAAATAATCCAAGACCTTGTCCTAAAATAAAATTAAAGTTTTCAGAAGCAAAGGCTTCACCACCTAAAGCATCAAGGGTAGAAGCATTACCTTGCCCCCATTTAAAAGACACTAAATTATTCCCATCAGTGATATCACCATATATTTCACAATTTTCTAATAAATTTGAAAATGAAATTTCACGGTTAAATATTCCTTCTGTTTCATAATTTACCCAATATCCAGAATATGGAGAAATAGTGGTTAAATTACCACTCCATCCACTTTCAGTATTAAATAATCCAACACCCTGTCCCAAAATAAAATTTATTTCAGCATCTCCAACTAATCCATTATCTAATAAATTTACACTATTTAGATCTTCTAATATGCCGGGGAAACTCACAAGATTATTTCCATTTTCAAATATCATATTAACATTAATAGTTTCAGAAAAAGGGATACACGCTTCATTTGAGTGGACACCTTCTACCCCTGCAAGATTTGCAGTAACTGTATAACAATATCGAAAATCTAAATCAATATTTTCAGAATAATAATTAGATAGTACTCCATTTGAAATATTTTCAGTAGCATTGTCATCAATAGTTCTATAAATTGAATATGTAGTTTGTTCAAAACTTTCAAGTGAAATATTTAAATTATATGCCCCTTCTGCAGATTCTCCACCCAGATTTCTAACCATAACATGTAATTCTAATGGCTGATTTCCTTGAACTGAATATTCCAATGACATGATATTTTCATTTTGAGTATATGCAACAGCATAATTATAATCAATATCAAACGCAAAAATACCCAATGCCATTGCACCAATCTGGTCATCGCCAGTATAGGTAACCGTTAATTTCTGACCATTATCTACCGTGATGCTATACCAATCATCTAAATCCCAGCTACACATCATCATGTCATAATTTCCAGGCTCTATTGGTGATGGTGACCAAGGGTAACTATCATTTTCTTCATATGAGTCATCAAAACAAGTTAAATCACCTTCAGTGATTGTAAAAGGAAATGGCCCTGGTGCAAAATAATTTGCCCATAAAAATATTATTTGTTGCCCCGCAGTTACGGGTATTGTAGTTGAAGATGGTCCCCAATATCCACAACAATCATCATTATAACCAATAATATCAGAATAATAATTATTTTCATCCACCCCACAACTTCCAAATAATATTAATAAGTATCCCAAATTGCGTCACCTGCTTCATTTTGGGATGAAATTGTTAGCAAACCATCCATTGTAGCCGTATAACTAAACCATTGATCAAGCCCATTTGCAACATTTATCCCTGAAGTTGCTATCATTGGTTCTTCACAAGAATCTCCTGGATCAGTTCTATTCGAAACATGATTTGATGAAAATTCATTATAATTTCTCATATTAATTTTATTTTTATTATTACCATTATTGTTGCTGAGATATTTTTGATTTGATTGTCCAATATTATCTTTTCTTACATAATTAACATCTGTTGGTGTTAAAAGTGGAGTATTTATAATTGTGTCAACAAAAGGTGTGGTCCAGTTCAAAAATAATTGAGAATTATCAAATGGAGATTGTGTTGCAGTTAAATTTCGAGGTGCATCTAAATTTTCTTCAGATACAGTAGAAATTGTTAATTGATATTGACTGGGTTCTTCCTCAATATACCAAATAAATGCTCCAATATACACATCTAAACTATTGGGAGATTCATTAAAATATACAACCGATTCGCTAGAAGAATAATTTCCACTACCTGCTAAATCATCGCCATCACCCCACCAACAAATACCATCACCACTCAAAGTTTCAATAAATAAATCTATATCATTTGATTCGTTTCCAATTCCCTCCGTTGTAACTGTTAAATGTGTAAATGGGGCGAGTGTGACAACACTCCAATCAATTGCTGAATATTCACTTAACTGAGGAATACCACCAGGGTTATCTTCTAAACATAAAGAATAAGTATAAACTCCATCACCACCATGGTTGACTGCATTTTCTTTTGTATCATCATCTTCAAAATTATCATCAATACATGGAGGTGGAATTTCTAATGATATTGTCCAGCTACCCGTATCATCAGGATAATATGCAAAATTCACAATATAATAAGTAACACCTTGATATACATTAAATTTAACTGTTTCACTAAATGGAGCTTCATAATTACTGTCATCACCAGCAACCTGTGACTGTAATGGATTACCACAATCTGTAAATACACCTATCGAATTATCATAAGTAGCGTCAATTGTTATTATTAATTCATGATTACTCTCTGGAGTATATGAATAAACCATATCCCCACCTTCAGGAGTCCACGGTAGATAAATTACATATTCACCATAATCATTCAAATAATCTCCAATTCCATCTCCAGATGCAAAAATGGGGAATGTACCAGATAATGATAATGGGTCATAACAAGTTTCTCCAAAGCCAATAGGGTCAATTGGAGTAGCACAAACTAAAGGTGAATGTAATGATTCACTATTATCAGGCATATTTTGAGACAATGTATAACAATATTCTGAATTTGTATCAACATTAAAATCAGAAAAATTATTTCCAACTAATCCAGATTGATACAATTCATTATTTCTATATAAATTAAAAGAATCAATAGTTGGAGGAGCAGCGTCAGCACATAATTCAATATCCCAATTATATAAAGATGGCCAAAAAACTCCATAATCATCACTTAATCCAGACAGCCCAGATGGTGATAAACCTGAATCTGAGTTAATAAATGGTGCATATCCTAAATCACCCACATTTGTCATTGGCGTTATAGATACTTTGATATTTCCATTTGAATTAAAATTAAAATCTGGAATTTCGGATAAATCGAATAATCCTTCTTGACCATTCGAAATGACAACTCCACTAGTAATATTACTTATTGTCTCTCCATTTTCATTTGCAATATCAATGCTAACAAATGCTTCTGAATAAGTTAATCCAAAATATTCATTTGAATAATCACTAAATTTAACAGAAGTTAAACTTACATTTCCAACACCTATTGGGTAAAGAGAAATTGAAGTATAAGAATCAGTCCAAAAATATGAAAAATCATTCATATGATTCCAACAACTTCTATTATTTGAATGGCTAAAATCTAAATTTTCTATTGGATATTTATTTCTACTTTCAATTATTTCCACTATATTTATATTTTCATTTATAATATTTTGTGAACATAATCCTTCGTCCTCACAGGCGGTACAATCATAGCCATAATATGTCGCTAAATCAGTACAACTATATCCATAATTAAGATAATACCCACACATCGTTTCAGCACAACTAATCACCTGCTCATTATTTAAAATTGGAGTCCAATTTAAACTAACGGCATTTACTTCACTATTAGCACTTAATATAGGATTATCTGGAGTAGCTATTTGAACATAAAAACTAATTCCAGTACTTGGAAGTGGACCTTCAGAAATAATTAATGCACCTGAATTATCATAAAATGCATATCTAATTTCATTTTCATAATCACTTCCAGATGTATAAACAGTTTCAGTCAAATCACCATTATCAACTTGGAAATTAAATGTTTCTTCATTAGAGGCAACAGATAAATTGTCAAAAATTAATACTCCATTTAAGAATACATCTAAAATTGAATTATCCCACCCATCTCCATAAGAATCAAATAATTTAAGTGTAAATCCTTCAGTTCTTTCATTTTCAATTTGTGTAGGTATAATGAAAATTGATTGAATTTGATTTTTATTAATCAAATCATTTTTAATTTCAAATTTATGTATCTCATTATTAGATAATACTAAACTAAGTAAAATATACATAAAAATTAGCGTTTTATTTATAAATTTCATATTACTTTATTCCTTCATATTATTAGGTATGTAAATCTAATATGAATAAAGGAGTATAATATTAAAATTAAATCTGTATAAAATCCATACTGAACATTTTATGAATTAATTATTAAATTGCTTAATATATTCAAATTATAATAAATAAATACAGTTTTATTTAAATATAACCTACATTATTTAATATAGAACTTAAATAAAAAATATGTATTGTATAAATTATCATTTGTTACATAATTATATTGAATTTAAAAAATTATTTAAACTATCTTTTCGTGAAAGCCCAAGTTTCTTACGGATATTATAACGGTAATGGTCAATAGAATTGGGAATTAAATTAGTCAATTTTGCAATATCTTTTGTTTGCATATTAATATATATCATTGCACAAACTTTTCGTTCTCTTTGAGAAAGAGTTGGATAATTTTTTATTAATTTATCAAAAAAATCCTTATTTACATCTTGTAAAAGTATTTCAAAATCTTCATAGTCTTTTGCTGATAATTGATACTGTTTAATTTTAGAAATTATTTTTTTGGTTGAATTACTGTTTTTAAGATTTTTAAAATCAATTAAAATTGAATTAATAAATTCATCGCGTTTTATTATACCAATTGCTTTTACTGTTAACTTTCTATTTACATCTTCTTTTTCTTGTTTTAATTCTAAAATCCGTCTTTCTCTTTGCTGAATATTTAATTCATGACCTATTTGATCAATCACCTTTCTACTTTGATTTAGGCTATTGATTATTTTGTCACTATATATTTTATCTTTAGATTCAATATAATCTTTTGAAGCTATTAAAGCATTTTTATAATCATTACTCATTTCATAATGGGTAATAATTAGTTTTCTAAAATCTAATAATAATAAATTATCATTCATTTGAGTTGAAATTGTTAAACCTTCATCTATTAATTTTTTTACTTTCTTCAATTGATTCATTTTCTGATAAATTGAACATTTAATTTGAATAGCATTACATTTTGCGTGCAATAATTTTTCATTTTCTGCAATTTTATATGCATTTTTTGCATATTCTAATGATGTAGGTAATTTATTTTGTTCGACAAATAATGCAGATAACCCAATAAAACAATTGACAATGACATTATTATTATTATCCTTTTGACTTAAAATTAATGCTTTATTAAGTATTTTTTCTGCCTTATCAAATAATTTTTTTTCTTAATAAATTGTACCAATATTAAAATAATAAATATAAATTTCTTTCTTTAAATTCGTTTTTTCACTAATATTTATACATTCTTCAAAATATTTTATTGCTGTATCGACATCTCCTAATTTTTGATAAACTGTTGCCAAATTATTTAGAATTATTAACTCAAAGTTAATATCATTTAATGCATGTGCAATTTGTAATGCGTTTTGTAAATAATTTAATGATTTTTTTAATTGCCTAATTTTATAAATAATGGACCATAAATCCCTAGTAATTCTAAATAACTTTTTGATTGTTTATCTTTAATTAAGATTTTTGCTTTATCTAGATAAATTAATGCCATGTCATTATCTCCTGAATAATAATAGGAGTATGCTAGTCGTTTATTTGCATCTATTAAATTTGCTTCCTTTTTAGATTTTAGTGCATTTTGTAACAATTTTTTAGCAATAGTAATTGAATCATGATATTTCCGGGAAATATATTTTTTATTCCATTTTTCTTGTATTCTTTTATATTCATTATTTTTCATTTGATATTCTTTTATCTATTTATATATTTGGTTAAATCTAAAATTAAATTATTTTAAAAAATTATAATAAATTTTCTACTTTCTCAATAAAAAAACATAATATATCTGTATATTTTACTAATTAAATTAATATAATCTAATATGAAATTTTCACTTAATTAAATAATATTTTCTAAGTGCAATATGTGAAAAAAGTGAAAATGTAAAATATTTTAAATTAGATAATATATTATATGGATATATTACCATAGTCATATAATGGAGATGAATGAATATTTCAGCAGGAGAGTTTAGGCAAAATGTTTGACACTCATGGATGAAGTTAATAAATATCATCATGAAATTATAATCACTAAACATGGAAAACCCGTTGTTAAACTTGCACCAATAAATGAAGCAGAAAAACAAGTCTAATATATGGTTGCATGGTAAAACCAGCCGATATCGTAGGGAATATTATTTTAACACCTAATGGAAATTGGGAATGAAAAACCTAAACAAATTAATTTCAAAATGAACTCATTATATACAAAAATTTATTTATTTTTATTAATCCTATCGCTAAATAATTTATTTGCTGAATATTATTTTTATCATAATTATAATTATGGATCAGAATACCAATTTAATCCAATAACTGTAATTATAAATAATGGGTATGATATTAGTCAATTTACTGATAAAAGTAGAGAAATAACTAATTTCCCATATAAATATGCAATTAATAATGTATTTAATTCATTGGTACATCCAATTAAAACAATAGATAACTATGGATTAAAAAGATTTATTAATAATGAAATATTTCCTTTATCTAATGATTTTAGTTTTAATGGAGAACAATGGTATCCCAATTATACAATTCATTTAATTGGTAATGGTATGACATCAAGAAAATTAAAAGAATGGTTTATGTTTCATAATTATAATCATCCAGATTTTTATAGTATATCAACATCAATATTCTTTCATATCTTTAACGAAGTAATGGAAAATGGAAATTATATTGGCTATAATGCGGACTCAGTTGCAGATATATATATCTTTGATATTTTGGGTATTATTCTATTCAGATCAGATAAAGTATGTAATTTCTTTAATAAAAAACTTAATTTAGCTGATTGGTCATTACAACCTTCAATAAGAATAAATAATGCTGAAATACATAATCAAGGTCAATATTATTCTATGAAACTTAAATTACCAAAAAAAGATAAAATATATTTATTTGGGTCATTTGGATTGGACGGCTTAATTGGATTATCATATAAATTAAAGGATAATAAATTTTTATCATTGGGCTATGGTTATATCGGTAGGGAAAATATTATTATAGATGAAGATAAAAATATTCAAGGTGTGCTCCTTGAGAAAAGTTTTGGGTTATTTTATGATAAAAATAATTCGCTATTAGGTTCGGTCAGATATAGTGAAAAATTCTATTATAAATGGTTGATTAATTTATACCCCGGTATTTATAAAAAAAATAAATGGGGTTGTTTCTTTGGTATTAATCATAAAAATAGGTATATTTTTGGAATTAATTATAGTATTCCACTAGGAGTTGTAATCAACTAAATTTATAACTATTATAATACAAAAGAATGGGACATTGAAGAATGAAATAAATCATCATAATTATTATTTAGTAAGTTTTAAAGAGAAATAAAATTATAAAATGATTAACAATGATAAACTTTCAATGCTGTAAAATATACCACTTGCTATGGCACGAATTACCGAACAAACAATAGAACAAATTAGAAGTATCGCAGATATTCAAGATGTTATTGGTCGATATGTTCAATTAAAAAAACGCGGGAAAAATTGGTTTGCACCATGTCCATTTCATAATGAAAAAACAGGAAGCTTTTCAGTAAGTCCTGAAAGGCAAATGTATAAATGTTTTGGGTGTGGAGTTGGTGGTTCTGTAATCAATTTTATTCAAAAAATAGAAAACCTTGAATTTGTAGATTCGCTAAAATTTTTAGCAGAAATGTACAATATTAAAATTCAATGGGATGGTAATCCAAATTTAAATCAAAACCTCACTCAACAATTATACGAAATTCATGACATTGCATGGGATTTCTATCGTGAATCACTTAAAAAATCAAAAAAAAATCAACAATATTTGCTTAATGACCGTAAACTTTCTATAGATACAATTCGAACATTTCAGTTAGGTGTTAGCCCAAATAATTGGCAGGGATTATTAGATATATTGAAGGATAAAAAGTTTTCTTCAGACGCAATTAAAGAATCGGGTTTAATAATTTCAGGTGAAAAAGGGTATTTTGATCGATTCAGAAATAGAATAATGTTTTCTCTCGCAAATGAAATGAGTAAAATTATTGGATTTGCTGGTCGTTCATTAGACCCAAATGACAATGCGAAATATATGAATTCACCTGAAAGCCCTATTTATCATAAAAGTAATTTTTTATATGGATTAAATAAATCAAAAAACTATATACCCAAAAAGGACCAAGCATTGGTGGTCGAAGGATACCTTGACTATCTTCAACTTTATCAACATGGGTTTAATAATGGTGTTGCGGTTTCAGGGACTGCTTTTACCCAACAACATGCACGAAAATTAAAACGATATACAGAAAATATTGTGCTTGTCTTTGATGGTGACTCTGCTGGAATAAAAGCAGCAATTCGTTCTGGATATGTTCTTGCACTTGAAGGAGTTTCTCCTAAAATAATTGAAATGCCTGAAGGCCTTGATCCGGATGATATGATGGTAAAAGGAATGCAAAAAGATTTTGAAAATTTACTTCAAAATGCCAGACCATTGATTGAATTTCACTTTACTCATTTTGAAGGTGGAACTGGTTCTACACAACAATTAAATGCATTTGCAAGAGAATCTATATTAGAGATTTCAAGAGTGAATGACCCCATTTTCAGAGAATTACTTATAAGAGAATTAGCAGACGTAAGCAAATTTAGAGAAGAAAACTTATATGAAAAACTTTCATTATTAACGAAACGAAATCAAAATAGACTAGCGAAAATACCGATAAAGAAAACGGAAACAATTGTTAAGATTGATAAATCACGACGAGATAAAATTGAAGAGGAAATTACTCAACTTTGCTTTGTAGAAGATGCTGAAATACGCACGCTACTCTATGATAATATTCAATCTGATTGGTTTAAAAATACACATACAAAACATATTTTCGATAACGTTTTTATACATCTTCATGGTGAAATTACTCCAGACGCAAATGTAGTTATGGATGGATTAAATGAAATTGATCGAAATAAATTATCTGAATTAATTTTTGAATTAGACGAAAAAAAACCAACACTTAAGCTTGCGAAAGATTGTATTACCGTTTTTGAAACATTGGATTTAAAATCTAAATTAAATATGAAGCGAGAAGAGCTAAATAATCAACCTTCTTCAAGTAATGTAATTAAAATATTAAAACAAATTTCTGAAATTCAATCTCAGATTAAAGAAATAAAAACTAAATATAATTAATATTATTTCTTATTGATTTATAGAAATCAATTGGCTATCAATTAAATAAATTGGTTTTGGTTTAATATTTTTTAATGCCCTAAAAACTTCCCATGTATTTTTACTCCGTAATGTTTTTCCAATTGTTAAAATATTTACTTCTGGCAATAAAGAATAATTAAGCATCGTTTTTAACCCGGATTGAATTTGATATTCTTTCTCAAATGGCATCCAATAATGAAAAATTAATTCAACTTTTAGTTTATCTATATTTTTATAATTATCTAAATTAAATTCCCGATTGATAGTTTGATAGGCTGGAATACTTTTATCTATTCCTTTTTTTAAGGCAATTGTTGGGTCTAATACTTCGAAACCAAAATGTCCAAGGTAACTATTTCTAAATAGCTCTTTATAAATAATTGATTGATTAATTTCATTTGAAATTCTTAATTCAATTGACGGAGCACTTCCATTTCCTGTAGGTAAGTTATGTCCACAATTATTTGTAATTGAAATTTCTAATACATTTTTATCAAAATTAACTTGAGTATTTAATGTTGCTGAAGTTTTAATAAATTCAGAATTATTTCGTCCCCCACCTAAAAATGTATGCTTCTTTAATTTTCGTTCTGGTACCCAATCTCGACTTGCTGATTTTCCATTATATTCAGGCATGTGACATTGCTTGCATGATTTATCACTCCCAGATTCATTCCATTCTTTCCAAGTCCAATCTATGGGCATATTATTTCTTGGATAAACCGAAAAATGACAACTTGCACATAAATCTGAATTATCTTCTGAAAATAATTGATGTTGATTTGATTCATGGAAATGAGAAATTACATCATCAAAAGGTCCATTCATTTTTAATTTTGGATTTAAATAAAAATTTCCTGCATTCGAATCTGGAATAGCATGAACGGTTGTATGGCAAATCATACAAGTCACGCCTGACCGAGAAATTGGGTCTATTAAATTTAAATCTTTTGGTGAAGTTAATGCCAATGGTGCGTGACATTGATAACACCATTCAACATCTTCCTCTGGAAAGCCTCTCATCGATAGAGATAATTTATGAAATTTAAATTCAAGCATTGAAGAGGTTGTTGCATTTGCCATTGCTGAAGTTTTCCATTGATTATATATTTCTTGATGGCATAACCCACATTCTTCTGCTGAAATAAAATCAATTCGTTGATGAGATTCCCATCGTCCTTTATTTGGGTATTCTAAATCAATTCTATTTACAGGTAACACTAATTTGAATGTAAAAAATATAATGATGATTGAAAAAAATATGATAAAAAATTTACCTATAAACAAAATTAATTTCTTCATGGTCTGGTATTCCAAAATATTATTGGGCCATTTAATGATTTTGAATTTAATTTATAATAATTTAAGGCTAATTCAAATGTTTTTCCTGTATAAGTTGGATCTATACGAAATCCATTTTCTTTTGCCTTTAATGATAAATGATTAAAATTCGATTGAATAACACCATAATCTATAAGACCATAGGTTTCACCAGCGAACTTACTTAATAATGTTCCATTTGTAAAATCAATATCTAAATCATAAATAAGATTTGCATTTTCTGCAATTTTTAAAATTCTAGATTTTACGGGAATATATTTTGAAACAATATTTGATGCATAAACTGTAATATTTTTATTTAATTTACAAGCACCTAAAAATAATCCTGCAACAGTTGCACATGTACCCGCAGGGGCAAAGATAATAGAATTCTTTAAATTAATTTGGTCATTTAGTTCTAACATTCCATAATAAAATGCATAAGCACCACTATCTTTATCTCCACCTACAGGCACAATTGCATGAGTATCACTTTTTTTCCATACTCTACCTTGATATAACAATGATAAAATAGATGGCATCCAACGAATAGAGGTTGAATATTTTTTAGTACTTACAAAATTTCGCCCTTCTTGAAAATGCCACGGTTGTTTCCATAATTTTGCATGAAACTTTATTCCTAAATGATTACACCAATAAGACATTGTTTTTAAATGAAAACTACCAAATGCACCAAAAGATGTAATTTCATTTATGTGAAAATCTGATTTTAAAGAACCTAATAAATACTCAATTTTCCGAAGTTTACTTCCACCAAAATTAGGGATTTCTGTATTTTGACTATCTACTTTTATATAAAAATCATTTAAATTAGATAATTGGATGAGAGGTGAGGGGACTAATCCTAAGTCAATTTTAGAAGAAATATTAATAGTAATATTATTTGACATAGTATAAAATTACCACGAGTCAATAGACTATTAATAATCATGTTATTATTTTATTAAAAGTTTTCTTTATGAAAATGAAAATGATATTTATTCCCAGCTTTTTCTAATTGTTTACCAACAGCTGGATGGCCACAAAAGAAAATATCAACTTCTTTACCTTTTTGTTCATCTGCAATTTCACCAAATAATTGATTCCAATTTGGGCGACCAAAATTTGTTTTGACTTTTAATCCTGTTATTAAATCAACTTTTGTTTTTTTATGTTTCATATCCATCGCAATATATAACATATTTGATTTCATATCTTTTTGCGATTGTGTACCCGTTAAATAAATATTAAGAATAAAATATTTATTAATGTCTAATTCTTCAATTTCAGACAACAGCTCTACAAACCATTCAAATGAATGTTGTCCTCTATTTTGCCAGTAAAAATATATCTTATCTGGATGATTTTTAGATTTATCTGTATAAATTTTATGCAATAAACTTTTTAAAATTGAAGAATATGGCGTAACTCCAATTCCTGTGCCAACTAATATTGCAACTTTTGATTCAAATACTTTATCACTTGGAGTTCCATAAGGACCATCAATTAAAACGGGAATATCTATTTTTCTATCAGCTTCATCTTTATCACGCATATCTTTATAATAATTCAATAGATTTCCGGTCCAACTACCAACTGAACGAATATGGCAACTTACAATTTTATCATCTTCAGGTGCACTACTAATGGTAAAAGGATGCCATTCAAAATTAGAAACTTCAGGACATTTAATATAAAAATAGTCTCCTGCTTGGTAATTAAATGACTGAGGTTTATTCATAAAAAACCCAAGTACATTTGAAGGAAGTAATGCGACATCATAAACCGTTGTCTCTTGAATTAAGCTATAACTTCTTTTAACTCTCTCATAAATAAATAATAAACCAGGAATAAACAACCATTTCCAATATGATGAACCATGGAGAAGTAAAATGAGAAGCCATAAAATATATCCATAATGAGAAATATAAAATAATTTAAAATACCCACCTTTTCGGATAGAAGGCAATGCTGTTACCCACATTAAAATAAATATTAATATCAATAATATACCGGTTATACCCGGCAATGTATTTATTAAATAAAATGATAGCGGGTTATCTAAAGTTGAAAAATTAAATAAAAATAATCCAATATGAAATATACCAGAAAAAAACATTAAATGTCCAACGAGCCTATGGAATGTAACCGCATCATCTAATGGAATATAATTATACAACGCTGTTTTTCTTAGTTTAGTTATGAAATTCCTAAGCATGGGTAACAAAATAATTGCACCATTAAAATTTAATGTAGCTCCAAACCCCATCGCTAATTGAATAAAAATATTTACACCTGCATGATGATAATACATATATGAATTATTAAATAATATCATATTTATTAATAAATAAATTGAATAAAAAATGAATGTTTTTTGATCTATTGAATTTTTAAGATTATTTATTACTGAACCAAAAGGATTTTCTTTTAATTTTTTTTCATTTTCAGAAGCCTCTTCTTTAGGTTTTAACCAAGAGACCGGGCTTACCGTCATTCCAGATAATAAATCAGGATATTTTTCTGCAACTTCTTCAAATTCATCAAATGAAATTTCACCACTTCCATCCGTGTCAACTTCACTAAATAATAAATTGGTTAAATCACTTACTTGTTCTTCAGAAAATGTCAAATTATTTTCGGACAATCCACTTTTAATGAGTTCACTTAATTCATCTTCTTCAATTGTTCCACTTCCATCAATATCATAAAGGTCGAAAGCGAATTTTAATTTTTGTTTTCCATCTGCATTTTGTAAATAAGTAACTGTTGAAATAAACTCATCTAATTCTAATGTACCACTATTATCTTCATCAAATAAATCAAATAGTCGGTTAGACATTTTTTCATCTTGAATATTTAATGCATTTTTAAATTCATCTCGATCAATAATTTTATCTTCACCTGCAATTTCAGTGAAAATTGATTTTAATTTATCGATACTAATTTCACTCATTTTCTAAAATTCTTCCATAATTTGGGATGATAGGTATGACAAACGGAACAATTATTTTCTTTTTCAGATGAATGACAAGATTCACAAGTTTCAATTTGAATAGGTAAGTAAGAATCTTCAGTCTCAATATGGCAATCTTGACATTTATTTTCTTTCAAATGATTTTCATGGTTAAATGTTTTTACTAATTTATGTGGTTGAGTTTCATCCGATTTAATTTTCCAATCAATTATTTCATTTTTCACAGCATGACATTTCAAGCAATTTCCCGGGTTTTCATTTACCAAAACTTCATTTAATGATTGAAAATGGTTTGAAAGTAAATTAACCATTATTGGATTTTGGTGATTCTGAATTTGATAACTTATATTAAAATCAAATGCTGATTTAATGAGTTGTTCAACAACATCATCAACTGTAGAATAATCTTCATATTCCATTGTTTCAGGGAATTCATTATTATTTATTTCATCTAATTCATTTTTTAAATTTGGAAACCAATCATTGATGGATTCAATAATAAAATTAATTTCTTCTTTATCTGTAATACCAATTTGTTTTGAAATTTGTTGAGAACTAGTAAAACTAAATAATACTTTTTTAATCTCCCAAATGACCAAACCAATATCTTCTAAATAATCCTCAGCATCACTTAAATCTATTAATTCAATTTCTTCATCAATTAGTGTATTGACTATAAATTTTACATTATTGGAAAGTAATTTAAATATAAATGGATTTATTGATTCCTCTAAATCAATACCTGCATCTATAGGCCATTCACCAATATTTATTCCTTCATCCATTAAAATTTCATAATCTAATCCAGGGATTTGAATTAGCTTTAATGTCTTTTGTTTAAACTGGTCTTGGTGATGATGGCAAGTCGTACAAGCTGTAGAATATTCAATCGGTTTCATTAAACCATTATCTGAGATTGAATGGCAATCCTGACAATTAAATGTATTTTCACTTTTATCAAAATGAAGGTTTTGATGGTTAGAATGGTTAAATTTCCAATGAATTTCCGTAGTGGATATAGATTCAACTTTATTATGGATTTCTATAAAGTTTTCTGTTTTATTCTCGTGACATTTTATACACTCATTCGACTTAGTTAAAATTAAACTATCCTGTTTTCCCTTATGTTCAAAATGGCAATGGCTACAATCAAATTGATTTTGGGATAAATGGGATATTTCTAATTTTAAATTATGTGGTTGAATTGGGTAATCTGAAATTGAAGAATGACAATCGATACACATTTCATTAAATTCATCAATATTAGGAGGATTAAATTGAATTGATAATTGATTAATTATTGAATTTGTGGTGTCAGAGGTAGAATGACATTGTTGACATGATAAATTTTCATTACCATGTTGATAACATATTTTTATATGTAAAGAATAGTTATCATTATTTGAGCTACTGGAATTATTACAACTAACTAAAATTAAAATAATGAATAAATAAACATAATGAGATAAACTTTTCAAAACCGATTTAATTTTAAGATTCATGAATTAATAACCCTCATATTAATTTGAGAGATAAAAATATTAAAACACTAAATTTAATTTTGAGAATAATTTTGAGCTATAGATTTAACTTTATCTGCAATTGTATTTAATGAACTCGCATTGGTTAATTCAATTTGAACTTCATTCACAGAATTTAATGCCGAAGAAATTATTTTAGAATCATTATGCGCTGTTTTGAGTTCATTTAATTTTGAAATTACAGATTCTATTCTATTTTTCATTGAATTAGAATAATCACCCTCTTCAGTAGATGTTGCAAAACCTCTAAGACTATATTCTAAATCAACTAATAAACCAATAAGTTTACTTTTTTCATTTCTTGTTTTAATCTCAAAATCTCGAGGAGCTTCTCTATTTGAGGCACCATCAGAATATAAAAAATTATGTTTAATTTCTTTATTTAACCAATTTTGGAAATCAATATCAGAGCCAGCCTTATGGCCACCAACATTGACTAATTCTTCATTTGGCACGGTGTGGCATTCAAAACAATTTTCAACAATATTATAAATATCATGAGTTCTTATCATACCTGCATCATCTGCTTTTTTCAATCTATTTAATTTATGTTCGGCAGTTTCAGTTTCTCTTGTTGCTTTAGTTCCATTTGCATCATTACCAAATACACCATGAAATTCAATCCAATTACTTGCAGTACCATGACATGATTCACATGAAGGACCACTAATTGCTTTTGCTCTCTTTTTCCCTTCTTGCTGTTGTAAAGTAAAATGACAATTTGTACATAATCCTCTTTTTGCACTCTTCATTCCCATTTTTTTTAAAATTTCTTTAGATTCAGGTCGTCGGTGCATAGCTACTTGTTCTTCATTACCACTAAATACATTGTAATGAGATGTAGTTTTCCAGTGGTCAACAGCAGATTTATGACAATTTTCACAAGCGTCAGCACCTTTTATCTGGGTTGGGTCATATTCAATTTGACCAAAACTAATAGCTACCAATACCAATAATAATAATAATATTTTATTCATTTCTCTTCCTTTTTATTAAAACTAAAGCCATAAAATCAATTATATGACCTCATGGCTTTAAAAAATAATTTGTTTAAATTATTATAGCTTAACTAAAAATTCAGTTCTTGCCCCATAATTATAATCACCTTCATTTGGCTGAATAAAATACCCATCAATATTTAATACATATCTTTGCCCAAATGCTTTCATAAATTTGAATCCTAATCCAAGTTTATTTAAATCTTCATTTATTGCTTGGCGAAAACTAATTTCAGAAATAATTGACTGTCTTCCACCATCCATAAATAATTGATACCCAGAGCTAATACCAAATTCACTTGGAGCTAAAGGAGCTCCCATTGGAGGAGTATGCCCTGTCATACCAGATGGTGCAAATAAAATACCGGTTCTACCAAATGCTCCTTTTCCACCCGCAGGTGTAAATGCTTCATGTTTATAATAAGTATTTACATAAATAATATTTTTATATGGATAATGCTTTCTTGAAAACTCTCCCATAAAAAACATTCCATCACCAATGTCAGATGAATCACCTAATGCTTTAGAATATCCAAACCGTAAGGCTGTATTCCAAAACCCAAATTGCTGTACATTAGATCCTCCAATGACTAATCCATCCGTTTTATTCCCCATATTTTCTTGAACATAAGCAATATCTACATTTACCATATTTTTGTAAAAATCAGCCTCTGAAAACATACCATAAATAGTTTCATCTGTTCCATCTCTATCGATATGATTTTTCCCTGCCATTAATGACACTTTGAAATTTGATGCATAAGGAAGATGTAATCCATTAAAAGAAACTCCGAATGTTTCCAAAATATCATTTAATACAATTCCTTCTTGAAAAAATACGGGTTGACGACCAATCGTAAATCCAACATCACGAGGTAATCTATCTTCATAATCTAAAAATTGAAATAGTTCGGCAATATCACCTTCAAAAAACCAAGTTGCCGGAAAGAACCATTGCTTAAATAATTCTCCTTCTCCTTTTTCTTCAAAATTATGAACAAATTCAGATTCATCCAATGTTAAATCAACACCCGTCATACCACCTTTATCTAATGGTCTAAATGCCGCAAAGAATCGTTCAGTACCAGATAATTTCAAGTTAAGGAAAAAGTCAAATCTATTGACTACATTATTTAAACTAGGTGATTCAGCTGATTCAGATGTTAAATATTGGTGTGCAATTCTATAATTTCCAAATCCCCATAAACCAGGTTGCCAGTAAGTCCCACTCCATGGATTTATACCATAATGAATATCTCCGTTTGAAAAAAACTTATCTCCAATTTCAAAAATCATTGGCGGTCTTTCTGGGAAAGATTCAACTTGAGGAGGTAAAACATCATCAGGAAACATATAAGGTTCTTGCGAAAAAGATAATGCACTAAAAATAATTATTAATAAAATATTCGTTTGTTTCATGAATTCTCCTTATTTCAAATCTTCATATTTAAATGGAGCAGTATCGACTACTGTCCAATCTATATCTGTAAAATCACTATTCAATTTAATTACTCCTGAATACTCCCACACCGTTGTATGCCCTGAAACAACTCTATCTGCAAGTTGCTTTGCGGTCATATTATATTCAAAGCCCATATCTTTAATTGTATTAATTAAATTAACAGGTATCATCGGAGCTATTAACTTTACATTTACGGTGTAATTTTCTCCACCAGTCAATTCTTTACTTTTTACTTTATATTTCGCCCATCTATGGCCACCTGTTTGAATTCCAAATCGCTTAATTCGAAGTCCCTTAGGTCTTCCTGCTAATGTAAAACTCATTGGAAATGGTCTAATAAATGGAAGTGGTGATCCCGAATAATTTACAGGAACCGGTTCTGTACGCTCACCTCCTCTTATATTTCTTACCGTAAATTTAGGTTGTAAATTAAACAGATATGGATCTAAATCCATTTGCCCATGTTGAACATATAAAGAATGTTCATCCCTAAAATCACCATTAGGATCTAAATCACCTGATTTAAACACAATGTTGCCTGACTCATCAGCAACTTCGACTCTTAAATAAAGTGGTCTAATACTAAACCCTGTTGGTACACTGTGTCCTTCCGTAATATTTTCAACTTTAACCTTGAATTTAATCCCTCTATCAGAAGCTTTTGTTACTTCAATACCGCCAATATTATATCCATTTTTTAACAATGTTAATCGCTGTACCATATATTCATTAATTAAATCTAAATTATTTTGAATAATCTCAGAAGCATCTGCTCGGTCATCATAATTTTCCCATGCTTCAGGAAATTCAAAGCCATCATCAATTTCATCTTCAAAATCATCTGTTCCCCAACCTGATTTCCAATCAAATTTAGTCCAATCATGTACATCTGCTAAATCTTTAGCTTGTGGATTTAGGGGGAAAAGTCCGGGGTGAATTAAAGTATGATCTGGACCAGCCATCATATGATTTGTTAATTTTCTTGTTTTTGTTGGTTTACCATTTACAATTGCCGCGGGGCCAAATTCATAATTTTCAGAATCATCACCTAATGAAATTCCGGGAGTTTTACCCATGTGACAATCTTGACAAGATATTCCATCTTTTGCCGATTGAGAATGACGATATTCTGTTAATGTCTCTTGATTTCTTAAACCAACTTGATTATAAAATTCATGACATGTACCACAAAATGATGGTTCTGACATTTCAAAAAACTTTTCTGCCTTTAAATGAACTGCCATCCCTTTTTTATTTTCGGGTGAAGCCAGTTGAAATTCAGGAAGTCCTTGTACTCGTTCTAATTCTTCACCACCTTCAGGACCATAAACTTCAGTATATACATCGCCAGGTTTTATATGTTGCCGGCCAGAAACTCGACCATAATTTCTATTTACTTTATGACATGCAATACAGGTAATTCCTTCTCTTGAAACTTGTTCTCTATCTGGGTTATCCATAAATACGGGTTCACCCATTGCCATTCCTGCAGGAGTATGACACCTCATACAAAAATCACCATTTGTCCCATTTGTTCCTACACCTACAAACCCCGTCATAGCATTAAAGACTGGACTCATTTGCGTATAAGCATGCGGAGAAACTGACCATTCTCGAGTTTGTTTCGGATGGCAAGTTGCACATTCCATCGCAGAAGGATATTCCATCGCTTTTCGATGCATCTCATCTGGATTCCATTCAGAAATTTGCCCAAATAATGTTGAAAAACTGAATATTAAAAGAAATGATGTCTTAATCATAAAGATTTTCCTTTTTTAAAATTAATTGTTATATTATAAATATTTAGAATATATAAGAATAATAATTTAAACACTTTTCATAACAAACAAACAAATAAATAAATCACTGATATTAAAAGACTTAATAAATATTAATTGATATTAATATTTATTATTGAATTGAATTTTAACCTTCATTATACCATATAAACTATCGTATTTTATTTAATAATTTTTTTATAAATATAGGATGAAATATGGCAACAACACCTGAGCAGATGATGAATGCAATGATGAAAAATATTGAAAGCAAAACAGGACATAATATAAATTATTGGGTGGAAATTGCTAAATCATCTGGCGAAACAAAACATATGGCAATTATTAAATATTTAAAATCAAATCATGGAATGAGTCATGGTTATGCTAATTTAATTGCTTTTAAAATTAGAGAAGATGGTGCACCAAAAAAATCAGACAATCAAATTCTTGAAGATCAATATTTAAAAAAACTTGATTTAAAACCTATTTATGATGAATTATCAAAATATATTATAAATTTAAATCCAGGTATAAGCAAAAGGGTCTGTAAAGGATATGTTGCATTTAAAACAACGAAGCAATTTGCTATTCTAAAACCATCTACAAAAACCCGAATTGATGTTGGATTAATGTTAAAAGGAAAAGAAACGACTACACGATTGAAAGATGGTAAAAAATTTAGTGGTATGATGACTCATCATGTTGAAATATTCACAAAAGAAGATATTGATAATGAACTAAAAAACTGGTTAGAACTAGCATATAAAATGGCTAAATAATCCAATTGAGAGTAAATCCAGGTCAGCTATACAATGAAGGAATTGTAAACTTTCGCCAAAATAATTATATGAAAGCGATTCGTAATTTTAATTAGAATGAAATTCATAATATAATTAAATAATAAATACGAATTTTAAATAGTAAGGAAAATAACATGCGATTATTAGTCAATTTTATTTTATATAGTATTATATCACTTTGTTTCTTATCCTCTCAAGAATCAATCTCTATTTCATCAGCGAATCAATACTTAGTTGATGAGTTCAATTCTGCAAAAGAATTAGCTTATTATTATGTAGTTACAGGAGAAGACCCTAATTACATTCCTACATATTGGGGTTCATATCCTATCCATGAATGTTTCTGTTCTCGGGATATATGCCATCAAGCAGAATCAGGACATTTATTGGGATTAGACCTTGAAAATTTTTCAATGTTAAAAACTTTTGCATCTGATGCACCTGCAAGTAATGAATATTGGCCAAAATGGTCTTATGACTTTTATGGTAACCCTTATTTTCTAGATGCGGATGCCTATACTACCAACTACTTCAAAAATATCATTTTTCTGGTTTGTGTAAAACTCTTCGTATCAATACGATAGAAATACATATTATTTCATAAACTCATATTTTGAAAAAAGAGCCATAATTATTTAGCTCTACTAATATTCAGATATGATATTTATTAATGCACCATCATTTTCAACTAATATATTTTTTGCATCTTCAAAACTTAATTTGAGTTTTTCCATTACTATTGCAGTTTTCACTTCTCCATTTGCACTTTTTAATAACTCAAAAGCACTCTCATGATTTAAACGTGTAAAATGCATAATAATACGAGTGCCTCTATCCCAAAGTTTATCATTTGAGGCATTTAAATCAACCATAACATTACCAAAGGTTTTATTTAGTTTTATCATTGCAGTAGTGGTAATCATATTCAACACCATTTTAGTTGCCGTACCCGCTTTCATTCGAGTTGAACCTGTCACTACTTCTGGTCCAACAATCACTTTTATTAAATGGTCAATAAAAGTTAATTTTTCTGAATTATTACACACGAATAACCCCGTAATTGCACCATTAATTTTAGATTGTTTTAATGCAGATAATACATAGGGTGCAGTTCCAGATGCTGTAATTCCAAGAATGATGTCATTTTCTCCAATATGTAGATCGTTAATAATTTGTTCTCCCAAAACAGGGTCATCCTCTGCCCCTTCAATTGACTTTATTAATGCATCAAATCCACCTGCAATTATGCCCTGCACCATTTCAGGGTTTGTCCGATAAGTTGGTGGGCATTCAGATGCATCTAAAACACCTAATCGACCACTAGTGCCTGCACCAATATAAAATAATCGACCACCTTTTTTTAAACATTTTACTGTACTTTGAATAAATTCTGAAATTTCAGACATTGATTTTTGTACAGCAAGATGAACCGTTGCATCTTCATTATTTATAATTCCAACAATCTCTTGAATTGACTTTTGGTCAATATCCATTGAATTTGGATTTTGTTTTTCAGTTATTTTGTTCGAATACATACTCACTTCTCTGTAAATTTGACATATAAATCACTCTAATTTCGAAAGATATTTGTAATCTATGGAAATCTATTTTTCAATAATCGGGCTAATTTTCTCGATACTTTATTCAGGTTCTGAAATTGCTTTAATTTCTGCTAATCCAATGCAGATAAAAGTTTGGCAAAAACAAAAAATGTTATTTTCATCGTTTGCTACAAAAATACTCGATGAAAAGCCCACATATATTACGGTAATTTTAATCGGAACAAACCTTGCAAATGTTCTTGCAACTTCATTTTTCACCATTTATTTAACCACAATAATTTCAAACCCAATTTGGGTGGTAGGTATTATTGCAGGTATTATTTTATTATTTGGGGAAGTAATTCCTAAAACAATATCAAGAGAATTTTCAAATACAGGAATTTTATTATTCTCTCCTTTTCTCGTATTTTCCTATTATTTATTCCTTCCTTTTATTTTTCTATTGAATAAAACAAAATGGCTGGATGTTGCTACAGTATCAACTCATACTAGTGATGTAGAAAGCCAGGAGGATAGAACAGATTTACAACATATGTATGAACAAGTCGATGAGCCTGAAGTATTTGAAAAAGACCAACAGGAAATGATATCCCAAGTTTTTGATTATAGTGAAAAAACAGTAGAAGAGGCAATGACACCTCGCACAGATATTTCTTCAATTTCAATTAATAGTTCTCTAGAGGAAGTATTACATGTTTTTATTGATTCAGGACATTCTAAAATATTAGTTTATGAAAATTCAGTCGATCATATTAAAGGTGTAATTCATTTATATGATTTATTTAAAAGCCCATCAACAATTGAAGAAATAATTAAACCCGTAAAATTTATTCCTTATACAAAATCAGTAATGAAACTCATGTCCGAATTTCAAACAGCCAGACATACCATTGCAATAGTGATAGACGAACATGGTGGAACTGCAGGTCTAGTAACGGTGGAAGATTTATTTGAAGAATTATTTGGCGATTTTGAAGATGAATTTGATGTAGATAATACAGAAATAAATCAATTAGAAGATGGCTCTATTATTGCAAATGCTAAAATTGACTGTGAGCTATTTAATACTAAATTTGGAAATATTTTACCGGAAGGAAAATTTGAAACGCTTGGTGGTTATATAATTTCTGAAATTGGAAGAATTCCGAATAAAGGAGAAAATTTATTCCTTCCCATTGGGCAAGTCATTATTAGTAAATCATCAACTCGAAGTATAAATCAGGTGAAAATTATACTTAAAAATGGAATTTAATTTAAATAAATAAAAGGGGAAATAATATGGATGTATTTGGAATTATCGGCTTTATTTTTGGTCTAAGTGCTTTTAGTAAAATTATTAAGTTAGAAAAAAAACTTAAAGACTCTGGAATTATTAAAACGGAAACTGAATCAGAAAAAAATACAAATTCAAATAAAAATTAATTTATAAATCCCATTTTATTTATAGTAACTATTTCATAATCATTTTTCTGAACAATTTTGACCACCTACATAAGCATCAATACAATCTGGTAATAAATATTTAGTACATAAACGATTTTGAGATAAAAATGAATCACCCATATCTCTATAATTCAAGTTTAGTTTACATACATTTTCTGGTATTTCCGCTAATTTATTATGGCTTAAATATAACTTTTGTAAGGTTTTAAAATCACTAACCCACTCAGGCATATTATTTATTTTATTATAAGATAAACCTAAATATTTTAAACTTTCTAATAATGTAAGCGATTGTGGTATGGATAAAAAATGATTATACCGTAATTCTAATATTTCTAAATTCTCTAAATCTGTAAATGATTCAGGTAATTGTTTAAGATTATTATACGATAACCATAAATTTTTCAATTGAGTTAATTTCCCAATACTTTCTGGCAAAGTTCTAATTTTAATTCCCCCACCATCACTCCATTTTCCAATACTTAATTCAGTTAATTTTCCATTTGTCCATACCTGCGTACCTAATTCTGACGGAATAACATTTAAATTATTTTCGATTACAATATCTAATAAAACTTGTAAATCTGTTGGCACACCCGAAACAAAATCGGAATTCACCTGAAGACCGAAGATATCTTCAACCGTCAACTGAAAATAATTTATTCGACTAAAATCTTCAATTATAAAATTAAACGAATTATCAGATGAAATTTTAGATTCAAACACTTTCTGTTTATCATTCATATCTGGATTTTGTGAATGATACAATACATATCGACTAAAATCTTCATCGCCATTTTTATTCCAATGTAATTGTAAATTATCATTTTCATCAATATTCATTGAAATTTGAGATTTTGTAGGTGGAGAATTTGTTATTACTTGTGGTGGGGAAATTGATGATTGATTTCGGGAATCTGTCACGATTACCCACACCCAATTATCAATATTTGCATTAAACCCAGAAACTAATTTATGACTTGTAATATTTTGATTATTGTAAACTGCAATTGTATCTGGATTTATTCCTAAATCGTGTGTATGACATATGTAGTAATTATTAAAATTGTCTTCATCTGACGTAGACCATTCTAGAATAAGTGATTGACCTTCAAAATACAATGCGTTTACAGATACTTGATTCGGTGCATTATCAATTTTGTTAGAAACAGAATTACCAATAGAAGTTTGCCCCCATGTATCTGTAGTTTTAATAAAATAATTATTTTTAATTGTCGGGTCAAATACGGAAATTGATAATGTATTCATAGATTGTTCTGTAATTATTCCTAAAGATAATTCATCTATTTTTTTATTAGACATAAATATCTCATAAGATTGAAAATCACTATCTGAATTTTCTTTCCAAATTATTCTTAATTCATTATCATTAAATTCAACAGAACTAATTTGAGTTGGTGTTGGTGGATTATCAATTTGATTTGATTTTCCATTTCCTGTTGTTTTATATCCATGTTTATCCGTGACCTCAACCCAAAACCAATTTTCAACTAAAGGATTAAAATCCGAAATACTAAATGTAGTTTTATTTTGTGATGTAATTTTTTTTATTCTTTGTTTCTTACCTCGTAAAGAATTTGCTTTATACAGCGAATAATATGAAAAATCTGAATCTGTAGATCTATCCCAAGTAATTTTCATTGTTGAATTATTATAATCTACTTTTTTAATATTTACAGATGAAGGCACTTTTTCTAAATTAGATGAAAACACATCACCTTTTGTTTGATACCCAACATAATCTTCAACACTTATTCGATAATATTGATATTTTAATGGATTAATTTTTTCATCTCTAAATTGATTATCTGTAATAATATTAGATTCAAAAATTACTTTTGCATCAGACATTGATTTTTTTGAGCCTTTTTCAAGTATATATCTTGAAAAATCGTTATCTTGAGATTTTTCCCATTCTAAATTAAATCCTTTATCTTCTAATTCAATATTTGATATTGCTACTTTTTCAGGATAGGATTTTGAATTATCCACAATTAACTGAAGTGTATCACTAAATGTACTGTCGCCATCTGGGCCATATGCTAAAATATTTATAATATGATTAGACTGGTCTTCATAGTCAACGGTATTCCATTTAATGCTCCAAGGTGCAGAATCATCTTCTGATGAAATTAGTTTTCCATCAACAACACATTTTATTTTACTAATTTCTGAGTTTTCAAATGGTTCGCAAGTAATAGTTACAATTTCTGAAACGGTATCAGAAACAGTGGAGTTATTTGAATGTGAAGTAATAACTACTTTATTGGGCTTACTGCAACTTGTAAATAATAAAATACTAAAACTGCAAAGAAATAAAAATTTTCGAATCATTTCGAATTCCTGTTTAAGTTAAAAAATAGATGCCAAGGAAATGAATTATTTTCTCTTCCATAGGTACCTATAATACTACTTTTCAGTATTTTTATTCAAATGAAAACAATTACATTTTTTTCTTGATAATTTTCACCATTTAGAGTAATTTAGTCTATCTATCATAAAAAATAAGTTAACTATTTGATGATGGAGTTATCGTGTATTATACATTTTAATATAAAAAAAGAGATTTAATAATGCTAAAAATTATCATTTTATCAATTTCAATTTTAAGTATTTCAATTGGTAATGAGTTTAATTCAGAGAAATTTCAACAAAATTTTGAAAAATTAATCGAATTTTCAAAAAATACAAAACCAATTAATATGGATTTATTCTCAAAACTACCCACTGAGCCCCTTCCGATTATTAGACAATCAACTATTAATAAAAAAATAAAAACTGTAATAAACCACCAAATAAATACTCGAACAGTTGAATTTAATCATTTAAATGCTTCACATTTATTAAATCGAACAATGTTTGGTGCAACTTATGAAGAAATTACACATGCAAATACCTTAGGATTATCATCCACATTAGAAGAATTATTAAGTTCTAGTGAATCACCTACTCCGCCTGGGGATTGGGTAAATCATCCTATACCTTCAAATCTAGATGAATTTAGTTTTGAACAAATTGATAGTTTATTACAATCCTATGCTCGACAATTTGGTGATATGAGAAGTTGGTGGATCGATTTAATTTTAGAACCAGGAATCTCAATACAAGAAATGATGGTGTTGTTTTGGCATGATCACTTTGCAACTTCACAGGATAAAATTGAATTTCCACCTGCGATGTATAACCAAAATATGTTAATTAGAGAATATGCACTCGGAAATATAAAACAACTTGTAAAAGAAATGGCACTTGACCCTGCAATGATATTATGGTTAGATAATAATCAAAATAAAGTTCGTAGTACTTATGTTACAGGGAGTTTTAATGACTGGGAAGACTATGGAAATCAATTAAATAATGATAACGATAATGGTGTTTTCACAACCACAATTTCTCTTCCACCTGGATATTACCAATATAAATATAACTGCGGTGGTTGGCAAATACATGATAACGCACCTAACGGATGCACAGAGAACGAAGAATACAACACAAGAAGCTTTGTTGTCAATTACGAAAACACGGCTTTAGATGAACATTCTTGGAATGAATGTAGTGATAATGAATTTAATACAACATCTCAATTTACATTTAATATTGATATGTCTGGAGTTGATTTACAAGGAGGGTCTGTATTTATAACTGGAAATATTGATGATTGGTCTGGAATGGGTGTAGAGTTACAACATATTGGAAATAATATTTATTCAGGTAATATTGATTTACCATTTGGTCATTATGAATATGTCGTTACTGTAACCGGTGAATTTGACGATTGGTCTGGTTGGGGAATGGTAGATAGACCCGAATTGGGATCAAATTGTGATTTCAATCCAACTGACCAATGGGCAAACTTTGGATTTGCATTAGCAAATGGTCAACCATTAACTATCAATAATATATGGGGACAATGTCAATATAATAATTCTGATAATTTATATGATGTTACTTTTAATTTAACTGACCCACCATGCCCTGATGGAATAAATGAAAACTTTGCTAGAGAATTACTAGAACTATTTACAATTGGAATTGGGAATTATACTCAAGTAGATATTATTGAAGCGGCGAGAGCTTATTCTGGCTATGTAACGGATGGAACAAATGTATATTTTAATCCCAACCATCATGATAATAATGATAAAACATTTATGGGGCAAACGGGTAATTGGAATGGAGATGATATTGTAGATATTATTTTTGAACAGGAAGAAACTGCATTATTTTTTGCTCGAAAAATATATAAATGGTTTTTATATGAATATCCAGATGAACAAATTATCAATGATATGGCTAATATTTTAATTGAAAATAATTTTGAAATTAAACCGATGTTAGAAGCATTATTCACAAGTGATCACTTTTATGAGGATACATTTAAAGGTGCTGAAATTAAATCGACTCTTTGGCATACCATTGGTTCAGTTAGAAAATTATATATAACTAATTTCCAACCGATTGAAGACGAAACCACAAAGCATCTAATATTAATTTATTTCCAACATCTATTAGGGCAAGTAATGTTTTTACCCCCTGATGTTTCTGGTTGGCCGGGCTATAGAACTTGGATTAATACGTATACACTCCCTTGGAGAAAATCATTTACAGGTGCGTTGGTAGATGGGAATATTTATAATTTTGATATTGGAATGCAAATGGATGCTTTAGGATTTATTCAACATTTTCCTGAACCAAATAACGCTGAATTATTAGTTGAAGATATTTACACATACCTTTTAGCGATGGAGCCAACTGAACAAGTTAAAGATTTATTGCTTCAAGAATTACTCCAAGGATTACAACCTTACAATTGGAATATGAATATTCCCGAAGCCGAATCACGAATTCGGAGTTTAGTTAAATTAACAATGAAATTATCGGATTATCAAATACAATGAATAGAAAAGATTTTATCAAAAAAAGTGTAGTTGCCTCTTTAGGTGCAACTTTAATACCACGATGGATTCAACCGTTAATGGGGAGTTCAGATTTTTTAAGAAATAGAACAGATGACCGAATACTTGTAATTATTAATCTTGGTGGTGGTAATGATGGGCTTAATACAGTTGTTCCTTACAGTAATGATATTTATTATAATTTGAGACCTAATATTGCAATACCTCAAAATAATATCATTCCTTTAAATAATGATTTGGGATTGAACCCAAATTTGAGCCCACTCCAACAGTTTTGGGATAATGAACAAATGTTAATTATTCAAAATGTAGGGTATAATCAACAAAACCTTTCTCATTTTAGATCTACTGATATTTGGAGAAGTGCAACAAATACAGATACATTTTTACAAACGGGTTGGTTGGGTCGGTACCTTGAAGCGATGTATCCGAATGTATATTCTGATCCAAGTGAAAATCCTTTAGCTTTACAGCAAGGTTCTTCATCTACTTTATTATTAACAGGTGATGGTGGTACACCTGGAGTAGTGGTAGATGACCCGTCAAACTTTTATAGTTTAGTTGGGGATACCTATGTAAATGGATTAGATAATAATCCACCAGATACATTTGGTGGTGATGAATTATCTTTTATCAGACAAGTGGACCAAAATTCATTTCAATATGCTGAAGTCATTCAAAATGCGTCAAATAATGGTTCAAACTCTGTTGAATATCCACAATCTCAATTGAGTCAACAATTATCTATAATTGCTCGATTAATTTCAGGTGGAATGTACACACCTATATTTCTTGCTCATCAATATGGATACGATACTCATGCAGACCAACTTGGAAATCATTCTACCTTATTAACGGATCTTTCTGGGTCAATTAGCTCATTTTTAAACGATTTAAATGCTCAAGGGTTAAGCGATAAAGTTACCATAATGACGACTTCTGAATTTGGAAGACGACCATTTGAAAATGGTAGTTTTGGAACTGACCACGGAGCAAGTGCACCATTATTTATGATTGGTGAATCTGTTAATGGTGGTATTATGGGTAATAATCCTGACTTAGAATTATTTGACCAAAATTCAAACCTTACCCATCAATTTGATTTTAGACAAATATATTCCACCGTTTTAAAATCCTATTTCAATGCTCCAAATAATATAGTTGATGAAACTGTTTTATTCCAGCAATTTGAAACTTTACCTATTTTTAATATTTCACAACTTGGAGATATTAATTTTGATGGAGATGTGAATGTTGTTGATATCGTTATGATGGTAAATTTCATACTAGACAATGATACACCAACGAATGAACAATTTATTGCTTCTGATTTGAATAACGATGGAAATCTTGATGTTCTTGATATTATCCTAAATGTAAATAATATTCTAAATGGTCAATTGGGATTAAGCAATTCAAATATAAATATAAAACCAAATTTAATTATTGATAATGGTGTATGCAAATTGGAAAATGCAAAAAGTTTGGCTGGCTTGCAACTAAATGTATCGGGTGATTTTAAATTAAATGATTATAGCCTTCCAAATGGTTGGGAATTATATCACTCAGAAAATAAAATATTAATTGTAAATAGACTAGGTAATGAATGGATCGATAGACAAGAAATTTTTACTTATACTGGACAAATGAAAATTGATAATATCATATTTGGAAATTCGAAAGGAAATAAATTAGATGGAAATTATACGGTAGTACCTGAACAATTTATTATTCAACCTGCTTTTCCAAATCCATTTAATCCTAAAACAAATATTAATTTTGAAATTACAAAAGATCAATTTATTAATATTAACCTTTTAAATTTAAAAGGTCAAAAAGTAAAATCAATCGCATCAAAAATATTTAATTCAGGTTCTCATAATTTATTAATTGATGGTTCATTTTTAACTTCAGGAATTTACTTATTAAAAATAAAGTCCGATCATATTGAACGGACTTTAAAATTATACTTGATTAAATAAATGAGTTGTTGGTTAGTTATTCAATATAAGATTAACCAAATTAACAATATCAACCACATTTAAGTCACCATCATTATTTAAGTCTCCGATACTTACTAATTCAGGTGTTTGATTGATGGGCTCTAAAATAAGATTAACTAAATTAACAATATCGACAACATTTAATGCACCATCGTTATTTAAGTCTCCTGGCATTGTTAATATTGCATCAACACATATACCATAACTCACATTTAAATTATTTCCTTGAATATCTGCAAAAATACCTTCAGTTAAACATAAACTTGGGCTTCCTACTCCATCAACTTGTAATTGTAATAATACTGATTCTCCCGCAGGTAATGTAGAACCTGAGAAATCGAATCCTAAAATCTGTCCATTAGCAGAAGATGTTACCGTAAAACCATAATCTTCAGATATCCCACCTATAACACCTAAAATATCTAAATCATCAGGAGTATCTGTAACTACAAATTGAAACCCAGCGACCGGGTAAGAGTTTTCCATTACAACATCTACTAGCCCAGATGAGACCTCACCAAAACTTAATAGAACTGTACCTGCAATAGTCATACAATCGCCATAATTAACAGGGTATGAATTTCCACCATTATCTGAAATAATAGCATTACTTAAACATAACTCAGGGTTTCCTGTTCCTTCATAGGAAATTTGAGTAATTATAGACTCACCTGTAGGTAGTGTTTGACCTGAAAATGAAAAGCCTAGAATTACACCATTAGCTGATGTTGAAACGGTGAAATAATTGTATTCAGCACTTCCACCTGAAGCCCCTGTAATCACAATATCATTTGGAGTATCACTAATTTCAAATTGAAACCCACCAATTGGAGTTGAGGAATCTAAAACAATATCGAATGACCCCAGATGCTGTTGTCCAAAACTTAATGTTACGGGTTCTAAACACGTTGATCCATCACCACCACATACTCCACACACATCTGTTGTACTTCCATAGCAATCACAATACCCAATAGGAGGGTTTCCATCACAATCACATGAACCAACTTCGTAAACACATGAACCATTATTATCTGTAGCTTCAGGATTATAATTACAAGCTGAATTATCTGTACACCCATATATTATTGAAATTCCATCATAAGTACCATCTAAAGTATAAACACTGGAATTACTTGGGTCTAACCAATCTTTTACACGACTAGATGAATTGCTTCCAAAATTCCAAGCTTTGGAAAATTTTCCATAATAATCATATCCGTTTCCACATTCAGCACCACCAGATAATTGGCCAATAAACCGCCCATTATTATCATAAGCTGGAGATCCTGAGGACCCACCTGCAGTACCACCAGTATCCCAATAAATTTCCCAATGTGAACCTGAAGGTGAATATCCACCACCATACCAATTTATAGATCCTGCACTAGAAGAATAATCATTATCATAGTTTATTTTTTTTTGATCTCCACCAGGGTGATGAATTCCTGTTGAAATTATAGAACTACTCGTACTTCTATTCCAACCCGCATAATACACATCACCATAAATATTTCCTGTAATTTCTAAGAGTGTAAAATCTGCATCCATACTTCCAGAAGTTGCGCGCTGAATCGAACCATAAGAATAATTTCCTGTATTGGCCCAAGTGCTCGAACATGAACTTCCTTCATAATCAAAATAAAATCTAAAAGTACCCACATTTTGACCTTCAGTACAATGCCATGCAGTCATATAATATGGTGTTAAATCTTGGGATGTATTGTTCAACATAGAACCAGAACAAATATATCCACCCATATCTAACCAAGAAGTTGCATTAATTTGATCTTGAAATGAACTTGTACATGCTACATTTTCCCCACAATTTCTATTTCGGTCTGAATTACTAAAATTCATAATATCTCTGTAGTCATGTATTATTTCAGATATAATTATTTCAGAATTATTTCTATCACCATTAAATTCTAATATAATATCTTCGCCTTCAACTAATGGCGTGCTAAATATATTATTTTGATTATTATTTAATCTTGAATATGCACCAAAAACCATTTCGTTATCAGAACTATAAACATAAAACTTTCCATCATTATTGATTTTAAAATAACTATATTCTAAAGAAATAGCATAGGCATCATTACTATTAATTTTTAATACCCAAATCATTTCATTATCAATAATTTGTTTTTTGGCGAGTTGAAAAAAATCTAATTCTACTTTATTTACTTTTCCATATCTGAATGGTGTATTCGGAAGTCTATTTTCATCCTCTAAAAGTAATTGATTATTATTAACTCTCTCATTTACATATTCATTTAATTCAACATTTACATTATTTTCAAAACTTATTGGTCTATCATTAATTGTTTGTTGACTAAATAATTGACTAATTAGCAATAAAAACAATATTTGTATTGATTTTTTCATAATCTCTCTTCTGGTTTTAATTTATTTAAATCTTATGTCTAAAATTAGACTAAAGTTAACTTTAATTTTGTGATATAATAAACATTCTTTACAAATAGAAACATAATAAAAAAGGGGACAATACTGTCCCCTTTTTTTATCTAGATTATATTTCTAGAAAATTACTTCACTAACATAATCTTTTCAGTTTTCAATTGATCGTCAAACTGAATTTTAACTAAATACATTCCACTTGGTTGATTATTGCCGTTCCATTCAATTTCATAAGAACCAGCATCCATCATTCCATTTTGAATTGTACTTACTAACCGACCATTCACATCAAATACATTTACAGAAACCATACCATCAGTTGGAATACCAAATGATAATTTAGTTACCGGATTAAATGGATTTGGAAATGCTGGATTAACAGTCAATACCTGAGGAATTTCTAAGCTAGAACCAGTCAATTTATTAACTGAAGAAACTAACATTGTTGACCAAGTTTCAACTGATCCATCCAATTCATAAATTTCACCTGTACTTACAGAATATAATTTAAATTGGATTTCATCTCCATTTTCACTGAAACCAACTGTATTATCAGATAAATCTCTACCCATAACTGGAACTGCAGTATGTTTACCAGCCCAGAATGTTGAACCAACTAATAAATCATTATTATAAGCTAACACAACATCATTATATGAAGGTTCAATTCCATTAATTGATATTTCTTTAATAAGATAGAAAGCTTGTTCCGTTGATTGAATAAATTTAAATTCATCATACATTAATTCATTTGGATTAATAAATTCTGAACTTGCTCTTCCTAATGGAGCGACACCACAATTGTCAAATCCCCATTTGAAATCTGCAACTCCTTCAGATATGTTCACCCAGTATCCTTTACCTTCAACTAAGTTAGTTAAGTTACCAGACCAACCATCAGCTGTATTAAATAAACCAAGTCCTTGACCTAAAATGAAATTAAAGTTAGCAGACGCAAATGCCTCGCCACCTAATGCATCCATCGTAGATGAACTTCCTTGACCCCATTTATAAGACATCAAGTTGTTACCACTTGAAGTTGTATATGATTCACAATCTTGAAGTGCACCACCTTCAAATAATAAATCCCAGTTATAAACATCTGTAGTATTAATCCAATATCCTGAAAATGGGTTAACATTTGTTAAGTTACCAGACCAACCTGTATTTGTATTAAACAATCCAAGTCCCTGACCTAATAAGAATACAACATCAGTTCCATCATTAATGATATTATTCATTAAATCTTGTGAATTTGAATTATCAAAATAACCTGGTAAACTAATTAAGTTATTACCACTTGATAAGCTCATAGATAATTCATAACCATATTCACAGGTTCCATTATCATCCGTTGCTTGGGAATCAAAGTTTGATGCAGTAATATCAGTACAACCACCAACTTCTAATTCATCACAAACACCATCAGCATCTGTATCTGTTGTACATGTTCCATCGCATTCATAAAATTCTACAGGATATGAACAAGTACCATCATTCATTGTTGCATCGGCATTATAATTACAAGCAGCCATAATAGTACAACCAGCTATAGTTGCAACAGGATCAAATGAATATACAATGTAAGAACCAAATCCAGGACCATCACCAAGACATGTCCATGTTCCATCTCCATTATCGAAACAATCTGCACTTAATGCTACAATCTCACCATCTGCAGTGATATAACCTAAATCATATTCATTTCGATTAGGGCTAAATGTTATTTCAACATCTAGTGTTGCACCTTCGGCAAGTTCAATTGGATCACCATTTTCATCAGTTGCTTCAAAAGAAACACCCTCAAATACTTCAACACCTGCATCTGAAGAAGACGAATTATCTACAATATCTTGTAATTCACCTTCAGAAACTTCTGAAGCTTCTAAAGTAACTTCCGTTCCTTCAGGAATATCTAATGCACCTGCTGGAATATCAATATCAACAGTTATATCTGTTAATATAACTTCAGGAACATCGACATCAACACTACTATCATAAGATGTTAATTCTTCTGGTTCAACTATTTCAATTGGAGGGAATGTGCATGAAGCATCATCTACAATTGCACTTGGGTCATAATTGTCAGCAACTGAATCAGTACATCCAGAGCATGATACATTACCACCATCACACACACCACATTCATCAATAAACGCAATACCATTACAAGCACCAAGACAATCTTCTGTTGCAAATCCACCACATTCACCTAAACAATCTTCAACAACTTCACTGAAACATACACCATCACAACCTGTGTCTGGTCCTGTTCCACCACAATCTTCTCGAT
>JACKQG010000918.1_pt1 | contig 41452 bp, 32 predicted proteins | sample 8237621 | NCBI WGS metagenome assembly JACKQG01 (sample SAMN15677084, study PRJNA649215) | marine metagenome | biome: marine; feature: Black Sea; material: saline water; isolation source: suspended particulate matter (SPM) from the Black Sea western gyre | collected 2013-06-09/2013-06-10 | depth... | reverse complement strand
GCCCGGCAAGTCGCGGGAGTGTCCCAAGATCGGCGGATTGCGTCAAGACGAAAGGGCGGCCGAACGCGAGCAGGCGAACCCCTAACACGAGTCATTCCCATGACGCGGCTGACGGATCCAAGCGATGACTCGAAATTGACATCAAAAGGATACACCGCTGACATCGTTGTGAGTTCGCCGCACGACATTCTCCCCATGGCCTGGACCAGGTACGGATCGCGCAAGACGTTTCCTAGATGGACGTTAGGATGCACGGCAATCGAGCTGGCATGGAAGATGCAACTACGCACCACGGCAACCGTTCTCAATGACTACCAACTCTGCCCCTCCCCCCAGAATGGAAGGACTTGATCATGTTTCGGAGCTTTCTAGCCGCCGCGGTCTTGGTCGTCGTGACTCTGGCAGCAACGTCGGCAATGGCGCACGATCGCTATCGAGGCGGGCGCTACCCGCAATACCGATCGCAACCGTCCTATCAGCACCATCGGTCGCAATTCCAATATCGCAGCCCACACCACTGGGATGCACAGAGAAGCTACTACCGCCACCAGTCCAGGTATCCCCAAAGCTACAGCCCGTACCGCTATGCCCCGAGCTATCGCAGTTTCGGCGTCCACGGGCGGAACTTTTCGATCCACCTCGGGTACTAGGCTGCACCTCACATCTGCTCGAATACCGCTCCGAGCCGAATATTGCTCGTTTAACCGGAAGCGTGCATTCCTGCATGCCACGCGCACGCCTCCGGAGGCTGCTGACATGCTAGCAGAATCGGACGTGGGGTAGGCTTCCAGCCTGCCAATCTTCTGTATGTTCAATTCCCGCGTCTTCCCAAACCATGTATTTGACAGGCTGGAAGCCTATCCCACGACTTCTTCAGCAGTCTCCTCCGGCTTGCGGTTAAACGAACGAATGTACCGATCCTCACTCGTATCGCTATAACTTCGGCTGGCCCCGCCTGCACCTGTGGTTCCCACTGACTTTTCTCTCGTCCCGCAGATTCCCGCCCCATTCGCGTCTACAAACAGCTACAATAGAGTACGCGACTTCGAGACCCGTCTGGCCGCTATCTGCCATGAAAATCAGCACTATTCCGCAGATCTACCGGAACGTCAAACGCTGGACGGAAATCCTGTCTGTGCTCAGCAAGTACGGTCTGGCCGATTGGATCAGCCGGCTGAACATCGATTTCGTCAAGGACAAGCTGAAGGATCGCGATGGCGAGGCACTGGCTCGGCATACGCCGGAGAAACGAATCCGCCTGGCGCTGACCGACCTTGGCCCTACGTTTATCAAGCTCGGGCAACTACTTAGCACCAGACCTGACGTGGCCGGCTTGAAACTGGCCGACGAATTGAAACAGCTTCAGGCCGACGTGCCCGCCGATCCACCGGACATCGTTCGCGACACGATCGAATTGGAATTGGGGCAACCAATCGAGGAGCTGTTTGCCGAATTCGACGACACGCCGATCGCATCGGCTTCCATCGGTCAGGTGCATTGCGCCCGGCTCCACGACGGCGAGTCGGTGGTGGTCAAAGTCCAACATTCGGACATCGAAAACACGGTGCGTGAGGATCTGGACGTTTTGACCGGACTGGCGCTGCTGGCGGAGCGCGTACCCGAGTTGGCCGTCTATCGCCCGGCATCCACGGTTGCCGAGATGGGGCGTGTGCTGCGCCGGGAACTTGACTTTGGACGCGAGGAACGCAACCTGCAGCAGTTCTGCAGCCGCTACGAGAGCGATCCCACCATACGCATGCCGAAACCGTTCACGGACTACTGCACGGCGCGTGTGTTGACAATGGAGCGAATCGACGGCATTAAGCTCAAAGAAAGGGACCGTTTGCTGGCCGAGAGGTTTGACTTGGAGGAAGTTGCGCGACGCGGAGCGAAATTGTACCTGGACATGATTTTCGAGGCCGGATTCTTCCACGCCGACCCCCATCCGGGAAACATCGTTTTGCTGCCGGGGAACCGCATCGGACTGTTGGACTTCGGGATGGTCGGACGTATCGAGGAGGGGTTGCGAGAAGACATCGAGGAGATGCTGCTGGCCATCTCCCAGCGGGACGTGTCGCTACTGACCTCGTTGATCGTTCGCGTCGGCGACAGACCTCCGGACCTGGACGAAGGTGCGTTGGCGGTGGACATTGCCGATTTCCTCGGCGACTACGCCAACCAGTCGCTCGAGCGGTTCGATTTGAGCGGCGCCTTGGCCGATATGACGGAAATAATCCACCGCCACCGAATCTCGCTTCCGCCTCAGACAGCCTTGTTGCTCAAGACGCTGATTACGCTCGAAGGGACAGGGAAGTTGCTCAGCCCGAATTTCAGCTTGATGGAGCTACTGCAGCCGCTGCACCGGCGGATGCTAATGCGGCGGCTTTCTCCGCAACGACAAATGCGCAAGTTCATGCGGTTTTACGTCGAGGCGGAACGATTGGCGGGAATTTTGCCTCGACGGCTGACGGAAATTCTCGAGCAAGTCCAGGCCGGCAAGTTCGACGTGCACCTTGATCATCGCGGGCTGGCACCGTCGATCAACCGCCTCGTCTTGGGCATGTTGACCAGCGCCCTTTTCCTTGGCTCGGCGCTGATGCTCAGTAGCACAGTTCCGCCGCTGCTATTTCCCGATAACGCATTCTTAGGCTTTGAGAAGATTTCGGTGTTTGGGCTGCTCGGCGCAATCCTCAGCATTCTTCTCGGCCTGCGACTGGTCCGCGCCATCGGCAAGTCAGGACACCTGGACAGTCATGACTGAGACTACTCGACGGTCACGCTCTTTGCCAAGTTCCTTGGTTTGTCGACGTCGCAACCGCGCAAGACGGCGATGTGATATGCCAGAAGCTGCAACGGGATGATCGTGGTGAACGGCTGAAGAAAGTCGGGCACGGTCGGCGTGTAGACCACTTCGTCGGCCAGTTCGGCGATCCGCGAGTCGCCTTCGGACGCAATCGCGATCACCGGCCCGCCGCGTGCCTTCACCTCCTCCACGTTGGCCATCACTTTGTCGTAGACAAAGCTGGGCGGCATGATGAATACGGTAGGCGTGTTCTCGTCGACCAGAGCGATGGGGCCGTGCTTCATCTCGGCCGCCGGGTAGCCTTCAGCGTGAACGTAGCTGATCTCTTTCAACTTCAACGCGCCTTCCAATGCCGTAGGGAAATTGTGTTGCCGTCCCAGGTACAGGAAGTTGTCGCAGTGGCAGTACTTGCCGGCGATGCGGCGAATTTCGTCGTTGGTCTCTAGCGTCTTGCGGATGAACTCCGGCAATTGCTGGAATCCTTCCACCAATTTGCACCCCGCGACATAGCTCAGGTGATGCATGCGGCCGAAGTACAGCGCCAGCATCGCCAAGACCAGCGACTGCGACGTATACGCTTTGGTGGATGCCACGCCGATTTCGGGACCGGCGTGCAAAAAGATGCCGCCGTCCGACTCTTGGGCGATCGTACTACCGACGACGTTGCAGATAGCCAGCGCCGGATGGCCTTTGCGCTGTATCTCCCGCATCGCGGCCAATGTGTCGGCCGTTTCGCCACTTTGCGTGATCGCAAACAGCAGAGTGCCTCTATCGACTGGCGGATTCCGGTAACGCAGTTCACTGGCGTATTCGACTTCCACGGGAATACGCGCAAGTTGCTCGATTAGATATTCGCCAACCAATCCCGCGTGCCAGCTCGTCCCGCAAGCGGTCAACAGAATCCGGTCCGCGTTGCGCAGCTCTTGCGCGGTGAGGTTCAGTCCTCCGAAAACGGCCGTGGCGTCTTCCGCGCACAGGCGGCCTCGCATCGTGTTGGCCAACGACTCGGGTTGCTCGAAGATCTCCTTCAGCATGTAATGCGGGAACCCGTTCAACTCCACATCATCTGTTTCGATCTCCAACGGTTGGACACTGTGGCTGACACGACCTCGTTCGCGATGCGTGACCCGCAGTCCGTCGGCCGTGACGACTGCCACTTGGTGATCGGCCAGATAGACGATCTTATCCGCGTAGCCCGCCAGCGGCGAAGCATCGCTGGAAACGAAATGCTCGCCGTCACCTACGCCTACAACCAACGGGCTGCCAAAGCGGGCTGCGATCAACACGTCCGGATACTCGGAAAAGACGACAACCAGACCGTAAGCGCCCTTCAGTTGAGCGAGAGCCGCTTTGACGGCATTCGCCAAGTGCTCGTGTGGATCATCTTCGGCGTTTTCTTGCTTCTCGGCGAGCGTCTGCGCGAAGCAACGATCGATCAGGTGCGCGATGACCTCGCTGTCAGTTTCTGACTGGAATCGATAGCCTTCCGCCTCCAGGTCTCGCTTGAGGGTCTGAAAGTTCTCGATAACCCCGTTGTGAACGATCGCCAACACCTGATCGCCGCCGATGTGCGGATGAGCGTTTGGCCGAGTCGCTGGGCCGTGTGTGGCCCAGCGCGTGTGGCCGATGCCCGTGCAGCCCAGCGCTGGCTTGCGATCCAACTCCGCCGTCAGTTGTTCGATGCGGCCGACGCTCTTGGTCACCGTCATCTCGCCTCGCGACGTCAAAGCCGCGATACCCGCGCTATCGTATCCACGATACTCCAGGCGACGCAGCCCTTGCAGCAGGAAGTCCGTCGCGTTGCGCGTGCCCACATAGCCAACGATTCCACACATAGCTTCCTTGCTCCTGCCGTGGCCTTTGGCCGTGGCTAGTTGGAACGGGGCTCCAACACCGTTTGGGATGGACCTCGGAGTCCGCCCTATCTCCCATAACCAGAAAATCCCGTCACCCAACGCTAGCACTTCGCCAGATTTGGGCCGGGGATGGTATCAGAATTGGCGAAATCGTCGAAGGTCAGAATCCGCGGTTGAGCGCGACTACGGATTCGACTCGTACGTGAAACGCCGGCTTTGAAGTTGCGTTCTAATTGCGGTCAGGCATCGGCTGGCACCACAGGATCATCGCGGACTTCCAGAAGTCCGCGATGATCCTCTGCTCGTTTCGCCAGGGAAATCGCTCACCTCCTCCCAGAAATTTCCTCAATTCTTGCCCGTGAGCACGTTACCGCGCGACGAGAATGCGGAGAATCCCGGCGTCGGTCTGTACTGAACGCCCGACTCTTTCGGAGTGTCTGCTTGTGCAGCTTTGGGCGAGCAATGGCATGTCTTCTTATCCAATGCCCTGCCGCCGCGGGGCCAAGAGACCATCGCGGACTTCTGGAAGTCCGCGATGATCTCTCTCGTTTTCATTCAATCAGCGGCGTCAGGATACGCGACCCAGGAATGTGGTGCGTCTCCTTGCCGCGCATCGGATCAGTGTGGCGGCTAGCGTGCTTCCTCGGACTTGGCTAGATGAACCATTCTGGGGATAGAAGACGCAGTGCATGCAGCAGGGCCGCTGCGTAGAGCGAGCCGAGAAGGTCATCGGCGATGACTCCCCAACCGCCCGGCAAATGCTCCAGTCGCCGGGCAGGAGGGATCTTGATGATGTCGATGATACGCGTGACAGGAAACGCCCACAGGACCGTGAGCCAGACGTTCGAAGTGCGAAACAGCAGCACGGTCAGTAGGAATCCCGCCACCTCGTCGGTCACAAACTTGCCGGAGTCCTTTTCGTCGAAGTAGTCCTCGGCCCATTTGCCCAGGCGGACCGTTTCAGAACAGGACACGGCCAGAGCCAGCGCAATCAGGGCTGTCTGCCAAGGCTCGTCCACGTACACGACGATGGGAACGAACAGAACGATTCCCCACAGCGCACCGGCCGTTCCGGGAAAGATCGGCGAGTAGCCGAAGCCGCAGCAAGTTGCCACGAGCCAATCGAAGCGATCGCGGAGTTTGGACATGCGTTGCGCGGTGGTTCGTAGTCCCGCCTTCAGGCGGAAAGGACTTGGGAGCGGCGTCGCCGTCGGATCGCGTTACAGAGTTCCCTGACGCTTCAAGGTCCCGTCCGGCAGACGGGACCTACTACCTCACGGCCGTGCCCGACTTGGCAGCGACGGCGTTCTCTTTCACTTCTTTTTCTGTATGGCGAGCAAGGTATTTCATCATGCTGTCGGGGCCGCTGAAACCGATCACCGTCTCGTCGATGTCCATTTGTTGCGATATGACGCGGCCGGCATCGACATCGAACTTGATCTCGCCCTTCTTGATCCGCTGCACCAACTGCGATTGCATCGCCGGATCGTTCACAGGCGTCAGGATTTGTGTCTCCACGGAAATGGTTGCGACACCCGACTGTACCTTCTCCAGCGTGTAGACTTCGCGGATCTTGACTCGCTTCACCGGCGTGTTCGGTCTCGGGCGGACCGGCAACTCGCCCGAGGTTGTCCATTTCGTTCCGGCCTTTATTGCGTGGTCCGGCAGCCGGATGGTCAGTTCGCCGATCCCGGGATTGAATTGAGCTCGCGCCTTCTCGCGTTTTACGATTTCTCCGTTCGGCGCGATCGTCACGGTGGCCATGGGAACGCCGACGGATTCGGCAACATGCCGATATTCCGTCGGCGGTTTTTCGTCTTTGCTGCTATCATAACGCACTTCCTGGCGGCCGGTGACTTGCTGCCACATGCTGACGTTTTCGACTACGTAGACGAAGGTGCCGTTCCCTTGTTCGTCCACGCCAGTGATTTTCCACGCCTTGGTCGACACGCTTCGCGTCTTGGCGGTCTCGGTGACGCCGCGGATCTTCGTCTCGACCGCCACCAAATGTACGACCTTGGTGCGAATGGCCTCGTCGGGCCAGAATTTGTACTGCAGGCGATAGCTGTGATCGGTCAGCTTTTTCTTGGCAGCATCCAACGCGGATGCGCGCTCCGACGTGGCGTCGTCATCTGCGGCACGGCTACTGGCGAGCGGTATGAGAACCGACAGGGCGAAACAGACGGCTTTGCTCTTCATGACATGGCCTCCGTGCGTGCAAGAATGGGACAGGCACCGATCGTCCTGATCCGAGCCAGTCCCATAGTATCCGTGCTACATCACCACTGACTACGTCGCGCTGTTGCGGAAATCGCTGCCCCAGCCGAGCTTCTCCCGCAGCGTGCGGTAGTAGTTGCGATCGCGAATCTCCACCATCTTGAACTTGGACTCCGCCCGCTGGACGCGCACCCGATGTTCCGCGGTCAATCGGCAAATCGGTACTCCGTCCACAACGGCCATGGTGTTTTCCTTTGGCCGAGTGACCGCCATTTCGTAGATGCGATCCGCCGTATCAACAACAGGTCGCATGGTAAGCGTGTGCGGGCTGATCGGCGAGATCACAAACGCCTGCAGGTTCTTCCGGAGGATCGGGCCCCCGGCCGACAGACTGTGTGCCGTCGAACCTACGGGCGTACTGATGATCAGGCCGTCGCAACTATAAGTAGTTACCAAATCCGAGTCAACGTAAAGATTGATGTCCAGCATCGAGAACGGCAGGCCGCCCATGATCGCCGTCTCGTTTAGCCCGAGCTGTTCGTGAACCGACTCGGAGCCCAGCGTGACAGTACACTGAAACATCAGATGGTCGACAACCGTGCAGTCGCCGGCAACAATGCCGGGAAGGCGATGGACCAGTTCCCCGGGCGAAACGTCCGCCAGAAAGCCCAGCCGTCCCAGGTTAACGCCCAGCACCGGGATTTGATTCGAGCCCATCTGCTTGGCAGCGCGCAGAATCGAGCCGTCGCCGCCCAATACGATCGCGATGTCCGCCTCGACCGAAGACAGGTCATGCTGCGATTCGAAGTCTGCTAGCACGATGTCGGCATGCGCTTCGATGACCGGCCGCAGTCGGTCGGCCTCGTCGAGCACGTGCTGCCGCTCGCCGCTGCCGAGTAGCAGAGCCTTCAGGCGGCGTTTTCCGCCAAGCATCCACGCCGGTGGTTCGATCGTCGAGTCGCCACTCATGATTTTGAGTCTTTGAGGATGCGGTTGCGTCCCGCCAGCTCTAGACACGTTCGAGCGATCCCATCTGGATCCATATTCAGTTCGGCCAGCAGACCGTCCCGGTCGCCATGCTCGACAAAACGATCCGGCATTCCCAATCGGCGAACGTGACCAGCGTCCAGTCCCGCGTCAGCCGCGATCTCCAAGAGGGCGCTGCCGAAACCGCCTGCCAGCGCTGCTTCCTCGACGGTCACGACAAACGAACATTCGCGAAGCGCTCGTTCGACCGTCTCGCGGTCAATCGGCTTGACAAAACGAGCATTGACGACACCTACGTCCAGCCCCTCTTGCTTTAATTGGTCTGCAGCCTCGACGCACCGTCCCAACAATGTGCCACAGCAGAAAATCGCACCATCGCGGCCCCAGCGGATCTCTTCCGCTCGTCCCATCTCGATCGGCGTGCGAGGACCTTCGATCGTCTCGGCGTTGGCCTTCGGGTAACGGATCGAGCAAGGCGAATCCTGCCCGATCGCAAATGTCAGCATCGCTCCGAGGTCGTGAGCGTCGCCAGGCGCCATCACCGTCATGTTGGGGAACAGTCGCATGGACCCAAGATCGTACGCTCCGTGATGTGTCGGACCATCGGGACCTGTCAAGCCGGCACGATCTAGCATGAATACGACTGGCAAGTCCTGCAGCGCCACTTCCTGGAAGATCTGGTCAAAGCTGCGCTGCAGGAAGGTGCTGTAAATGTCCACGATTGGCCGCATGCCGACTTTCGCTTGACCACCCGCAAAGGCGACGGCGTGCGACTCGCAGATGCCGGTGTCAAAGAAACGGTCGGGGAATTCGTCACGAATCGGCTCCAACTTGTTCCCCTGACACATCGCCGCCGTCAGCACGGTGACACGTTGGTCGTGCATCATCTCCTGGCGGATGGCGTCACGAGCATAGTCGGTGTATGCGGGACTGCCGCCCGATTTACGCGGAACCGGCTGCCCGTTTTCTTCGCGGAAGGCGGGCGGCGTGTGAAAGTACACAGGATCTTCCGCCGCCGGTTCGTAGCCGTGCCCTTTTTCCGTGACCACGTGCAGCAGGATCGGCCCGGGCAATTCGCGAACCATTTTCAGGTACTTCCGCAACACGGAGATGTTGTGCCCGTCGATTGGCCCGAGATATCGAAAGCCCAAATCCTCGAATAGCATACCGCCGTGCAGACCGGCCTTGATGCCCTCCTTCAACTGGGCAAGAAACCGCTCGGTGGGATCGCCGAGCAGAGGCACTTTGTTGAGCACACGCAAGACTTCGTTTTTCAGGCCCGTATAGAAGGGAGCCGTTCGCAGGCGGTCCAGGTAACTAGCCATCCCGCCCACCCGCGGGCAAATCGACATTTTGTTGTCGTTCAGGACGACCAGCAGATTCTTCTTCAGGCCACCGGCGTTGTTCATGGCTTCGAAGACAATACCGGACGCAAAAGCGCCGTCGCCGACTACGGCCACCGAGCGGCGTTCCGGACGTCCCATCAGTTCGTCGCCGATCTTGGTGCCCAAGGCAGTCGATACGCTGCAGCCCGCGTGGCCCGTCATAAGCAGATCGTAGGAACTTTCGGCCGGGTTCGGGTATCCCATCAATCCGCCGCGTGTGCGAATCGTGCTGAACTCGTGATACCGGCCGGTCACGAGCTTATGGGGATAGACCTGATGTCCCGTATCCCAAACCAGTCGATCTTGGCGGAAGTCGAATACACTGTGCAGCGCCAGGCACAGTTCGACGACGCCCAGGTTCGACGCGAAATGGGCCGTGCGCTCGGTCACCAGATTGCACAGCACCTCGCGCACCTCGCCGGCCAGTTCCGTCAAATCGCCGATCGACATGTCTTGAAGGGCGGATGCGTCGTCGATGTTGGGCAGTAGCTTGTGCATGGCTGGTCAATGATTCCTTTCCAGAACGTACCAGGCAAGCGATTGCAGGTTAGTTGCCCCGGAATCCAGGGGGGTCAGCGCCTCCTGCGCTTGTCGTATCAATTGTTCGGCAAGTTGCCGGCTTTCTGCCTCGCCCAACAGAGCGGGAAACGTCATCTTGCCCTGTTCGGCATCTTTACCCGTGCTCTTTCCGAGGGATCCCTCGTCGCCTCTAACATCTAGTAAGTCATCAATGATCTGAAATGCCAACCCCAGTTTTCTCCCAAAATCGTCCAAAGCTGCTAGCATCGAGTCGTCGGCCTCGGCCACCAGAGCTCCCAAACGCAGGGAAACTCGGAACATCGCCCCGGTCTTGCGACGGTGGATACGCTCCAAATCATCCGGATTTCCAGCAGCGAGCGCCGCCTGCAAATCGTCTACCTGCCCGCCGACCATGGCAGAAGCGCCCGCCGCTCGAGACAGTTCATGGCAGCAACGGACGGCGACCTCCGGCGGCTGAATCCCCGCGGCGATCGTTTCGAACGCCTGGGCCAGAAGTGCATCGCCGGCGAGAATGGCGATCGCCTCGCCGTATTTCACATGACAGCTTGGCTGGCCGCGTCGAAGATCATCGTCGTCCATCGACGGCAAATCGTCATGGATCAACGAATACGTATGGACCATTTCCACGGCACATGCCGCGGCCATCGCACGTTGCCTCTGCGACCCGCACGCCTCGGTCGCCATCAATACCAGAAGCGGGCGCAGCCGTTTGCCCGCTGCCAACAGGCTATGGCGAATTGCATCCCGCAAGACCGACGGACAATCGTCGTCGTACAGCGTGTAGCGGTCCAAAGCTTCATCAATTTCCGTGCGGACCGTTTCGGCGTACTGAAGAAACGGAGACGAGGAAGACTGTATCATGCGGAAACCGGCAGTCTCAGAGGTGCACTAGAATAGCCATCGGCATTCTATTCTAGAACAGGCCTCCAGACTCGTCGACGCCCCCATCCTTCGGGCGGGGGGCTGCGGGGCGTGAGCGGCGTTTGCTGCGCGACGCGGCTTTCTCGTCCAACGTCATGTCCGCATCGTCGAACGCATGCGTGACTGGGTTTCCGTCCGCATCGACGCCAGCCAGCAACTCGATCTTCCGCTCGGTTTCCTCCAACGCGCGATGGCAGTGTTTCAGATGCTTGACGCCTTCTTCGTAGCACTCGAGCGATTCGCCAAGCCCCAACTGACCTTCCTCCAATCGCCGGACCACCGTATCCAGTTTCTCCAGCGACTGTTCGAAGGTCAGTTGTTCCTCTTTCGCTGCCTTGGAAACTGCTTTCTTCTTGGCCAAGTGACTTGCTCCTTGGTTCTCGCTTACAGTTCGGTACTGAGAGTATCCGCGTCGGGCGCGGCTTGTTGAAGATTGGTCTTCAGTTCGGCGTCCGCGTTGCCCATCGCCCAGGAGAAGCCTCCAAGGATGATCTGCTGGCATAGCTCGTTGGTCCAAACGTCCTCGCGGTGTCCCAAAGAGGTATAGAAGACGCGACCCTTTCCGTGCTTGCGGGCCCAAGTTGCCGGGAATGGTGGACGCTGGTAGCAGTTACCCTTCATGCCTTTGGTTTCTTGAACAAGGACAACGTACATATCGCCGGCGAAGTTCTTCATGGCGTACCATTCCTCGTTCAAATCGAACGAGTCGCCTGCACTCTCCGTGCCCGGAAAGCCTTTGCCGGTAACCGTCATTGTGGCTACCTGCTGCGGCCCATGCTTGATGAACTCGCCGCCGATCATGCCGACATAGGGATCGACTTCGGTTTGGACCTTGTTGCGATCCCCCTTCGAGTGGAAAGTGTCCGTGGCGGAATGAAAGCCCACAAAGCCTTTGCCGCCGGCCACGGCCTTCAGAAGGTTCTCCTTGCCCACGGCAGTCATGGGCGGAGCACCGTCCTTGCTTTGCGGCCGAAGCAGGTCGCCGCAAGTGTAGAACGCGATCGCGTCGTACTGATCCAGGTCGCCGTCGAACACGCCACCGTCTTTCGTGCATACGATTTCGATGCCGCGCTCGTTGAACAGTTCCGACAGAATCTTCTCCGAGTGACTCAACTCGTCTCCCTTACGCCGCACAGGAGAATGCTCGAATCCAACGCTGCGCGTGTAATAGAGGATCTTCTGTTTCTTCTTTTCCCGGGCTTCAACCCATCGCAAAGGAAACGCAGATAGTCCAAGAACAGCGGCGCCCGATGTCAGCAACATGTCACGACGTTTCATGGTAGGATCTCCAGGATGGTGAAAGGGGGGGAAAGGTGTCGGGTGTCCGTATTCGGTATTCGGTGTTGGGGGCTGGGCGTCAAGTGTCCGCCTCCCTGACACCAGATCCTCTCCTTCCCTTCTTCCCCGACACCTGAAACCCGACACCTCTTCCCCCCGAGTTTACCACCCTGGCCGTCCGTCTCAATGGGTCCCGGCGTACATGGGGAGGTAACGGTAGTAGACTTCCAAGCAGAGGGCCGCCATGGCGGTGCTGTAGACGCGGCCACCGTAGGCCCCCCAGACAGTATTTGGGGCCCAGCTTCCGGCTAGCGGGCCGGTTGTCTCTTGGGTGGCCAGCAGCCGTTGCTGGAGCGATTCGTTCCATGTCTCCCAGGCGTTGCCTCGGACCTGGAACAGGGCCACGGTCGCATAGTACCAGTAATAGAGGTTCATCGAGCCGCTCTGCGGAGTCTCCTGCATCATGAATGCTACGGCTTCCTGGGTAGCTGCTTGGTTCAGTCGCAGGCGGAGAAACAGGCGGCAGGCGAGTGCTTCGGCGGTCATGGTTCGAGTGGCATAGGTGCGCGGTCGATAGCTCGCCAGACCGCCACGTCGGCCCGCCGAGACGCTGTTCAGAAACCGAATCATGCCTGCACGAGTCTTCCCAGGCAGTCGTATTCCGGCCAGTTCTGCACTGCGCAGGGCCATGAGTTGCCAACCCAACTGGCTCGTATCCCCGGTATCGCCCGGCTGGTATCGCCAACCGCCGTCGGTTAGATGCTGAGTCCGAACCGTGTATCGGATGGCACGCTCGACGTAGGGTCCCAGACGCGGATCGCCGGTCATGGCGTAGGCTTCGCTAAGTGCAAGTGCCGCCATGCCGTGGCAGTACATTCGAGCAAACGTCCGCGCGTTGCCGGCTAAGTCACCATCCCGCGTCTGGCTGCGAAGCAGGTACTCCAAGGCATGCTGAACGTTTTGCCGATAATCGCCTTCCAAGTGTGTTTGTCCAGACCCGAGAAACGTAAGGATCGCCAAGCCGGTGACCGCCGTATCCGCCTCGCTGCCAGCGCCGCTTCGGTCATGCCCCAGGACCTTCGTTTCTCGGCCACCTCCGTGCATGGCGCAATTCCATCGACCGTCGGGTTCTTGGTTCTTTGCCAGCCAAGCCAATGCGGATTGGACCGCCGCCTCCGTGTGGGCATTGCCGCCGTTTTCTGCGAGAATCGCGGCGCGGTCGGTCGCAAGTCGCGCTCGATATGCTGCCGGTAGATCGCGACCGTCGCCCAAACGTCTGGCAGCGGACGCAGGCGTCGGTGGATCGCTTACGACAGGCGAGCTTGCCGACGCCACGGTAACGGGCACTAGCGGAATCGCATCGTCCTCGGGTACCGACTCGCGTTCGGCCGCCGCGGATGGCGGCTTGTTGCTGGACCGGTCGATGGCGTCCTGGGTATCGACCAACGCATCGGCGGTCTCGGTAGGCAAGGGCATGTCCGTCAGACGCTGCACCTCGTCAGCGCTGTCGAAGACATCGGGCGGCATGTCCGGGGATGCCTCGCGTTGGGGCATCACATCTGCGGGCTCAACGACTAGCCGCTCCAGCTCAGGCGCCTCTGGCACTTCGCTAGGTGGCTCGATCTCCTGCTCGGCCGCCGGTGGCTCCTCGGGCTGCGGCGTGACGAGCTGTGGCGGCTCCGCGCCTGGCGCAGGCGGCTCGTCCGGTGTCTCGTTGTCCGGAAGCTCTGGCTCCACCGCTTGCGTTTCAGGAGTTTTCTCCACACGCTCGGGAGCCGCCGGTTCGTCGACATCATGTCGAGGCGGTTCGTCGATTTCCGGCGGAACTGGCGTATCGCCGGCGACTTCGTTCCATGGTGGGGCCTGTTGTGGCGTTGCCTGATCTTGTGGTTCGTCATCGGACGAAATCAGCGTCACAGTGATGATTTCTTCGTGCGGCTTCACCGGGATGTCGTAGAACAGCCGGACGCCGTACGCGTAGGCCATCAACAGGATATGAGCCAAGATAGACAGGGCAATGCACTTGGACAATGGCTTTGCCTGCCCCCACCGCGTCAGCATCAGAACCAACAACAACAACGCCAACAGGCCAAGCCCGGACAGCAGAAACACGGCCTGCATGCGCGGCTGGTGCAGCGTCTCGGGCCAACCGCCAATTTGGGCGAAGAACTGAAAAACGCTCATCTCATAATGCCGTCTTTGCTTCCCAACCTGACGGAAATTCCCACTGAAACTCCCGCCTGGGTACACGCGTTCAGCACTGTGGCCACATTCTGAAACGCACCTTCGGCGTCGGCTCGGACGATAACCCCCAGATCCTGGTACTGGCTACGAGCAGCGATCAGTTCACTCTTCAGCTCGTCAAGCGTGACGAACTGACGGTCGAGCGAAATCCGTCCGTCCTGGTGGACGTTGACAACGCGTTTCTCGGGCGCTGGCGTCAAGGCAACGGCATCGGTGACCTCAGGCACCTTGACGGCGATTTTCCGTTCGATATCGACGAATTTCGTGCCGACCATAAAGAAGATGATCAGCAGAAACACAATGTCGATCATCGGCGTCAGGTTCGGTGACGGCTGTTCGTCTTGGAAGGTTTTCAAAGGCATGGCTGTGGGTCACGCCGCCTTGTCGCGGCGCTTGGACCGGGAGGCAGGACGATCCAACGCGCCTTGTCGGGCCAAGTGCCCGTCGGCCGAGATCAGATCGACAATCTTTTGGCCCAATGCGTCCAGGTTCATGATCAACTGATCGACGCGGCCGGAGAAATACAGGTAGGCAATCAACGCCGGGATGGCAACACTCAACCCGGCGGCGGTTGTCAACAACGCTTGGCTGATTCCGCCGGCAAGCAATTCGGGACGCCCCATCGCATCGGCGGTGGCAATTGCGTTGAACGCGCGGATCATGCCCAGGACGGTACCAAGCAAACCGAGCAATGGACTGATCGTGGACACGCCGTTCAGGACTCGAAGATACTTTCGCAGGTCGTTCGTGACGCGCTCGCCGGCGTCGATAATCGCTTGCTCGACTTCGACCGAAGGGCGTCCCCATTTTCGCACGGCCGCGGCGAACACTCCGGCGACCGGACTGCGGTTCTTTTCACACAGTTCGAGCGCCTTCTGTCGGTCCAGTCGGCCCTCGCGCATCTGCTGAAGAAACCGTTTGACAAAGGGACGCGGAATGACTCGCCCTCGGCGCAGGAAAATGGTCCGTTCGAAAACGAAAACCAGCAGCACGAACGAGCACAGGACGATCGGCACCATCAGCGGCCCGCCATCCCGAATTACTTGCAGGAGGCTCCTGGTCGGAATCGGGTTGTCGTCAATGATCGGCGCAGCGACAGCCGTCGGTTGGTCGGTTTGGCCAGCCGCGGCTTCACCGGGCGGGCCACTGGTTTCGGGCTGAGCCCTCAGCACAGATCCGGCGGTGGCAACTGTCAGTAAGACAACTACCGCCAGTATGCCGCGTATCCACATTGTCGGAAGAGACACACAAGACATCTGTTCGTCGTAGGCCCCTTTCTTACGAGTTCGCCGTCTCCTGCTCGTCCAGCGACGCACGCCGCCGCTCGAGCCTTTCGGAAGCTTCCTGCGCAAATTCGGTTTCGGGATGCCGCTCGACGAGCCCGGCAAACACCTCGGCGGCTTCCTCGTGTTCGCCTTTCAGCGCATGACACTTCCCGGCCTGCAACATCGCCGCCGCTTGCCAACGCGGGTAGTCGAACAGGCTTTTGACGCTCTGGTAGGCGTCGATCGCCTTGTCGTACCTCTTCTGATGCATGTACGATTCGCCGATCATCCACTGGGCCATTGCCGCCGTTTCGGTCGCCCCGCCTTCCGGCGACCGGATGGCCCGCTCGTACCGCTCGCGCGCCTCCTCAAACTTTGCCTGTGCAGCGAGGCAGCGACCGATCACGTAATCCGCCTGGTACTGTTGGTGGAATCCCGGAAATCTCGCTTGGATTCCGATTGCCAGGTCATAGGCATCTTGCCACTGTTCTTCCTGTGCAAGGATCTGGGCTCGTCGAAGCGGGATCATGGCGATCCATTTGTCGCTGCGGTCGCCGACCTTTTCCTGCAGTCTCGCAAACCGTTCTCTCGCCTCGTCGTACTTCTTCTGCTGGAACAACGATTCGGCGGTCCAGTAATCAGCAGGCAACCGCAGTTGTGAATTGGGGTATTCCTTTTCCAGACGCTGCATCAGTTCGTCGACATCGTCCCACCGTTCCTCGGAAGCCGCCAACTGGCCTTTCAAGTACAACGCGTGGCAAGTGATGTTCGAGTCACTGTGCTCGGCGACCATGAGCCGCTGTGCCAATTCACCCGCCCGATCCAACCGATCGGCCGATGCTGCTCGTTCTGCCAAGCGATACGTCGCGTCAGCCCAGTAGCGACTTTGTGGGTATTCGTCGCAAAGACGTTCGAACATCTTGTCGGCTTGTTCGTTCTTCTCCTGGTCGACCAACAGCCAGGCAAGCTGATAAAGGGCTGCGTCCAGTTTGGGGAACGCCGGATGGTCCTCCACGAGTCGGCTCAGCAGCGATGCCGCTTCGCCTTTTCGGTCGAGTTGTTCCTGGAGGCGTGCTGCTTCGAAAAGGGCCGACGGAGTGTAATCGGACGACTCGAATGTTGTGGCAACTGTAATGTAGGCTTCGACCGCCTTGTCGACCTGGTCAAGCTTCTCCAGGCATTTTGCCTGCATCATGGCTGCTTCGGGGGCGAGCTCGCTCTGGGGATAGCCGTCTACGAGCCGCCCAAACGCTTCGGCCGCCGCTTCGGATCGGTCGAGATTGAAGTTGGACCAGCCGACACCCGACCAGCCTTTGGCGGCATACTCGTCGGACTCGTTCTTCCGGGTCAGCGCCGTAAACAGGCGTTCGGCCGATCCGTACTCGCCCGCCGCGTAAGCCGTTTCTGCCAGGTAGTACGTCGCCAGCGTATACGACTCGTGCTCGCGATCCCCCGCGGCCAGTCCATCGTGGATTCGAACCGCTTCGTCCAGTTGGTCGCTGTGTGCCAGCGCGACCGCCAGTTGGATGCGGCATTTTGACGATATCGGGCCGTCAGGTTGCGACGCCAGGTATTGGCGAAGCGGCGTGATCGCATCGGCGTGGCTTCCCAGCCCGATAGAAGCCATTGCCTGCGCAAACCGTACCCCGTCAACTAGGTCCGTTTCGTCCTCGCCGGGGCGAACCTGCGCGAGTGATTCCAACGCTTGTTCGTGTTGTTCATTGCCCAGATAGGCAAGTGCCAAATAGTACCAATTCGACTGTTCCACCTCGACTGTCACAGGAGCCACGATCGGGGCAAGTCCTTCCGAGGTCGAATCCGGGGTCTCACCGTCCTGCGGCTGCGCCACGCTCTTCAGAATCTCCACCGCTTTTGCGAATTCCTGACGCTCCAGCAAGGAACGGCCTTCAGCGTATTTCATCTGCGGTCTTAACGAGCTTTCGGCATGCCGCTCGTCGAACTGTCGGGCCAATGAATCCACTTGCTCATGGTCGGCCCCATCGAGCGCCATCTGGGTCAGCGCCAGCAGACTGTCGTCTGCCCACTGGCTGTCGGGCCAGTCGCCCGAAACTCGTTCATAGTAGGTCTTGGCGATTTCCAACTGCTCGTTGTACCGGTAGGCTTCGGCCAGCCAATACTGCATGGCAGCCGCCAGCGGATTGTCAGGTTGGCTGTTGATGGCATCTTCGAACGTCTGGGCGGCCTCGGTCCACTGACTGCGCGCGACGTGCGACATGCCCAGCCAGTATCGGGCGTGCGTCAGCAGTTCGCTCTCCGGGAACTGCTTTGCGGCAGTCGTGAATGCAGCCTCTGCTTTGTCATACTCGCCGCGAGTGTAGTACGTAATGCCGATCTGTACTTGCGCGTCATCGGCCAGGGACCCGCCGACGTCCGCCAGGAAACGATACTCGCGGCGGGCCTGTTCGGCGTCCCCCTGCAACTCACAAACCCGCCCCAATCCGAACCGGCACTGTTCGGCGACTGCGCTCTTGGGGAAGCGTCGGATCGACTCCTCGTACAGCGACCGAGCAAGTGGGCCTTCGCCGCGGGCCAACGAAATCTCTCCCAGGTAATTCAACGTGTATGCGTTCAACACGTCGTTCGGATAGTGCTCTCGAAACCACCCTAATTCCCGGCGAGCTTCATCCGAGTCGCCGGAAAGGTAAGAAGTCTCGCCCGTTCGGAAAATCGCCTGACGCGAGTAACAGTGATGCGGGTCGAATTCAAGCAGTCGCAGAAATCCCTTCTTCGCCGCGGCGTACTTGCCTTGCTGCACCAAGGATTCCGCATGCATGAACATGGCTGTGCCGGCCCGTTCGTCCGTTGGATACACCTGGAGAAAACTCTCCAACTGGCCTTCTGCAACATCCCAACGGCCGTTCGCATAGTGACCGAGCGCCACTCGATACGTCTCGTCGGCGTTTTGGGCTGCGGCTGGTTTGGAAATGAGAAGCAGCAAGAAGGCTGCGACGAAAATCCGGAAAGAAGAGCTGACGTACATCCTTGTACCTACCACGTAATCAAAGAAACCGGGCAATATCCATCCCTGAGACCGGTCCGGCGGTCGGCACTATCGCGAAACGACAAGCCCGACCGGCAGGCGCGCACGACCAAACGACCGTATCGCCTGATTCTCTTCTTATCGGTGCATGCAGAAGGAGTGCTGCAATTCCTTCCGGCAGAACGCGACGAGTGCTAGCACTTTATCCACCGGCTACGGGAGCGATCAGCGTCAACTCGTCGCCGTCACGCAGAACGCGCGGTTCGTGACTTTCCAGCGTCCCCAAGTGCTGCCCTGAAACGGCAACAAGGCAACTAGGAGGGAACTGGGCACCGTCAGTCAGTTGGGTGGCAAGTGCTGCAATGGCGTCGTTGACCGTGCTCTCATGGGCCAATTCGATCTCGTCAGGTAACCCCTCCGCCGTATGGTAGCTCCGTCCCGTGAATATGACGCTGATTTTCATTTGGAACTCCTCTGCAGTTCAGCACTCCACTGGCCGACTTGGCCAAGCCGCATGACGCGGATGACTAGACATGTTATACAATTACCCTCCAATGTGCCAACGTTCCTCTGGCACACACACGAGGATAAAGGCGTGCCATCAGAGAACAGTGTCTTTTTCTATCTGGCCCTTCGCAAAGCGGGCGTCCCGGCCGAATTGCACATCTTCGAAAAGGGGCGGCACGGCGTTGGCTTGGCCAAAGACATTCCCGGAACGTGCGATTGGCCACAACGATGCCAAGAGTGGATGCAAACGCGAGGACTGCTGGAGCGCCGGTGAGACGGCCTACACATCTACCCGCCGAACACGAATAGACGCGCACTGGCCGACTGTCGTCGTCGCCAGGCGTGTTGGAGTTCACGCTTCAGCGTGTCTTGACGGAATCCCAACAGACACAGCACGCTGAAGCGTGAACTCCAACGGGGAACGCGCTCACGCGGACTTGCGGATCCCCAGCAGGTCTCTCATCGACGGGGGAAGATCCACTGCAAAAATGGCAGGGTCTCCCTGCAAGGCTTCGGTGACTTGCTCCAACTGTTCGACGGAATTCAGAGCCAGGTCGACGAAGATCCATTTCCGGCCCGCGAACTCACACGCGCCGCCACCACTGCCGCCAAGCCACTCCTGTCGGACTCCGTAGCCCAACTGTTCCGCAACCGACAATGCCTGTTCAAATAACTCTACAGTATGCATCCCAGCTTATCCATTCGCCAAGGTCCGTGGCTAATCCTGATTGACTGCGAGGTGATTATACCCGCTTCGGCTTCAGTTGCCCAGTTTGATCCGACGATATGTCTACTGACTGTAACTGGCTATCAGACAAGGAGTTAAGGCTTTCCGCATCGGCAATTCGCGACAATCACACCCGTTGCGGTAAACAAGCGAAGATGGCGGTTGCCACGAAGATATTCGGGCTTCGCAATCAGGGAAGGTTTCATTCGGACCATGACCAAAGACTGCGTTAACACTCGACCGACGGCGGAGGAACAGGTTGCCATACTCCAACAACAACTGGCCCACGCGCAGAAGCTGACGGCGTTGGGCGAGCTGGCCAGCACGACAACACACGAGTTCAACAATGTGCTGATGACCATCATCAACTACGCCAAGATGGGCATGCGACACAAGGATGACGCGACTCGCGACAAGTCGTTTCAGAAAATCCTGGCGGCTGGCGAACGGGCCGCCAAGATCACGAACGCTGTGTTGGGTGTGGCGCGGAACCGTTCGGATTCGTTCGAGCCAACCGACCTGCGAGGGATCATCAACGAATCGCTGGTGCTGTTAGAGCGCGAATTGCGAAAGTACCGGATCAGCGTCGAATCACAACTGGCATCCGTCCCGCCCGCAAACGCCATCGGCAATCAGATTCAGCAGATCTTGCTGAACCTGTTGATCAATGCTCGGCAGGCGATGCCGGATGGGGGCCAGGTCCTTATCAAGCTGGAGTACGACTCGGCCAACGACATGATCGACCTGACAGTGCGCGATACCGGAAGCGGCATACCACCGGATAAGCTGCGCCGCATCTTCGATCCATTCTTCAGTACGAAGAAAGGCCCGGACACCAGCGGCAAAGGCGGCACAGGTTTGGGCCTTTCCGCGTGCCGCAATATCATCGAAACGCACCGCGGCAGGATCCGAGTCGAGAGTAAGGTTGGAGTGGGCACGGCGTTCACGATCAAGTTGCCCACGTACAAGAAGCCCACCGTGACCGCGCCGACTGTCAGATCTTCCAGCGCGTCTGCTGCTTCGCATCAACCGGATGCAGCATAGCCGATCTTACGCCGTCACTGCGTAACCCGCCCCTGGATTTCCCCGAGAATTCGCTGTTCCAACGACACGTCGCGGCCAATGGGGATCCAGCCCAAGGTGGTGGGGGCCGCCAGCGGCGACGTCTCCTCGCCGCCCAGAGAGTTGTCGTGACGCACCGAGGCTCGGCCAACCGTGGCGTGCTCCGGCGCTACAACGTCCTCCAACTGCTTGTGCACAGTCACGTGCAACAGATAGCCGCCATCGGTGGGGCTTGGGCTTACACGCACGAACGCATAGCGACGCACCGACTGGAGCGTAGCGTGCAGTCTCTCCGGCCCTGGTGTCGAGTCCTTTCGCCAAGGTTCCAGGATCGTCGACCCCTCGGTGGGATAGGTTTCAATGTGACCTTCGAGCCACACATCGCCCACCAAACGGACCCGCTCCTCACGCTTGATCTTGAAATAATCATCCAGCGTGTCAACGATCTGCGACCAGAGAAACTCGCGATCCCCAACCGGCACGAACAGCGGATTCTGCAGACGTGCCTCGTCATTGGGCATATTGCCTGGCAACGCCGCGTGCGGGTGCAACGTGCACCCAACACACATGGCGATCCACAGAGCAACCGCGAGAAAAGCTGGCAACGGACGAACCATCGCATTCGAGCCAACACACACCGGCCTACGTGAGATGTCGGCAACGCAACCCGGCAAGAACGACGCCGACACAACCCCAATGGCACTGAAGGGGCCGAAAGTCTGGCGAAAACAGCCACCTACCGCAATAGCATTCCCGCGCGAGCCTGGTCCGACGAAAGCACTGCTGTCGGACGCTGATTTCGGGCGGGAAGAGCCCGAAGGAACTGGGTGGTACCCGTAGAGCAGAGCCCCATTCTCCATTCACGCATTGCGAACGGAGGCCGCCAACGAGTTTTCGGATCGGCCTGTGACAAGAGACTCCGACGCGACCCATTGCGAGTCTTACGGCGAGCACGGGTAGGCAGTGTACGTCCAGCGTTGCTTCGCCGGTGAAGCGCTGGAATCGAACTTGTCCATCTTGTACTTAAGTAAGCCGTAATCGACGCTTCCATGCTTATACTTGTGGCACTTGAACTTCGGTACGTCCTTGGGGCCCTTCGCCGTCTTTACGGCCGGCTCCGTCCCTCCTGATTGATCCACACCATTGCCACTAGACGCCGTGCGCAACACAGGTTGGGCTTGCCGTGGTACGTCCATTAGTCTACTCCTAATTGCTTGTGCAAATGAAGGACGCTGATGCTCCGTGGACTAGGCTGTCTTAGGGCTCGCACTCGTACCCCGAGTCCCAAAGTTGCCTGCCAATGATGCACCACCAGTGGTAGGGTCCGGTTGCCCCCTGCTGTAGGCAGTGGCATTCTATCTGCGGTTCAATCGGGTTCGTGTCAATCCATTTGGATTCTGTTGCCGTGCGATCTACAGGCTCAAGTTGGTGCGGAAGATACATGTGCAGCCCTCCTAGTCAGATGTCTTGTTGACGGCACGCGGACGCGATTATGCGCAAAGGAGTGTACCAAATCATCCAGGCCTAAGCAACAATTTTCGTGATTCTCCCCCCGCAAGAAGGGGTGCGACAGGATCGCATGCGGCTGCGCGAGACCTGTCGACTGGCCACAATCCGCACGCAGAGTCGCCCGACACGTCCAGGCTAGTACGCGGACCAGTGCCGGACCTTCCCTATGGTGACGGGGATGATTTCGCTCACGTCGATTGTGAATCGGTAGATCTCTCTTGCGCGTTCGTGACGCTGGATAGGATCGAAGAAGGTCAGCTTGGCGTCCCAGCAGTCGGAGCCAGGACGGCAAACGGAACTGCGTTCGACATCGATCCTGTCCAGCTTCAGCTTCTCCTTGATCGCTTCCTGGAAGACCGATGCGACTTGGTACGCGTTCGTGGCGGCGTAGTTGATCGCGCGTTCTTGCGGCGACACGCCGAGGTTGCTCAACTCGAAGTAGACGCGATCAAGGAAGTTGCTGACTTCTTCCGCCTGTTCATCATAGGCGGTCCGTTCGTCCGGGTCCTCGGGCCGCATGCCAAGCACCGCCTTGATCAACTCCAGGGTGGACCAACTGCGCATTCCGCTGATGTCCGGCACGACGACAGGTACTTCTTGCCCGTTCATCAAGGTGGTGCTTCCGGCTATGAAACCGGGAATCGAAACCTGTGACACGCCTTCCTCGCGTTGCTCGCGAAGGAATCGTTCGATTCGCATGTACACTTCGGCGGCGAAGGGGCCGGCGGGCTGGATGGCGTACACCGGGGTCGCCTCTTGTACCAAGATCCAGGTCAATCCGATCGCATCCCACGGATTCTCCTCCAGGTGCGGGAGCAACAAGGCTGGATCGTTCGGATTCGCAACTCCACGCTGGACAAACGCGTCGCGACGGGCTTCGGTTCCAAAGTCGAAATTGATCAGTCCAAGAACGTATACCAGCGTCGGATCGCTTCCGGCGCAGGTGGATTTCTTTGCTGATCGCTCCTGACCACGGCTCGTGGGACCGCTCGGTTCTTTCACGGACGGCGGCTGCACTTGCCGCACGGGGGGCGAAGGCTGACCGCCGTCGGTGGCCGTTTCGCCAGTCTCTTCGTCGTCGAAATCGTTCTGCGTTCGTTCGCAAGGTGCGGGCACGGGTTGGTTTTCTCGATTGGACATCTCGTTGTATTCTCCTTGTGTTACCAGGGGTAGCGCTCCGGATACGTTCAACCGACCGGCAAGTAACCGGCGGCAATCGGCCGTTGGTTGTTCGTCGCAACCGACGGCACTTTCCAGGATCGCGCGACGCACGGCCGCCGCGTCTGCGGTTTTTCCCGTCTTCAGTTGAATACTCATCAACAGCGCCGCCACTCCCGAGACAAAGGGCGTGGCAAAGCTGGTACCGCGATACTTGGCCGTGCCGCCATCCGGCGCAGCACCCTCGATGCTGTCACCCGGTGCGAGCACTCCGTGACCGTGGTAGGCCTGCGCCCAATTGCTGAATTCCATGGGCTCGCCCGCGGCATCCATCGCCCCCACTACCAATACCGACTCGGCAGCGCCCGGTACGTGAGGGCAAGCGCACCCGTCGTTTCCGGCCGATGCGACGATCAGGATGTCTTGTTTCGCGCACAGTTCGATGGCGCGCATCAACACAGGTTCCGGCTGACCGGTCGGATCGTGCCTACCGCCGCTGATATTGATGATGTTTGCGCCGACCGATACGGCCATGGAGATGGCTCGCGCCAAATCCAATTGCGAACAAGGTACGATCGAGCCGTCGCGACGCTCCTTGAACACGGGAATGATCACGCCTCGACAGGCAGGAGCGATTCCCCGGACTGGGCTCTCGTGCTGGCCGAAAATGAGACTCGCCACGTGTGTACCGTGGCGCAGGGCCATTCCCTCGGCATCGCCGATGGAATCCAGGATTCGAACTTGTTTGACTAATGCCCCATCGAAGCAAGGATGGCCGAAATCCACTGGTCCGTCGAGAATGGCGACACAAACTTTGGGGTCTCCCGAAGTCAGAGACCAGAGACTCCTCAGGTCCGGAAGATAGAGGTCGGTGCCCCGTCGGCTGTGGCCAGCGGTTTCATCGCGGAGCATGTGGTGCCCTTCGAGTTTGGGGTTACCCGAAAACGATATGAGAACTCGCCCCCAGGCAACTTGCCGGCCTCTCCTCTAGTTGCCCTGAATTACCAAGTCTACTTGGTTTCACAGTCCCGCTCAAGTGTTGTGGGCAAAGATGGGATCAGCGCGGGCGGTGAATTCAATGACCGGACTTTACGGCGTTTCGTCGTTGTCTTCGGGCGTTTCCTTCTCCTCCGTACTCTCTGCTTCGCCGATCCCCAGTTTCTCGGCTGCCTCGGCCCGCAGCCGCAACAGCGCGACGCATCCCGGAGCCTGGCTGGTCGTCCGCTGGACCGCTTGATCGAAAAGCTGTTTTGCCGTCTCTGAGTCGCCTGGCTCGTTGCGCTCGCCGTACGCCATCGCCAGCCAGAATTCGAGTTCGGGGCATGCCCGTTCGCGAATTGCCGAATCAATCCCCTCCAGTGTGCGAATGCACTCTTCCGCTTCCTTGGTTCGAAGCTGCGCTGCGCCGAGGATCATTGAGAACGTGACATTTTCCGGGTTGGCATCGGCAAGCGCCTTGGCAACTGCTCGGGCCTCTGTCGCGTGGTCGATTTTTAGAAGCAGTACAGCCTTCCGAAACTCGTAGGCGGGGTACCCCGGAAGTTGTTCGCGATGCACAAGCGCCTCCTGATAGCATTTCTTGGCCTCGTCGGGCTCATTCGAGTCCTCCAGGAGATCGCCCAGATGCTCCAAACAGGCCGCCAGTCCATCAAGCGCAAGACGATCGTCAGGCTTCTGACCTAGAACATTCTGGAACGCTGCACTGGCCGATGCGTATTCATCCTTGGCCGTGTCCGGATCGTCAGTATGCAGCAGGCGCCCACGCTGCCTACTCGCAATCGCCGCCCCCCGCACGTGGGCAAGGGCATTCGGCTCGTCGTTCATCAAACTCAAGTAGTTTCGAATCGCCTCGCGGAAATCCTCGTCGGCCGACTTGGACTCGTCCAAATCACGCAACACTTGGCCGCGGATCGTATGGGCTATGGCCAGTTGCTGCCGGTAGCGACGAAGTGAGAACGGAGAGTCCGCCAGCGACGTGAACACTGGTATGGCATCGTCCAGCAGAGCTTTCGCCTTCGTGTTTGCGTGTTCGTCGTGCCAGACTCGCGCCAAGCTGGTCTGAGCGATGGCGAGGTATTCCCAGAATTGTGGCACGTCGGGCATCGAGTTGAGCAAGATGGTTGAATCATCAATGGCGCGTTTCAATAGGACGTGCTCTTCATCCGTGCGTCCCGACGTTCTCAGAGCGTTGGCCAGATTAATGTTGGCCGCCACAAGCCCTTCGAGATGCAAGGGGTTATCCGCATCCGCATCGTGAAGCGCGCGGTACGCATCCTTGGCCTTCTCGATCGGCTCGATTGCTTCGTCATCGCGTCCCGCCAACACATATACCTGGCCCAATTCGTTTTTCACGATCGCCAACGTGTGGCGGCACTTCTGAGCGTCTCCTTCATTTGTCTGCAGGAGGCCCTCCAGTTCGGCTTCCGCGTCACCGAGCAGTCTTTCTGCCTGTTCGAAGTTCTCGGTTCCCTCGGCCAACAATCCACGGCTGAGAAAGATGTGCGCGAGTTGATAGCGGCGGTCGGCTTGCGATGACAATTCATCGACCAACAAGTTCGCTTGATTGTAGGCTTGTTTCGCTTCGTCGTACTGCCCTTGATCCGTGCACGCGTCCCCCAGCTTGCGTTGGCAAATTGTCCGTTCAAGACGCACGTCGATCGCATCGGCGCCGGTTTGCTTCAGTTCATCGAGGATGGCATCTGCCTGGCGGTAGGCTTGCTCGGCATTCTCTGCTTGCCCCAACTGTCGCAATACGTCGCCTCGGAGCACGTGAATACGTCCCAACTGGGCACGCAACTGCGGGTCGTCGGCGTCCTCGGCGGCGAAACGCTCGTAGGCTTTGACAGCTTCTCCCAGCAGACGTTCGCGCAGCCTTTGAGTTCCCGGATACCATCGGAGGACGTCGGTCACTCCCACCCACATCGAATCGACGGAATCGACGGCATGTTCGAACCAGGTCAGTGCTGTGTCCCTGGCTTTCCGCGCCTCGCCCTCGGCCGTCTCAGCGGCCTCTCGTGCCCTCTCCTCTTCGCGCCAAGCCTCGACGGCCCGGCCTTTCGCGATTTCCTCTGCACGCCACGCGTCTTCCGCGTCGATCCGCGCCTGTTCCGCGTCTCGGCGTGCGCCCTCGATTAACACCGAAGCTGTCGAAGCGACAATTGCGACAAGGAATACCGTGACAGCGGTTGCCACGGCAATCGTGCGGTGCTTTCTGGCCCAACGAGCAAATTTCTCCTGCCACGATTCGGGATGCACCGAGACGGGTTCATCGGCCATCCAACGCTGGACGTCAATCGCCAATTCGGTCGCGCTTTGGTAGCGGTCGGAGCGTTTCTCGGCCATGGCCTTCGCGCACACGGCGTCCATTGCCTTCGGAATGGATGGATCAACGCTGCGCGGCCGAGGCGTTGGCTGTCGGGCGATGTTGGCGCAGATTTCTTCTTTGCCCTTGCCGCGATGGGGGCGTTGGCCGGTCAAAATTCGGAACAATGTCGCGCCCAGGCCATAGATGTCGGTGCGCGCGTCGATCTGCTCAGGTTGCCCCTTGGCTTGCTCGGGTGCCATGTAGGGGAGCGTACCGACCAGTTGTCCCTCGCGCGTTGCTTCCCCGTCGGTCACCTCGGTCAATTCGATATGCGACGCGTCCTCGTCCTGAACGTCCGGTTGGTCCAACAACTTCGCCAACCCCCAATCCAAAAGGACGACTTCGCCAAATGCGCCCAACATGACATTTGCAGGTTTCATGTCGCGATGCACCACGCCCTTGGAATGCGCATAGGCGATGGCGTGGCAAACACCTACAAAGGCGCTCAAGAGACGACGTAAATCGAATCGGCCTGCTTTGCCCACCTGACGCAGTCGGTGATATTCGTCGATGGCAGCGCCGAGCGACTGGCCTCGCAGGAAACGCATCGTATAGAAGGGCCGCTCCTTCTCCAACGTATCGGCCAGCTCGTAAACCGGCACAATATTGGGATGCTCGAGCTGCCCCGTGATTTGGGCCTCGCGGACGAAACGTCGCAGGGACAACTGGCTGACCCGTTTGTCCGGGCGGATTTCCTTCAACGCCACCTCGCGGTGCAGGCGTTTGTCCCGGGCCAACCAGACGCGTCCCAGGCCGCCTTGTGTGTGGACACGCGAGAGCGTGTAGTGCGATCGTTCTTCCGGCGAAAAATCGACTGTTTCCAGAACCTTCACGAAGCCGCTGGGCGGTTCCAGGTGGTCCAGCGTCTCGTCCACCTGTTCGTCACTCACGTCGCGCATCACGTCGCGGGCGCTCGCATCCGCGGCATCGCCGAGGGCTTTGCGGGCATCCCCGCCATGTCGATCCAGTTTGCGTGTCAGAAGGCCTTCGACCTCGCCTTTGGCCTGCGGCGTGATCCATCCGCGCTCGACCATGATGTCCGCCACGGTCAAGTTCTTTCGCGCCGCCCAGGCTGCGCAGACATCGGCGAATTGGCTCGCGTCGATGTATTCCAGTTGCAGGGCCAGGACACCGAACAGCAGGTTCTGGTCTGTGTTCACAGCAACGCCTCCCACTTAAGCCCGCTTGGATGCCGCACTTCCACCAAGGTATTATCACACCACAAATGGAGGCTGGACGCAATCGTCCTGTGGCAGTAGAAGAGAAACCGCGCGGCAGGGGCTAAGCAGCAGCGAAGAAATAGACGCGTCGTTTGGCCGCGACCCAGCGGGGAGCGCGTGATGCGGCAACCGATGTCGCTTCGCGACAGGGTTAGTAGATGAACTCGGTGAGGAAGTAGAAGTTGACGCCGGCCCGGAACACGCCGCGTCCGGAACGGTAGTCCAGATGCTCCCGGTAGAAGCGGTCGGTGAAGTTTTCGACGCCGGCAAACAGCGTGAGGTTCTCCAATGCTCGCATGTAACCGCGAGCGTTCCACACGGTGAAGCCAGGCGTTTCCGCTTCGAACAGCGTGCGGGCGACACGGCTTTGCTGGTCGACGATACGGGCCTCCAATTCAATGCCCCAAATCGGATCGGGAGCGGGTTCGTGGAGGTGTAGCCCCACACGAGCCTCCAGCGGTGGAATTCCCGGCAACGGCTCTTTGTCCGTGGCGCCATCAAAGCTGCGCGGAGTGCCGGCGGGAAAGCCGTTCTGGTCTCGGATGATCGCACCCATTCGGGACGGCGTGGTGCGACTGTGGTCTCGTCCCTCGACATAGCTCATCAAAGCGAAGCCAGTCAGCCAGTCGCAGACATCATGTTCGGCCGTGAGCTCGAAACCGGTGAGCGTTGCCAATTCCGTGTTCACATAGGCAACGTGCTGAAAATCCACACCGGGATCGAATGGCGCAAACGGCGGCTGGTACAACTCGCCGATGTCGTCATAGGTGATGTAGTCGTGGATCCACGCATGGAAGCCCGTCAGGGCCATGCGAGTCCGGCCAAGATCGGCGCGGATACCCAGGTCCAGTTGGAACAGTCGTTCTTCGTCAAGTTCGGGATCGCCCTCGACGAAGGTCAAGCCGGGCTGCAGACTGCCGATGAACGGTCCGGCAGAGTACAACTCGGTCAGCGTCGGCGGGCGCATCGCATACCCGGTGCCGCCGGTCAACGTCCAGCACGCGTTCAATTCATAGTCCACTGTCGCGAACACGGACCACGGGTAGAATTGCTGATCAAGGTCCGCCTGTTTCAGCTCCGATAGTCCTCTCTCGATCAGATTTGGCCCAACCAGGACACCCATTCCCGGCACGTCGTTGCGGGCATCCGTTGTGATTAAATCCACGCGGGCACCGGTGTGCACCGTCACGCGGTCGCCATAGGGCTGCTTGTGCTCCGCGAAGATGCCAATGTCGTTCGAGTGGGATCTTGGGATGGGGAAGTTTTGAGTCGGAATGGTAACCGTTGGAAACGGAGGAGGAGGGATCGGCACCGTGATATTGTGTTCTGGGACAATGTCATTCAGTTGCGTTCCGATTCGGATCAAGTCGGTGCCGACCGTTAATTGCTCGTCGCCAGGTTGGCCCCATGTGACGGCAGCCCGGTAACCCGCCGACATGCCGTCTACGTCTGTCACGAGAAACTTGTCGGGATCGAGCCCAAAGCGTGGGCGTATTGACGGGATCTGCCGGTTCTTGCCGCTGCGGCTTGTATCTCCGCGGAACGGCGTGCGGTTGTACCAGCCTTCAATCTCCAACAGGTCAAACTCGGGTTGGTCTTCTAGCGTGTACCTTAGCTCGTATCCATCGGTGTAGAGCGTGTTGATGTCGAAAACCAAACCGGGAAACTCCACGCCTGTTTGATCCAAACGCAGGTAATTGAATTCCAAGTGACTGTCGGGCGAGAAATCGTACCCGAACGCGACGTCCAAGTGTCTGGAGTTGTAGCTGGTGGGAAGCGTGCCGCCCGCGTCAAACACGGCCGAGCCGCTGTCGTAGTCGTTGCCCGTTCGGTGGCCATAGCTGACGCGATATCCGTAGTTGGCCCCGCCGCCCCAAATCGCTTGACGCCCGTACAACTGTTCGCCGTTCGTTTTGTACTCCAAGCTGGTGCTGGCGAAACAGCGAGGGCCATTCGCATAGCGTGGTGTATCAAGGAACTGGAAATCCACGAACTGAAAGCCGGGACCGAGGCGAGCGTTATAGGGCCCTTTGACCACAATAATGTCGCGGATGATGCGCGAATCAATCTTACTCAGCACTGTATCCAAGTCTTGTCGCGCGGGTGCCCAGTAGGAGCCCGAGGCCAATAGGCTCCCATACCGCCCACCACGAATGCGCGGATCGGTGACTACCGGCGTACGCTGCTGGACCTTAATGGCGGGCGCGAACAGCGATTTTCCGAGGAGGCTTCCACCATCGGTCGTCACCCTAAACAGGCTTTCAGGGCCAAACACGACTTCGCTTCCGGGACCAGGCACGCGTCCTCGGCGATACTGGGCGATCAGACTGCGCCGGACGCCTTCCGGCGCGAATACCACTTGCGAAACACTGGCCGCCGCGTCGGGAATTGGAAAATCATCAAACCTGTTCGGGGGCGGCACGGGGATGCGTGGATCCTGCAGCCAACTGCTTAATTCAAACGGATCGTCGTCATCGGAAATCGAAAAGGCGTTGGGCTGCTCGTCTTCGTTGGCAGGAGAAAGGTCATCGGCCGCCGCCACATCGTCCGTCGTTGTTTCCGCCTCGGATCCGGATTCGCCCGTCGGATCCTGTTCGTCTGCAGAGAGAAGTCGGGATCCACCAAGACAAAGACATGTGCCCAGGAAGAGCCGCATCCATAGTGTACTTCCGTGCATAGCCCACCATCCTTGGCCTACCGGGCCGTCGAGCGCAATCCGAGTGCGAGAAAATCCATTCATTGGACATAATCGGCACAACCGTCAGAAAAGTACCCTTTTCTCTGCACGCAACACGCTGTGACAACGTGATATACGCCCACGGACGTTAAGCTGTGACGATTGTGCGGACCGTGAGGGCACTCGGTCTGGCCGTCCGCCGGGCCATCGGTCAGGCTACCTCTTCCATTCCCTCGTCGTCGGTGCCGTCCGAAGGGGTGCCCGAGGCACGGGATTCGGCGTCGCGTTCACGGATGACTGTGTCGGGACTGTTGATGCGTCCCAGATATTTCTGTGGAATGCGGCAGTGAACGACCACGCGGTCGTTTTCGTAGCGTTTCGAGAGCACTTCTCCGTGCGCCGACAAGTAGGCAACCAGCTTGCCGTTGCCCACGCCCGTTTCCACGTCCACGTCGCGAAAAGTCCGGCTCAGGGCATCGCTGACACGAAACGCCAGTTGTTCGAAGCCAACGCGTTTCTTGGCGCTGACCGGAATGGCGTTGGGGTATCGATTCAAGATGCCGTTCAGCGTATCGTTCGACGCGAGGCGATCGGTCTTGTTGATCACCAACAGCGTGTCCTTTTCTTCGATGCCGATTTCCTCCAACACCGCGTAGGCGGCGCTGATCTGATCGTAGACCGCGACATTGCTGGCATCGGCCACATGCAACAGAAGATCGGCTCGCCGTGCCTCCTCCAACGTAGCTTTGAAGCTGGCGATCAAACGGTGTGGCAAGTCGCGGATGAAACCAACCGTGTCGCTCAACAGCACCGGCCCCCAACTTGGCAGTTGCCAGCGTCGAGTGCGCGTGTCGAGCGTCGCGAACAACTTGTCTTCGACCAGGACGCCGGCGTCGGTCAGCGAGTTCATCAAAGTGCTTTTCCCGGCGTTTGTGTAGCCGACCAACGAGACCGTCATGTTGTCACGTCGGCCGGCGACCTGACGCTCCTTGCGTGCCTCGATGCTCCGCAATTCGTTGCGCAAATCGCGGATGCGTTTCTCGACCAAACGCCGGTCCACCTCCAACTGTTTCTCGCCCGGACCGCGCATGCCAACGCCCATCTTCATTCGCGAAAGGTGAGTCCACATCCGCTTCAGGCGAGGCAGCGAGTATTCGAGCTGAGCCAATTCTACGGCCAGCCGTGATTCGTGGGTCTGGGCGTTCGAAGCGAAGATGTCCAGGATCAGTTCGGTCCGGTCGATGACCTTGACGTTCAGCGCCTTCTCCAGGTTCCGCGTCTGGGCCGGGCTAAGATCGTTGTCGAAGATAACCAAGTCGGCATCGTGCGTGTCGACGATTCGCGCGAGTTCTTCCAGCTTGCCTTTTCCCAGGTACGTAGCGCGGTTGGGCGTCTCGCGCCGCTGAGTCAGCCCGCTGACAACCGTCGTTCCCGCCGTGGTGGCCAAACCTTCCAGCTCGTCAAGTGGAGCCTCTGTAAAAGACTGACCGCGTGAGATGACACGGACAAGCACTGCCGATTCTTTGGCGACGCTTTGGACGCGTTCCGGTTCCTTCACAGTGAGGAAATACCTTTCGTTAACGCATGGCACGGATGGAAGTTGCTACAGAACAACCACTACCTGCAAGTATAGCGACGGAGTGAAAACCTGCCAGGGTCCGATATGCCGAGACACGCCGAACCGGTGCGCCGCCGGTTTTGGGTTAGGCGAGATGGGCACGGGCAGATCAGAGGGCCCTACACAGAACATACCCTCGATCGACTTGCTCGAACCCAAGTTTTTCAAACAGGGCGTGTGCCGCCCGATTGCCCTCGACAAACCGGGCTTCGGCCAGCAACGCGCCGTTGTTGTGCATGTGACGCAGCGCTTCGCCCACGAGGAAGACACCAAGGCCCTGGCCGCGCAGGTTCTCCGCGATCTCCAGCCTCATCAGTCCGATCGACGGCACACCCCAACTGCTGGAGATTCGCTCCATATCCCAGAATATCACCGACCCGCTGACCTCGCCGGTGCGTCGCGAGACCAATAGGTATCTCATTCGCTCGATTTGGCCGATGGTGCAGGCCTCCCACCATGAATCCGGCGGAGGGTCGTGTTCCGGTTCGACCTGGTATTGCCTGCGCACTTGCATTTGAACGCGATCGACGATCGGGCGAAAACCGGCCAACTTTCGCTGGGCGATGACGTGCCTTTCCGTCTCCTCGTAGCCGGCCGAACGAAATAGCGTGGACAGCTCCGAGTCGGATTCCAAGATGCCGGGCGACTGACAGCCTCCGTACAGCCCCAGGTAGAACGCATTGGCCGGGAAGACGCTGCCGGCATACAGCGTACGTGCCCCTCGATGCGTCAAATACCGTTCGCTTGCCTCTAGCAGCTCGTTCGCAATTTGCGACCGCGCGTCGTGCGGCCCGACCATCAGCATACATGTGGCACCGATCTCGGTGTTCACCCCGCTGTCGTCCTCGCTGGAACCGAAGCCGCCGTGAGCAAACCCGACGATTCGACCTTCCTCTTCGGCCACAATCAGACCGTCCCGATCGAAGTAGGGTTTGCTCAGCACACGCTGCTCGAACAGCGTCGGCGACATGGGCTGGACCAAGGCCCGATGGGGAGGATGATTACACCAGAGTTCCGCGATTGCAGGTGGGTCGGTATTACGAAACGGGCGATACCGAATCATCCGTCTAGATCCACAAGTACGTCGTCACCCTCGATCTTGACAGGCAATCCGGTTTGCGCCAATGAGGGAATCGTCTGATGCTGCCCCGTTGTAACATCGAATTGCCAACCGTGCCAGGGGCAGGTGACCACGCATCCGCAAAGCGTGCCTTTTCCGAGTGGCCCGCCTTGATGTGGACAAATGCCGTCCAGCGCGTAGAAGCACCCGTCGATATTGAACAACGCGATCACGCGGTCGTCAGCGACCAGTTCACTCGCCTGCCCCGGGGTACAGTCGCCCACCGAACAGACTCGGACCCAGTTGGCCATGTTGTTGCTCCGGTCGTGGCCTTATGCTGCCTTCCGTTTTGAGACGCGTCTTTTCCGAGGCGCCCCTTTCCATCGACGATGCACCCACCAGTACTGGTCCGGCGCTGCCCGGACGACCTCCTCCAGACGATCACTATACCATTGCGTCAAGGACTTGACGCTGGCCAACTCGTCGCCTTCCTTCTCGGGATCGGCCGCGGCCTGCAGCCCCAATTCGAACCGGAGCGGACCACCGACTCGCTTGCCGTAAGACACGATCAGCGGCGCACCGCTTACCAGGGCCAGCAGCGCGACGGCCTTGTGGCATGATGCGGGGCGCCCCATGAAATCGATCCAGCAGCCCTTTGGCCCGGCGCTCTGGTCGCCCAGCAGCGCGATCACACCGCCGGACCGGAGCACGGCATCCACCTGGCCGGCGCTGCCTTCCTTGGGCAAGATGAACTGACCGTTGGCGCTGCGAAACCCTTTCAAGTAGCTGTCCAGGTGCGGATTGTCCAGGTCGCGTGCGATGGCGTATGTCGGAAAACCGAGCAGGCCCGCCATGTACGAAGTGATCTCGAAATTGCCGAAATGGCCTGACACCAACACGACGGGGCGCACACCTAGCAGATACTGAACCATTTCGCTTTTTCGATGGACCTGGACGTATCGACGCCAATTCGTCTCGTGGATCTTTCGCGGAGCATGCGCGATCTCGCAAACCATCAGCAACAAATGCTCCCACATCCCGCGTGCAAGGTCACGCCGCTTACTGTCCGTCATTTCCGGAAACGCGTGGCGGATATTATCGTCGACAACCTTGCGGCGCACTTTCACGATATCGCACGCCAACACCGCAAGACAGCGGGCGACGCTTTGGCAGGTCTCCAGACGCACCGCCTGGATGACACTGATAAAGACTCGCACCAGAAGATAGACCAGCCAGTCCGTTAGCCGTTTCATTGCGTTTCCCGAGCGATTCCAAAGTCAGCAGAGCAGTTAACCTGTCCGTTTCGTCGCCTTCAGAACCGGGTCATTCTTCAAAGGCAATTGTACCGTCCGTCCCGTCTTCGCCGCTTTGTAGATCCCAAGTATGACCTCCACCGATCGGCGGCCTTCCGGACCGTCGATCTGTGGTTTAGTTCCCTTCTTGATCGCTTTCAACACATCTTTGAACAGAGCCGTGTGGCCGTGATGGCCGATGGCTGCCGGGTCCGCCGCCCCGCCGCCTGTTTCTGTTCTGCTGGCCATGCGCTCTAACAGCGCCTTGTCTCGGCTCGTCTTCTTCGCGAAGTCCCAGATTTTGATGTCCTCCTCCTCCAGTACGGCCGAACCGGCCGAACCGTGGATCTCGATGCGTTTCAGCGCTCCGGGGTAAGCCGCGGTGGTTGCCTCGATCACGCCCAAGGCACCGTTTTCGAAGCGAAGAGTGGCCATGCACACGTCTTCCACTTCGATCCGTTCGTGGGCCAAGGTGGCCGTATGAGCCGTGATTTCCGCGACCGGTCCCATCAGCCAAATCAGCAGATCGACGTTGTGAATCCCCTGATTCATCAGGGCTCCACCACCGTCCAGTTCCCAAGTGCCCCGCCATGCACCGCTGTCGTAGTATTGCTGCGTCCGGTACCACTTCACATAGGCATCACCGATAGTCAAACGTCCGAATCGGCCTTTATCGACAGCCTGTTTAAGCAATTGTCCCGATTCGTGGAAGCGCGACGGGAAGATGGAGGCCAGCGTGACACCGGCTTTCTCGCAAGCCTGGATGATCTTGTCGCACCGCTTGAGCGTGATTTCCAGCGGTTTTTCGACAATCACGTGTTTCCCGGCCTTGGCAGCCGCCACGGCGGGTTCCATGTGAGCCCCACTGGGCGTACAGATCGTGACGATGTCCACATCGGGATCGGCTAGCATGGCGTCAAGATCGTGGTACGCCTTGCACCCGATTTCCGCCGCCAGACGGTCCGCGGCCGCGGGAATGGTATCGTAGCAAGCCGCGACCTTAGCGCTGCGAATGTCGTCAACCGCCTTCGAATGAAACTTGGCAATCAAGCCACAACCGACGATTCCGAAACCTACTGCCATGATGCACCTTCCCCATGTTGCTGTTGTTGGCCCAAAGCCGACATTATAAGGCGCCGTTGCGCCGGGGAAAGAGCAGTGAGAAGCAGCTAGAATCCCGCCTCGGAAATCTCCGCATTACGAGTGTGCAGACAGTCGTGCAACAGAGTCTCGACCTCCGCGTTCAACTGATCCAATTGAGTCAGCACTTCTTCCTGACGCTGGTCAAGTTCATCGAGAAAGCTGCTTTGCTTCTGCGGGTCTGGCATTGAATGCTTCTCGGGGCGGGAAGGCGGCGGCAGGCAAGGCGGGGAACGGTTGCCACATGCTATCACTGGCAAGCCGCGCTATTCATCGGCTGTGCTGCATCCGGGTTTTGAGGTGTGAACCTCCAAGTGCCTGGTAAGATGTTTGCGCAAGATAGAGAAGCAGCTATTGCTGTCAATCCAGCGGGACTTTTGCGCTCAGGCGAACTCTGACGTGGGTGCCGCGATACCCCCTGTCGAGCCGACGCAGGAATCGGGCTTCCCGCCGTGTCGCCCTGAAATCCACTTCTCCGACGCTGAATTGTCTAAATCGGCATTGACCTTTGAGTCTCCATTCCACTATTCTCCCCGCCCATTTCGGTCCCTTTTCGCAAGTGCCCCAGCCATCTTCGTGTGTTGGGCGGTCACCTCCTCTCGTCTCTACATTCCAGCCATGCGCGTGACAGACATGCTTTCGGGACAGACGTCGGCGGAGCGAAGCCAAAGATTTCGCTTGTTGGTCACAATCTCACTTCTGCTGATCGTCCCGTTGTGCGGCTGCGCATCCAGCTCGTACTTGTCGGTGCGGCGGATTCCACGCAACCCACTTGCCGGGCCGCTTCGACTCCTATCGCGCAGCGGCCCGAAACCAACGGAACGCACCACGAATCTGATCCGCAGGTATGATCTGGAGGATCTGCAAGAAGATGACGCCGGGGCCGTGATCGCCCAGCTTCAAAAGGAAATCGCGGCCGAGCCGGACACCGAGAAGCTGTACGCCTTCGCGGAATTGGCCTACATCCACGGCAAGAAGGCCCAGGCGAAGGGGGACGATAGGCTCGCCTTGGACATGCTTAGCGCATCGGTTGCGCATGCCTATCTGTATTTGTTCGATCCACAATTCGACCGCATGCGCAACGTCTACGACCCCCAATTCCGCCGCCTTTGCGATCTGTACAACACGGCGTTAGAAGACTCACTAAGAATCATCAACGAGCAAGGGCGTCTGCGGCCTGGAGCAACGTTCTCGTTGGAGTCCGGCGATCAGCGAATCGACGTTCAGATCGTCACGAGCGGGTTGTGGCGTCCGGAGGACTTAGAGGAAATCGAATTCGTGTCGGACTTCGAGGTCGAAGGCTTGGTCAATCGGCACGTGACGTATGGACTTGGCGTTCCGCTGATCGCAGTACGTCGGCGAGATGCCAGCCGCGACGTGGCTTCGACGTTTTATCCCGACGGCATGAGCTTTCCGGTCACGGCCATTCTTCGGGCCGTGGAACAACCGTGCGGCCGGCCCGGAGACAAAAGAACCGTTACGTGCCGCCTGGAATTGTGCGATCCTTTGGCCTCCGACGTTGTCCAGATCGCCGGGCGACTTGTGCCGCTGGAAACCGATCTAACCACGCCGCTTGGGTATTACTTGGACAATCCCGAATTTCAGAGCACTAGCATCGCCACTTGGGGGCTGATCAACCCAGGCGAAAGCGATGAATTGCGCGGGCTGTACATGCTCGAGGCGTTCGACCCGAACAAGATCCCCGTGCTCATGGTCCACGGGCTGTGGTCCAGCCCGGAGACTTGGACGGAGATGGTGAACGATCTGCGGAGTCTGCCCGAGATTCGCAATCGGTATCAATTCTGGTCTTACCTGTACCCGACCGGCCAACCGTTCTGGATCAGCGCAACACAAATGCGATCGGACCTGCAAAACGTCCGCGCCACGGTCGATCCGCATGGACAATGGCCCGCCCTCGACCAAACCGTGTTGGTGGGACACAGCATGGGCGGCTTGGTCTCCCGGATGCAGACAATGGAAAGTGGCGACGATTTCTGGCACATTCTCAGCGATCATCCCTTCGAGGAGTTGAACGCTGACAACGAGACTCGCGACAAGTTGGCTCGGACCGTGTTTTTCCAGGCAAATCCGTCCATCCGACGGGTCGTTACCATTGGCACGCCTCATCGCGGCAGCAAGTTCTCCAACGACTATACGCGTTGGCTCGGTCGGAAGCTGATCCGTCTGCCGGCGCTCTTGCTCAAAACGCAAGCTCGCATCGCTCGCGATAATCCCAAGTTCTTCCGCAACACGGAATTGCTGACCACCACGACCAGCATCGACTCGTTGTCACCCAATTCACCCATCCTGCCGGTGATGATCGCATCGCAGAAGGCGCCGTGGGTCAAGTACCACAACATCGTCGGCGTGGTGTCGGAGAAGAAGTTTCTAGGAAAAATTTCGGAGAAAGGCGACGGAGTCGTCCCTTACGACAGCGCTCACTTGGAGGACGTGGTATCGGAAATCGTCGTCGACGCGGACCATGTCCACGTCCATCAACATCCTCGCAGTATCTTGGAAGTGCGACGCATACTGCTGGATCATTCCGCCGAGATGTTCGCGGAGATGGCTCGGCGGTCCACGGTCCACGCCAACTTTCACAAGCCGTTTCCGCCACCGCCTGTCGCACCAGGCGAGACGCTGAGCCCCATGACGTGGCCGGCGCGTTACGACATCACCGACATCGAGCCGGCCGCATACGCGCCTCGCAGAATTGATGGTCGCCCTCAAGCGACCATCGCCGACTAGCTCTGGTTCAAACGGCGTGCGCGTTCATCAATTCGGAACGCCCAGTGGTCATCGACAGTTTTTCCGCCGCGCCCCGTCGATCCGAGAGGATCCGCCCCCCGCCGTCCGCTGCGCCTTCGGCGGCATCCTCCTCTGAATTGGTGGCTGTCGCCACTTCTGAGCCATCGGCTTCGACCGAGCGAGGGGCGGCGGCATCCCTCACGGCCAACTCCTCGCGCACCACGCGCACGTCTCTCGGCGCTTCAATGCCCACGCGAACTGTGTTACCCTTGATTCGCACGACGGTGATGGTAACGCTATCACCAATCTGGATTTTCTCTTGCATCTTGCGCGTCAGAACCAACATTTCACACTCCTTCGCCAACGAGATTTTTCGACTTGATCGACAGATGAGGTGGTCGAACTGCCAAACAGTGAAGCAGGATTCGTGCCAAACGGACGCTCGACCGAGCGCAATTCACGTAAAACGTTATGGTCATGACACTTATGGACATTTACTCCGGTCGATTGACGGCTCGTCAATGCAAAACATTACAATTCCCGTAGTACTTTCGCCCGCTTCGATGGTTATTCGATCATGAGCATCACTCGCGAACTGCTCGGACTCAGCCGCCCACCGCTCCACCTGGCGGCCGATTACCTGATCGGCCGTTACCAGTCTGGTCAAGTCGTCGACATGACCAACGCTATTGTGGTCGTGCCGGGTGCTCAGGCCGGCCGTAGACTATTGGAAATCCTCGTCCAGTGGTCCGACGACCACTCGTTGGTCTTCACGCCGCCTTCGGTGGAAACAGTCGGCCGGCTGCCGGAATCCCTCTACCGTCCCAAACGACCGTTCGCAAGCGATCTGGTTAAGCAGCTAGCATGGGCAGATTCCCTCAGAAACGCGAAGCCTCGGCTGGCAAAGGAGATCTTGGCCGCTCCGCCTTCGACGGAAGACCAAGCCCAATGGCTGGAGTTGGGCAGAATGCTATCCGCCTTGCACACCGAGTTGGCAGCGGACGGCTTGGATTTTGCCGATGTTGCCAAACGCGGCGCTGAACTCGACATGTTCGGCGAGCATGAGCGATGGGATGCGTTGCGTGAGATCCAAATAGCGTACCTGCAAATTTTGGACGGAGTCGGGCTGTGGGATATTCAAACGGCGCGGCTTGTCGCCATAGAAAAGCAAGAGTGCCACACCGGCAAGGACATCATCGTCGTCGGTGCGGTCGACATGACGATCACGCTGCGGCAAATGATCGATCAGGTGGCCGACCGCGTTACTACGTTGGTATTCGCGCCGGATGAATGGGCGCCACGATTTGACGAGCACGGATGCCTCGTGCCCGACGCGTGGCAGGACGCGGACGTCCCGGTGCGTTCGGAACAAGTCCATTTAGCAGACGGTCCGGCCGAACAGGCTGATCGGGTCGCTCGCTGCCTGGCCGACTACGACGGCCGATACCGGCCCGACGACATAACGATCGGTTTGGCCGACGAGCAAATCACGCCCTTTGTACAGCGCCAACTGAGTCAATGCGGGATTGCCACTCGTTCGGCCGCAGGCACGCCGATGGTCGAGACCGCGCCCTACCTGTTACTCGACGCTTTGGAAGCATATCTTCGGAGCCGTCGTTATGCTGAATTTGCTGCGCTCGTACGTCATCCCGACGTGTACGACTGGGTCGGACGTCAGAAGATCGACAATGGTTGGCTGGAACTGCTGGACGAGTATCACGGCGACCACTTGCAGTCGAGTCTCGGCGACCACTTGCCGGAAAACGATAAGCAAACACAGGTGGTGAGGAAGGCGTGGAAGCTGGTTTCCGGCCTCTTGAAACCGCTGGATGGAGCCGCGCGCCCATTGGACCAGTGGACTGGCCCGTTGCGCGAACTGCTGCTTTGCATCTACGGCCATCGTGAGTGGGACCGCGACGATCAACACGACCAGATCGCTCTGAGGACGTTCGACCAACTCAATTCGGTACTTGCGGCCCATGGCACGACGATTCCCGAACCGTTGATGCCTGTGGTCAGTGCGGCCGATGCTCTCGAACTGACGCTGAGCCAACTGCAGAAATCCACGATTCCGGCACCAGTGGATCCCGCGGCGATCGAATTGGTCGGATGGTTGGAACTGCCGCTCGACGACGCTCCGGCGTTGGTCGTTTGCAGTTTCAACGAAGGCTTCGTTCCCTCCTCCACCGGTTCGGACATGTTCCTTCCCGATCGGCTGCGCATGCGCCTGGGCCTCCAGGACAATCGGCGGCGGTACGCTCGCGACGCGTATTCCTTGTGTGTCCTACTGGAAACGCGTGAACAAATCGATTTGATCGTCGGTCGGAAGAACGCCGACGGCGATCCTTTGGCACCCAGCCGACTGTTATTCGCCACGGACGCCGAGACAGTGGCCAAACGCGTGCTCGCCTACTTCAAATCGCCCCAGCCGCTGCACGAATTGTCGCCGTTGGCCGGACGCCTGACGGCATCGCGCGATCGGCCAGACTTTCCCATCCCACGGCCCGAGCCGCTTGCCGAGCCAATCAGCAAATTGGCCGTGACCGCCTTCCGCGACTACTTGGCCTGCCCTTATCGATTCTACCTGCGTCGAGTGCTCGAACTGCGGGCAACGGACGATGCGGCGGAAGAGTTGGACGGCGGGCAGTTTGGCTCGTTGATCCACGAGGTGCTTCGTCAATTCGGCGAAGGGCCGTGCCGCGATTCAACCGATCCGGACGAAATCCAGGCTTTCCTGAACAAGGCATTGGATAAGAGGAACGTGACCGCTTTCGGCGGGCATGCAATGGCGGCGGTCAAGATTCAAATCGAACAGCTTCGCCTCCGATTGAATGCGTTTGCCGAGAAACAGGCGGAATGGGCCGCTGCGGGCT
>JACKQG010000916.1_pt1 | contig 41472 bp, 40 predicted proteins | sample 8237621 | NCBI WGS metagenome assembly JACKQG01 (sample SAMN15677084, study PRJNA649215) | marine metagenome | biome: marine; feature: Black Sea; material: saline water; isolation source: suspended particulate matter (SPM) from the Black Sea western gyre | collected 2013-06-09/2013-06-10 | depth... | reverse complement strand
ATGCTTTGAAATTCAATTAACCATTGAATTTCAAATCACTATTCTGGACAGAGCCGGTTTTCAAACCATATAACTCTGCATGATTATCGCTTTGTAGAGGTCGACGTTTCCAAGCACGTATGTTTCCACTATTCCTCCTATTATTAGTATTATTATTGCTATTATGAATAGCCATAGGTTGTACTTGAACACTTTGTTGAACCTTGCGCTTTCAAACTTCTCAAGTAACACATCCTTTGATATGACTCCTCCGCTGATAGCTGCTAGGATGTATGACAGTATCTCGAGGAAAGCGTGTGGAAAGACTATCAATAAAACTATCACAAGGTAAAAGAATGGGTTTCCTTGGGAGTATAGAGCTGCGTTCCTGGCTGTGACTCCAAATATTGTTCCCCACATGCTTGCATTCCAGGTTATGAGAAAGATTGCTCCGTCGCCTGTCAACAATGATATGAGGAATATCGCTAGCAACACCCACCAGTTGTTTATCAGGATTTCCCAGAACAGAGGCATTTCAAAAACCGCTCCACCGCCAGCACCTCTCATTTCTAGTTGTTCTCTGAATAACTGGTTCACTTGGAAAGATGGTAATATTAAAGCACCTATCGCGTATACTAGAAATATTCCTAGGCTTATGAACAAATAAATCTTCACAAAGTCCTTGTTGTCTTTGAAGAGTTTCTTGAGGCTGAATCTCTTCTCCTTCTCTTCTATACGTTCCTCAATTGAGAATAACTTGTAGAGCTCTGGGAGTATCAACAATGCTGTGAATGCAACTGCTACAAGTGCAGGGTCTGAGGGAAAGAGGATTCTGGCTATTATTATCGCTATTATTGAGTATCCTGCTCCTAATAAGAAAGCGTATTGACTCTTCTTCTCAAGCCAGTTCTCAGGGAATAAGTGTTCCAGAACCATAACTCTATTCTAGAAATTAGAAGTTTTTAAACTTTCTTTATGATTTCAGGGTAGAGAATACTTATTCAATGACTGCGTAGCACTTCTTTTTCGGAATTTGCTTTGTGCATTCCCTGTGCCAAGATACTTCAGCAGACCAGTCTGTGCACTCGTTTTCGTAATAAATACCCCATGAATCACAGGTCATAGTTGGTTTTCCATCTGCGTCTTCAGGCCAGCTGTACTTATCACACTTCTTGTATTCGACGAATTCACTATTCAGGCATACAGGCTCTGTTTCATTAACCCAAGTCCAGTTTATGCAGTAGAACTCTTCCTCACACTCGATTCCAGGCTCTGTTACAGCCTCTCCCCCTATGTTTGCTTGGTTTGCAGAAAATATAGCTAACATAGCCACTACAGCGACTATAACCATTATAACGACTTGGTTAGGATTTTCTAGATGATGTTGTTTTTTCATCTTTTAATGTTTATTATTCTAGTTTTTATTTAAAGTTTTCTAAAGTAAGCCTAGAAAAGTTAAGCTTTTCTGATGTTTTTGTTTTTATGCTCTGACACTTTTTTCAGTACGGTTTCGAGGAGAGTATCAAGGTTTAGATTTGTTGTGTCAATCACTAAGTCAAAGCCTTTACCTGTGTATGTTTCAATTCCATAGTATTTCTTGTAGCGTTTCTTGTCTGATATTACCCTTTCATCTAGAGCTTTTTTGACTTTTTCAATGGTGTTAAACATCTCTTCATGCCTCTTGGCCAAGAAGACTCTTTTGGCTCTAACATCTAAATCTGCTATTAGGAATATCTTGAAGGAGTTAGGTATTAAATAGTTGCCAATCTTAGCGTCTAAGACGACGTTATCCTCTTTCTTACCAAGTTCTTTAAGGAAGTTATCAACCTCTACATCTGTCCAAGATTCTTTCTCTCCTATTTTGTTGAGTTCTGGAAGGCTTATCCCTCGTTTATTAGCGAGCTTACGCCTCATATCACCACCAGAATAATGCTTATACCCGAGCTTCTTAGCCAGCAATCTAGCCAATGAACTGTTACCAGACCCAGGCCAGCCAGTAATAGTTATTATCATAAGAGTAATGTTTTCAGAAATAGTATTTATATTTTTTCAACTGTTTCTCTTTCTTGATAGGCTCTTATTATTCTATGAACATTTTCTGGTATTATATATTCTCTGGTTATAGGAATATCAAATCTTGAAGTCTCCTGATTCCATAAAAGAGCATCATTAAAAATATTGAGAAAGAACTCTTTATCGTTGTTCCTTGCTATTATTTCTTCTTGGTATATCGGGTCTGAAAAAAATTTTGAATCTAAATAAGTGACTCCTAATGTTTTTTCTTCTAATGCCTGTCGAATCATAGGGATTTTTGATAAGTCTGGAAAAGGAGCATGTCCATGTTTTATTAGTTGTTCTTGAAATAAGGAAAATGCTTCAAGATTAGTTTCGAGATTGTTGTTAGCGCTTTTTATTAGCTTATCAAAGCTATCAAAAGCAGGATTATGATGAATTAAGATTATATCTATATCTCTGGTATTTTTTTCTTTTCGAGCAAAAGAACCATATAAAGCGAATTGTTCTATATCAAACTTTTTTGCTTGACGCTCTAGTATTAGTCCAAATTCAGTTGCTATGTTGACTAAGTTCATTGTTTAGATGGTAATTATAGATATTTTATAAACCTTCACCAACAATTAAGTTTATAAATACTTCATAATTCGCATTATTGCTTCTAATAGGGGAGACAAAGCAGAAAACTAGGAGGTACTGAAGAAAATGGCTCAAGATAATATACAACCGATTTTTATATTACCTGAGGATTCTAAAAGAACTAGTGGTAAGGACGCGCAAAGGATGAACATCACTGCAGCTAAATTAGTAGCAGAAACTGTAAGAACAACCCTTGGCCCTAAGGGTATGGACAAGATGCTTGTAGACAGCATGGGGGATGTCACTGTCACAAATGATGGTGTGACGATCCTTGAAGAGATGAATATCGAGCATCCAAGTGCCAAGATGATTGTAGAGATTGCAAAAACACAGGAAGATGAGGTTGGCGATGGCACAACAACAGCTGTCGTTCTTGCAGGAGAGCTTTTGAAGAAAGCAGAAGACTTACTAGATCAGGATATACATCCAACTGTTATATCTAAGGGATACAGACTTGCAGCTGAGAAGGCTCATGAGCTTCTCAATAAAATGGCTGAGACCATAAGCGAGAAAGATGAAAAAGTCTTGCAAAAAATAGCGACTACTGCTATGACTGGTAAGGGAACAGAGCATTCAAAGGATCATCTATCAGATATAACTGTTAAAGCAATTAGCAGGATTAGTGAGATTGAAGGGAACGTTATAACCATTGACACAGGCAATGTTAAGATCGAGAAAAAAGTTGGTGGAAGTGTTGAGGACACTGAGCTCATAGAAGGAGTGGTTATTGACAAAGAGAGAGTTCATTCAGGAATGCCTCGGGTTGTCAAGAATGCGAAGATAGCTTTGGTTGATTCAGCAATCGAGATCAAAAGCACAGAAACAGATGCCAAGATAAGCATTACTGATCCTGAGAAGATGCAGGCTTTCCTTGACATGGAAGAGAATATGCTTAAAAAGATGGTTGATAAGATTACTGGTTCAGGAGCAAACGTTGTTTTCTGCCAGAAAGGGGTTGATGATTTAGCACAGCACTTCCTTGGGAAGAAGGGAATATTTGCAGCTCGTAGAGTGAAGAAAAGCGATATGGAGTTATTGGCTAAAGCTACTGGTGGAAATATAGCCTCAAATCTTGATGACTTGTCATCATCAGACCTTGGAAAGGCAGGGACTGTAGAAGAGGTGAAGGTTGGCGATGAAGGAATGATTTATGTTAAGGATTGTAAGAATGCAAAGGCAGTCACAGTGCTTATAATGGGAGGCACTGAACACGTTGTTGACGAAGTGAAGAGGGCAATGGAAGATGCCATTGGTGATGTTGCAGCATCTCTTAGAAATCATAAAGCTGTTGGTGGCGCAGGAGCGACAGAGGTTGAGCTTGCTAAGGGTATTAGAAAGTATGCAGACTCCTTGTCAGGCAGGGAGCAACTAGCAGTTCAAGCTTTTGCAGATGCAATGGAGGTAATCCCAAGAACTTTGGCAGAGAACGCGGGTCTTGATCCGATAGATGTCTTGACAGAACTGAAGTCAAAGCATGACAGGAAGATGAATTGGGTAGGTATCAATGTGTTCACAGGCAAGGTAATGGATGCTTGGAAGGAAGGAGTTATTGAGCCTTTGAAGATAAAAACCCAGGCTGTGAGCAGCGCTGCAGAGGTTGCAGGCATGATTCTAAGGATTGATGACGTAATTGCTTCAACAGGTTCAGGCGGTGGAGATATGCCACCAGGTGGAATGCCTCATGGAGGCGGAATGCCCCCTGGAATGGGTATGTAATTTTTTTTCTTATTTTGCCATTTTCCATAACAAGTCAAAGTATTTTCTATAAGCTTCTGCTATTTCTGTCTTTTCCATAATTATTGTTGTTATTGGCTCTGTCCAGTCTGTTATTGCGACTTTGTTCCCATAAATCTCTATATGTAATGGGTTGAAAAACTCTTTTGGTAAAAACTTGACTTTTGAGTATTTTGATACAACAATCTCACTCCCTTTCTTAAATAGTAATTTTTCCGGAATTTTTTTTCCTTCCATATCTTTGATAAATTCATTAAGTTCATCCGGTACATTTTTTTGAAGTTTATTTTCTTCTAATCCAAAGGCTAATACTTCTTTCCCGGTTTTAACCATGTCTTTAAGTACGATTTTTGGCCCTGTTAAGCCAGTATAGACTATTGTCTGTTGATTCCATAGGATATCAAACTGGGCTTTGAATGATTCTGCCACTTCTTTGCTGTTTATAGTTATTAGAATCGGTTGCTTTTCAGTTTCTGAAGGGAATATTATTGTTTTTTCATTGAAGACGTTTATTGCTGCCGGAGTCATGATTTCTTCAGGCATATATTTTATTTTTGCGAGTGGGTTGTTTTCAGGTTTTGTTTGTAGTTCTCCTCGAGCACTTTCATTAAATAAAATTTTCATTTTCACTCCGTGTTCTGCTCTGAATTTGTTCCATCTTACAAAGAACAAGTTTACTTTTTTAGATCTTGAAGGTACACCTGTAACATGAACTATGTCGCCTTTTTTCATGGTTTTTACTGCTTCAAAGAAAGCGGTTTCTAATCCTTTCATTCCTTTGTAGATTGTAGCGTCTTGCTTGAATTTTGATAGTTCTTTTTTTAGCATTAATTCTGGAAGTATTTTCTCAATCCCTTGTTTTTGTTGTTTCAGTTCTTTTTCTTTCTCATTGATATAATCTATTATTCTTTCTGGAGAGGAGGCTTCGAAGTATTTTATTTTTCCTTTTAATACGTAGCTGACTAATCCTTTTTGGATTAGTCTTTCTAGTATTTCATATATTTTTGAGCTTGAAGCACCTGACTTGTCCACTATCGCTCCTGTGCTAGAGGACCCAAGTTCTAGTAAAGCAAAATACACTTTTATTTCTGATTTAGTTAGTCCTACTTGTTCTAATAATTCTATCATGTTTAATTAGTTATATTTGATTATTTATATTTCTTTCTATTTTCTCCCCCCTAAGGGTGAGGTTAAATTTATATATAATAATCACTCTACAGTAATAACAAACAATTTCACTATGTGAAAAGAGGTGAAAAAAATGAAAACAATACAAAAAATAGGAACCATCGTTGCTACATTGGTGACATTAGTAGTATCTTCAGTGAACGCACAGGACTGGCAGACTCTTACAGGAGTCTACAATGTAAACCACGATGCAACAGCCCTAAGATTTCAGAGAGGAACCGACAACACATACGGGTTTTTAGACTTGTTTGGCAACAAGCATGGAGATCTTGAAACCATGTACGGAGAATTTAGAGTCAAGAAAAACCTTGGAAAAGGATTTAGTATGGGTCTTGAGTATAATGGTGGAACAGGCTTGGATGATTTAATAAGACCACAGGTAGGATATTCAGGTAATCTCGGCCATGTTTTTATTGATGCCAAGTTTTCACCAACAGAATCAACAAGAAGTCAAGGGCAGCAATTAGGAGTTTATGCCTCCACTAACATTGCAGGTATAGGCATAGAAGGTTGGGCTGACTTTGATTACATCGATGGAAAGGTAACCCCTATGGGGGAAATAGAAGCTTCCAAAGAAGTCAGTGATGGATTATCAGCGGTTGTTAGAGCAGAGAAATTTCCATGGCAGGAGTCAACAAGTTATTCCATTGGTGTGAAAATAAATTTTTAATTTTTTTCTTTTCTTCGTAAATTTTAACTAGACATTCGGAATTCTTTCATGACGAGAAGAAATAGCACTAGACAAATGGCTGCGTGGCGTATATAAATAAAACTCGGTTCTAAAAAATAAAGAAAAAGCGATCGCCTAATGGTAATCGCAGAGGATTGATAACCCGTTGCGTATTATTATTTTATAGTATTTAAATGTTATGTTTTTATGCCGCGGTCGCTTAATTGGTTATAGCGGAGGATTGATAACCCTCTGCCAGAAATGGCTTCTGGGTTCGAAACCTTCTAGGCGAAACTCCCAGCCGCGGCGCACAATTAATTTTCTTTATCTTAATTCTTTTGGCAATGAGAAATTAGTATTTTCAACAAGGTATTCTAGAGTTTCAACAGGTGGCTGGCCAAATTGTTCTTGTATGTGTTGGATTACTTCTTCAACTAAAATTTCTGGTACTGATGCTCCTGATGTTATTCCAAGCGTTTCAATGTTTGCCAGCAAATCATGGTTATCCAAGTAACTCTTGTCGGGAATTAGTTTTGATTGGATATTCAGTCTTCTAGCGGTTTCAACAAGCCTGTTAGAATTAGAGCTTTCTTTTGAGCCGACAACCAATATGTAATCGCAATGCTTTGATAGTTCTTTAACAGAGTTCTGTCTGTTCTGTGTAGCATAGCAGATATCATCCTTTGGAACAATTGAGGGAAACTTCTTCTTGAGAGCTTTAACAATCTCTTCAGTGTCATCTATTGAAAGTGTTGTCTGTGTCAAATAAACAACCTTGTCAGGATTTTCTATATTTAGATTATTAACATCTTCTTGAGATTCAATCAGATTCATTTTCGCGTAACCCATTGTTCCTATAACCTCTTGATGCCCTTTATGACCTATCAATATTATCAAGTATCCTTCCTTGTCATATTTCTCAGCTTCCAGATGAACCTTCGTGACCAGTGGACAGGTAGCGTCTATCGCTTTCAAACCCATTTTTTCTGTATCTTCCCTAATTTCTGGAGTTATACCATGTGCACTGAATATAACAACGCTTTCATCTGGCACTTCATCTAGCTCCTCAACAAACACTACTCCTTTGTCCTCTAAGGACTTAACGACATATTCATTGTGGACTATCTTATGCCTTACGTAGACAGGCTTGCCGTACAACTCCAACGATTTTTCAACAATCTCAATTGCTCTATCAACTCCTGCGCAGAAGCCTCTTGGAGTAGCTAAAAATATTTTTTTAACCATTTTTATTGGGATTGTTGAAAAGTTTTTAAATTTTCACTAATTTTTTAAATCTCTTTCTTTTTTCCTTTTTCATGAAGTTAGCTAAATTTGAGAAAAAGATTCCTAAGAAGGTTTTTTCTGTTCTGAAGAAAAGGGGCTTTGAAGAGCTTCGTCCTTGTCAAACCAAGAGTATCAATAAAGGTTTGTTCAAGGACAAGAACTTGCTTGTTTGCACACCAACTGCATCTGGCAAGACATTGGTTGCAGAGCTTGCAATTCTTAACGCTATATTTCATGATAAGGGAAAGATTATTTATGTCGTTCCTCTCAGAGCTTTGGCTTCTGAAAAATACAAGGATTTCAAAAAACTGTATGAGAAACATTTCAGAATAGCTATTAGCTCTGGAGATATTGATAGCGCTGACTCCTACCTAGCAAGATATAATTTAATAATAACCACAAGTGAAAAACTTGATTCCTTGCTCAGGCATAGAGCTCACTGGATATCGCAGGTAAAGGTTGTTGTCCTAGATGAAATACACTTACTCACCGACCCTAGCAGAGGACCTACTCTTGAGATATTAATAACTGTCCTTAGAAAACTTCTGCCAAAACTCCAGATAATCGGCCTTAGTGCCACAATAGGTAATCCTAAGGAGCTAGCCAAGTGGTTGAGTGCAGAACTAGTGCTAGACCATTGGCGTCCTGTAAGGCTTGATAAAGGGGTTTACTTGCATGATGAAATAGAATTCAAATAAGAGTTATTTTAACTCTCTCAATACATCTCCAAATATTGTGAATCTGGTGATACCTACAAATATGCTTGTGAAAGCGCCGAGAATTATTGGCACAAAGTTTGGTTCTTTAACAGCAAACACTATTCCTTGCAAGACTATAGACATTATTATAGCGTATGCTGCCATAAAAATCCACGCTCCAAAGTACTTCCAGATGAATATCTTTGAGAAGACTTCTTTGAATCTGAATGCGTTCCTGAATTCATAATTCTTAGCATACATTATTATAGCCATTGGCGTGACATACGCAGTTAACAATAATATTAAGGCAAATGCTATGATATCGCCGCTTAGGTTATCTTTTATTATCTGGAATATTTGCAAAGCGTTTATTTCCGTGGTTTGCTGAGTTAATTGTAATACTAACCTCCACATGAAAGAGACTCCTATTGCTATTGATGGTATAGCGTATATTATACTGACTGCTAGAGCTGATAGTCCTCTGACAAAGAGTTTACCCCAGTTATTCCATTCTGGGAGCTCTTTCTTTTTTTTCATTGCAGTTCTTGCACATTCAAGCTCAAAACCCCATGCAAAGAGTCCTGTGATTAAGTTGACAACTGGAACAAGATAAAGCAGGAATCCTATCCCTAGCTTTTTCCAATCTGAGAAAGGTCTTTTTAATCCTTCAACAAAGTTGACCATGGAATAGCTATTTGACTAATTAATATATAAACTTTTTCTTTGTTATTTTGTTTCTACTCTAGAATAGAAAAATTTATATACTAACTATGCTCCTTTCTTTAAAGCTTATAAGAAGAGCTAAGAGGGTGGTAAAAAATGTCTAAGAAACTTCTTGTATTACTAGGAGTGATAATTATTATATTAAGTGGTTGCCAATACTTAAAAATTGAAGAAGGAGATATGATAACAGGTGAAGTTATAGAGATACCTCCATCAGAAGACATAGTTGTTGATATAGAAGAACCTGAAGATACATATGCTGATATACTTGTAAGGGTTGAAGGTGTTGAGGGTGACTTGATGACATTGAAACCGGATGCATACGACCCTGACGGGGATGTTATACTTTACACATTTACAGAGCCATTCGATAAGGATGGAGAATGGCAGACAGAGGAAGGCGATGCAGGCAAATATGTTGTTACGGTAACAGCCTCTGATGGTAGACTTTCAACGTCAGAAGATGTGTTGGTAATTATAAAACCAACGAACAAGGCGCCTGTGATTGAGTGTCCTGATGAAATGTCATTCAAGGAAGGAGATCTTGTAAAGCTTGATTGTAATATCTATGATCCTGAAGACACAGATGTTGATGTCGAGTACAGTGGATGGTTAGAAAGCGATGAATATCAAGCAACTTATGAAGACGAAGGAGAATACGAAGTCACGATAAAAGCCTCAGATGGCGAGAGAACCTCATCCAAGACAATAGCTATTACTGTGAATAACCTTAACAGACCTCCAGTAGTAGGTGACATTGATGAGATTACTGTTGAGGAAACAGAGAAAGTAACTCTAGATATTGAAGCTTCAGATTTGGATGGAGACAAGTTAACATTCAGGTATTCCGAACCATTTGATAAGGATGGTGAGTGGGAAACCAAACTAGGAGACGCAGGAACTTATGAGGCTTACGTTAGTGTCTCAGATGGAACTGGCATGACAAGAAAAGAGTTCACCGTGGTTGTCACACAGAAGAATACCGCTCCAACTCTGGAATTCATCCCATCTATCATAGTTGACGAAGGAGAAACCATAACTCTGCCAATCAACGCATATGACAGAGAAGGCGATGAGTTGACAATAACAGTAAGCGGATGGTTTGAGACAGAGACTTATATAACTACTTTTGAAGACGCTGGAAACCACACAGTAACTGTAACAGTTAGTGATGGGGAGCTATCAGGCTCTCAAGAAGTAGAGATTGTAGTGAATGATATAAACAGACCGCCGGTTTTCAAGATACCAGCATAAAAGGTGATTTAGGATGAAGTGGATAATAACGATTTTGACAATCATGCTCTTAGTAACAGCATGTACAACTGAAACAGCAACAGAGCCAGAGATTATCGAGGAAGAGGTTGAAGTCTCAGAGGGTTATGAACTGATAGAGATGAGATTTGTTGATGAGATATTTGACCCAAATACGATAGAAGTGAGTAAAGGAACTAGTGTAAGACTACAGTTTATGAACGGGAATACTTTCACATTTTCTTTGCCAGACTATGGGATAGCTGAAAGAGTGAATGGTAATCACTTCATAGAATTTGTTGCTGACAAGGAAGGAGTGTTCGACTTCGAATGCATAGATTGCAACAAGGCTACAACAGGAGTCTTGAGAGTAATCTAATTTTTTTAATTGAATTCAAAGATTTTTAGGCTTCGAAAACTATGTTTTCGAAACTTTTAAATAATGTTTTATTTAATTTGAGTTTTGGGGTGATAATATGGTTAAAAAAGATACAAGAAAGAACACAAGAAGTTTTGGAAGCTGGGCTTTCTTGATAGGTTTTGTTTTGGCACTACTATTTGGGATTATTGGAGTGACTGATGTTATTGCATGGCTGCTAGTAGTTCTTGGATTGGTAGTCGGATTCTTGAACATAACTGAGAAGGAGATCCAACCATTCTTGTTCGGAGGCACTGTGTTGGTAATAGTAAGTGCTCTTGGAGCAGAATCAATGGCGATAATACCAGTTGTTGGTAATGTATTGAATGCAATCCTATTGCTGTTCATACCTGCAACAGTTATTGTAGCTTTGAAATCGACATTTCAGTTAGCTAAAGATTAATTTTTTTATTTTATTTCTTCTTTAATTTCTTCAAACAACTTCTTATCATACTTCTCTTTGTACTTCTTTGCTAACTGTCTAAGTTCTTCTGTGTCTAAGTCGATTTTTTTCTCTTTTAGAATTCTCTTTACTTTGCCAGATGTTAAGAATTGCACTAGTTGTGTGACATTTTTTGGCTTCTTCACTTCCTTGCATCTTTCGAAGTCAATCATAACTGGCTTCTCATACTTCACAATGATATGTTTGTATGGGTTTGTAAGTTCATACTTGTTGACACCTATCTTGTCAAGTTTTCTTGCTTGGCTCAATGAGTCTTTTATAACTTTTACAATCCCTGTCTTGTCAGCTCTTTCAAAAAAGTCAAGAATTCTCTCTCCTTGGACGAATTCCATGATTACTTTATCATCTTCTTCTTTCAGAAGAGCGGGTCCTATACCTTGCTCGTTCACCATTCGAAGAAATTTTGCTTCGTTATGAATAACATCCTCTGCTTCTGTCTCTGGATTAAGTTCTTTTACACAAACCTCTTTACCGTCAACAGTAGACTTGTAAGTGTAGACATTTCCCCTTTTTCCTTTTGCTAAGAGTTTTTTCATTGTATTTTGTAAACGTATAGTTCTTCAAAGTGTATATGTTCTTTATCTATCTCTTGGTATTTATAATTTTCCTCTTTTAGGATTGAATCTATCTTGTTTTTTTTAGATAAAGAACTGAATAGTAATAGTATAACTCCTTTTTCTTTTAGGTAATTCTTTGCTTTTTTCAGGAATTGTTCTATCACTTCATAACCTTGTTTTCCACCGTCTAAAGCAGTGTCTGGGGCTTTTGGTTCACTTGACAGATATGGAGGATTGAAGATTATAAGATTAAATTTTTCTTTTATGTTTGAAAATAAATCACTATTTCTGAATCTTAAATTATTAATATTGTTAAATTTCTTTTTACAATACTCAATTGCTTTCTCATTTATATCAACACCTAAAACTTTGTCTGCGTACTTCGCTGCTTCTTCTGCTAAAATGCCTGAGCCTGTCCCCATATCCAAAACTAAGCTTTTTGCATACTTCTTTATATGCTTTAATAGCAAGAATGAATCTTCTCTAGGTTCGTATATCATCTATTAATAGAAATAGTTTTTAATTATAAATTTTATGAGACAGAATATTAGTAAAAAATATAGTAAACTTTAAAATTAAGTAGAGATTTCCTTGATTTATGTATGACTTAAATAAATTTGATGAGATTGAGGATTGCATTAGATGGTATCCTTGCAATATTAGCAAAATTGATCAAGAAGTTGTTTTTGGTCCTAAAACAGTTAGTTTGTATGTTCATATTCCATTCTGTAGAGGAGGATGTTTCTTTTGTCCCTTTAATCGTTACATATATGATGATAAGGTAGTAGATGAGTATTTGGGTGCATTAGAGCTAGAGATTAAACTAATAAATAAAAGAGTAAACATTAAAAATCTTAAGATAAGCACTATTTGGATTGGAGGCGGAACTCCTTCGGATTTGTTGCCAGAACAAATTGATAGAATCTTTACAATTCTAGAAGATAACTTTAATTATAAAAATATAGAAATAATTTTCGAAGGCATTGCTGATGGTAGTTCATTTAATTCAGAGAAAGTTAAGATTTTAAAGAAACATAAAGTGAACAAGATAAGCTTGGGAGTTCAGTCATTAAATGAGCATTATGTAAGAAACATTCTTAAGAGAAGACATCATGCGCTTGATGCAAAAAAAACAATATCTTTTCTTAAGTCAAAATTTTTCATAAATACTGATTTCATGTATTATCTTCCAGGACAAAATATTGCGGATTTAGAAAAAGATATTCTGGAAATTACATCAACAAACATTAATCATATAACTTTTTTTCCATTTATGGAGATTGAGAACACGCCAATTCCTGGATTAATAAAAAAAGGAAAACTTCCAAAAAAAGCTGGAAAGAAAACTTATTTTGCTATGTATAAAAAATTGCTTTCAATTATGCATTCAAAAGGTTATTATGAGTATACTCCCTATCATTTTGCTAAAAAAGGAAAAGAAATACAATATAATATTAATAGATGGGGTTTCCCTCAGAAAGACATTTTGGGTTTAGGTGCAGGGGCCTTTTCTTTCTTTAATGAAACGTCTTATACTAACGTTCATCTGGTTGATGAGTATATAAAATGTGTAAAAAAGAATAAAATCCCAATATTAGCTGGTAAAAGAGCCAATGATCTAGAAAAAATTACAAGATGCATAGTATTAGGAAGTAAACTATTTGAAATTAATAAGACTAAATTTAATGAAATAACAGGAATTGATATTGATAAATATTTTAAAAATGAAATAAAAGATTTAGTCAAAAAAGGACTTATTATTAATTTAAAAAATAAATTCAAGTTAACCACTTTTGGAAAAGCATTTTCAAATGAAGTTAGTAAAACCTTTTATACAAAAGAAAATAAAGGATTTAGACAACCTGTAGGCGCTGATTTTAGGAGAAGATGAAAAAAAAGGTATTGTTAATAGATGTTTATTATTCTTCTACAAGAACACCTGAAAGTATAAGTGTTATTTCAAAATTAACACACAAATTATGGTTAAGAAAACTTGCTAAAAAAAAGAATATAGAAAATCTAAATAAAAAAAATCTTTTAAGAATGTTTTCTTTTGGAGGTCATATACCAGTAACAATGGGTTTATTAAATATTTCAAGTTATCTTAAGAATTCTCTTGATAAAAAGAATTGTTATTTGATTGACTATTTTCATATGGGTTACTATTTAGAGAAATACAAGAATAAGGCTTGGGATATTCTTAGAAAAAAGTTAAAAGATACTGTTCTTGTTGGTTTAAGTTGTTCCACACCCAATTTTTATAATGCTATTGAAATATCTTCTTTTATAAAAAAAGTTGACTCAAGTATACTAGTAGTTATTGGTGGCCATCATGTTTCTTTTACTGATATTGAAACATTGAAGCATCCATCAATAGATTTAGTTGTTAGAGGTGAAGGAGAGCTAAGTTTTTTACAAATTATGGATTCTCTTCATACTAAAAATTTTACAAAAGTATTTGGACTTACTTATAGAAAAAATGGAAAAATTAAAAGAAATCCTGATCAAAAGTTGTTATGTGGTGCAGATTTTCCTTCTCCAGATTTTTCTCTGATTCAAAAAGAATTTTCTGATAAGTTTGTCATCTCTTTATCAGCGAGCAGAGGTTGTCCTTTTAATTGTTCTTTTTGTTTAGAAACAAACTTCTGGTCTCATCATGTTAGATACAAACCTATAACTCGCTTTGTAAGTGAAATCGAGCTAATGATTAAAAGATTTAAAAATGGATTAATCCATATATCAGACAGTAATTTTCCAGTTTCGAAAGAATATGTTTCTTCTCTTCTTTCATTGTTGAACAAAAAAAATCTAAAATTTTGTTATAGTGTAAATATACGTGCAGATTTAGTCAACAATCTTTCTGTAAATGACTTACGAAAAATGGTGAATTCTGGCTTTAAAGAATTTTTAGTAGGTGTAGAAAGTGCTTCAGATAAGATATTAAAAAGAATGAATAAAAAAGAAACGTTTAATGACATTATTAAAGCTTTGAGAAAACTAAAAAGAGCAAATGTTCCGATAGTTAAAACTTATTGGATGCTTGGTTTTCCAGGAGAAACTAAAAAAACTTTAGAAGAGAGTTATAATGGCTTGAAATTTCTTATAAAAGAAAAATTAAGTGATTATGCTATTATAAAGCTTTATTTACCTTATCCAGGAACATCCCCTTTTGATAATCCTAGAAAATTTGATTTTAAAATTTTAACTAAAGATTGGAGTCAATATGAACGTTTTAGTTTTCCTCCACCTTATAGCTTGAAGGATGTTAGTAACTATGAACTCTTGAGTTATCTTATAATGATGAATGCTCTACAATTACATGCCTTTGCTAAAGATTTAAAAATTACACATAAAGAACTTAATAATTTACTAGTGCAAGAAATAAAAAATGGTTAATGAGGAAATAGTAAGACGAACAATAGAGTCGATAAAAAAGGATTTTTTGGATTTTATAAAAAGAAATAAATTATTAGATGATTACCTTTCTGTATTTATTGTTGGATCATTAATAGGTAATGATTATAAAATTGAGAAAATTAATGATTTAGATTTAAGAGTTATATTCAGCAAAGTCACATATGAAAAAGCTGAATTATTGCATTTATTCTTAAAAGAATGCGAAGAAAAATATAATTCCGAGTATGTTGATGTGTATTCTAGTACTGTTATAGGAATAGCAAAACCCAAAAAAACTGATAGGATTTCAGTTTTAATACATTTGATATACTTTGATTTAGAGGAGTTCCAAAAGCTACCAGTTATCCATACTAACACTTATATTAAATTTAATCAGCTTTTAGAAGGAAAAGAACTTAGAGAATTAAAAAGCATAAATATTAGTTTAGAAAATGTCATAAATGATTTTGAAGGTTTAAATCATTGTATAGAGATGCTAAAAACAAATAAGCTGAAGTATTTTATGTGGGAATTACTTAACTCAAAATTTATTGTGAAACTTAAAGAACGATTCATTGAAGAAGATGAATTGATTCATTGCGTAAAATACGCTTTATTCAAGCCAATTATAAATTTGTTAAATATTAGGCGAGTAGAAACAAATGATGTTGAAAAAACAATTGATATTATTTTCAGAAACAAAAAATTTTATGCTCTTCCACACAAAGAGGTTCTTATAGAGTTTAAAGAGTTATCAAATAAAGATGCTAGTTTAAAACAAATTAAAGAATTAAAAGACAAGGTTGTGGTTTTTTTAGAATTATTCAAAAATTTTATAAACCAATTTGATATTATTGATGTCATGTATGAAGTTGAAGTTGCTGCAAAGGTCCCAAAATTAGATGTTATTAAGAAAAATCTGTTGAACTCAAAGCACATATTTATTAAGAAGGAAAAACAGGTAACAATATTTCTAATAAAAGACAATGGAGATTTTGTAATTAGATTAAGAATCTCCCCTGGAAGTTCAACTTTGAGTTTTAAAGGAGGAATATTTGATGAAGCTAGGGAAGAGATAGAATCAGAGATTAAGGATTATGAAGCAGTATATAATATGTTTCTAAGATTAGGTTTCAAATTAGATACTTTCTTTTTCAGAACAAGAGAATATTTTACTAATAAAGATCAAAATATCACTATTACTTTAGATGACACGATTGGTTCACCTGATATTGTAGAAATTGAAAAAGTTATTGAGAAAAAAAATCAGAAAGAAAAAGTTGAAAAAGAATTAAAAAAGTATTTTTCAAAGTTTTTACAAATTGAAGCTTTTATTACAAAAGATGAATTTTATGAAATGTTAAATGAGTACAAAAAAAAGAATAAGAAAAAGACCGTTGATTTTGATGAGATACGTGCTTTTATAAATTATTAAGATGTTTTTTGTTATAAAATATTTTTGTATATAGGATCTGCTTGATAATCAACAAACCAGATATTCTTTACTCCTCTCACCTCACCCTTTATGAATTCATAATATCCTGCTCGTGGTCCTACTAAATCCCTAATTTTTGATAAATATTTCAGATAATCTTTTGGATTTCCAGACTTGAGTATTCTCCCAATAAATCTTGCATTAGCTATTTTGCTAGCATCTGCGTTCCCAGAAGTTAGTTTTCTTACATCAGTTATTCCTTCTTCTACCAATATCTCAACAAAGGTTTCTAAATTACTACTAACAGCTGTTCCAACAAAGCCATCAGGAACTCCGAAAACCATTTGTATCAAATTTAAATCATATATGTTTATGTCCTTTAGTTTATTAACAAATCTTTGAAAATCTTCAATAGTTTGTATGTCAAATTCTCCTTCTTTTGGATGTTGATTATCATTTGGGGTTGCTAGTATCAGAAATGGAGAGTATTTATTCAAGTATTCTTCTAGCTCAGAAGACTTATCTTGAGTTGTATCAACTCCCCTAATTGTCTTCATCTCGATTACTGAAAGTCCCATTTTTTTCAAGAGTTTATAAGCTTCCTCTTTTCTAGTAATTTTTAAAGGTAAATCTCCTCTTTGTTTCCATTCGTGCATATTATGAAAAGACATTTTATTATTAAAGAATTACTGAGCTAATATAAATATTGTGTGTTTTGTTAATTTACAGTAGTAAAAATTTATAAATTATGATATTTTTCTATAATTTATGCTTTCAACACAGGAAATCAAAGAAACTTTTTTAGAGTATTTCATAGAAAATGATCATTATCTTCTGGAAAACCATAGTCTAATCCCTGATGAGATGGACCCATCTGCTTTGTTTATTAATTCAGGTGTTCATACGATTAAGCCATTTGTTTTGGGTTTAAGGGATCCTCCAGCAACAAAGCTTACTTCTAATCAAAGTTGTATAAGAACTAGAGATATCGATAGAGTTGGTCAGAGTGTTAGAACACTTACTTACTTTAATATGCTTGGAAGTTGGTCCTTTGGAGATTATTGGAAAGAAGGGGCATTAGAACACGCATATGCTTTATTAACAGAGAGACTTCATTTGAATTCTGAATATTTCGCAATTACAGTCTTTGAAGGGGATGAGCAAATACCTAAAGATGAAGAATCAATTAAAATTTGGAAATCATTAGGTATTGGTCAATCTCAAATTTATTTAAAACCTGCTGAAGATAACTTGTGGAGTATGGGAGAAGTGGGTCCTTGTGGACCTTGCACAGAAGTTTTTTTTGATAGAGGAGAAAAATATGGTAAAGCAGCTACTCCTGGTGATGAGTCTCCTCGCTTTGTTGAAATATGGAACGCAGGCGTTTTTATGGCTTATAATAGAAATAAAGACGGATCACTAGATTTTTTACCTCAAAAAGTAGTCGATACAGGTGCGGGACTTGAAAGATTAGCAGTTATTTTACAAAGTAAACAATCAGTATATGATGTTTTTCCTCTTAAAGAACTCTCAGATATAATTTTAAGTTATGCTTCTGAGGACGTTGATGAAGTTTCTCAGAGAGTTATAAGTGATCATTTAAGAGCTGCGACTTTTATTGCTGATGAAGGTATTACTCCTTCAAATAAGCTGCATGGCTATGTTCTACGAAGGCTGCTAAGAAAAGCTATATATAATGCTGAACTCATAGGGATTAATAATTTTAACGCTTTAGTGAATGAGGCTTTAGAAATTCTAGATTCCGATAAGAAACTAAAACAATCTGAACATATCAAAACTACTTTTTCTCATGAATACAACGCTTTTAGTAAAACACTTAGAAAAGGAAGAAAGAAGCTAGAAGATTTATTGTCTTCAGTTGTTAGTAATAAATTGGCAGGAGAAAAAGTTTTTAGACTTTATGAAACCTATGGTTTTCCATTAGAGTTGACAAGAGATATAGCAGTAGAAAGAGGTATAGAGATTGATATGGAAGGATTTGAGAGAGCAAGAGAACGACATAAAGAAGTATCAAGAAAAAGTGCTGATAGAAGTTTTAAAGGAGGGTTGGCTGAAATAACCGAAATAACAACACAATATCATACATCTACCCATTTGTTACAAGAATCACTTAGACAAGTTTTAGGAGATCATGTTTCGCAGGCAGGAAGCAATATAACGAATGAGCGTTTACGTTTTGATTTTTATCATGAACACTCCATGACTTCAGAAGAAATAGAAGCTGTTGAAAATCTTATTAATCAAAAAGTTATGGAAAATTTGCTAGTCACAAGAGAAATATTATCTTATGAAGAAACAAAAACTCAAGGAGCGTTATGTTTATTTGATGCAGATAAATACCCTAAAGATGGAGTAAGTGTGTATAGAATCGGAGATTATTCTCTTGAAGTTTGTGGAGGACCTCATGTGGAATCAACTTCTGAAATAGGTAGAATTAAAATAACAAAAGAAAAAAGTTCTTCAAAAGGAGTAAGAAGAATTTATGCTGAAATAGTTGCTGAAGAAAATAAAAAGTAATTTATTTCTTTTTTGGGAGGAATTTGTAACTTAGATAGACAAAGGGTGTGTCTAATAATGCTATTAGTAGTTTCATTGCTAAGCCAGTTAGTATTATTTGCCATAAAATAGCTTGTGGAATTATACCAAAGAACGCTGCTTGGAAGAAAAATATTGCTGTTAAGGTTTGTGATGTCCATGTAGATAAATTATTTCTTAACCATAAGTGTTTACCCTTTGTCCATTCATTTATTTTATGGAAGAGCCAAACATCAAATTTCTGTAAAATTAAGTATGAAATTATTATATCTGCAAAAACTACTCTCCATTGATTGGAAAACAAATTCTTAAAGGAATCAAATACAGTATTTGTTTCACTAGGAACAAATATTGTTGCAGCTTGTATTACAAAGATAAAAAATAATAGTGATGCTACTCCTAGAGTAACTGTTCTATAACCTTCTTTTTTTCCAAAGTGTTCAGTGATTATATCAGTACATAGAAATAATACTGCAAATAACATACTACCAAAAATAGTAGTAAATCCAAAAAGATTAATTTGCATTTTGACTGTAATCTGAGACATAATTATATGAGCAACATAGAAAACCATAACTCCTCTTTTTCCAAAAAATCTAAGAAATAACAGAGCAAGGAATAAATCTATGAAAATAAATACAAAAAATAATATTTCGTTCATAATTCGGGTGAATTAGGTTTTATATATAAAATTTATGAAAATTCTCGATAATATAGAAACATATTTATATTATAAACCTTCTGAATAGAATATGAAATTCAGAAAACAAAGTTTTCTGAGTTCACAGAAAGCAAAGCTTTCTGGGATACAAAACTCAAAGGTTTTGTTATCATAAAAAAACTTAGAGGTTTTTTATGAAAAAGAGGTTGGATAAACTCGCAGACCTTGCAGAGGAGCGAACTGTTCTTGCTAAAGAGCGGACAATTTATTCTGAGGAGAGAACATTTTTGTCACTTATCAGAACAGTGGTTACAGTTGTAGGTTTGTTCGTTTTTGTAATGAGAATTATCTTTGAGGATGATTTCTACACCTCGTTGTTAGCAGTTCTTATAGTATTATTTGGGGTTATAGTTTTGGTTGAGAAACTTTACAAGTTTCACAAAGTCAAAGAAAAACTGAAAACATTGGAAGAGAGATTGGATAATTCTTAGAATTCTTTCGCCATCTTTCATTTTCCTAATAGCTTTAAAACAATTTTTTCAACATCATCTCTATTTTCTTGGAAATCTTCCGATTTTTCTGGAAATCTTTCAAAAATTAGGCGTAATATTTATAAATAAGCATATCTGACCTTACAGTATGAACAAGCAAACCTCAAATCAAAGTCGTGATTTTAGTAGTTTGCAGACCGGATTCTATTATTATCAATAAAGAGGGCTTAGTTTAAAGTCTGGATGAAAACAATCTGAGGTAGTAGTAGAATTCATCCCCTGCGTAGCTCAAGGGTAGAGCGCTTGGCTGTAGATACTTGCAGACAAAAGTGAAGCTTCACTGTGAATGAAAGCAAGTCAGCTGTAACCAAGAGGTTCCCGGTTCAAGTCTGGGCGTGGGGATTTGTGATTTGAAAATGAAAACCAACTATAAATTAGAACTAGTTAAAAAAAACGTAGTTCAATTAGTTTCAGAGTCTGAGCTATATAATAAGCTGGAGCAGTCAGATATAACTATAAAATTTGGGATAGATCCTACGAATTCCGATCTTCATCTTGGTCACTTGGTTCCGATAAAAAGGCTAAAAACATTTCAAGATCTGGATTACAAGGTAACACTTTTTATAGGTGATTTTACAGCGAGATTAGGCGATCCTAGTGGAACAAGCAAGCTTAGAAGGAAACTATCACCAGAGATAGTTCAACAAAATATGTCCTCATACCAAGAATGGATTTTTAAGATTCTGAATCCAGATAAGACTAGAGTAGTTTACAATTCAAAATGGTTGAAAAATACTGACTTGGAAAGCTTAATAGATCTTTTCTCGTATGAAAATATTAATACTCTGATAAAACGTAAGGGTGTTCATCAGCGACTAGAAGAAGGGAAACCAGTATCGATGCTTGAGTTTATATACCCTTTTCTTCAAGCTTATGACTCTGTGAAGCTAAAGGTGGATATAGAGATAGGTGGAGAAGACCAATACTTTAACTTTTTGTTCACTAGAGCAATACAGCAAAAATATGGACAGAAGCCGGAAGTAATTATGACACTTCCGTTATTAAAGGGTTCAGATGGGAATAAAATGAGCAGTAGCTCTAACAACATAATACCTTTGAATCAGAAGCCGGATAATATGTTTGGGCAGATAATGTCTATTAACGATGAGATAATGTTTGATTATTTAATGCTGTTATCAACTTTGGAGTCTGAACAAATAACTGAGTGGGAAAAAAAAGTCAGATTAAAAGAAGTTAATCCTATGAATATAAAAATGATCTTGGCGAAGGATATAGTATCTCAAATATTTGGTAATGAGAAAGCTGAATATGCCGAAGAGGAGTTCAGCAATGTCCATCGAAACAGAAAGATGCCTTTAGAAATGCCCGAAGTAACCATTGAAAAAGCGGTTGAAATATCCGATATGCAAGAAGCATTAATTTATTTTCAGTTCACAGCAAGCAAGAGACAAGCAAAATATTTAATAAGAGAAAGTGCTGTTCGATTGAATGGTCAAACGATAAATGACCCATTCCAAAAATATAGTCCGAAGGATGGTGATGTGATAAATGTTGGTAAGAAAACATTTAAGAAAATTATAATAAAATGAAACCAAACAGATTTTTATCAAACTACGTGGGAGAAGAAGTATCAAGCTACTTATACAAAGAAGAGGACTTTGCAGAATTTAAAAGATTTGATATGGGAGAAAGTGCGTTTCCATTTACTCCGAAAGTCTTTGATGAAATAAAGAAGTTTAATGAAAGTGATATGCATGACTATCCTGACCCCTGTCTTTTTGAATTAAAGAAAAAGATTGCAGAGATATTCAAAGTGAAACCTGAAATGGTCACAACAGGTGCTGGATCGGATGAGATAATAGAACTAATACCCCGGCTACTGTTGAATGAAGGGGATAAGGCTCTGGCTATAATTCCGACTTTCTTCAGATTCCTTGATTCAGTCGCGAGGATGAACTGTGAAATTACAATGATTCATACAAAAGAGGCAGAGAGCTTTGCAATAAATGATAACATAATTGAAAAAATCATCAGAGAGGCAAATGATGATGGTGTTAAGTTGATATGGTTATGCAATCCAAATAACCCGACAGGCGTTATGATGTCTCTTGAGCAAATAAAACAGGTTTTGGATAAGACAGACTGCTTTGTAGTTGTTGATGAAGCACTTCATGAATTCATTGATCCAACTTTTAAATCCTCTGCAGTGAAATTGATTGATGGGAGGAAGAACCTGCTTGTTTTAAGAAGTCTGTCAAAGGCTTATGGTCTTGCAGGAATACGATTTGGTTTTGGAATAGGCGACGAGGAAACCATAAGTTTTTTTGAAAAGTTCCGCCTTCCATACAACTCCTCAACATTATCACAGAAGGTTGCTCTTGCAGTGTTGAAAGATCATGAGCATCTAAAGAGAACAGTTCAGAAAACCAGTGAGATAAAATCAGAGCTGATTAAGGAATTGAAAACAATTTCGGGGATTCATATTGCGAGTGAAACCATGACAAATACGATTTTGTTAAAACACAAAGACAAAGATTTGTTCTCTGACTTGCACAAAAGAAAAGTACTAGTTGCTGATTTTAGAAATGCTAATGGTTTAGAAGGAAGAGGTTATGTTAGGATTATTGTTAGGGATAAGGATATGAATGATTTTCTTGTTAAGGAACTAAGAGATATTTGTAGTTGATACTATTATTGTAGCTATTATCATAATTGCAATTCCTATAATTTCTACTAATCCAGGGATTTCTTTGAAGATTATAGCTCCGAATATTATTGGTAAAGGAATGTTTAGGGTCATTAAAACAGATAATACGTTGGTTTGAACTGATTTCATTCCTTTGTATAAAAGAACGAATGGTATTGCTGTACAAATGACTCCTATTAGCAAGTATATATTTATGCTCTGAAAAGATGTGTTTATTGGTTTTATTAGAATTGCAGGTATTAGGATAACTGATGCAATTAAGTTTTGAAAAAATGTTAGTGAATTCTCATCATAACTTTTTCTGAGAACCTTTCCGTATATGAATACTAGTGACATGAAAATCCCAGATGATACAGCAATTATGTAATCAAAACCACTTGCATGTGTTATGAGTTCTTTTTTTGAACATATAAGTATAAGTCCAACTACTGATAACGTAAGTGTTATTAGGGATTTGATAGTGAATCTCTCTTTTAAAAACAAAAATGAGAAAAAATATAAGTATATGTTTCCTGCAAAAAGAAAGACAGTTGCAAGTGCGATAGTTAGAGTGTTTATAGCACGAAATGAGGTGACTATCGTAGCAGCGTGGAATAGTCCGAAAAGAAACAACAGCAAGATATTCTTATTAATTCTTAAACGTTGATTTCTAGATATTAAAAAGAAAATAAACAAACTCATAGCACTTATGAATGTTCTAAAAAAGGATAATTGGAATAAATTAATATTTGAACCAAATCTAACAATTATAGGAATAAAACTGAATAAAACAACACCTATTAATATGCTTAGTTTATCTATAACTCGTGTCATTTCGAACTAAATTGTAGAAATTTGCAAATAGCTTATTTGCATTTATTGGTGACACTTCGTACCCTTGCCTAATCATTTCTTTAGCGTTTATATTAAATTGGTCTAGAACTTCTTTTCTTGCTGATAATATTTGTTTGGATTTAACTACATTAACTTCTGGATGAAATTGAACTCCCCAAGCTTTTCTATCAATTACTTGGTATGCTTGAATACTTGTTTTTTCAGAATAAGCGAGTATCTTAAACTTATCAGATACTTTTGAAACTTCATCGAAATGATATTGAAACATTGAAAATTTTCTAGGCATATCTTTAAATAACTTATTTTGCAACCCATCTGAATTTAACGAAACTTCATACCAACCTATCTCTGGTTTTGAGCTTTTCTTTATAGTTGCTCCTAAGGAGTATGCTAGCAATTGATATCCTAAGCAAATTCCTAATATTGGTTTTTTTTGCTCGACTAATTCTTTAATGAGAGGGATTTGTTTTTTCAAATATTGAATTCTGTCAATTTCTATAATGCTTTCTGGACTCCCAGTAAGAACTAAAGCATCAATTTTACTTGCCTTTGGCAGAGTTTCATCTTTGTACAGTCTTATTATTTCTAGATCAAAATCTTTTAATTGTTCTTCTAGACCATTTGCTCTTTCTTCCCATTCCTCAAATACTGTTATTCTCATTCTCTTTGTTTAAATTCCAGTCTGGAGACCTACCAGACAATTCTTTGTATAACTCGCTGTAAGTGTGTCCTTCATTTAGTATAATCTTGATTTTCCTTCCACTTTGATTACTCCTTATAAGACCGTATTCTTCTTTCGGATTCGAGACTAAGAACCTTCTAAGTTTTTCTTCAACGATATTTATACCAAGGCCAAATCCTGAGAAGGGTGTTACTTTTTTTTTACCATTGGATACTTTTTTCTGGAAATCTTCTTTTATCAAATGCTTTTGATACTTGAAGTATTCTTGAGAAGGTAGTAGTCCATCCCCTGGTAATTTAGCTGATTTAAGGATACAGGATGCTTGTTGATCATAAGTCCTGCCTATTGCTGTCGGAAAGGTTCCTCCAATCATACTTTCTAGATTTCTTTCCCCCAGCTCATCTTCAATTTCTTTAGCAGCACATAGACCACCTATTTTTTGTAATTTGAAGTTCAATAATATTCCGTTTTCTGAACAATATATCGCGTCTTTTATGGTTATGAATGATTCGTCTGCCATGAACTTCATCTTAAATCCTTCCTGTAATGCGTAATTCTTAACTTCGCATATTCCGTCTATACCGGCGTCTTTAATAGTTGGTTGCTCAATAATTAAGCATCTGCTTAGATTGGTCTTAGATTTCAATGCATCTAACAATTCCATAAATTCTTTAATAGAGTAACAAGCATTGAAATCGAGAGTGTATTGTGAGTTTAATTCTTTTATTCGTTTATCAACTAGTAATATAATATCAACATCTTGCTCCAAACTTCTTCCAACTTTGGGTTTTGGTATAAATCCTTCTCTTACTATCTCTCCAATTTTTGTTGAGAGACTTTCTTTGGTTTTATATCCTATACTTTTTAAGGCAACTCCACTTAATCTTGTCTGTCCATATATATCAAAAATTGTTTTTTCTTCACACTTACCATAAATATCGTCAAGTGCCATGTTGAATGCGCATAAAGCAGCAGGAAATCTTTTCAAATAAATTGTAATAAAATTCTGCCCTAATAGGGATTCTCTTTCTTTAACATCTATTCCTTTTATTGCCGTGTTTGTTTTTTCGAGAGCATACATTATATCCCAAGCATCATAATTGGAGAATGGAAAGTCAATGCTTGCTTCACCAAATCCTTTTTTCTCTTCCCTTCCATTTGTGGCAGTTATTTCGTAAATCACTCTCGGTAAATTTTTTAATACTCCGAAACCTAGTTCGAAAGGATTATCAAGATCCATAGAAATCATAAAGGACTTTGAGTCCTTTATTTTGAAGCTCATATTAAATCACCAGTTTTTTTTCATGCACAGCTTTCACTATCGCTTGCAACATGCTCTCAGAGTTCATATTCTTGTATACTGCTGAGGCAAACTGGTCTGCCGGCGTTGATTCAGTTAGCCGTTTCTCCATTAGACCTATATACTTGTCTATGCTGTTTCTTTCAAAGCCTAGTAGTTCTAGTCCAAAGTATGCTTTTTTGAACTCTTCTGGTAGAACGTTTTTCACAAAATCAATTCTCAGATTCCCATCTCCAGTCAAAAAGTAAACTCTGCTTTTTAATCCTTTATCCATCACTTCTTGTCTGTTCTTCCTGACAAGAGTCATTGGGAGTAATGGCTCTTGATTTGTTTGAGAGTACTGAAGAAGCCCCATATAGAAACCCATTGCAGCTATATTTTCTTCAATAGTTGGTTGTGTTGAAACCGGTCTAAACTCTACTAAGACTTCTTTTTTGTCTCTGTTGAACTTTATTCTTGTATCATTCCAGTTAAGACTTATCCCTATCTCAAAACAGCGTTCTCTGTGTTCTTCTTTGTTGAGAATAAACGGTTGACTACCAACTCTTTCAAAATATTGATTGATATTTTGATCGTAATCATTTGGTAAGCCGATTCTCAGCACTTCTTCTCTTGCAAGTTGGTCAGGTGTTCTCACATCATGACTTTTTTCCCATGTGACCATTCTCACATCTGCTAGTCCAGAATCTTTTCCATCAAGGAAGCGTGCATTTGATGTGATTGCTGAAACATAGTTTCCTATCGTGAATGACCTGTTCATCTTGTCAATTGCGTCTGTAAAATCTTTTGCTTCTAAATTGCACTGTATGGAACTCATCAAAGATATAACTCCTGCATCTTTGACATCAATAAGTTCAGAATTTCCGATTAGTGTGTCTATGTATTTTCCTTTGAAGTCGTTGTGAAAACTTGGAACGATTTTGTACTTATCAGCCTTTGTTCTACTTACATTACTAACATTTGCTAAAGGATGTGAACCCTGCATTAAAAACCCGTATTGTGAGTCGAATTCTTTTTCTAAGAATTGTTTTCCCTCATTAACTATATCTCTCAATATTTGCTCTAATCCTTCAAGTCCTGCTGATATTTTTATAGGAGGAGTTCTTATCTCTAGTTGGGAACTTCCAAGTTCCTTATCAAATTTCGAATCGTCATATTTGCACAGAAAGTCTCTGACTTTCTCCTCTGCTAACTCTAATGTTTTCTTGTCTACTATCTGAACTTCTAGTTCAAGCCCTATCTTATCTCCTGGTTTTTGGTATTGTTTCTCATTGGATAAGATGTTGTAAACTTTTTCAAAAAACCTGTTTCGCATTACTCTTTCATTCTCGCTTTTCATAAACGCGTTTAAGTCTTCAGTCATTTTTGCTTCCTGTAATTTTTTGGATTATGTAGTTGGTTTTTTCCTCAATATTTCCTTCAAGTTGTTCAATTAGTTCCTGGTATAGTCTTGTTATTGATTTGAGATGATTCTTCATCATCTTCAGTGTTGTTGGAGAACAATCTGCATTGGCAAGTTTTTTCTCTACATCTTCATTGCTTGATAATTGGATTCTTGTCTCTAGCTCTCTCTCAGTAAGAATATATGGCGCGGCGTTTGGAGCTTTGTCATCAAGCCTTTTACCAGACACTGAGTAGATTGATATAATTGAATTCCCGAAAACTTGTTGGTAGTATTTGTCAAAGAATACTTCATCAAACTTTGTTTGAGTGTCAGATTTTATCGCCCACCCTATTTTTATTCCTGCATTCCTTGTCTTTCTAAAAAATTCTATATCTGCAACTTCATATTTGACGTACTCGTGAGCTTCAACTTCTAATCTTGAGACTATATCCGCGTAGTCTTTTAAGTTGTGAAATTCTGATGAAAGTATAACTTCATAGTTTTCCAAACCCAGAGATTTTGTTATTCTTGAGATGTTGTTCTTCTGTGTTAATGTTGCTGCTTGGACTTTTTCTGCTGGGAATTTATTTGTTAAGGCATGTGTATCTGCAATGTTGTGGTATATTGTCTCATTATTTGTTGCTCTCCTAACTTTTTCTGCAAGTAGTATCATGCTAAGAACATCAAATGGTGTACCGACAGACAAGTCAGTTGCTGTGCTAACACCTGTTCCTAGATATATGTTATTTATCTCACTAATATTGGCTTGCTCGATGGATATCCTGGTAGATTTCTTTTCCACCAATGATTCCTGCATTACGATTTTTGTTAGTTGGTCTTTTATCATTTCATAGCTCTCGCTAATTTATTTCTTTGTCATACAATCTCAGATGTTGCTATGGAGTGTCTATCTCTTCAGTTTCGCATTCATGATAGTCAAATTCTTCTATCGGAAAGTTTTTTATTCACTCCGGAAATCTTCCAGATTTTTTGTTAGGAAACTTTCTCTTTTCAGGTCGTTTATGATCTGGAATTCTTTCTTTTCTTCAATCTTGAATTTTGTTTCCAGTTTTCTAATGAAGTCCGTATATTCCTTGATGTTCTTGTGTACTGTCTCAATCAGGTAATCGTATCCGCTATTTATCTGGTATGCTGAGTTGACATTTTGGTGTTCTAGCAGGTATTGCTCGAATTCTTCGTTGTAGCACTCTGCCAGTTTTAGCACTGTTTTCTGCCAATAGTTGTAGCCGAGCTTTGAGTAGTCTATCAGTGATGTGTGTTTCTTGATAATTGAATTTTCGTGGTCCCTGATTTTCAGGAAAACCGTTGATGTCGGTATTCCTGTTCTTCTCGATATGTTTGTTATGCTATCCCTTGCGTTTCTTCTCAAATGTTTGAGTATTTGCTTATCAGTTTCTTTCATCTTGTTTTTCCAATTTTCTTGGAGTATTTACAATAAAAGTGGAAGATTTATATATACTTTTACTAAATATAATTATTACAAGTAATTATGTATTTATTTTCCAAAAAGTATTTATATTAGTTATTCTTTCTTATAGTTATGAAAAGAAAAGTCAACAGAGTGGGGAAGAACACGCTTACTGTTAGCCTGCCGAGTAAGTGGGTAAAAAAATACGGTTTGAAGTCAGGTAAGGAAGTTGAAGTGACAGAACAGGGGCGTAATCTTATAATTTCATCTAAGACTTTCATTAAGAAAATAAAGAGGGTAAATCTGAATATTGATGGTTTTAACAAGCATATGCTAAACAGGCACTTGGATGAGTTCTACAGACAGGGTGTGGAAGAAATAGTGCTTAAATTCACAAAAGAAACAATTCCTGATTACAAGTATAATAAGGACATTAGGATACACAGGTATGTTAGAAAGGTAATAGAGAGATTCATTGGATTAGAGATCATATCCAGAGCGACTAATAAAATAGTTCTTCAAAGCTTAATCACAAAAGAGGAATGGGAGAAGACAAGTGTTACCCAAAACAGGATATATTTCCTGATAAAAGAATTTTTTGATGAGTTTGTTCTAGCGATGGATGATGATTTCAAAAAGTTTCACGATAAATCATATGACTATCATGACAGTATAGTCAAGTTCTCCGCTTACTATCTACGTCTCCTTAATTTTTCAGAATGGTCAGAAAACAAGAAAATCAGAATGTTTGGGCTTATTGTCATCATAGACAAAATAATCGATAAAGTTAGACATACAAGTGAACGAGTTGAAGAGATGAAAAAGATAACTCCAAAGATAAAAAAGTATGTTAAGGAAATATTTGACTTGTTTATTGAGCAGTTTGAGATGATAAACAAGAAGAATTATCCAGTGGAAGATCTAAATAAATTAATAAGGAAGAGGTATGATTTGGTAAACAGAGTTAATACAGAGAAGTTCAACGAAGAAGAACTGAAAGTAATAAGTGAATGCAATATAATCCTAGACACTATAAATGATTTCTCAGAAGCGCATATTACTTTGTTTGAGGATTATAGGTAGGCTTGAAACATTTTTTTTGATTGTTCTACTTGTTCTATGTTTGGTTGTGTCCACAGGTCATCATCTAGTAAGTTCATAATTATTCTTCCTAGTCCTCCTTCTACTTCTGTTCTTACTTTGTTTATCATTGCTTTTTTTAGTGTTGGGTCTTCATAGGTTTTTTCTCTTTCTGTTTTGATACTATCTTTGATTTCTTCTCTATAGGAGTGTCCGCTTTCGTCGCTGAATAAGTTGTGGCCTGTTGCCATTTTGTACATTAATAATCCTAAAGAAATTAAGTCATTGTTGCCGCCATACAACCTGTTTTGTTCATGCACTTCATTGGGGTTTGTAGTTGCAGCACCTAAATCTATAATGATAGCTTCATCATACTCTTCGTTAATTATGATGTTTCTATCATGTATATCTCTGTGATAAATACCTGCTTGTCTGAGTTCCCAGATTCCGTTCAGAATGTTTGAGCTGTATTTGAGAACTTTCTCATAAGAAAGAAATTTTTCCTTTTTTACGAGTTGTTCAAGAGCATAATTGCCAACAAATTCTAGTTCTATTTCTTGGATTAAGGTGTCACTATCTTCGTCTATATTTCTTGATGAATATTTGTAAACAACGTTTCTTGGTTCTTCTATAATATTTCGTCCTAATATATAAAAAAGTTCTTCTTCTTTCCAAAGACTAAATCCAAATTTTGACAATGTTACATCGCTTAGAAGTGTTATAGAATTTTTTCCTGAACCTATTAAAGTCCAATTTTTTGGTGTAAGAAATTTTGTATTAACTTCGCCATTGTTTTCTGTCTCTTGAACTTCATCAAAATATTCTACTGCATCCATATATCTGTCATATAATAATTCTGCAACGTTTATTAATAGGTCAAATTGTTTTGCATCTGAAGGAATTTCTTCTGGTTTTACTCCTATGTTATATATCTCTGCGATTATGTGTGCTCCTATTGCCGAATTCTTATATATTCTAATATAATACTCTTTTTCAAGATCATCTATGTCTTCTTTAAATTTTAGATTATTGAATGGATCATTGATAAGTTTTGATTTTGCAAATTCGTTTGCAACTTCTGGAGAACATTTGAACGCTAGTAAAGTAGTAGCTTCCAAACCATTGTAGAAATCAGAATATCTATTTACATAGTCTGAAGAAAATTCATTGTCAATTATTTCAATAATATTAAATCCATCAAACTTTTCTGAAAATTTGTTTACATTTGATGCAGAATAGTCTTTGCTCCAATGATCTGGATTATTAGAATTCATTCGTCCAAGAAAATTTGCTATATCGTATTCATCAAATCTTTCATCGTACTCTTCTTGTGTTTGTTCTTCAAGGCTCATTTCATACTCACTTCCAACACTTCTTTTAATACATGGTAATCATTAATATGTTCTTCTGGGATTAGCTTTTGTTCTTCCATGAAATCTATCATCTCTATTCCTGTTTTAGCTATTTTTCTTGAATCTCCTATTCTTTTTTCTCTTCTTCTGCTTGCAGTGTTTAGTAATGCTCTGTATATGACTCCGTTGTAGTATTCATTCATGAATTTATCTTCATAATCTATTGTTCTGTCTATTTCTTTTTCTTGAGCTGTTTCGTTTACATATTCAATTGCTTTTTTTACGTATGCTATTCTTTCTTCGAATGTTCCGTGTGGGATGCAGTTTAAGTAATGGGCGAGATCAAGTGCAAAAGGTGTTTTTCCTCTGTCCTCTGTATCTATTAAGATAACTTTATCTTCATTGATTAACCAATTGTCAGTCCAAGAATCACTGAAGTAACCTATGTATTCTGAATGCTCGAAAGCTTCTATTACCGGATTCGCATGTGGAAGTATTTTCTCAATGTAACCCTTTTCAAAGATTTTTCCCCTGTAATCATAATCTTCAAGGTCTTTCACAGGAAATTCGACATAAATCCTGGACATTGCCAAGAGTAATCGTTCGTTTACACTGGTTTTTTTTGATTCCCATCTATCAGGTCGATGTTTCATAAAATCAGTCAGTGTATGACCTCCTTCTCGGCGCATGACATAAAAAAACATATCTTCTTCTTCAAAGCTAATAACATGCTTTGGCAAATCAACTATATCTCCAACTATGTCTTCCAGTATATCCCTATTCTGAATTTCAGACACATTTAGAGTATCGTATCCTTTAATGACAACTGTTGACTCTAGATCTGAATCAGCACTTATTACTTTAATCTGGTTTGTTGCTTTTTTGTAAGTGCCTGTCATTACGCGGAAGTCCATGTTCTGAACCATGAGAGAAACCATCTCCCTGAAATAATCTTCTGGAGTCTTGTCTTTTGTTAGAGGATGCTTTCCAGCCACAAGTGATAGATAATAATAAGCACGATAATCTTTTTCATCTACTATGTCAGGGCCTGATTGATGATGAATGAAGTGGCCTTCCCTAGTTTCTGACATGTATTCAATGTCTCCTTGTTTTGGCGCCAATATATTTGTTTTGTTCTTTTCGGTTATGTTTACAAGCTCTCTAATCCAATCTACTTCCATTTCGAGGCTGCCTACCAGATAGTAAATGTCAGAATTAGTTTGGTTTATATCTATTGCTTTTTGAGCATATTCTCTTGCTTTTTCTAGATTTGATTTGTTTTTATAGTAAGTAGTTAGCACAGAAAAAATCCAATCATTGCTTTGACCTTTTTCTATTGCATCATCTAAAACGCTTAAGGCTTTTGTCATATAACCAGATTTTCCGTAGTAATAATAAAGAGCTGAATATATACTTGGGCTAACCTGTCCGATTCTAATTCCTTCTTCTAAAATCTGAATTGAAGATATTTCATCATCTTTTAATGAATAGTATCCTGCCAAGTTGTGTATCAATAATGGCTCTATGTATCCTGACTTCATGGCTCCTTCAGCTACTTGAATTGCTTTGTCTGTATTCTCTAGCATGTTATATGCTTGTGCAAGATTAGTGAATACTCCTGTTTGGACTTGGTTTTTTCTAATTGCCATTTCAGAAAGTTCCTTAGCTCTCTCATAGTTTCTAATCATGAGATAAAACAAAGGCAAGTTGAATAGAATGTGTGAGTCGGTTTCTCCTATTGCAACAGCTTCTTCCCATAAACTGACTGCTCCTTTCTTGTTTCCTTTGGTCATCAAGAGCGAACCTAAGAGAGAATATATCGGTGCTACTTTAAATCCTTTTTTCAGTGCTTTGCTAAGCAATGATATTGCTCTATTTTCATTTCCTGTATACTGATAAACAGTAGAAAGGTTTATTACTATAGCAGGCGTAGCTGCTTTTTGCAGAATGTTTTCACATAGTTGTCCTGCTTTTTCTAATTGTCCTGTTTGCAGATAAAAAGTACTCAGATTTGTTAGAACATTCAAATCCTCTTTTTTAACTACCTTACTTATATCCACTTTACCTGATTTTACTGCTTGTTCAGAAACTGCTATTGCTTTTTCCAGATTTCCTTCTTGTTGATATGATAATGCGAGTTCAAATATCATATTGATGTCTGCTTGTTCTTTTTCTGCTGCTTTTTCCCATATAATTTTGGCCTTTTCAGGTTTATTTGTTTTAACATAAGTATCTGATAACATCCTGAAAATAAGCTCGTTTGTCTGGTTAACTTCGACAGCTTTCTCTAATGCTTCAATGATTTTCTCGTGATCTCCTGTTTCATTGTGCATGAACCCTAAGGAGTAATATGTCATATCGTTAGTTATGTCTCTGTCTACTGCAATCTCAAGTGTTTCTATGGTGATATCTCTTCTTCCGCTGCTGTAGAAACCATCTGCTAGTTGTTTGAACTCTTCAGGAGTTTGAAAACTATTAGGATCCCTTTTCACTTCTTCCAGTTTCCTAACTAATTTTTCTAATTTCATTTTGTGTATTGTTGGAGCATTCTTTGTGTTTGCATATATTGGTGTTTTTTTGCTTTTATGCAGTGTTTTATTATGGTGTTTAGTTGTTTGTCTGCTATGTTTTTGTCTACTTTTTCTAAGTAGTAATTTACTCTTCTGGGGTTTTTGTATATCCATTCTCTGTGGTCTTTTAGTTGTTCTGCTTGTGTTGTTCTCTCCATTGATTTGCTTTTTGCGAATAGGTGTTTTCCGGTTGCCATCTTATACATAACCTGACCCAGACTTGTTAAGTCATTAGGTCCACCATAGCGACGATTGTCTAAGGGTAAAGCGTGTCTGTCTGTAGTTGCAATACCTAAGTCGATTATTATTGCTGTGTCTGTTTTTTCGTTTATCATTATGTTAGCAGGACGAATATCACGATGATAAAAGATGCCAGCTCTACGCATCTCGATGAGTCCGTTCATGATATCTAAGCTATATTGCAAAACTTTTTCAGATGAAAGAGTTTTTTGTTTTTCTATAAGTTTTTCTAATGTTGGACCTTTTATGTATTCTAATCTGACTGTTAACTCTTCTTCTACTTCTCCTTTAATTCTTATTACATTATGAGAATTTTTTATTTTTTTGAGCGTCATTGCTTCTTTTTCAATGTTTTGGGAGAATTTCCAAGCATTGTTTTCTTTTAGTAAAATAACTGATTGGCTACCTACACCTATGAATGAATATTGACTTCTTTTCTCTCTTTTTCCAGACTCACTTATGACGCCTTTAAGAATATAATGTATTCTTTTCTTTTTTTCCTCATCGAATGAAGATAAAACTTGAGATGTTATTCCTAAACTATATAAAATTGCAATGCTAAATCCGCTCCAATTCTGTTCGTATTCATTGGCTATTTCAGGAGGACATTCTGCTATAAGAAGATGATTAATTTCGTAACCTGAAAAACGAGGGTTGTATTGATTTGCTTCTTCTGGTTCTCCTCCAGCTCTGAGTATATTTATGATGCCTTCTCCATGAAATCGTGAATCAAATTTGTCTACTAGTCTGAGAGGATAATTCCATTCAATTAATTTTGAGATATGAAACCCATCACATATCCTAGTTTTTCTTAATTCTGCATATCTGTTTGCTTTATCTGGAAGAATATTTTCAGTGATGAGTTCTGATATATCATATGAATCAAATTCTGGACTATATTGGTTTGCAATCTTTGGAGGAATTTCATATTTGATAAAATATCTCTTTGTTAAAATGTCAAACCTTTCATCATACTCTTCTTGTGTTTGTTCTTCTAGTGTCATTTTAGTATTGTTCAAGAATTCTTATTGTTTGTTCTACTTTTTCCATGCTTGGTTGTGTCCACAGGTCGTCGTTTAGTATTGTTGCTATTGTTTCTCCTAGTTCTCCTTTAACATCTCGTCTTACTTTGTTCAGGTATTTTTTTAGTATTTCTGGGTTATCATATGCTGCTTCTCGTTCTTTTTTTATTTCGTCTTTTGTTTCATCAGCTCCTGAATATCCAAATCCTTCGTTGAACAGGTTATGTCCTGTATACATCTTATATATTAATTGACCAAGAGATACCAAGTCATTATTACCACCATAACTTCTGTTAAGAGGATGTCTCTTTTCAGGATTGGTTGTTGCTGCTCCCAAGTCTATGATTACAGCTTTGTCTTCATCTTCATCAATCATGATGTTCCTGTCATGAAGGTCTCTATGGTAGATGCCTGCATTTCTTAGCTCTAGAATTCCATTCAATATATCAGAACCGTATTGTAGAATTTTTTTTGATGAAAAATTCTTTTCTTCTTTCAATTTTCTTTCTAGAGTGTCTCCTTTTATGTATTCAATTTCTATAACATGAATATCTTTTTTTGAAATTGTTTGTTTATAATTAACAACATTTTTTGTCTCACCTACTTCTTCTCTTAGTTTGGTTAATAATTCTATCTCAGTTTCTAGATTCTCAGCACACTTATAACTTGTGTTGGTTTTTCTATTCAGTATAGCTGCTGCGCTTACACCAGTTCCAAGAAAGTAATAATTATCAGGATTTTTTCTTAAATCGTGTATGTTTAATAGGACTGTAAGTAGATGTCTTTCTATTCCTTTTATTTTTTCTTGAGAATATTGACTTGGCAAAACATTGATCATCGACAAAAGTGGTATCAGATAGTTTTCAACTTCTTCTGGAAAATTATTGGCTTCTGATGGACCAATATCATTGCAATTAATTATATCTGTTATGCTGAATCTTTTATCATATTCTCTTACTTGTTCTGGTGTTATTCCTTCTTTTATTAAGTCAATTATATCTTGAATACTATCATGTTCATATTCAAACGTAAGCATAGCATATTTGTTTGCTTGTTCTGGTTTTATTCCTGCTTTAACGAATTCTACTATGGATAAGCCATTGAAAACTTCAACCATGTATTCATCTACTTTCTCTGGTGTCATGCCGATTTCTACTAATTTCGCTATTCCAACTCCGCCTAAGAATGATGAAAAAGAAGATGCTTCTTCAGGGCTGACTCCTGTTCTAACGAGCCATGCTATTCCTTGTCCTCTAAATCTTTCATCGTATTTATCTGCAAACTCTGGTTTCACATAACCATCAGCTAGTTCACATCTTTCATGTAAATCAAATCTGTCAGAATAGTCATTTGTACTCGGCTCTTTATCTGTTCTTGCTTTCTTTCTAAACCTTTCTCTAGCTCTTTCTTTTTCTTCTCTCAGGAGTTTGTTTTCTAGTGTCATTTTAGTATTCATCAAACATTCTTTGTGTTTGTTCAATTTTTTTCATGCTTGGTTGTGTCCACAGGTCATCATCTAGTAAGTTCATAATTATTCTTCCTAGTCCTCCTTCTACTTCTGTTCTTACTTTGTTTATCATTGCTTTTTTTAGTGTTGGGTCTTCATAGGTTTTTTCTCTTTCTGTTTTGATACTATCTTTGATTTCTTCTCTATAGGAGTGTCCGCTTTCGTCGCTGAATAAGTTGTGGCCTGTTGCCATTTTGTACATTAATAATCCTAAAGAAATTAAGTCATTGTTGCCGCCATACAACCTGTTTTGTTCATGCACTTCATTGGGGTTTGTAGTTGCAGCACCTAAATCTATAATGATAGCTTCACCAAACTCATCTATCATGATGTTCCTGTCATGAAGGTCTCTATGGTATATTTCTGCATTTCTAAGCTCTTGAATCCCTTGTAGTATATCATACCCATAAGAAAAAGGCGATATGAGTAATGATTCTTTCTTAAGCATTGTTTCTAATGTTTCTCCACTTATTCTTTCAAGCCAAATGTATAGTTTATCTCTTTGCTTTTCCAATTCGCTAGCCGGATGATGTTTTGAAGCAAAAGTGTGTCCTTCCTCCATTAGGTCGTCTTCTATTTTAGCTATAAATTCTTCCTCCTCGTCACCTATTCCCCAGTCTTCATATTCTTCAAGTATGCTTCTATTTTCGTATCTTTCTTCTATGTCTGTAAGACCATACTCTTCTCGAAGTATTTCATCTCTTCTTCTTATGAATTTCAAATAATCTTCAGAATAAAACGGCATATGTGTATCTTCCATTATTTGTATAACATGATTTAATTCCTTATTTTCAGCTTTTACTTTTTTCAACAATTCTGCTTCATATTGGATTTCTTTTGAGAATTTTATGGCATATTCTTTCCAACTTATGACAACTCCGTTTACTCCTGTACCTATGATTGAAATCTCTTTTTCTATTATTTCCTCTGGAAAAGAATTCCCAATTAATTTGAAAATTTCTCCTAATCTTCTAATTTCTTCTTTTGAGTAGTTTTTGGAATTTACACCTGCATAATTTAATGTTGTGAAATCTGTGGCTTTGAAATTATCTGGGAAGAGCTTTACTTCTCCAGGAGTTTTTCCATCTCCCCATAAAGTGTGTATTTCCCATTCATTGAATCTTTCAGGATAAGCATTTGCTACTTTTGATGAAAATCCTTCTACAATCATACGACATGTTAAGTCTGAAAATCTGTCATCATATCCGTCTATAATTTCTGAAGCTTCTTCTGGTGATATATTGTTTTCATGAAAGAATTCGATTGCTTTTGCTCTAGATATTCCATGTATTTCTAAAACAAAAGTCTCATCGTTATCTGTTATTGGCAAAGGGCAGTAACTGTTAGCAATTTCATTTGTAATGCCGTGTTTTAAAAGGTATATTCTTTCAAAAATTCTTAAGTCTTTATGGAATTTGTTTAGGTCATATTCAGAAAGTCCTGTTATTTCAATTAATTCAAGAAAATATTCTTTGCCAAGAGGATCTCCTCCTTCAATGTAGTCATCATAGTATCCAATTGATTTTCCAATTATTTCTAAGTTTATTTTTGGAATTTTAACTGTTGTTATTTCATGTTGTCCAAATAAATCGAATTGGGTTACTTTTATTTCTCTTACAAGTCCTTTTTTCAGTTCTTCTTCTAGACTCATCTCCTTTTCCCCTCCCAGAATTTTCTCACTGCTTCCTCTACTACGTGGCTTTTATTCCTGCAACTGCTTTTTCTAAGAATTTCGCGGATTTTTATGACAGTATCTTCATCAACACTGACGCTGATGATGTGTTTCATAGCTTATTAAGAATTATTAATGATTTATAAAGCTAACTATTTTTATTACCAAATAGTAGTATATTAGCTTTTCTTATTTTAAAAGCTAGAAAAATATATTAAAAAACAGAAAAATTATTGAGAAACTTTACTTTTTCTTCTTTTCTTTTGCAGGTTTTTCAGCTTTCTCTTCCTTCACTTTCTCTTTCTTCGTAGTTTCTTTTTTGGGCTCTTCTTTTTTCTTTTCTTTAGCTTTGTCTGAAACCTTTGGTTTCTGAGCATCGTCAGAAACTTTTGTTTCTGAGACTTCTTTTGGAGCTTTCTCTTTTGCCTTGATTTCTTCCTTTGGGGTTTCTTCTGCTTTTGCTTCTTCCTTAGGAGGTTTCTCTTTCTTCTCTTCAGTTTTCTCTTCTTTCGGAGCTTCTGCTGGTGCTTCTTCTTTTGGTGACTCAGCATCTAAAGCTTTCTTTCCATATGTTAGTGTTTTCATGTTTATCTGGCTTGTCTTTGCATGGATAGTGTTTGCAGCCACTCTTCTTCTGAGTCTCATACCTTTCCTGTTATGCCTTGTTCCGACGCCACTTGCTATTAAGACTTTTTTCCTCATGGTTCCACTTACATCTTTTCTCATTGGAAAGCCTGAAGAGTCAGAACCACCTGTGATCTCAAATTCGTAGCCAGAGAATCCTATCTTGTCACCTTTTACTTTATCGCCTATCTTTTTTCCTAGAAGATGTTTGGCTTCATCGCCAATAATGTCTTGTTTGTATGTCTTGCCCGTCTTTGGGTCTCCGACATTTGCTTTAAATTCCGCCATTTTAATTCCTCCAGAGGATGCTGACAGGTTTTCCTCCTGACATCACCTATTAGGTGTCCTCAGCGTTGTTTGAGAAAAAGTGTTTGTTTAAAAAGGTTTTTATGTCTCAAGCTATTTATCCTGCACATACTTTATTCCTTTCTTCATGGCGATGTATGCTTTTTGTAGCTCTGAGCCAAGGTATGCTGCGTGCTGCATGTTTGTTATCCAGCCATCTTTTATTATTTTGTAGTATAAGTCTTCTGGGTCCTCTCCGCTGTACCTTGCTAGTTCTTTATGGGTTCTAACGAATCCACCCATTAGTTGATCCTTCTGTACCTCCATAACCCCTACTTCAATTAATCCTTTGTTTACCCTGATAAGAACATAGCTTTTTTCATCCATTTCCCAGTCTTCCTTACTTCTTTGCTTAACACAAATCTTTTTGGGTTCCTTAGTCATAAAAATCCATAATTGTAGAGCATATAAATGTCTTTCGATATATTTTTATAGGAAGTATCTGTTTGGCTGTTTCATGAAGAAAGTCAAGGTTGTGTATGACCGTGATAAGTGTATCAGTGCAGTGACATGTGCCAATCTGAACCCTGAGCTCTGGGAGATGAGTCGTGAAGATGCAAAAGCGAATCTTAAAGGTTCTAAAAAAGAAGGAGATAAATGGGTTCTTGAAACAGAGTTAACAAGGTATTTGCAGATGGCTTGTGAGCAGTGCCCTGCAGATGTCATTGAAATATTTGATTTAGAGACAGGAGAGAAGTTGTTCTAGAGTTTTTGAATTCTCTGAAAACTTTCCGGAAAAATTTGGATAAGTTTTATAAAGTATAAAGTTATTATCTTTACATATGAAAAAAGCTCAATGGTTCACTTCATTTGACTGGGTTCTGATTGTCATATTGGTCTTATTAATAATCTATTTGTTTCAGAAAGGTGTTTTCTAGTGAAGATGTCAAAAAAGAGTATAATTGAGAAAATCTTGTTTTTCTTATTTTTAATACTGGCAATCATATTTATAATACAGCTGACTTTGAAATTATTAAGAGACAGCCCTACAGATTTCCAGGTTCTCTATGTTGGCTTTGGTGTTGTTGTTTCTTATTTGCTTATAATGAGTTTTAAGATAGGTATGTTTGTTGGCAAAGTCAATGAATTCATGAAGATCACGAACAATAGTTTTAAGAAATTAAGTAGGGACATAAGTAATCTTTCTGCTAAGTAAACATTAGTGAGTCTGGAATCTTTCAATTTTAATTAAAGCTTTGAATAAAGAGTCAACTTGGTTCATGGTTTAGAGCTTGACCATAGGAGTTTAAAATATCTTCTGTAATCATCTGCTATTCTTTTATTCTCAATCATAAAAATAATTTCTTCTTTTTCCCATAAAACATGAGCAACTTTTTTACCAAAAACCCATATTACTAATGGACTTTCAAATTCTTTTGACAGATATTTTATTTCTGTGTTTGGAAGTCTGTTAAACTCAGAACTACGAGTTTTCTCAATGCTTAGATGGTATCTTTTTATGCCGGCTTCTACTCTTCTTTTATCCCATTTTGGGAAATATTCTGAGTGCGTCTTAACAATTGAGGCATTTGCTCCAATCAGGTAAAGGTCTTGTTTTTCTTTGATAACTTCCTCACACAGGTTTATTATTCCTTTGTGGCCTTTTAGGGTTAGGATATCTTGATTCCATAAGATGTCAAAATAGGCTTTAAATGCAACAACAACATCTTTTCTTTTAATCAGAAATCCAATTGTTTTGGTAAAACTTTATTAAGAAAATATAGCCCTGCCAGGACTTTCGCCAACGACGGTCATTTCCGTCGACACCATCATGCTCCTTTCAGTCGCGACGCCTTTGGCGTCAAGCGCTGTGGGGCTGAAGCGAAGCGTAATGCGCACTTCGGTGTCAACGAACGAACATCGTTGTTTCGAACCTGGGTCAACAGGTGTCTCCGAACTTCTCCAGAGCCTGTTATGCTTAGCCTAAAATCGAAGGTTTTCGGCTTTCAAAAATCCACGATTTTTGTTTGGCCACTACACCACAGGGCTGCGTGATTCTAGAAAAACAGTAATCTATTTAAATAGATTACTTTTCTCCGAGGCTATGGCGAAACTTAGAAGAGCTGTTGCTTATAGAAGGATTGAGAGGCCTTACACCAGGAAGAGCAAGTATAAGAATAAGCAGTTTGTTAGAGCTATTCCTCATAACAAGATTGTCAAGTATGAGATGGGTGATTTGAAGAGGAAGTTTGAATATGTTGTTTCTTTGAAGTCAGGTGCTGACATTCAGATAAGGCATAATGCTCTTGAATCAGCTAGATTGACTAGTAATAGATTGTTAGAAGCCAATTGTGGGAAGATGGGTTATAAGTTGAAGATACTTGTTTATCCTCATCATATTCTTAGGGAAAACCCTGTTGCTGTTGGTGCAGGAGCTGATAGGATGAGCACTGGTATGCAAAAGTCTTTTGGTAAGCCTGTTGGTTTAGCTGCTCAGGTTTCCAAGGGGCAAGTCTTATTCCAGGCTTTTGTCGATAAACAGTTCTTGGATGTTGGAAAGAGAGCTATTGATAGGATGAAGCATAAAATACCTTGCAGTTGCAGTTT
>JACKQG010000914.1_pt1 | contig 41473 bp, 39 predicted proteins | sample 8237621 | NCBI WGS metagenome assembly JACKQG01 (sample SAMN15677084, study PRJNA649215) | marine metagenome | biome: marine; feature: Black Sea; material: saline water; isolation source: suspended particulate matter (SPM) from the Black Sea western gyre | collected 2013-06-09/2013-06-10 | depth... | reverse complement strand
ACCCACCGAAACCCACGGCGGCCTGAGTCAGGCCGCCCGGGGCACACCGCCCGAGCCAGAAACCGAGCCAGACCCCGAGTCAGCAGGGCAACCGACGACGCCGGCCTGACCACGGTCGCCGGGGCACACCGCCCGATGCACACCGCCCGATGCACACCGCCCGATGCACGCCGCCCGATGCACACCGCCCGGGGCACACAGCCCGAGCCACGTGCAGGGTCAACATGCGGAGCGTCAGCCCGACCGGGGTCGATGAAGGAAGGCGCACCGAGGCCTCGGCTCGTGTCCTGTCGCTCGTGTCCTGTCAAGAGGTTCCTCCTGGCTGAAATGGGCGGCGGCTGCCGGGGTTCGGCAACCCGTAGGGTCTCCTTGTGCGTGGAGAGGCGAAGGCGGCCGTGTCCCTGAGAAGCTCCGTGTCTCCGAGAACAGCGTTTCTGTCGAGTGCGTTCCTGCTGGGGGTTCTCGTCGGATGCGGCGGCAGTGACGAACAGGCCGTCCCCACGACGATTCCGACGTGGACCGCACCGAGCACGTCGACGCCCTCCGGCACATCGACGCCTTCCGGCACATCGACGCCTTCCGGCACGTCGGAAGCTTTCACGACATCCACGACGACTTCCACCACCTCGGCTTCCTCCACGACCACGTTGCCGCCGCTGCGGTCGGCGACGCTGCTGTTCACGGGTGACCTCATCCCGCATTCGCCGGTTGTGAGGGCAGCAGAACGCATGGCTGTCGAGGCCGGTGGAACACGGTCCCACGACTTCAGGCCGCTGTTCGCTGCCGTGGCCGGCCGGATCGCCGCCGCCGACCTGGCCATCTGCCACCTCGAGTCGCCCCTGACCGACGACCTGCCGGCGATTTCCGGGTACCCCCGGTTCAACGGTCCGGCGGGCCTCGCCGACGACCTCGTCGACATCGGATACGACGCCTGCTCGACGGCCTCGAACCACGCCCTCGACAAGGGCTGGATGGGGGTGCTGTCGACGCTGGCGGTCCTCGAGGCAGCCGGAATGCCGCAGTCGGGCATGGCGGTCGGCGAGGCGGAGGCGTCCGAACCCCTGCTCCTCGACGCCGCCGGGATCACCGTCGGGTTCGTGTCGGCAACCTACGGGATCAACGGAATGCCAGTACCCGAGGCGACTCCGTGGATAGTGACCGACCTCGATGTGGGGGCCCTGCTGGACGCTGCCCGGAGGTCCCGGGAGGCCGGCGCCGAGTTCGTGGTGATCGGCCTGCACTGGGGCCTCGAGTACCGCACGTCGCCGACTACCACCCAACGTGAGCAGGCCGAGGCGTTGCTGGCCGACCCGGATGTCGACCTCATCGTCGGCCACCACGCCCACGTCGTGCAGCCAGTCGGCATGGTGGGGGAGGAGTTCGTAGTGTTCGGACTCGGGAACTTCCTCACCAACCAGTCGGCCTCCTGCTGTGCAGTGGGGGCACAGGACGGCGTGATCGTCGAGGTCGAACTGCAGGAGGTGCGGGGCACGGACTCCGGGTCATCGATCGTGGCCCGCCGGGTCGTTGTGACGCCGACACGCGTCGATCGTGCGGATGACCACCGGATCGTCGACGTACCGTCGCTCATAGCCGAGGCGGTTGCCGCCGAAGAGGCACCCGCCGGCTACCTAATCGACTCCTGGTACCGGACCGCCGAACGGATTCTCGCCGAGGACCTGCCGGAAGGGTTGTTGACGGTGAGGATGGGGGCGGGCTGAGCGCCCGTATCGTGGAGCCATGCTGATGCAGGCTCCGAACCGCGTGTTTTCGTTTCCGAACCCGGTCGACGAGGTCAGCGCCCGGCTGGTGGCGACCGGTGTCGTCGCACAGGCTGCACTGTTCCTCGTCACGCGCTGGGACCTGCTGCTGGTGACCCTGGCCTACGGCTTCGTCGCCCGGGTGCTCACCGGGCCCACGCTCAGCCCGCTGGGCCGTTTCGTCACCGGGGTGGTCCGGCCCCGGCTGACCATCGAACCCCGCGAGGTGCCCGGCCCGCCCAAGCGCTTCGCCCAGGGCATCGGTGCCGTGCTCGCCTCGTCTGCCCTGATCGCCACGGTCGGGTTCGACGCCGGTGGCCTGACGGTCGGCCTGCTGCTCGCCCTGACTGCCGCTGCCTCCCTGGAGGCCTTCGCCGGGTTGTGCCTCGGCTGCTGGATGTTTCGAATCCTGATGCGCACCGGTGTCATCCCGGCCTCGACCTGCGAGGCCTGCAACGACCTCTGGTCACGCACCACCTGACCCCAGGGCAGGCTGCCGGTGCGACGACTACCTTCGACCGGCATGAAGTTGTCCGGGGAGAGCAGGTGGCGGAAACCTCGTCGACGCCTGGTGGCGGTCGCCACCCTGCTGATGCTCGTCGGTGGGTTCCCGTCGGCCCAGGCCTCACCGGGTGACCTCGACACGGGTTTCTCGGCGGACGGCAAGGCGCTGACCGACATAGGCACCACCGACAGCGGCCGATCGGTGGCCGTCCAGTCGGACGGCAAAATAGTAGTCGCCGGATATGCGCTCGTAAGCGGCAGCTACGACTTTGCCGTGGCCCGCTACGACGCAGACGGAGATCTTGACAACGGGTTCTCTAGCGACGGACTTGTGACTGTCGATCTCAGTTCCACCCACGAGTTGGCCTATGGGGTTGCGATTCAGTCGGATGGAAAGATTCTCGTTGTCGGAACGACGGACTATGGCGGTGTCAATACCGACTTTGGCATCATTCGGCTCACTTCGTCCGGTTCTCTCGATACGACGTTTTCATCCGATGGCATTGTCGATGTCGGAGTTGGTTCAGGCAACGACTACGCAACAAGTGTTGACGTTGCGTCTGATGGCGACATCGTCGTCGCTGGCTACGGGCATAACGGCTCCAACTGGGATGTGGGGGTCATCCGCCTCGACTCGTCGGGCAACCTGGACACGGACTTCTCTTCGGACGGCAAGGCGCTCTACGCCATCGGCTCGGGACACGACTACGGCTACGGGCTCGACATCGCCTCGGACGGCGACCTGCTGGTCACGGGCAGCAGCCACAACGGCAGCGACGACGACGTCCTCGTCCTGCGCCTCGACGCCAACGGCGTGCTCGACACCGCCTTCGATGGCGACGGCATCTGGACCGCCGACATCGGCTCGGGCACCGGCGACGTGGGCCGGGGGATCGTCGAGGCCTCCGACGGTGATGTGCTCGTCGGAGGCTCGTCCGACGACAGCGGCGACGACATCCTGGCGGTCCGTCTCACCTCGGCGGGTGTCCTCGACACGGCATTCAGCGGTGACGGCAAGGTCACAGCGGCCATCGGGTCCGGCAACGACGTCGGCTACGGCATCGCCGAACAGGCCGACGGCAGCGTCGTCGTCGCAGGCACCAGCCACGACGGCAGCACCGAGGACATAGCGGTCGTGCGGTTCACCTCGGCCGGGGTGCTCGACACCGGCTTCAGCGGCGACGGCAAGCTCACCACCGGTAGCGGCTCCGGGGACGCCTTCGGCTACGGCGTCGCCCTGACCTCGGCCGGCAAGGTCGTGGTCGCCGGTCAGGCGGTCGGCGCCTCGGACACGGACTTCGCCGTCCTCGTCTACGAGGGGGCGACGGCCCCGGGTGCGCCGACGTCGTTGTCGGGCACGGCAGGCGACACGCAGGTTGGGCTTTCGTGGACGGCGCCGGCGTCCAACGGTGGTTCGGCGCTCACCGGCTACCGGGTTGAATCGTCGACGAACTCGGGGTCGACGTGGTCCGACGAGGCCGCCGACACCGGGTCCACCTCGACCTCCTACACGGCGACCAGCCTCACCAACGGCACCGGGTACATGTTCCGCGTCTCGGCCATCAACGCCGTGGGCACCGGAACCGCATCGGGGACCACGACAGCCACCCCGGTTACGACCCCCGGCGTGCCGACGTCGTTGTCGGGCACGGCAGGCGACACGCAGGTTGGGCTCTCGTGGACGGCGCCGGCGTCCAACGGTGGTTCGGCGCTCACCGGCTACAAGGTCGAGTCGTCGACGAACTCGGGGTCGACGTGGTCCGACGAGGCCGCCGACACCGGGTCCACCTCGACCTCCTACACGGCGACCAGCCTCACCAACGGCACCGGGTACATGTTCCGCGTCTCGGCCATCAACGCCGTGGGCACCGGAACCGCATCGGGGACCACGACAGCCACCCCGGTTACGACCCCCGGCGTGCCGACGTCGTTGTCGGGCACGGCAGGCGACACGCAGGTTGGGCTCTCGTGGACGGCGCCGGCGTCCAACGGTGGTTCGGCGCTCACCGGCTACAAGATCGAGTCGTCGACGAACTCGGGGTCGACCTGGTCGACCGTGGTGGCCGACACCGAATCCACCTCGACCACCTACACGACGACCGGCCTCACCAACGGCACCTCCTACGACCTCCGAGTCTCGGCCGTCAACGTCGCCGGAACCGGATCGGCATCGGGCAGCACATCGTCGACGCCGCGCACCACGCCCGGACAACCGACGGTCCTGGCCGGCACCCCCGGTGATGGCGAGGTCTCGTTGTCCTGGACGGCGCCCACGAACGACGGCGGGGCGTCGATCTCGGGATACAAGGTCGAGTCGTCGACGAACTCGGGGTCGACCTGGACGACCTCGATCGCCGACACCGGGTCCTCGTCCACCTCGGCGGTGGTGGACGGCCTGTCCAACGGCACGTCGGTGACCTTCCGGGTCTCGGCCATCAACGTCGCCGGCACCGGTTCGGCATCCGACACCGAGGTCACCACGCCACGCACCACGCCGGGCCAGCCGACCAGCCTCGCCGCCACCGAGGGCAGCACCCAGGTGTCGCTGTCGTGGTCGGCCCCGTCGGGTGACGGCGGATCGGCCGTGACCGGCTACCGGGTCGAGCAGTCGACCAACAGCGGGCTGGCCTGGACGACCGTCGTGGCGGACACGGGCTCCACCTCCACCTCGTATGCGGTCACGGGCCTGACCAACGGCAGCGCCTATTCCTTCCGCGTCACAGCGGTGAACGCCGCCGGGATGGGCGCCACCTCGTCTACCGCTACCGCAACGCCGCGCACCACCTCCGATGCACCGACCGGCCTGGCGGGCACTCCGGGCGACCGGCAGGTCGCACTTGCCTGGACGGCCCCGTCCGAATCGGGCGGTTCGGCGGTCACGGGCTACCGGGTCGAACGGTCCGCCGACGGAGGCTCGACATGGACGGCCGTGGTCGCCGACACCGGCTCGACGACCACCTCCCATTCGGTCACGGGCCTGACCAACGGCAGCGCATACACATTCCGTGTATCCGCCGTCAACGATGCCGGAACCGGGTCCACGTCGTCGACGGCTTCGGCGACACCCCGGACCACGCCGGGTCCTCCCACCGGTGTCGCATCGGTCGATGGCGATGCACAGAGTGCCCTCACGTGGACGGCCCCGGCGAGCGACGGGGGAGCGGCCATCAGCGGCTATCAGGTAGAACGCTCGACGGACGGGGGCACGACCTGGACCACGGTCGTGGCCGACACCGAGTCGACGTCGACTGCCTACACGGCGACGGGCCTCGTCAACGGCACCTCGTACGACTTCCGGGTCTCGGCCGTCAACGCCGCCGGCACGGGTACTGCCTCATCGACCACCGGCGCCAGCCCGGTCGCACCCACCACCGTGGTGCCCACACCCTCCACAACTGTGGCGCCCCCGACCACCACCGTGGTGCCCACACCCTCCACAACTGTGGCGCCCCCGACCACCACCGTGGTGCCCTCCACATCCACATCCACCACCACATCCACGACCACCGTGCCAGGCGAGCCGACGCCGGGGTCCGGCCCGCCGCCGCTCCCCCCGATGGTGGTCATCGACGGCCGCATCTACCAGGACGGCGGCATCCCCCTCCCGCCGCACTACCTGCACTGAGGCGGGTCGCGCCGGGATACTGCGACCGGTGCGAAACGCGCTGATGGGCACCCCCGCTTCCCGCTATGGTCGGGGCCAGCGAACCGATGCCGGACAATGAGACGGGCTCCATGGAACTGGTCACCCACAAGAAGCTCTACCTTGTCGCCGGACGGTCGAATCGGGCCCTTGCCGAAGAGATCGCCGTAGCGCTCGGCGAGACCCTCGGCGAGCCCAACCTGGCCGAGTTCGCCAACGGTGAGATCCACTGCCGCTTCGCCGAGTCGATCCGGGGTTGCGACGCCTTCATCATCCAGTCGCACGCCAACTCCGAGGAGTCGTCGATCAACGACACCCTCATGGAGCAGCTGATAATGGTCGACGCCGCCCGCCGGGCCTCAGCCAAGCGCATCACCGCCGTCTGTCCCCACTTCGCCTACGCCCGCCAGGACCGCAAGTCGTCGGGCCGCGAGCCGATCACCGCCAAGTTGGTCGCCAACATGTTCGCCGTCGCCGGGGCCAGCCGCCTGATCAGCGTCGACCTCCACTCCGGACAGATCCAGGGCTTCTTCGACGGCCCCGTCGACCACCTCACCGCCATGCCGGTGCTCGTCGACTACCTGCGCGGCCTCGAAGGCGAGTTGGTCATCGTCTCACCCGACGCCGGCCGGGTGAAGGTGGCCGAGCGTTACGCCAACCAACTCGATGCCGACCTGGCGATCATCCACAAGCGCCGGAGTTCGACGGTGTTCAACACCGTCGAGGCCAAGGAGGTCGTCGGCGACGTCGACGGCAAGGTCTGCGTGATCGTCGACGACATGATCGACACGGCAGGCACCATCTGCGCTGCTGCCGAACAGCTCAGGCGTAGCGGTGCATCGCGGGTGGTCGCCGCCACCACCCACGCCATCCTGTCCGGCCCGGCCCTGCAACGCCTGGGCGACTCGTCCATCGAGAAGGTCGTCGTCACCGACACGATCCCGCTGCCCGAGGGTGCCGACACCGGGCTCATCGAGGTCCTCTCCATCGCCCCGCTGCTCGCCAGGGCCATCGGCGCCGTCTTCGAGGACGCCTCGGTCAGCGAGATCTTCGGCGGCAACAACCTGACATGAACCTTCGGCCTACGCCGGAGCCCGCGGCAGGCCGTGGAGCGCCATTCCGCCGGTAGGATTCCCGACCGGTCCAGCCGGCACCCGATCCATAGGTTCCGCACGGCCCTCCCCAGAAGTCATTCCGAGAGAAGATGCCCCCCATGGACGAGATCGTGCTCACTGCGGCCACGGGCCGCACCATCGGCACCCGGCCCAGCCGCCGCCTGCGCACGGGAGGCGACATCCCCGCCGTCGTCTACGGCCTCGACCAGGATCCGGTGACGGTCACGGTCGAGTGGCCCGACCTGCGTCGTGCGATCACCACCGATGCCGGCCTCAACGCTGTAATCCAACTCGAGATCGACGGCGCCCGGCAGCTCAGCATCGTCAAGGACATCCAGCGCCATCCGGTGCGACGCGACGTCCTCCATGTCGACTTCATCCGCATCGACCCCGACAGGGCGGTCGTCGTGGAGGTGCCCGTCGTGTTCGTGGGCGAGGCCGAAGAGGTCATCAACAACGACGGCATGGTCGACCAGAACATGTTCTCCCTGACCATCAGCTCCACACCGGCCAACATCCCGACCGGGATCGAACTCGACATCTCGGCACTCACGATCGGCGACTCCCTGCGGGTCTCCGACCTCGTGCTGCCGCAGGGCGTCACCACCGAGGTTGACCCCGAGGACGCAGTTGCGGTCGCCATGATCACCCGATCGACTCTCGATGCAATCGCCGCCGAGGAAGAGGCAGCGGCAGCAGCCCTTGCCGCAGAGTTGGGCGAAGAGGGCATCGAAGGCGCAGAGGGTGCCGAGGGCGGAGAGGGTGCCGAGCCTTCCGGCGACGACGGCGAGGCCGACGCCTCCGACGAATAGCGGTCAGGGCCGGTCGTGTTCCGGCGTTCCCGTTCCGGACGAGCCCAGAACGAGCGCAGCGGCGAGCCCGCAGCGCTGCTGGTCGTCGGCCTGGGCAACCCCGGCCGCGAATACGCCGGCACCCGCCACAACGTCGGATTCATGGTCGTCGAGGTTCTCGCCGACCGCCACGGCGGCAGCCTGAGGCGCTCCCGGCAGGAGGCACTGGTCGCAGAGGTGCGCATCGGCGGTGAGCGCGTCGCCCTGGCCATGCCGCAGACGTTCATGAACGAATCGGGCCGTTCCGTCGGACAGTTGGCCCGCCGGCACGGAATCGACGATCCGACCCGTCTCGTCATCGTCCACGACGAACTGGACCTGGCACCGGGCGTGCTTCGCCTCAAGGCCGGAGGTGGCCTGGCCGGTCACAACGGGCTGCGGTCCATCACCTCGCACCTCGGCACGCAGGACTACCTGCGGGTCCGGATCGGCGTCGGCAAGCCGCCCGACGCCAGGCGTGGCGCCGACCACGTGCTCAGGCGACCCGGCAGGGCCGAGACCACCGAGATCCAGATCGCAGTCGCCGAGGCCGCCGACGCGGTCGAGGCCATCCTCGCCGACGGGATCGACGAGGCCATGGGCCGCTACAACGTCCGCCCGTGACGGGCCCCTCCGGATGATCCTCGAGACCCTGCCGGGCCTCCTCGACGCCGAGCCGGCACTCGATGCACTCCAGGGGCGCCGTCAGGCGACGCTGGCCGTCCCTGAACCGGCCAGGGCCGTCGTGCTGGCGGCGCTCGCACAACGGTCGGAACGGTCACCGTTCGTCGTCGCCGTGCCGACCGGTGTCGAGGCAGAACGCCTGGCAGCCGACCTGCGTACCTTCCTCGGAGAGGGGGCCGTCGAGTTGTTCCCCGCATGGGAGACCCTGCCGTTCGAGCGCGTGAGCCCGGCCGTGGAGACCATGGGGCTGAGGCTGCGGGTCCTGCACCGGCTGGCCGATCCCTCCGACCGACCCGGGATCATCGTGGCGTCTGGCCGGGCGCTGGTCCAGTGCCTCGGTCCGGGTGCAGGCGAGCAGCATCCGATCCGCATAGGTCCCGGCGACGTGGTCGACCAGACCGGGCTGGTCGCCGACCTCGTCCGCAGCGGCTACCGGCGCGAGTACCAGGTCGAACACCGTGGCGAGTTGGCCGTTCGTGGCTCGATCATCGACATCTGGCCCTCGACCGACGACGCACCGGTGCGGATCGACCTGTGGGGCGACGAGGTGGACCGGCTCTGCGAGTTCGGCGTGGCCGACCAGCGCGCCACCGTACCGAGGGCCGAGGTGGCGATCCTGCCATGCCGGGAGGTGCTGCCGGACGAGGTGGTCAGGGCCCGGGCAGAGGCGCTCATCGGCGAACAGCCATGGGGCCGGGAGCAGTGGCAGCGTCTCGCCGACGGCGAGCTCTTCGACGGGATGGAGTCATGGCTGCCGTGGCTGACGGGGGAGGAGCGGGTGCTGTTCGACCTGCTGGACGACGACGCCCTCGTGGTTGCCATCGAGCCCCGCCGAATCCGCGACCGCATCGACGACCTGCGGGCCGACGAGCAGGACCTGGCCGCCACCCTGGCCACCACATGGGGAGCCGACGACACGGTCTTCCCGAGGCTCCACACCGAATGGGACCGTCTCCTCGCCCACACCGGGGCACCGCTCTGGTTGTTCGAGGCGGTGTCGTCCGGGCCCTCGGTCGAGTCGGTCGTGGCGACCGGCTGGGGGGCGGATGGCGCACTCGGTGAGACCCTCACCGGACGCCTCGCCGGCCTGCTGGCAGACGGCTACCGGGTGGTGGTCGCTGCAGAGGGCGCCGGGTCGGCCGGTCAGTTGGCGGAGCGGTTCCGCAGCGACGGGATCGAACTCGCCCAGGTCGCCCTCGAAGCCACCGAGGTCCCGCCGGGTGGATCGGTGGTAGCCATGCCGCTCGAGCGGGGATTCGTGCTGCCGAACAGCCGCCTGGCGGTGCTCACAGAACCCGAGGCCACAGGTCGTCGCCGCACCCGAAGACGCACCCGGCCCCGCCGGCAGGCGGCGGTCAGGGTGTTCGAGGACCTGTCGCCCGGCGACCATGTTGTCCACGAACAACACGGCGTGGCGCGCTTCGCCGGGCTCGTCACCCGCACCCTCGGCGGCGTCGAGCGCGACTACCTGCTGCTCGAGTACCGGGGCGACGATCGGCTCTACCTGCCCACCGACCAGATCGACACCATCCGCCCCTACACGAGCGGCGATCGACCGTCGCTGAGCCGCATGGGAGGCGTCGACTGGCAGAAGGCGCGTTCCCGGGTGCGCTCGGCGGTCGCAGAGATCGCCCAGGAACTGGTTGTCCTCTACCAGACCCGCATGTCGACCGAGGGGCGGGCCTTCGCAGGGGACACGCCGTGGCAGTTGGAGTTCGAGCAGTCCTTCCCCTACCAGGAGACACCCGATCAACTGACGGCCATCATCGACGTCAAGGAGGACATGGAGCGCCCCGTACCCATGGACCGCCTGGTGTGCGGCGATGTCGGGTTCGGCAAGACCGAGGTGGCGCTGCGGGCGGTGTTCAAGGCGGTCCAGGGCGGAACCCAGGCGGCGGTGCTCGTGCCGACCACGCTCCTCGCCCAGCAGCACGGCCAGACCTTCCGGGACCGCCTCGCCCCGTATCCCGTCCGAACCGAGGTGCTGAGCCGGTTCCTGTCGAACGCCGAGGCGAAGGCCGTGGTCGACGGGCTGGCCGACGGCTCCGTCGACGTCGTCATAGGCACCCACCGGCTGCTCTCGGACGACCTCCGCTTCAGGAACCTCGGGCTGCTGGTCATCGACGAGGAGCAGCGATTCGGAGTGCGCCACAAGGAGTCCATCAAGCAACTGCGTTCCGATGTCGACGTGCTGACGCTCACCGCCACGCCGATCCCACGCACCCTCGAGATGTCGCTGACCGGAATACGTGACCTCAGCCTGCTCGACACCCCGCCTGCCGACCGGCAGCCGATCCTGACCTACGTCGGCGAGTACGACGAACGGGCCGTGGTCGAGGCGATTCGCCGGGAGTTGCTCCGTGAGGGGCAGGTGTTCTTCGTGCACAACCGGGTCGCCGACATCGAACAGATAGCGGGGGGCCTGCGCGAGCTCGTTCCCGAGGCACGGGTGGTGGTTGCCCACGGCCAGATGGACGAGGCTTCCCTCGAGTCGGTGGTGCTGGACTTCTGGGAGGGCAACCACGACGTGCTGGTCTGCACGACCATCATCGAATCGGGCATCGACATGCCGACGGTCAACACCCTGGTCGTCGACCGGGCCGACCTCCTGGGCCTCGGGCAGATGCACCAGCTGCGCGGCCGGGTGGGGCGTGCCGGCCAGCGGGCGTACGCCTATCTGTTCGTGCCACCCGACCGGTCCCTCACCGAGGAGGCCTACGAGCGCCTCCGCACGATCGGCGAGTCGACGGAACTGGGGTCGGGTTTCCGGATCGCCATGCGGGACCTCGAGATACGCGGCGCCGGCAACCTCCTCGGTACCGGACAGAGCGGGCACGTCGCTGCTGTCGGCTACGACCTCTACTGTCAGATGGTGAACGAGGCGGTCGCCGAGCTCACGGGTCGGACCCCCGAGCCGCTGCCCGAGGTCCGGGTCGAGATCCCTGTCGATGCCCACCTCCCGGACGACTACGTGTCGAGGAACGACCTGCGGATGGAGGCCTACCGCAAGTTGGGCACGGCGAGCCTGTCGCCCGATCCGGCAGCCGTCGAGGCCGTGCAGGCCGAGTGGGAGGACCGGTACGGGCCGCTGCCGGCACCGGTCGAGGCGCTCGTCGCCGTGGCACGACTCAGGTCCTTGTGCGTGGAGCGGGGCATCGACGAGGTCGTCGTGGCGAAGGGCCCCGGCCTGGGCGGCCCCGAGAAGATGGCCCGCTGCTCACCGGTCGACCTGCCGCTCAGCAGGCAGACCCGCCTGGAGCGCCTCCACCGGCACGCCGTCTACAAGCAGGCACGCCGGCAACTGCACCTGCCGCTGCGCACCGGCGACGACGCTCCCGACCTCGCCACGCAGTTGTCCGAACTCCTCGTCGACCTCGTGCCGGTGGCCCATCCGGCCGACGGGCCCGTAGCATCCTGATCCTGTGAAACGCCTTCCTTCCGTATTTCCCGGCCGACGCGCGCTGCGACCGATTGCCGCCACCCTGGCAGGAGCGTTGCTGCTGGCCGCCTGTGCCTCAGAGTCGCCGGTGGTCAGCATCGGTGACACCGACCTGGACCGTGCCGCCGTCCTCGAGTGGATCGAGGCCCGGGGCGGCATCGCCGCCATCGACGAGCCGACCGTCGAGGCGCAGACGACCGCCGAGGTGCTCGATGAGCTGGTTGCCTACGAGGCGCTCGTCGACCTCCTGGCCGAATACGGCGTGGTTGCCTCCGATGCCGAAGTGGAGGCTGCCAGGAACAGGTTGCTGGACGCCGGGTTCGACGAGGCTTCGCCGGCCATGGGTCGGCTGCCCCGTTGGCAGGCGGCCTTCGATGCCATCGACGCCGGGGTTGCCGGCGCCCGCACCGCCTATGCGGAAAACGCCCACCTGGTGGCCCACGAACTCTGCACCAGCCACATCCTCGTCTCGACCGAGGGTGATGCCGTCGACGTGATGGACCTGCTGGAGGGCGGCGGCGACTTCGCCGAACTCGCCCTGCAGTTGTCGCAGGACCCGGGGTCCGGTTCGCAGGGTGGCGACCTGGGCTGTGTGCCCACCGGGGCGTTCATCCCGGTGTTCGAGCGGGCGACGCTCGGTGCGATCGCCGCAGGTGTGTCCCTGGTCGGGCCGGTGCCGAGCCAGTTCGGGTTCCACGTGATCCGGATCGACGAGGTCAGCCCCACGGAGCCCGCATCGTTCGACGAACTCGGAGCCGGCGCCGTCAACGTCCTGTTGGGCATCGCATCGATGACCCGGGAGGTCTCGCTGGACAGCCGCTTCGGAACGTGGGACCCCGTCGTGGGGCTCGTCTCCCCGCCGGCGGCCCCATCCGAGGACTGATGGGCGAACCGGCCGACAGGGCCGACAGGGCCGACAGGGGCGCCACGCCCGACATGGCCGACAGGGCCGCTCGGGGCGCCACGCCCGGAATGCTCGAGGCGGTTGCCGACTTCGTCGACCTGGTCGACAGGCTCCGGAGGGAGTGCCCGTGGGACGCCGAGCAGACCCACACCTCGTTGCGGCCGCACCTGCTGGAGGAGGCCCACGAGGTCCTCGAGGCACTCGACAACCTGGATGAGGTGACAGGCGAGGGGATCGGGCATGTATGTGAGGAGCTCGGCGACCTGCTGTTCCAGGTGGTGTTCCATGCACGTATTGCGGCGGAGTCCGGCCGCTTCGACCTGGGCGACGTGGCCCGGGGCATCCACGACAAGCTTCACCACCGCCACCCGCACGTCTTCGGTGGGGTCGGGCAGGCATCGGGAGAAGTGCACACGGAGCAGGTCCTCGACACCTGGGATCGCATCAAGCGCGAGGAGAAGGGCCGCGGGTCGGTCCTCGACGGCATACCGGCGACCCTGCCGGCGCTGGCGCGTGCGGCCAAGACGGTGCGGCGGGCGGCATCGCTGGACATGGCACCCGAGCCTCCGGCTGACGGCCCCTCCGACGAGGCGGAACTGGGTGAGGCGCTTCTCGACCTGGTGGCCTGGGCGCGCCGGGCGGGCCTCGACCCGGAGGAGGCGCTGCGGGGCGCCGTATCGCGGCTCGCCGACCGGGTCAGGGCGGCAGAGGCGGGCTGAGCAACCAGACGCGGCCCAGACGCGGCCCAGACGCGGCCCAGACGCGGCCCAGACGCGGCCCAGACGCGGTCCAAACGCTGAGAGCGCGCAGTTCTTGGCTGATTCGCGCGCAGTGTCCCCATATGGACCGAGATCTGCCGGTAACGTGGCCGAAGCAGGTGGAGGCGCGGGTCCCGAAGAGGGGCCCGTAGAACATCCATCAACCCCAGCGAGCCAGCGAGCCAGCGAACCAGTGAACTCACCAGCGAGCAGCATCAGGTCCGTCGGCGCCCGTCAGGTCCTCGACTCCCGGGGCAACCCCACCCTCGAGGCCGAGGTGCGACTCGAGAGCGGAGCGTCGGGCCGGGCCATCGTCCCCAGCGGCGCCTCGACCGGTCGGCATGAGGCCGTCGAACTGCGCGACGGCGGCGACCGGTGGGCCGGCAAGGGCGTCACCAATGCTGTCGCCAACGTCAACACCGAACTGTCCGCAGCGGTGTACCACCTCGACGCCCTCGACCAGCGTGCCGTCGACCAGGCCATGCTCGACGCCGACGGAACCCCGAACAAGGGCCACCTCGGAGCCAACGCCATCCTCGGAGTCTCGCTCGCCGTCGCCCGCGCCGCCGCCGAAGAACGCGGCGTGCCCCTCTACCGGTCCATCGGCGGTGACGGCGCCCATGTTCTCCCGGTGCCGATGCTCAACGTCATCAACGGCGGCGAACACGCCGACAACAACGTCGACATACAGGAGTTCATGGTCATGCCGGTCGGGGCCGCCTCGTTCAGCGAGGGGCTCCGCTGGGGCGTCGAGTGCTACCACTCGCTCAGGAAGGTCCTCTCCGGTCAGGGACTGTCCACCTCGGTCGGGGACGAGGGCGGGTTCGCACCGAGCCTGGGATCCAACGAAGCGGCCATCCAACTGCTCCTGGAGGCGATCGAAGCCGCCGGCCTCACCCCCGGCGACGAAATGGCACTTGCGCTCGACGCCGCATCCACCGAGTTCTTCCGTGACGGCGAGTACGTGCTGGCAGGCGAGGGGCGCTCCCTGTCTCCCACCGGCATGGTCGACTACCTGGCCGACCTGAGTGCCCGCTACCCGATCGTCTCCATCGAGGACGGCATGGCCGAAGACGACTGGGACGGCTGGGCGGCGCTCACCGTGGCCATCGGTGACCGGGTCCAACTCGTCGGCGACGACCTGTTCGTCACCAACACCGGGCGACTGGAACGCGGCATCGGGGATGACATCGCCAACTCGATCCTGGTCAAGGTCAACCAGATCGGCACGCTCACCGAAACCCTCGAGGCGGTCGAGATGGCACACGCCGCCGGCTACACGGCGATCATTTCGCACCGGTCCGGCGAGACCGAGGACACCACAATCGCCGACCTGGCCGTAGCCACCAACTGTGGACAGATCAAGACCGGGGCACCGGCCCGCAGCGACCGTGTCGCCAAGTACAACCAGCTCCTGCGCATCGAACAGGACCTGGGCGAAGCGGCCCGGTACCGCGGCGGTGCGGCCCTGGCGGCGTCCGCATGAGCCCGCGGACGTTGCGCCGGTTGGGCGTACTCGGCCTGACCGTGCTGGTTTTCGTGGCTGTGCTGGGCCTTGGCGTGGTCCCATTTCGCGACTGGCTCGACCAGCGCGAGACCCTGAGCGACCTCCGCGGACAGGTCGCCGACATCGAACGCCAGAACCGTGCCTACGAAATCCGTGTCGACGCCCTCAACACCGACGAGGAGATCGAGCGTCGGGCCCGTTCCGAGTACAACCTCGTCCGGTTCGACGAGGAGGCCTACGCCGTGCTTCCCCCACCCGGCGATCCCATCCAGACACCTGTCATCTGGCCCTTCCGGGGCTGAGCCGCGTTCCGCCGGGCCGCCGGGCCGCCGGTCAGGTCCCGCCCGTCTGGTCGCAGGTGGGGGCCCAACGGGTAGGAATGCGGGCGTATGAGCGGGAGTACCGAGCTGGCATCCAGCGGCGCAGACATCGTGATCGAGGCATCCGGTCTCGTCCGTACCTTCGGCGAGGTCGTCGCCGTGGACGGCATCGACCTGGCGGTCGCCCGCGGTGAGGTCTTCGGGTTCCTCGGACCGAACGGCGCAGGGAAGTCGACGACCGTCCGGATGCTCACCACACTGCTCCGCCCGACCGGCGGCTCCGCCCGGATCGACGGACACGATGTGGTGGAGTCGGCACCGGCTGTCAGACGGATCATCGGCGTGGCACTGCAGGACGCCTCCATCGACCCGCTCATGACGGGCAACGAACTGATGCGCCTCCAGGCTGTGCTCCACGGCATCCCCCGGTCGGAGGCGAGGCGTCGCTGCCCGGAGTTGCTGGCACGGGTCGGGTTGACGGGTGCGGCGGACCGGCGGGTGGCGACCTACTCGGGCGGCATGCGAAGGCGCCTCGACCTGGCGCTCTCCCTGGTGCACGAGCCAAGCATCCTGTTCCTCGACGAGCCGTCCGCCGGGCTCGATCCCACCAGCCGGCTTGCACTCTGGGAGGAGGTCCGGCGTCTCAACCGGGAGCTGGGCACCACGGTGTTCCTCACGACCCAGTACCTCGAGGAGGCGGACGAACTGGCCGGCCGGATCGCCATAATCGACCGCGGCAGCCTGGTCCGGGAGGGTTCGCCGGAAGCCCTCAAGGACACCGTCGGTTCGCCGACGCTGCGAGTCGACGTCGATGCGGCCCTCCTGGAGGCGACACGCCGGCTGCTCTCCGGATTCGGGCCCGAGCGCCCGGCCCGGGAGGGGCGGGTGTCAGTGGGCCTCGACGGTGGAGCGTCCCGGGTGACCGAGGTGGTCCGGGCCCTCGACGATGCCGGCATCTCGGTTTCGCACCTGGAACTCGATGCACCGAGCCTCGACGACGTGTTCGCCGACGCAACGGGCCGCCGGCTGGAGGGGGCCGAGGAGTGATCTCCGGCACGCTCACGGGGCTGCGACTCTCCGGTATCCAGACTCTGGCGCTGGCCCGCCGGTCCGTCGTCTCCGAGTGGCGTCAACTCGGCAACGTTGCGCCGGGCCTGGTGTTTCCGCTGCTGCTGGCAGCCGTCTACACGCACCAGTTCGAACGGGTGATCGACCTCCCCGGCTTCCCTGCGGTCGATTCCTTCCTCGACTTCGTCCTGCCGGCCAGCCTGCTCCAGTCGGTGTCGTTCGGGGCGACGGAGGCAGGAACGGAGCTGGCCCGCGACATCGAGAACGGCTTCTTCGACCGGCTCCGGGCGTCACCGTGTGCACGCCTGCCCCTGCTCATGGGCCGACTCGGCGGAGCGATGGCCGTCGCCGCTGCCAAGGGCTCCCTCATCGTCATGATCTTCATGGTGTTCGGCGCCGAGATCGCCGGCGGCCCGGCGGCCACCGTGGTCGTGGTGGCCGCAGCGGTCCTCCTCGTGCTCGCCATCGGTGGCCTGGGTCAGGTACTTGCCATCCTCACCGGCAACCAGGAGGCGGTCAATGCCACCTTTCCGCTGGTGTTCACGTCCATCTTCATGAGTTCGGCGTTCTTTCCCACGACGCTGATGAGCGGATGGTTCCGGCAGGTTGCCGAGGCCAACCCGGTGACCTGGATCATCGATCCCGTCCGGCGCCTGATCATCGAGGGCTGGACCTGGTCGGATGTCGGACAGGCGCTCGGGGTCCCGCTGGCGCTGTCGGCGGTCACGGTGACGATGGCTGTCGTCGCCCTTGACCGAAGGCTCGGCGCAACATGAGTGCCGTTGCGGTGGCCCATGTCACGGGTGTGGGGCACGCGGGCAGTGTGGTTTCTGCGATCTGCGTCCGTGGAATGCGTCGGGTGTTGGCACGGCCGATGTTGATCATGCCGATGCTCCTGATGCCGTTGATCTTCGTGATCAGCTTCACCGGAGCGTTCGGGTCCCTCACCCGGGTCGAGGGCTACGGGACCGACAACGTGTTCAACTGGATGGCCGTCTACGCGGCCCTCCAGGGGGCGGTCTTCGCCGGTGTGGGTGGTGCGTCGGCGACAGCCGAGGACATCGAGAACGGCTTCTTCGACCGGTTGCTGCTGACCCCCGGCAGCCGGGTGCCGCTCCTGGTCGGCACGGTGGCCTACAGCTCCCTGCGGTCGACGATTCCGACCACCGGCGTGCTGATCGTGTCCGTAATGGGCGGACTCAGCCTGACGGGCGGGCCGCTCGCCCTGCTGACGGTCTACGTGGCCACGTGGGGGATGGCGGCGGTGTTCTGCCTCGTCGGACTGACCGTCGTATACAAGTTCCGAACTATGCGTTCGATGATCCTCATCCAGGTCTTCGGTTTCAGCTCGATGTTCCTGTCGACCGGCCAGGTGCCGATCCACTTCATGAACGGATGGCTCCATGCCGTGGCCCGGGTGAACCCGGTCACGAACGTGCTGCGATTTTCCCGTCAGGGGTTCCTGGGCGACATCACCTGGTCGCTGACCTGGCCGGGCCTCCTGGCCCTCGCTGCCATGGTCCTCGTGTCCGGCGTGCTCGCCCTCCGCCAACTCGGGAAGCTCGCTGCGTAGGAGTCGGGGGCCCGGATGTACGGTCCGGTTCCGCCAGGGGCGACAGGCGCGTCGCAGGGAGGCTGCCGGTGCAGGTGTCGATGACCATCAACGGGACACGGGTGTCCCTCGACGTCGAGCCGCGCACGCTGCTCGTTCACTACCTTCGGGACCATGCCGGCCTGACCGGCACCAACATCGGCTGCGACACGTCGTCGTGCGGTGCCTGCACAGTGCACCTCGACGGCGAGGCCGTGAAGTCGTGCACGGTGTTGGCCGTCCAGGCCGACGACCGGGAGGTCACCACCATCGAGGGGCTGGCAGACGGCGATGTGCTCCACCCGATGCAGCAGGCCTTCCACGAGTGCCATGCGCTGCAGTGCGGTTACTGCACGCCGGGGATGATCATGGCGGCGGTGTCGCTGCTCGACGAGGTGCCGAACCCGACCGAGGCCGACGTACGGGAGGGCCTCGAGGGCAACCTCTGCCGCTGCACCGGCTACCACAACATCGTGCAGGCCGTCCTGCAGGCCGCAGCCGACGGAGAGGCCGGCCTGTGATCCCCGCTGCGTTCGACTACATCCGGGCCGACTCGGCCGGGCATGCCCTCGAGTTGCTGGCTGAACATGGCGATGGGGCCAAGGTGCTGGCGGGCGGCCATTCGCTGATCCCGCTCATGAAGTTCCGCCTGGCGGCGCCGGCCGTGGTGGTCGACATCGGGCGCCTCACCGAACTCTCCTATGTGCGCGACGGGGGCGACCACCTCGCCATCGGCGCCCTCACCCGGCACCGCGACATCGAGGTCAGCGGGATGGTCGGTTCGCAGGCCGGCCTCCTGGCTGCCGCCGCCTCGAAGGTGGGCGACCCGCAGGTTCGCCACCGGGGCACGATCGGTGGGTCGATCGCCCACGGTGATCCCGCCTCGGACATACCGGCTGCACTGCTGGCGCTGCGGGCGACAATGGTGGTCGACGGGCCCGAAGGGCGGCGTGAGGTGTCGTGCGACGACTTCTTCACCGGTTTTCTCGAGACCGCAATCGGCGAACAGGACCTGCTCACCGAGATCCGGGTCCCGAAGGTCCCCGATGCCGGCTGGTCCTTCCAGAAGTTCAACCGCCGGGCCCAGGACTGGGCGATCGTCGGAGCCGCCGTGCTGGTGGACGGTGCTTCCTGCGGGGTTGGCCTCGTCAACATGGACTCCCGTCCGGTTCGTGCCGCCGGCGTCGAGTCGGCAGTCGCCGGGGGAGCCGGCGCCGCAGATGCCGCTGCCTTGGCCGCCGATGGACTCGAACCTCCCTCTGACCTCAACGCCGGCGTGGAGTACCGGCAGCATCTGGCACGTGTGCTGACGCGCCGGGGCCTCGAGGAGGCGGGTGCCTGATCGGGTTACCCGGGGCCGCCCCGTAGCCTGAACGCATGGCAGGGTCCAGTTCGCCCGTCTCACCGGCTTCCCCGCGTGATGTCGCGTCGGTCGACGATGTGGTCGCTGCGCTGGCCGACCAGAGCTATCTCGCCGACGAGGGCCTTGCCACGGCGCTCTTCCTGGCGCTGCGGCTGAGTCGGCCGATCCTGCTCGAGGGTGAGGCCGGCGTCGGCAAGACCGAGGTCGCCAAGGCGCTGGCCGCCTGGTCGGGGGGCGATTTCATCCGCCTCCAGTGCTACGAGGGCATCGATGTCGCTCAGGCCGTCTACGAGTGGGACTACTCGAGGCAGCTGCTCCACCTGCGGGCCGCAGAGGCCGCCGGAGCCACCGAGGGCGTCGACGTAGCCGAACTCGAGGACGAGCTCTACAACGAACGGTTCCTGGTGCGCCGACCGCTGCTCCAGGCCCTGTCAGTCTCCGGTGCCGATTCGGACACGCCACCGGTCCTGCTGATCGACGAGGTCGACCGGGCCGACGACGAGTTCGAGGCCTTCCTCCTCGAGATCCTCTCCGAATATGCCGTGACGGTTCCCGAGGTCGGCGAGTTCCGGGCCGAGGTGCCCCCGCTGGTGGTCATCACCTCGAACCGCACCCGCGACGTCCACGATGCCCTGAAGCGCCGCTGCCTCTACCACTGGGTCGACCATCCGTCGGTAGAGCGTGAGGTCGAGATACTCCGTGTGCGTGCCCCGCACGTGCCGCTGGCGCTGGCCCGCGATGTGGCGCTGGTGGCCGCCGAGTTGCGAGACATGGGCCTCTACAAGCCGCCCGGTGTCGCCGAGACCCTCGACTGGGCCGAGGCCCTGGTCCTGATCGGCGCCGACGACCTCGACCCCGAGGCGATCGAGTTCACCGTCGGCACGCTGCTCAAGTACCGCGAGGACCAGGAGCGGGCCCGGGCCCGCGGCTTCGGCGACATCCTCTCTGCCGTTCTCGGGGCCTGAGGCCGGGGCTACCGGGGCGGCCGGGATGCCTGACAGCGCCACAGTCGAACGCACCCTCGACCGGCACCTCGTCCGCTTCGCCGACGCCCTGCGCACGGCTGGGCTTCCCGTGCCCCTGGTTTCCACGCTCGAGTTCGGGCGTGCGGTGGCCGAGGTCGGCGCAGACCGCCGGGACGGCGTCTACTGGGCGGGCCGGGCCACCCTGGTCCACCGGCCCGAGGACATCCCGCTCTACGACGAGGTCTTCGATCAGCAGTGGCTGGGTGCCATCGACCGGGGCCGTCCGGCCACCGTGCCGTCGCCGGTCACGGTCCTGTTCGACGAGCCCGACGGCGGGCCCGACGAAGGTGATCCAGAGCCCCGGGACGGCGATGTGCTGAGCGTGCGCTTCTCCCGTGCCGAGGTTCTGTCGGCCAGGGACTTCGCCGGGTGCTCCGACGACGAACTGGCCGAACTCCACGACCTGATGGCCCGCCTGCGCTTTGCCGGCGAACGACGGAGGTGCCGTCGCATGGGTCCGACCACACGGTCGGGCCGGCTCGACCTGCGCCGGACCGTGCGTGCTGCCCTGCGCACCGGGGGTGAGGCGCTGTCCCGCAGGTACCTCGAAGCGGGGGAGCGGCCCCGTCGGCTGGTGCTGCTGCTCGACGTCTCCGGTTCGATGGAGGCCTATGCCCGTGCGTTGATCCGCTTCGTGCACGCTGCCATCGTCGGGCGTCGCGATGTCGAGGCCTTCGCCCTCGGCACCCGCCTCACCAGGCTCACCCGCGAACTCTCCACCCGTGACCCCGATGCCGCCCTGGCCCGTGCGGCCGGGGCGGTCGCCGACTGGTCCGGTGGCACCCGCCTGGGTGACGGCCTGCGCCTGTTCAACGACGCCTGGGGCCTGCCCGGCATGGCCCGTGGCGCCGTTGTCGTGGTGCTCTCCGACGGCTGGGACCGCGGCGATCCGACGGTGATGGCCGAGCAGATGCAGCGCCTGTCCCGGGTCGCCCACAGGGTCGTGTGGGTGAACCCCCTGAAGGCAACCCCGGGCTACGCCCCCCTTGCCCAGGGCATGGCCGCCGCCCTGCCCCACGTAGACGAGTTCCTCGAGGGCCACAACCTCGACAGCCTCGAAGTCCTGGCCAGGGCGATCACGGCCGAATAGCAGCGCTGCCGGCTCAGTTTCCGGGTGCAGCGCTAGTGGTCGCTGCCAGAGACATCGGGGTCGTGTCGACTACGTCGGAGGCACAGCCGAGGACAACGGCGAACAGACAGGCAATCCGGACCCGCATGCCCCAATCATCGCCCATGGGAACCCATCTCGCTCCCGCTGGAACCCTGGGACGAAGTGCCGGCAACGTCCGGGCCTGAAGCGGTCAGGAGCAGGACGCTCAGCCCGTGTTCCTCATTCCGGCTGCGATGCCGTTGATCGACAGCAGCAACGCACGCTGCATCAGATCCCCCCGTTCCCCCAGGCCCCCCGACCGCACACGTGACAGCAACTCGACCTGCAGCACGTTGATGGGATCCAGGTACGCATCACGCACCTCGAGGGTGCGGCGCAGCAGCGGCTTGTCGGCGAGCAGTTCGGTGCCGGTGACCCAGGCGACCATCTCGGTGGTGAGAGCATGCTCGGCCGCGACCTGGTCGAAGATGTGGTGGAGCGAGGGTTCGACCAGGCGGTTCACGTAGTGGCGGGCGATGGCGAGGTCGGTCTTGGCGAGGGTCATCTCGACGTTGGAGATGAAGGTCTGGAAGAAGTGCCATTCTTCGTACATGGTTCGCAGGTCGTCACGGCGGCCGGCGTCGAAGGCGGCCCGGATGGCACTGCCTGCCCCGTACCAGCCGGGGATGATCTGCCGGGACTGCGTCCAGCCGAACACCCAGGGGATGGCCCGCAGGTCGGCGATACCCGAGGCGGCGGCTGAGCGTCGGGCGGGACGCGAGCCGATGTTCATGGAGCCGAGTTCCTCGACAGGCGTCGAGGAGGCGAAGTACTCGGGCAGGCCCGGGGTCTCCACGAACGCCCGGTAGGCCTCGTAGGCGGCGGTCGACATCTCCTCCATGACGTCGTACCAGCGGTCGACGGTGGCGTCGTCGTGCCGTGGGGCCGTGTGGGCGAGCGAGGCTTCGACGAGGGCGGTGACGGCGAGGTTCAGGTTGCGCCGGGCGATCTCGGGGAGGCCGTACTTGTCGGCGATGACCTCGCCCTGTTCGGTGAAGCGGACCTCGCCGTCGAGGACGCCGTTGGGTTGGCTGAGGATGGACCCGTGGGTGGGGCCGCCGCCACGGCCGATGGTGCCGCCCCTGCCGTGGAAGACCCTGATGCGGATGCCGCTCTCCCCGGCAACCTCGCGGATAGCGCGCAGGGCCTTGTGTATCTCCCACTGGGAGGTGGTGAGGCCACCGTCCTTGTTGGAGTCGGAGTAGCCGACCATGACCTCCTGTACGTCGCCGCGCAGGGCCAGCAGCCTGCGGTAGGCGGGGGCGGCGAAGAGCCCGCGCAGGATCGGGCCGATGGAGCGCAGGTCGTCGATGGTCTCGAAGAGGGGGACGAATCCGATGCGTGCGATGTCGTGGCCGAGGTCGACGAGCCCTACCTCGCGGGCGAGGGCCACGGGTGCGAGCAGGTCGTCGACGCCGCGGGTCATGGAGACGATGTAGTTCCCGATGACGGCGTCACCGTCGCGGTCGAGGATCCTCCGGAGGGTGCGGAAGAGGGTGAGGCAGTCGTGCTCGTCGGATCCGTGCGGTGGGGCGAGCGGTCGGCTGCCCTCGAGTTCGGCGGTGAGCAGGTCGGTGCGCTGGTCCGGGGTCGCACCTGCGTAGTCGACGCCGATCCCCGCGAACATGCCACCGAGAGCCTCGTGGTGCCGGTCGGTGTGTTCACGTATGTCGAGGGTGGCGAAGTGGAAGCCGACCATTGCGAGGATCCGGCGCACCCGGGTGAGCCGCCCGTCGGCCAGCAGGGTGCCAGCGTGGCTGCGGAGGGAGCGGTCGAGGTGTTCGAGGTCGGCGGCCAAGTCGGCGGGGGTGCCGTAGCCGTTGGCCGTGCGACGCAGCGTCTCGGCGAGCCTGTGCCGGATGACGGCACACCGGATCCGGTAGGGCTCGTGCGGGTCGGTGCCGATGAGCATGTCAGCGTGTCGGGCCAGGTCGCCTGCCGCTGTCTCGAGGAGGTCCTCGGGGATCTCCCGGATGCGGGAACTGACGCTCAGTTCGTCGGAGAGGTAGCCGACCTCGTCGATGAGGAGCTCGATGGCACGCCGTCGCTGCAGGTCGAGGACGGCGAGCGTCGTGCCGGGCGAGACGTTGGGGTTGCCGTCCCGGTCGCCGCCGACCCAGGTGCCGAAGCGGATGGGGGAGCGGTCGGGGTCGAGCCGTTCGCCGATGTCCTCGAGGACGGCGGCCATGTCGTCCAGGAGTTGGGGCACGGCGTGGCGAACCGTCTGGTTGACGTAGTAGAGGACGAACCGGGCCTCGTCGAAGGGGTCGGGTCGGTCGTGGCGGATCTCGTCTGTCTGCCACATGGCTTCGATGAGCTCGTCGATGCGCCGGTCGATGCGCCCCTGGTCGGCTGGGGTGCGCCATGGCTCGGTGCGTTCCTCGACGAGGTCGGAGATGCGGGCCAGCTTGTTGAGGATGGACCGGCGGGAGGCTTCGGTGGGGTGGGCGGTGAACACTGGTTGGAGGTCGGTGCGGTTGACGAGGGCGGCGATGTCGGCGGGCGGGATCCCGGAGTCGACCAGCCGGTGCACGGTCTCGTCGAAGTGGCTGTCGGCACGAGCGCCGCCGATGTTGAGGTCCTCGATGCGGTGTACCTGTTCAGCGACGTTGGCGAGGTGGAAGTACATGGTGAAGGCGCGGACAAGTTGGATGGCCTGCTCGGCGTCGGCGTCGGAGAGAAGGCGGGTGAGCTCTCCGGTACTGCCCTCGCGCCCTCCCTCCCTGCGGAGCCCCCGGGCGAGGCGACGGACCTTCTCGACCGTGGTGAGCAGGGTCTCGCCGTGCTGGCGGACGAGGGAGTTGCCGAGTTGGTGGCCGAGGCGCCGGATGTCGGCGCGCAGCGCTGCGTCTGCTGCCGAGTGGTCGTCGTCGGCAGGGTTGGCGACGATTTCCGACGGATCGACGGACAGGTCGGACGGGTCGGACATGTCGGACATGTCGGACAACCTAGACGACCGAACATATTCCTGTCAGTAGATTTTCTTGACTCGGGGTGGAAATTCAGGCATGCTGTAGGGGCGCCGCCAACGTCGACGGCAGTGGAGCTTTCCACAGACCTCGCGGCAGGCTCCCGCCAATCTGGCCCGCCCCCCATGGTGACCGATCGGAGACGACTGTGAGCCATACCCGGTACCCCCCACCCCGCCAGCGTGTGCAGCGCAGCGAACTCGCCGTGCCCGGATCCAACCCGGGCATGTTCGAAAAGGCCGCCGGCAGCGACGCCGACTTCGTGTTCCTAGACCTCGAGGACGCCGTGGCGCCCGGAGACAAGGTCGAGGCCCGGGCGAACGTCATCGAAGCGCTGCAGGACATCGACTGGCGGGGCCTGGGCAAGACCATCTCGGTGCGCATCAACGGCCTCGACACCCACTACATGTACCGGGACGTCGTCGACGTGGTCGAACAGGCCGGCCGGCACCTCGACACCATCCTGATCCCGAAGGCAGGTGTCGCCGCCGATGTCTACATGGTCGACGCCATGGTCACCCAGATCGAGGAGGCAATGGGCATCGGCCACCGCATCGGCCTCGAGGCGCTGATCGAGACCACGCTCGGCATGGCCAACGTCGAAGACATCGCCCGCTCCAGCGACCGCATGGAGGCGCTGCACTTCGGGGTCGCCGACTACGCCGCCTCCTGCCGGGCCCGCACCACCAGCATCGGTGGCCTCAACCCCGACTACCCCGGCGACCAGTGGCACGAGGGCCTTTCCAGGATGCTCGTCGCCTGTCGCGCCTACGGCGTGCGTGCCATCGACGGGCCCTTCGGCGACTTCAAGGATCCCGACGGCTTCATGCTGGGCGCCCGCCGTGCCGCCGCCCTGGGCTATGAGGGCAAGTGGGCCATCCATCCCAGCCAGATCGAGCTCGCCAACCGGGTCTTCACGCCGCCGGCCGAAGAGGTCGACAGGGCAAGGCGCATCCTCGTCGCCCTCGAAGCGGCGGCTGCCGAGGGCCGCGGTGCCGCACAACTCGACGGTCGCATGATCGACGCCGCCTCGGCACGCATGGCCGAGAACCTGGTCGCCACCGACGCCGCCATCAACGCCAGATAGCTACAGGCCGAACTCCCTCCAACCCCCGCCAGACCCGTCAGCCCAGGCCAGCCCACGCGATTTCGGAGACCACACGATGGACATACATGAGTACCAGGCCAAGTCACTGTTGGCGGAATACGGCGTTCCGATTCCGGTTGGCGGCCTCGCCTACAGCCCTGAGCAGGCCACCTACAGGGCCACCGAGATCGGTGGCAGCTCATGGGTCGTCAAGGCCCAGGTCCACACTGGCGGTCGTGGCAAGGTCGGCGGAATTCGCATGTGCTCCAGCGAGCAGGAGGTGTGGTCGGCAGCAGACGACCTGTTCGGCACCCGTCTCGTCACCGACCAGACCGGTGAGCGGGGGCGTGGCGTCTTCCGGCTCTACATCGAGCAGACGGTCGACATCGACCGCGAGATCTACCTCGGCTTCGTTCTCGACCGGTCCACCGAGCGCATCATGCTCGTGGCGTCGGCAGCGGGCGGCATGGAGATAGAGCAGATCATCGACGAGGAGCCCGATTCGCTGATCAGGGTGGTCATCGAACCGGCAGTCGGCCTCCAGGCCTTCCAGGCCCGCGAGGTGGCATTCGCCCTGGGGCTCGACAGGGGTGTGGTCGCCGAGGCCTCCAACCTCCTGCTTGCCGCCTACCTGGCCTTCCGGGACCTCGATGCGACGATGGTCGAGATCAACCCGCTGGTGGTCACGGGTGACGGTCGCATGCTGGCTCTCGACGCCAAGATGGCCTTCGACGACAACGCCCTCTTCAAGCACCAGAAGGTGTCGGAACTGCGCGACAAGTCCCAGGAGGACCCGCGCGAGATGCGGGCCAACGACCGGGGCCTCAGCTACGTGGGCCTCGACGGCGACATCGGCTGCATCATCAACGGCGCCGGCCTGGCCATGGCCACCATGGACATGATCAAGCATTCGGGTGGTGAGCCCGCCAACTTCCTCGACATCGGCGGAGGCGCCTCACCCGAACGGGTCGCCAAGGCGTTCAACCTTGTCCGATCCGACGAAAGCGTCAGCGCGATCCTCGTCAACATCTTCGCCGGCATCAACCGCTGCGACTGGGTTGCCGAGGGTGTGGTGAAGGCCATGCACGAACTCGACATCCAGGTGCCGGTGATCGTGCGCCTATCCGGAACAAACGTCGAGGAGGGGCGACGCATCCTCACCGAGAGCGACGTGTCGCTCATCACCGCCGAGACCCTGGCCGAGGCCGCCGAGAAGGCAGTCGCCGCCGTCAACCGGGAGGACGCAGCATGAGCATCGTCATCGACGAAAAGACCCGGGTTCTGGTACAGGGGTTCACGGGCCGCATCGGCTCCTTCCATGCCGAGGAGATGATCGGGTACGGCACCAACGTCGTGGGTGGCGTAACCCCGGGTCGGGGCGGAACCACGCTCTTCGACCGCCCCGTGTTCGACACGGTCAAAGACGCCGTCGACGCAACAGGCGCCGATGTATCGATCGTGTTCGTGCCGCCACCGTTCGCCGCCGATGCGCTGATGGAGGCAGCCGACGCCGGCCTCAGGTCGGCCGTGTGCATCACCGACGGGATACCCGCCCAGGACATGATGACCGTCAAGCGCTACATGCGCCGCTACAAGGCCGAGCGTCGCATGCAGCTCATCGGCCCGAACTGCGCAGGGGTCATCAGCCCCGGGAAGGCGCTGCTCGGGATCATGCCCGGCCACATCTACATACCGGGCGAGGTCGGCATCATCGGCCGCTCCGGCACGCTCGGGTACGAGGCCGCCTCACAGCTCAAGGCCGCCGGAATCGGCGTCAGCACGAGTGTCGGAATCGGCGGCGACCCGATCAACGGCAGCTCCTTCAAGGACCACCTGGCCGCATTCGAACAGGACCCTGACACCAGGGTTGTCGTCATGATCGGCGAGATTGGCGGTCCTCAGGAGGCCGAGGCGGCGGCGTTCGCCAAGCAACACATGTACAAGCCGGTCGTCGGCTACATCGCCGGCCTCACCGCACCGAAGGGCCGCACCATGGGACATGCCGGTGCCATCGTGTCGACAGTGGGGGAGTCGGCGGCCGAGAAGGTCGAGATCCTCAAGGGGTGCGGCGTGACCGTCGTCGAGCGGCCCTCGGAGTTCGGCGAGGTCGTAGGCCGCATCCTGAACCGCACCGTCTGAGCTCGCCGCTTGGGGATCCTCTCTTTCCGGCCCCTGGCAACGCCAGACCCTCCTCCCGGGGGAGATGGTGCCGTAGCCTTGGAGCCATGCGGGAGATCCTGGACGACATCGAGCGATGGCGCCGACTGGGACGAAGCGTCGCCCTGGCACGTGTGATCGACCTCGAGGGCTCCGGCCCCCGCATGCCGGGTGCCACGATGGCGGTCGCCGACAACGGTGAGGTCGCCGGTTCGGTCTCCGGAGGATGTGTCGAGGGGGCGGTGGTCGCCGAGGCACTCGAGGTGCTCGACGGTGGCGGTAGACGGCTGGTTTCGTTCGGCTACAGCGATGACGAGGCCTTTGCGGTCGGCCTGACCTGTGGCGGCACCGTCCACCTTTTCATCGAGCCACTGGACTGGTAGCGGGATGGCCGCTGACTCCGCGCCGGGAACCACGACCCCGATCTTCGACACGGTCGCCTCCCTGCTCCGGGATGAGTCCGCCTTCGCCCTGGCCACAGTGGTTGAGGGCCCGGCTGCCGGTGCCAAGTTGCTGGTCCGCCCGGAGGGCACTCAGGGCACAGAGGGCACACAGGGCACAGAGGGCACAGAGGGCACAGAGGGCACAGAGGGCACACAGGGCACAGAGGGCACAGAGGGCACAGAGGGCACAGAGGGCACACAGGGCACCCTGGGCACGTTGGGTAACGCCGGTCTGGATCGGGTCGTCGAGCGTGATGCCCTCGGCGAGTTGGCTGCCGGCCGCAGCGGGGTACGCCACTACGGCGAGCACGGTGAGGCCCGAGAGGACGACGTCCGGGTGTTCATCGAGAGCTTCGCCCAGCCGCCGAGGATGCTGATCTTCGGCGCGGTCGACTTCACGGGTGCGCTGGTGCGGATCGCCAAGGTTCTCGGATACCGGGTCACCGTGTGCGACGCCCGCGAGGTCTTCGCCACCAGGCAGCGGTTTCCCCTTGCCGACGATGTGGTCGTCGACTGGCCGAACCGCCTGCTCGACCAGGTCGGCGCCGAACTCGGGCAGCGCGACGCCGTCTGCGTGCTGACCCACGACAACAAGTTCGACGTGCCGGCGATCGTGTCGGCACTCGCCACGGAGGTCGGCTACATCGGCGTCATGGGATCCCGCCGAACCCACGAGAACCGGCTGGTGCGCCTGAGCGAGGCCGGAGTCGACGATGCGGGCCTTGCCCGCCTGCGGTCGCCGTTGGGCCTCGACATCGGGGCACGCACCCCGGAGGAGACCGCCATCTCGATCGTTGCGGAGATCATCGCCTTGAGGACGGGTCGTTCTGTCCGGGCGTTGAGTTCCTCGTCCGGGCCGATCCACGGCTGATTGTCCGGGCACAGGGCTGAGATGACGATCGCAGCCGTCGTTTTGGCCGCCGGTGGGGGAACCCGCTGGGACGGCGGGGGCCACAAGCTCCTGGCCGACCTGGGCGGCCGTCCACTGGCCGCCCATGCGATCGACGCAGCGGCGGCTTCCGGGCTCGACGAACTCGTGGTCGTGACCGGAGCCGCCGACCTCTCTGACGTGATTCCGGACTCGGCGACCGTCCTCTACAACCCGGACTGGGAGGCCGGCCAGGCGGTCTCGCTCCAGTTGGCCGTGGAACACTGCCGGTCTGTCGGGCACGAGGCGATCGTGGTGGGCCTGGCCGACACGCCGGGCATTCCGGCAGCGGCGTGGCAGGCCGTCGCAGAACAGTCGGCCGACCTCGTCTGCGCCACGTTCGACGGTCGTCGGCGTCCGCCCGTCAAGGTCGCAGCCCACCTCTGGGACGAGCTGCCCGTCACCGGCGACGTGGGTGCCAGGCTCCTGTTGCGTTGGAGGGCATCGGAGGCGGTGGAAGTAGCGTGCGACGGCGAGCCAGCCGACGTCGACACACTGAAAGACCTGAGCGCATGGAGTTGAGCAACGAGTTCGACGTCGATGCACCGATCGACGTGGTCTGGAAGGTCCTGACCGACCTCGAGCGCATAGCCCCCTGCCTGCCGGGCGCACAGCTCCAGGAGGTCGAGGGTGACGAGTTCCGGGGCGTGGTGAAGGTCAGGGTCGGCCCCATCACCGCCCAGTACAAGGGGGCGGCCAGCTTCGTAGAGAGGGACGGTGACGCCCACCGTGCGGTCCTGCGTGCAGAGGGGCGCGACACCCGGGGTGCGGGCAACGCCGCCGCCGACATCACCGCCGAGATGGTCTCGACCGGGGCCGGAACAAAGGTCACGGTCACCACCGACCTCAAGGTCACCGGCAAGGTTGCCCAGTTCGGACGCGGCGTGATGGCTGACGTTTCCAGGAAGCTGATGGGCCAGTTCGCCGAGAACCTGAGAGGGCTCCTCCAACAGGACGAGCCGGTTGTCGAACCGGCACGGCAGGAGCCTGAACCCGTCCCTGAATCCGTCGATGAACCCGTCGATGAACCCGTCGATGAACCCGTCGATAAACAGGTACGCATCATCGACGCCCCGGAGGCGGAGGCTGTCGACCTGGTTGGCGCCGCCGGTGCACCGGTGCTCAAGCGGCTGCTGCCGGTGATCGTGGCAGTCGTCGTGCTGGTGGCTGTCATCATCGTCTTCGTCTAGCGACCGCGACCGTGCCCACCGACGACGAACGGGCGCTGGTCGAACGCCTCCTTGGGCGCCCACCGCTGGGTGCCTTCGAGATCGTGGTCCGCGATCCCGACGGGCAGCCGATCGTCATCGTCAACCATCCGTTCCTCGACGACGGCCGACCCATGCCCACCCGGTACTGGCTGGTGGGTGCCGACCTGCGGTCCCGGGTCGGAACGCTGGAATCCGAGGGTGGCGTGCGGGCTGCCGAGGCCGCTGTCGATGCCACGGAACTGGCCGATGCCCACCGGCTCTATGCCGCAGAACGCGAGGCGGCAATCCCGGCCGCCCACGAGGGCCCGCGTCCCAGTGGTGGGGTGGGCGGCACCCGTCAGGGCGTGAAGTGCCTCCATGCCCACTATGCCTGGCATCTGGCGGGTGGCGACGACCCGGTCGGCCGCTGGGTCGAGGCGCAGCTGCTCGAGGAAGGCGCTCCCGACCGTGTCTGAACTCGTGGCCGCCGTCGACTGTGGAACCAACTCCACGAGGCTCCTGGTCGGCGACGGCACCAAGACCGTCGAGCGGCTCATGCGGATCACCCGACTGGGTGAGGGGGTCGATGCCACAGGCCGGCTGTCCCCGCAGGCCATCGACCGGGTGGTGGTCGTCCTGCGCGAGTTCCGTGAGGTCCTGGACCGGCACGGTGTGCAGCGGGTGCGTACCACGGCCACATCCGCAGCGCGTGATGCCGTCAACCGGGACGAGTTCTTCGACGCCGCAGAGGCGGCGCTCGGGGTCCGGCCCGAACTTCTGTCCGGTCTGGAGGAGGGGCGCCTCTCGTTCGCCGGTGCCACCGCCGACCTCGATCCTGCCGACGGGCCGTTCCTGGTCCTCGACATCGGAGGCGGCTCGACGGAGTTCGTCGTCGGCACGACCGGGGCCGAGGGTGTCCTGTCGTGCGATATCGGCTGTGTGCGCCTGACCGAGCAGTGGATCGAACATGACCCGCCGCTGCCAGAGGAGTTGTCGGCCTGCCTCTCGATAGTCGAGGGGCATATCGACGACGTGCGTCGTGAGATCCCTGCGGTTTCGGAGGTGCGGACCCTCGTCGGCCTGGCCGGCACCGTGTCGTGCGTGGCTGCGGTGGAACTGGGCCTGCCCGGATACGACCGGGACCGGATCCACCACTTCAGGCTCACCAGGGAGGCGGTCGAGGATGTGTTCCGGACGCTGGCCACGGAGGACCGGTCGCAACGGATGGAGAACCCGGGCATGGAGGAGGCCCGCACCGACGTGATCGTGGGCGGCCTGTGCGTGCTGGTCAAGGTCATGCGCCAGTTGGGTTTCGACGGGTGCCTCGTCTCCGAGTCCGACATCCTCGACGGCCTGGTTGCGGCGCAACTTTCTGCCTGACCGGCGGTCGGTTTCGGGTACCGGTGGATAGGTTGCGGCGAGCACTAGTGTTTCCCATAGGGAAATGATCACTAACAAAGAGAAACATCATGGCGCACAGTGACCGCCTTTTGATGGGCCCCGGCCCGTGTAATCCTTACCCCGAGGTCATCGAGGCCTTCGGCCGTCCCTTGCTCGGCCATCTCGACCCTGAGTTCATCGACCTGCTCGACGAGACAAACGACCGCCTCCGGGCCGTCTTCCTGACCGCCAACGCCCTGACCTTTCCCATGTCGGCGACCGGTTCGGCCGGCATGGAGGCCACATTCTGCAACGTTCTGGCCCCCGGTGAGGTGGTCGTCATCGGAGTCAACGGCGTGTTCGGGGAGCGCATGTGCGACGTCGCCGACCGCCTGGGCGCCGAGGTCGTGCGCGTCGACGCCGAATGGGGACAGGCCATCGAGCCACAGCGCATGCTCGACGCACACCCGGGCCCCAAGGTCATCGCCATCGTCCACGCCGAGACGTCGACCGGCGTGCGCAACGACCTCGAGGAGATAGGCGCCGGCAAGGGCGACGCCCTGTTTCTGGTCGACTGCGTCACATCCCTTGCCGGCATCCCCCTCGAGATCGACGCATGGGGTGTGGACCTCGCCTACAGCGGTACCCAGAAGTGCATAGGCGTGCCGCCGGGCCTCTCACCGGTCACGGTGTCGCAGCGGGCCATAGAAGGATTCGTCGAGCGCAGCCCGTCCTGGTACCTGGACCTTTCCATGATCGCCGACTACGTGGCCGGTGGCAGCACCCGTGCCTACCACCACACGGCGCCGATCTCGATGGTCTACGCGCTCCACGCCGGCCTCGGCGTGATCCTGGAGGAGGGCCTCGGCAACGCCCAGGCACGCCACCGGGCCTGCGGTGAGAAACTCCAACTGGGTCTCCAGGAGATGGGCTTCGAACTGTTCGCCCAGGAGGGTCACCGCCTCCCCGAGCTCACATCGGTGCGGATCCCCCTTGACCGCCTCCCCGAGGGGATGGGTGAGGCCGGAGTGCGGCGGCTCCTACTCGACAGGTACGGCATCGAGATCGGTGGGGGTCTCGGCCCCGTCGCCGGACAGGTGTGGCGCATCGGATGCATGGGCCACACCGCCCGACCCCGCAACGTCACCCTCCTGCTCGGAGCGCTGGCCGAGATCCTGCTCTGATCCGACGCCCGTGGTCCTCCCGGGCTGGTCGGACAGTCGCTCCGGCGGGGATCATGGGGTCATGACCGACTCTCCGATCCTGCAGGGCCGCCGGGTGGCCCTGCGCCCCCTGGGGGTTGACGACTTCGCGCACTGGCGGGAGGTCCGGCACCGCAACGGCGACTGGCTGACCGGGTGGGAGCCGCTCCGGCCGACGGGCCAGGCCGATCCTGCAGGCGACCGGAAGGCGTTTGCCGCACGTTGTGCGTCACGACAGCGTGAGCACCAGTTGGGCACCGGATACGGATTCGGCATCTTCGTCGGAGAAACGTTGGTGGGCGAGATCAACCTCTCCAACGTCATCCGGGGTGCCTTTCGCAACGCCCATGTCGGCTACTGGATCGATGAGGCGCAGGCGGGCAACGGCTATGTGCCCGAGGCGCTCGTGGTCGCAGCCCGCTTCGCCTTCGAGGAGGTCGGCCTGCACCGCCTCCAGGTGTCGATCGTGCCGGGGAACGGCCCGTCCCGGAGGGTCGTCGAGAAGTTGGACCTGCGCTGTGAGGGTCTCGCCGAGCGCTATCTGGAGATCAACGGCGTCTGGGAGGACCACCTCCGGTTCGCCTTCACGTCCGAGGAGTGGGCCGAGCGGGCCGACGAGTTGCGCATGGAGTGGCTCGACTGACCGGAGGTCCCTGAACGCGCAGTCAGTCCTTGCTGCTGATGCGCTCCTTGAGCGAGCGGATCATCTCGCGAAATGCCGGCTGGCGCATCGACTGGATCTGTGGCTCTATCTCGAGTTGGACGGCTTCTTCGGATGCGGTCACCGCCAGGCCTGCGGCGATGGTCGCCTTGGTGCTGGCCAACAGTTCCTTCGGGTGTGAGGCGGCCAATTCTGCGTAGGCGACTGCAGCGTCGAGGAGGGCTTCGTCTTCGACGCACTCCCAGGCAAGTCCCCGGCGTGCCGCCTCCTCGCCGTCGAGCACCTGCTTGAACAGCACCATGGCCCGGGTGGTGCCGAGGTCGGTGAGGTGTCGGAGCCGCCATATGTGGCCACCCCCCGGATGCAGGCCGATGGAGAGGAAGCGCGTATCGAACCTGGCCGAGCGGCCGGCGACAACCAGGTCGCAGCCGAGCAGCATGTTCATTCCGGCTCCGACTGCGGCGCCGTTGACGGCGGCAACCGTGGCGAGGGGGGAGTGGGCGACCCGCAGGAAGCCCCGGTAGATGCTGGGAAGGTCGTCGCTGCTGCGTGCCTCGCTCCTGCCGGCACCCACCAGGTCGTCGAGTACGGCCCCGGCACAAAACGCCCGGCCGGCGCCGATGAGCACGACCGCCCCGACACCCTCGTCGGCCTCGAACTCGTCGAAGGCCGAGTCGAGCGCCACGTTCATCTCGTTGGAGATGGCGTTGCGGCGGTCGGGGTCGTTGAAGGTGAGGACCGCAACGCGGCCCCGTCGTTCGGTCAGGAGCAGGCTCATAGCACGAGCCTGCCACGGCTCGGACGCCACTTGCATCCCGGCCGCTGACATCCCGGCCGCTGACATCCCGGCCGCTGACATCCCGGCCACTGACATCCCGGCCACTGACATCCCGGCCACTGACATCCCGGCCACTGACATCCCGGCCACTGACATCCCGGCCACTGACATCCCGGCCACTGACATCCCGGCCACTGACATCCAGGCCACTGACATCCAGGCCACTTGCATTCCGTCCGGGGACACCGGCCAATGGCCTTGCGTGGCGAGCCCTCCCGTACTGTCGACGGGTGTCCACCACCGGCCAGGCCAGGTTCCCCGCCCTAGGGGTCCGGAGCTACCGGCTGTTCTGGATCGGGGGCCTCGCCACCAACACCGGGCGCTGGATAACGCACATCGTCAGCGCCTACGTGATCTACCGGATCACCGGATCGGCTGCCTGGGTCGGGATCACCGGCTTCGCCAACTTCATTCCGATGCTCCTCCTGAACCCGGTGTCGGGCCACCTCTCCGACAGTCGGGATCGACGTCGCCTGCTCCTGGTCACCAATGCCACTGCTGCCGGCGCGACCCTCCTGATGGCGGTGCTGTGGCTGGCCGGCATGCGCTCGCCGTGGGGGTGGGTGGTGCTGTTCTTTGCCCGGGGTTGCATCTCCGGCATCCAGCTGCCGGTGTGGCAGGCGTTCGTGGCCGAGTGTGTGCCACGCGAACTGCTCCGGAATGCGATCACCCTCAACTCGACCCAGTTCAACGCCGCCCGGACCCTGGGCCCGGCCATCGGTGGAGTGCTGATCGGAACGGCAGGACCCGGCTGGGCGCTCGTCGTCGCCGCCGGCCTGTTCGGGCCGGTACTGGGGTGCCTGGCGGCAATCGACCCGGCGGCACTCAACCGCGCCGATTCCGGTGAGACGGTGGGCAGGGGGGTGAACGCTGTGTACACGGGATACCGGGACTCGATTCGCTACGTACTCGACTCGCCGGGCATACGTACGGCGATACTCACGATTGCGCTCATAACGACGATCACGATCCCCCTGGTCCAGCAGGTGGTTGTGTTTGCCGAGGAGGTGTTCGAGGTCTCACCCTTCTGGTTCGGTGTACTCGCATCGGCCCAGGGCATAGGGGCGGTTCTGGTGGCACCGTGGGTCGCCGGCGAGCTGAGTCGGGTCCGCCCATCCCGGATGCAGTTCTACGCCGTGCTGGGCTATGCGGCCGGGGTCGCCGGGTTGGGCCTGGCGCCGGTGTTCTGGGTCGGTTTCGTAGCACTGGCCTTCCTCGGGGCGGTCCACCTCGTCTCGGCGTCGAACCTCAACTCGGTGGTTCAACTCCAGGTGGATGACGAGGTGCGGGGCCGGGTGATGGCGATCTACCTGATGGGCGTCCTCGGCACCACGCCGTTCGCCAACCTGCTGATGGGGTGGCTGATCTCGGTGTTCGGTGCACGACCGGTCGTGGTGTCGGGGGCCGGCCTGCTGCTCCTGGTCGGGCTGTTCCTTTCGGGAACAGGGCGACTCCGCCACCTCGACAGTGCCTAGGGCCCGTAGCCGGCAGGACGCATCTATTCGTCGCCAGCCAGGTGGGCCCGGCCGTCCCCGCAGTCGTCGATCAGCGTGCACCAGCGGCAGGCAGGGCTCGGCATCGTGCCTGGTGGTCGCCCACCGTGGGTCAACTCCATGAGGATCCGGACCCCGTCGACGAGGCGGGCCAACGTCGCCCGCAGGAGGTCCTCGGTGACGGTCTCGGGGACGAGGCGGGCCTGGTCGAGGTAGTAGGAGGCGACGAGCCGGGGAGGCACGCCCATGCGCAGCGTCTCGACGAGGGCGTAGAAGCGGAGGTCGTCGAGGTGGACGGGCGCGAAGCCACCGGTCTTGAAGTCGATGATGACCTTGCCGGCCCGGAGGCCGTCTGCGGCGCCGAGTGTCAGGTCGGACTTCCCGGCGAGGATGAGCCGTCCGTTGCACAACTCGGCCCGGAGGCGGCTCTCGGTCACGGGCCGCCAACCCGGCTTGAGTGGAGGGAAGCACTCGACGAACTTGGTGAAGGCGTCGAGCGAGTCTGAGCGAAGCTCGGCCCGTTCGACCTCGGAACAGCCCTGCAACCACCTGCCGAAGTCGCCCGTGTCCTGTTCGTAGCGGGCCAGTGCCTCGTCGATCAGGACCGGGGGTTCGATTTCGCGGCGCCAGTTGATGGCCAACTCGACTGCCTTGTGGGTGATGGTGCCACGGGCGATCGGGACGTTCCAGGCGAAGTCCTCGGCCTCCTCGGCGAGGAAGCGGGCCTCGCAACCGTGGACCCGGCCCAGGCGGTGCTTGCTGACGAAGAGGTCGTCGCCGGTGGGGAGGGCATCGAGGAACGGTTCGACGGCGGTTTCGATGGCCGCCCGCAGGTGGTGGCGCAGGTCGTCGGGGAACTCGGGTCGCTCGGATGCGGGTGCGCCCAGGTCGTCCAGGACCGCCTGCTGGGCGGGGTTCAGGTCGCTGATCCGATTCTCGGTGGCGTCTGATCTGTCGTTCGGGGGATGCTCCACCGGGTCATTGTCACACCCCCTGATCACAATGGTGGGCGATGGAAGGAACCTGCCAATGACCATGACCAATACACCCCCCCCGACCCTCACGATGCGATTCGCCGAGGCGGCGCGCTCGTTGGGCCGCGCAGCGAGGCTGCGGGGCCTCGAGGTGCCCACGTTCCGCAGCCCGCCGGGCCTTACAGGCGTCCAGCGCACCATCCGGCGACGGGGCGGTGCCGCAACCATCTCCGTGGTCCTGCGGGACCGGCCGTGGCAGGCCGTCCTGGCCGACATGATCGAGGGCATCATCGTGGCCAACCGGCTTCCAAGCGGCAGGGCCGATACCGTACGGCGCGCCCTCTGGCTGTCCGTCGACGATCCCGCCGTCGCTGCGTGAGCCTCCCTACTGGTGACTACGGTTGGGGCACGCCCGGGTGGCGGAACTGGTAGACGCAGTGGGCTTAAAACCCGCGGCCGCTCCGGCGGCGTGTGAGTTCGATTCTCACCCCGGGCACGGGTCGTTGCATGTCAGGGCGCCTGCTACAACCTTGGCGGTGGAAAGTCCCTACAAGCATCCCTATCCCTCGCCCGATCTGGCGGCGGCGTACCCGTTCGTCGAGTACGCCTTCGAACGGCTGGCAGACGACGAGATGCTCCGGCGGGCACAGGACTTTCGCGACGAATCCGAGCGGCGTCGCAGCATCAGGCTGTTTTGCCCCGACCCGGTACCCCGTCAGCTCATCGAGCTTGCGGTCGAGGCGGCCTCGACAGCGCCGTCGGGCGCCCACAGGCAGCCCTGGACCTTCGTAGGGACCCGGGACCCGGAGGTCAAGGCCGCCATCCGGGCGGCAGCCGAGGAGGAGGAACGGGTCAACTACCTCGAGAACCGCATGAACTCTGACTGGCTCGAGGCGCTGGCGCCGCTCGGCACCGACCACCACAAGGAGTTCCTCGAGGTGGCGCCGTGGATAGTCGTGCTGTTCGAACAGCGCTTCGAGCAGCGACCAGACGGCACGACCCGCAGGAACTACTACGTCAAGGAGAGCACCGGCATCGCCGCCGGCATGTTCATAATGGCGCTCCACCGGATGGGCCTGGCCACGCTCACCCACACCCCGACCCCGATGGGGTTCCTCCGGAACCTGTTGGGTCGGCCCGACAACGAACGGCCCTTCGTGATGTTCCCGGTGGGCTTCCCCCTCGAGGGCACCCGGGTTCCCGACCTACGACGAAAGCCAATCGACGAGGTGTTCGTCGAAGTCGACCGGTTGCAGTGAGCGCACTCGCGACTTTCGACGTAGGGATGTCATGATCGTTGCCATGGGCAGGTCCTCCGAAGCCGCTGCACTGCTGCGCGAGGTGGTTGCACAGGTGGCCGGCGGTGGCTTGACGCCAGAGGATGCAGTTCGTCGGGTCGGGCCTGAGGACATCGCAAGCCTGCTCCATGCCTCGATCATCGACGAAGCCGATGGGGCCGATGAATCCGAGCTGACCAGGGGCCTGGGGGCGTCTCCGGGTGCCGCTGTCGGACGCGTCTACCTCACCTCGGAGGCGCTGCTCGACGCCGTTGACCGGGGCGAACAGGCCATCCTGGTTCGGCTCGAGACCTCGCCGGACGACGTGCCCGGCATGTCGGTCGCCGAGGGCATCCTGACGGCACGGGGTGGCCTCGTCAGCCACGCTGCGCTGGTGGCACGCGGCTGGGGCGTCCCGTGTGTCGTGGGCGCCGACGAGATTCGGATCCTCGACGGTTGCTTCTCGGTCGGTGAGGTGGTCGTCGACGAGGGGGACACGATTGCCATCGACGGTTCGTCGGGCAGCGTGACGCTCGGGAGTGCACGGATCTCGAAGCCGGAGGTGTCATCGGAACTCTGGCACCTGCTCGGGTGGGCCGACGATGTTGCCGCAGGCCACCTGGCGGTGCGGGCCAACGCCGATACCGCCGAGGACGCCAGGGCCGCACGTGAAGTTGGTGCAGTCGGCATCGGTCTGTGTCGCACCGAGCACATGTTCCTGGCCCCGGACCGGTTGCCGATCATCCGGGCGATGATCCTGGCCGAAACCGAGGAGGAGGAGATAGAGGCACTCGATCGGCTGGCGGCGGTCCAGCGACTCGATTTCGTGGGGATACTCGAGGCAATGGACGGGCTACCCGTCACGGTGCGGCTCCTGGATCCGCCGCTGCACGAGTTCCTGCCGGATGTCGAGGGACTGGTCGTCGCCGATGCACGGGGCGAACTGGATGAAGAGGGTCACCGGTTGCTGGAGGCGGCCCGCCACTGGGCCGAGGCAAACCCGATGATCGGTACCCGGGGGGTGAGGCTCGCCCATGTCCGTCCGAACCTGTACCGGATCCAGGCCCGGGCCCTGTTCGAGGCGGTGGTCGACCGTCGGGCGGCAGGTGGCGACCCGCAGGTCGAGGTCATGATCCCACTGACCGTGTCGGGTCCCGAGGTGGCCCAGGCGCGGATCTGGGTGGAGGAGGCTGCCGCAGAGGTGGGCCTGGGGGAGGATCCGGTCGTCGGCACGATGATCGAGACACCGCGGGCGGCCCTGGTGGCCGGCGGGTTGGCGGCCCATGCGGACTTCTTCTCCATCGGCAGCAACGACCTCACCCAGCTCACCTTCGGATTCTCCCGGGACGACGTGGCGGGCCGCTTCCTCAGCGACTATGTCGGGACCGGCCTCCTCGAGCACGATCCCTTCGACCGCCTGGACGACGCAGCGGTGGGTGAGCTGATCGACCTGGCTGTCGAGAGGGGTCGCGCCGTGGTCCCGGGGCTGAAGGTGGGGGTGTGCGGCGAACATGCCGGTGACCCGGTATCCATCCGGCGGCTGCTGGCGTCGGGAGTCGACTACCTGTCGTGTTCGCCGGCCCGGCTCCCGGTCGCACGGCTGGCGGCCGCCCGAGCGGTACTCGGCGTGTGAGCCTCGCCTAGGTTCGTGGGCTTCGGGGACACCGTTGACCCCGGGGGGAACAGGAGGTTTGGGACATGGCTGAGATCCATGGTGATGTCGCTGAGGGGTTCGGTGCGATCGCCGATGCCTTCGCACAGAACTTCGACGATGCCGGCGAGGTTGGTGCCGCGTGTTGCATGTATGTGGGTGGCGAGGCTGTGGCTGACCTCTGGGGTGGGGTGGCCGACCCGGCTACTGGTCGCCCCTGGGGGCGCGACACCCTGCAGTTGCACTTCTCGACCACCAAGGGCGTGGCGGCGATCTGTGCGGCGATGCTCTACCAGCGCGGGCAACTCGACTACGAGGCTCCGGTGGCCGACTACTGGCCGGAGTTCGCAGGCGGCGGCAAGGAGGCGGTCACCGTCGCCCAGTGCATGAGCCACACGTCAGGCCTGGCGGCCCTCGACACGCCGCTCACCCTCGATGAGATCTGTGCAGTCGAGCCGGTGCTGCGGGCGATCGAGGCCCAGGTGCCGCTCTGGGAGCCCGGAACCGCCAACGGCTACCACGCCATCACCTACGGCTGGATCGTGGGCGAGATCGTGCGGCGCATCGATGGCCGGAGCCTGGGCACGTTCCTCGCAGAGGAGGTGGCCGGTCCGCTCGGCGCCGAGTCGTACATCGGGCTTCCCGAGTCGGAGGAGGATCGTGTGGCCCCGGTCCGAAACAGCCCGCCACCGAGCGACCCGGAGGTCCTCGAGTTGATGATGGCGGTCATGGGGCCCGGCACGATGGGCTTCCGTGCGCTCACCATGGACGGCTCCATCTCCCTGGCCGACGCATCGAATCCCTTCAACACCCGGGAGGTGCATGCCACCGAGATGCCGGCGGCCAACGGCATCAGCGAGGCGCGTGGCCTGGCCCGGATTTATGCCGCCACCGTGGGCGAAGTGGACGGTGTCCGCCTGTTGACCGACGACACGGTGCGCCATGTGCGCACGGAACGGTCCCGGGGACCGGACCTCTCGTTGGTGATGGAGGGCGCCTGGGGTCTCGGCTTCATGCTCGACCTCGAGATGAACCCACTCCTCACGCCGCAGTCGTTCAGCCATCCGGGTGCCGGTGGCTCGCTGGCCTACGGGGACCTCGAGCACGGGGTCGGCTTCGCCTATGTCATGAACCAGATGGGTGCGGGCCTGGCAGGCGACCCCAGGGCGAACCGCCTCAGCGAGGCCCTGCGCGCCTGTCTGTAGCGCGGTTGCCCCGTCCGGGGTTCGAATGCGGAGCAGCGCTTGGCTGGTGCCCTTAACCGCGCTACTATCCGCTTGCCGGAAACGGAGTGTGTCTCGCGCACCAATGGAGGATGCGTGGCGCTCCACCCGGTTACCAGGGAGGGAATACGTGTATTCGACCAAGATCCGACGCTGTCTTTTCGGTGCTCTGCTTTCGTTCGCGCTACTGGCAAGTGCCTGTGGTAGCTCCGGAAGCGACACAACTCCGACGACTGCTCCGCCGAAGAACAACACATTGCCGCCGACATCGGAGGCTCCGCCGCCTACTGAGGCGCCGGCGCCTGTGGGTTTGACGATGTGTCGTGCGAATTGGGCGTC
>JACKQG010000913.1_pt1 | contig 41505 bp, 38 predicted proteins | sample 8237621 | NCBI WGS metagenome assembly JACKQG01 (sample SAMN15677084, study PRJNA649215) | marine metagenome | biome: marine; feature: Black Sea; material: saline water; isolation source: suspended particulate matter (SPM) from the Black Sea western gyre | collected 2013-06-09/2013-06-10 | depth... | reverse complement strand
TGGTTAAATAAATTAAATCCAGAATCAATGGAGTATAGTTCGTTCAATGGGTAAAAAATTAGCAATATGTATTCCATTCCGAGATAGTGGAGATGGAGTTAGAGACAATCATTTAAGTAAATTCATACCATATATGACTGAGTTTTTAAATAAACAAAATATTGAGCATAAGTTTTTTATAGGTCACCAATCAGATGATAATTTGTTTAATAGGTCATTGATGAAGAATGTACCCTTTATAGTGGCCAGAGAGCAGGGATATGACTACTTTGCATTCCACGATGTAGATATGTTGCCAGAAGATGATAGTTGTGATTATAGTTACCCAGAAAAACATCCCGTCCAACTTGCAACTTATTTATCTCAGTGGGATTACAATTTACGAGACGTAGAATACTTTGGTGGGTGTGTGTTATTCACCAAAGACCAATTTGAACAAGTCAATGGTTATAATCCAAATTATTGGGATTGGGGATTTGAAGACGACGACTTGTTTTATAGATGCCATTTAGAAAAAATGTCCAATCAACGTCAAATAGATGGTCCAGGAAAAACACAATATCTTAATTTTGATGGAAATACCCATATAGAAATACCAGTCAATCATTCTATCGCACGAGTTATCAGTAAAGATTGTAAAATAGATATTATAACAAGACCAAATGTTGATAACTTGACCAAGTATCTAATAGGGGATACCAATAGGGAATATACACATCTTCCATTGATGGTAAGACAAGGATATGATTGGAGATTGGCATATGATAACTCACGAGCATATTCAGTTACATTTTGGAGTTGGAAAAACGAGTTACATTATATTTGGGCTAAACAACAACCAAGTGAATGGACCAAATTAACTTATAGGTCTAAAGATAAAAAACATTATTTGTTGATAAATGATAAATATGAAGATGGGAGACACGGATCAGGAACCAAATTACCATTAGCAGTTGATATTCCATTAAAGCGATACGCTAGAGTTCCATATTGGATAGGTAAAGATTCGGAAGAAGTATATTTCACTGGAGATATAGCTGAAATTAAAATAACCAATCACCGAGACGATGTGGTACTCCACTACGACTTCTCGGAAATTGATGACAGTGATTTTCAGATAATAGATAAAAGTGGACATGAAAATCATGGAATACTGCACGGCAATCTAAATATAAAAGAAGATAATGTAGATAAATTAACGGATTTACCAATACCTCATAGAAGATACGGCAGATATAAATGTTTGCATCACGAAGATTTAGGAATAGTAGAAGGTAAATTTCAGCGACAAAATACCACCGCGGAAAATGAAAGAATATACAGGACAAAAATGCAATCTAAAGAATTAGATTATAAAACAGTTGGATTAAATTCATCTAAATATGAAATACTTTCTATTGAGAGCAATACAGACACCAATGTTGAAATGATAAATGTAAAGACATTCTATGATAGCTGATAAGAAAAAAATTGATTATGTTAATAGAATATATAAGAGGCCATTTGATCAACATCTAAAATTGACTGATATAATCGGGTGGCAACGTGACGATACCTGGTTAGAAGATTTACCACACTTAAATCATGGGATGGCAAAACGACGTGGGACAGTTTGTCCGTGTGTATATGATAAATACAAAGCAGTTACTAATAACTCAATAGTAAATTATATATCAGAGTTATTAGAATCTAAAGTAATTATCGTATTATCAGTCATAGATGTCAAGGGGGTAATTTCTATGATAGATGGGGTACATACTGCATTAGCATATAACAAATTAGGAATCAAAGAAGTACCAGTTTATATTAATAGTGATAGTTTACCGTTTGGAATATGTTATAAGGATCACGTTATAAATTCGGATGGAAATAAAATCAAAGTCAATCCAGTTAGTGGGTATTATGAATATAAATAAAGAATATGATGTTTATTATACTACTGGTGGACTACATTTCGTAGGGGGCGGATCAGATTTATGGATAAATAACTGGGTTGAATTAATACCAACGAAATTAAAAACAACTCCAGTATTATGTATTGATAGAATAAAAGTTCCAATGAGTGATAAGAATTGGTATCATCAATATTATGATGAAAAATTCAAAGGTCTCAAAATAGTAGAAGTAGAAACCGAAGAAGATTTTGAAAAAGAAGCAGATTTATATGTGATGTGGGCGAGAGCTGAAATAAAAGATTTTTTCATCAAAGTGGTAAATAATTGTAGAAGGTTAAATATATTACATGGCTATTATAAACCACGTGATATTATAATGAAAAATTTAGATAAATTATATTCAGTAGTGCTTCACGTATCTATTGAGGTATCATTACAAGCTGGATTTAGTTTAAATTTAGATAAATTACAACACTTTTCAGGGTCGGTAGATTGGGAAAGGACTGTTACCAAACATGCAAAGAATGTTATTTGGATAGGAATAGATAAAATACCATTACATGATGAAGTAGATATTATAGATATACCAAACTACTATGTATTTGATAAAAATTTACCAATAACTGAAAGTAATGTGGTAGGATTCACTTCCAGGTGTGAAACCCGCAAGTGTCCTCACTTTATAGATGATGTAGAATCATTGGCTTTCACCAACCCAAGCGATTTATGGTGGTGGACTAAAAATCTTGGATATAAGTTTGAAAAGACTAAAGTTAATCAATTTAGATTTAGCTATATAAATAAGTTTTTTAATTCAAACCGATGGGGAATATCACATTCTTGTCATGTAGATGAACCATTTGGATACAGTATATTTCAAGCTGTAGATTACGGAAAACTCCCGATATTAAATACTTATTGGTGTAAGGATATTGATTATCCATTTCGAGCATTTACCAAAGAAGAATTTGAAAATCAAGTTAAAGCAATAAAGAAAACATCATATCAAGATAGAAATGATATATTGGTTAATTTGAGAAAAGAATTGAATATTCGTTATAATAATTCGAATTTATGGACAGATCAATATTTATCTATATATAACAAGGAAAATTAATGGCACAATCTAATACAAATCTATCATTGGGAAAACTCAGACGGGCGGTAGATGGAAATGATTCATATACTGCGGAATCGTTATTGGGATCAACGTGTGCCGGAGGTACCACATCTAATAGTGATTACGCAATAGGTGATTTCTCAATTGATTCTGTAGATTCCGTGACGGGATATGCATATGTGGATGAGCAAACATCCGAAACCTATACATTAAATTTTACTAATAATGGTAGTAGATTTTTATCAAGAATAGCTGGAAATTCTTTTAATTTTACATGGACTTCTAATAATGGGTTATTCGCAAAAGAATCTACACCAGATTATACAGCAGTATATAGTGCCGGATCAATATCTAATGTAAATGTTGCAAATGTGGAAGGTGATGGGACACAGGGAACATTTCACGCTGCACATACAAACGATACCTCATTATCAATTTCGGGTCTATATAATGATGATGGTCAAACAGATGGATTTAATGACCATTCAACAAATTACAATAGTGCATTAGCAAAAACAGTGCAGGTAGAAGATACATATAATAGCACCGCGATAACTTGTTTTTTACCAGATACTCCAATAGAATTAGAAAATGGTGAAATACTTCCAATAGAAGATTTGGTAGTTGGTGATAAAATTAAATCATATCATATAGCAAAGTTACCAGATGAAAGTTTAGGAGTAGAGCGATATAGGGGATTCCACCTAGATACTACTACTGGACAACTGGGAGACACAACTGTAAAAAATGTGTGGTTTGACTTTAATCCTGGATATTTAATTATAAACGAGGGACTATTAAAGGTTACTAGTGAACACGAATTTTGGGTTTTAAATAAAACAGAAGATCCTGAAGGTGAGTTTATGCCACCAATAGGTAGATGGGGATTCAAGAGAGCCGCCACATTAAAAGTCGGTGATATAATGTTTGGTAAAGACGGTGAAATAGAAATTAACTCAATAGAATACATGCACAAAGAAGTAGAGGTAGTTAATATAAATGTAGAGCCAGTAGATGTTTATTTTATAAATGGCATTTTGGTACATAACAAAGGAAACAATACGGCTCACTAAAAATAAATAATGTTATTAATAAATAAATTGGTTATACGGAGTAATGGATAAACATAAGTTAGCAATAATAGTTCCATATAGAGATAGACAAAAACAATTAGATGTGTTTTTGCCACATATGAAGAAATTTTTGGCAAGGAAAGCGCAGAAAGAATTATATGCGGGAGTAGCACATAAAAAAATATCTGGAAAATTTGAATCATTTTTTCCTTTGGAAGAGTATGATATATTTGTAATAGAACAAATGGATGATTATCCTTTTAATAGAGGAATGTTGATTAATAGTTGTGTGAAGCTGCTACCAAAAGAATATGACTATTTTGTTTTCCAAGACATGGATTTATTACCTACAAATGATAATGTTCATTATGGATATGAAGAACATCCAGTACATATGGCTTCTCATTTTGGAAATAAAGACCAATTACCGTATTTTGAATATACGGGAGGTTGTTTAAAAATAACCAGAAAACATTTTGAAAAAATGAATGGGTTTTCAAACGAATATTGGGGGTGGGGATTTGAAGATTTGGATTTATTGATACGAATGCGAAATACAGCTATGGTTAAATTGGATGGTTATTATGATACTTCTAATTTGACTGAAAATAATAGATATGATTATGTAAAAGTTGTGCCGTCTAAATTTAAAATAAATCGTAAATTTACTGCATTAAATTTCAATGGATCAAATTATATAAAGGTATTGGATAATAAAAGAATTACCGATATAACTCATGGGTCATTTAGTATGACGGCATGGTTTAATCCACAGTTTGACCCCGAAGTACATCAATGCAGTAAAGATAATCCAATCAGTATATTGAGTAGAGCAGGATACCACACTGGAATACAGATTATAGATATTTTTGATACTGCAGTATTGGTTAGATGTATGGGATTCACAGAAGATACTATTGATAACAAAGATGATAATTTTACTCAAGAGTTTGTTGTGCCTATGAATAAGTGGAGTCACGTAAGCTTCATAGTAGATGATAGAAAGAAAGAAATACAGATTTATCTTGATGGTATTTTATTAGATGGTACAAATCAAAATATAAAATATGAAAATGATTTGAAATTTTACGAAACTTCATATTTTATAGGGTCATCATATGAAAATCAAGGTAATTTTGTAGGACTGATTGGAGAACCGTGTTGGTTTGATTACGCACTCACCGCCGATGAAGCTAAATTACTTTACGATAAGAATCCATCCGAACATTCATGGACACATTTTTACGATGAGCCGTCAATGTATTTTCCATTTGATCAAATTTATAATAATAGAGTTTTTGATTCTTCATTCAATCATTCAAATGGTAAAATACATAACTTTGATGACAACGATAACTTGTTAGATGAAATAACAGTAAAACTTGGAGCAAATATCAAAATTCCCAAAAGGTTAGACGGAGAGTTTAAATCATTGACTAAAAATAAAATGAAAAATATTAAAAAACTTATGGAAAGGGTAAATATAGAATATTTTGAAGATCCCGACATACAGGAAAATTATTTATTTTATCATGACCTAGTTAAAGATTTTAAAATATTAAGTATTGAGGATGGGTTATCCAATACCACTTTTAAATTATTGAATGAAAAAAAATACAAAAATGCTAAATTGATCCAAGTAGCATTATAATTAAGAATAGGATGTTTTATGACTAAAGAAAAAACAATAGAAGAAAGACAGATATTAGCATTGGAATCTATAGCAGATAGTTTTAAACTTTTTGCAAAATCACATTCCGATATATCAGAGTCAGTTGCTACATTTGAAGATGTGGTGTTAAGTGTAGATCCAGAGGCTTGGTCTGAAAGATTGGAGTGGTATTTAAATGAATTTTATATTTTTTTAAAAAGCAAAGTTATAGGTAGTAGCTCAAATAGACCAACCAGAAAAGTCCCGCTGAAAAAATGAAAAAAAAGTTAAATCTGATTGTCCCACATCGTGATAGACAATCTCATTTAAAAAGATTTATTCCATCGGTGGAAAAATATCTTGATGATAACGATATTCCATTTTCTATTTATATAATAGATCAAGATAATAAAAAACCGTTTAATAGGGGAAAACTTTTAAATATAGGGTTTGATATATCCAAAGATGACGGAGATTATTTCTGTTTTCACGATGTGGATTTAATTCCAGATGAGGTTGATTATTCATATCCCGAATATCCAGTTCACCTAGCTACCAATCTAAGCAAAGATGATTTCAAAGAAGGTTGGGAGTATTATTTCGGTGGTGTAACGATGTTTAATAAAGGAGATTTTAAAAAAATTAACGGATTCTCAAATAATTATTGGGGCTGGGGGTTTGAAGATGACGATCTATTAAGACGATGTGTTAATTTTGGACTAAAGGTGAATGATGTGGAAACTAAAGTTCCAATATCATATGGTATGGGGTCTGGGTATTTCAACGGTACGACTTCACATTGCGACATAGTATTTGGTAATAAAGAAATTAGAAGTATTTTTAAAAATGATTTTACTATAATGACTACATTTTTACCTGATGATGTGTCGTATGATGACGATATTTCTGGATGTGTGTGGTCAATTCCCGAGCTTGGATTTAATTTGTTATTTAGTAATAGGGGTTCTGTAGATTTAATATTGACTGACATAAACGGTGAAAAAAAGGTATGTCAAGAAGTATTTAGATTGTTAAATAGAATACCTATAATGAGTATAGTATCATATGATAGTAAAAATAAAAATTTAAGTTTTTATATTAATGGGGATTTGGTAGATAGTATTAAAATAGATTTGAATAAGATAGATGACCAAGAAAATATGTATTTGGGGGTAGAAAATCCCAAAGGATTCCCCGAAAAATACTATTTCAAAGGTCAAATATTTGAACATTCAGTATATGATAGGAAGATTTCTAAAAGGGAAGTTAATGATTTGTTTCATAAGAGACGTGGAAGAAGTTTAACTCAAAGTTTTAATTCATATAAAGCAAAAAATCTATGTTGTTATTATGACTTCAATCACTATAATGATGAGATGTTTTTAGATATAAGTAATAATAGTGTGACGAATAAAAATACAGATGTAATTTCTGGTGTATTAAATGAAGATTCATATTTTACTAAACGAATAATTAAAAAATTACCACTAAGAAGAAAATCTAAATTTCTATGTTTATTTCATAAAACAGAAGGTTGGGTTGGTAAAGGGTGGAAACAACCAGAAACATATGTGAATCAAAAGTATTATTTTGACTATGATAATAAGATGGAAATTGTATTGGACGATGGTCTGAATAATTTAGAATATAATATAGAAAACACAAAACCCCTATCTAAACATTCAACTTTATATAAGGTATCATTTTCATGACCAATCAGTATGACTGTGGCTGATTATTTTGACGTTAATACTAAAGAAGATGAATATTTATCTGCGAGGAACTATAAAAAAATTATGGAAAGACGGAAGAAATTACGAGAAAGAATAACTAATAGGAGAAAACAATGAATTTATCAGATACTGGATTTTATATATTTGATATTAGGAATTTTTTTGATGATGTGTTCGTCACCAACACTGTGGATTTTTTTTCAACCAGACGAGAATTTTATAGAAAAAGACTGAGAGAACTTACAAATGACAGAGGATCCGATGCCCATTTTAATTTTGTTAAAGATATGGAATCTAAAATTGGTAAAGATTATTCTTATTTGTATAATGATAATCCAATTGGGTTTAAATTTGATTATAAATTTATGATGGATTGTTTTGAATATTTTGATGATATAAATATAGAAGAATTGGTAGATGTTACCGAACGTATAACTCGATTGTCTCTATTAGGTTTTATGGTAGATTTTAATGATGTTCCACTTAATAAGTTGATTGATAAAATTAATTTTAAAATTTTAAGTACACTAACAGGGGAAAATATAACTAACCACAGTTTTTCTACTATACATAAACATTTAAATGTCTATCCTAAAAAATCATTTATGAGTGCTCATGAAGATAATGATCCAAATAGGAAATATACAATTATAAATTTTTTAAATACTGGTCGAAAGTTGAAAGATGGAAGTCTAACTAGATTCTTTCTACCTACATATAAATTTGATGGAGTTTTTGTTAGAGATTTCTATGAACAATCTATGGCAATAGATATATTACCAGATTATAGAACAGTAATAGTATTTGACCACACTAAAAATAATGATATTGTGGGTCAATTGACTCACTTGGTTACTAAAAATAAATCAAATGATATTAGATTTTCTGTATATAATACTTATATGTATTAGGAGAAGAATAAAATGAAATGTAAATGTTTTAATTGGATAAAAAACTTTATTGTAAGAATAAAGTTAGAAACCAGATACCGTAAAAAATTAAAAGAATTAAGAAAAAGAGACCCGTTTATATATAAATAAAATGAAAATTCAAGATAAAGACAGGTTATTAAATAATAAAACGTTTTGTATTTTGCCATGGATGAGTGTGTATATCAACACAGATTCCACTGTGTGGTCTTGTTGTGTAAATAAAACAATGACTCAGGGAAATCATGGTGTAGAAGAAACAGATATTATGAATCAGCCAATTCAGGATATTATTAATAATGATTATTTTAAACAATTAAGATTGGATATGTTGAATGGTGTTAAAAATACTAATTGTAGTGATTGTTATGCGTTAGAAGAAAGTTCTGGACATTCTTATAGAAATGATTTCAATAAAGAATATGATGAATATTTTGATAATGTGTATAAAACTAATGGTGATGGTTCAATAGATGATTTTGAAACTATTTATTTAGATTTCAGATTTTCCAATCTTTGCAATTTTAAGTGCAGGTCATGCAGACCTGAGTGGAGTTCTACTTGGGCAAAGGAATCTATTACTTCTGAAGATCATCCATATCATTATTGGGAAGACAGTGGTAAATACAACCTGAAAAAATATGAATTAGAAAAAACAGAATTTATAGAAAAGTTTAAAAATGAATTCGAGTTAGTTAAAAGAATTTATTTTGCAGGAGGTGAACCATTAGCTGCCAAGGAACAATATTGGATTCTGGAATATTTGATTGAAAATAATAAAACAGATGTTTTTATAGAATACAATACCAATCTATCGATGTTAAAAAATGATAAATTGAAACTTAACATTACAGATTATTGGAAACAATTTAATAATGTTAATCTTAGAATTAGTTTAGATGGGATGGGAGATAGGGCTGAATATCTAAGAAGTGGAACAGATTGGAAAATGATTGAAAGTAATTTTAAATATTTAAAAGAAAATTTACCAAACGTATATTTGGGTATCTCATCAGTATTTCAGTTGAGCAATGCATTACATTTACCAGATTTTTTTCAACATTGGATAGACATTGGGTTATTGGATGATGATGGGTTGCATAATACATTTATAATTCCGTTAGTTGGTCCTGACCAATTAAGCTCTCAAATTCTACCTAAAGATTTAAAAGAAAAAGTTGAAAAACGATGGCAAGACTTTATGAATAAAAATTTAAAATCCACTCATGGTAATTTCAAAGGATATGTTAAAAACTGTATTGATTATATGAATGGGCAAGATTTATATGAACATGGTAAAGAAAGTTTTATAAATTTTACAACATATTTGGACACCCTTAGAAATGAAAGTTTTAGTAAAGTATTTCCAGAATTATCTGACCATTTTAAGGTTGTAAATATATCACATCCGAAACAAACGCATAGATTTTCGGATTGGGTTAAATTAAATATAGATAATGAATAAAACTTCTAAAGTATTTTGTATGATGCCGTGGATACATACCCACATATGGCCAAGTGGTAAGGCATTTCCTTGTTGCATGTCGGATAGTACAGTTGAGTATGGCAATCTCAACGATAATAGTTTAGAAGAAATTTGGAATAATGATAAGTATAAGCAACTTAGATTGAATATGTTGAATGATAGTGAGACTACGGAATGTAGTAGATGTTATGAGATGGAAAAGTCTAATGTTTACACACTTCGTAATATGGTAAATGAACATTACGGAAAACATTGGGATAGAGTGGAGTCAACCAACGACGACGGTACGGTAGAAGAATTAAATATGAGCTATATGGATATCAGAGTATCTAACATATGTAATTTCAAATGTAGGAGTTGTAGTCCAGAATTAAGTAGTGGGTGGTATGAGGATCACATAAAACTATATTCGCAACCATTAAATCCGAGAATAATGAACATCTTAGAGAATAAAAAGTTTTGGGACGATTTGCAACCATTATTATTAACAGTAGAAGAAGCGTGTTGGGCCGGAGGTGAACCAATTATCACAGAAGAACATTATAAGATATTAGATTTTTGGATTGAGAATAAGATGGAAGATGTTAGATTGAGATATACAACTAACTTTAGTAATCTATATTTTAAAAAGAAATCAATATTAGAGTATTGGAATAGTTTTAAGGATGTGAGGATAGCTGCAAGTCTTGATGCTATGGGTGCAAGAGGTGAGTTGATTAGAGCAGGAACTAATTGGGATGTAATAGAAGAGAATCGTAAGCAGATGATAAAAGAATGTCCCGATGTATATTTTGAGATAACACCTACAGTTAGTATTATGAATGTTTATCATCTACCAGACTTTCATAAGGATTGGATTGATAGAGGATTATTAGAACCACAAAATGTTAGGATGAATATATTAACTTATCCAGAAGATTATAGAATACAGATTATTCCACCAAAGGAAAGAAAGAAGTTTATTGATAAATACGAAGCACACATAAAATGGATTGATGAAAATTTTGGAAATGGAGCTGCAAAAAGTGGATTTGAATCAGTTCTTGATTTCTTACAACAAGAGAATTATGAAAATCTTATACCTGAATTTATTAGTAGAAATAAGGGATTGGATGAATTAAGAGGAGAATCTTTATTTGAGATTTGTCCAGAGTTGGAGTTTTTTAATGGATAATTTTATATCAATAGGAACAGATAAATTATCAATTGGTAAAAGAATTAAGATGGGTACAAGGTCTTTGGATACTTTATCTTTTAAACAATATGATGTTTTAGATGAAACTCAAACCACAATTGTGTTAATTCGAGATGTAATTGATAAATGGAAAAGTGGATATAAACAAGAATTAGAGGAAAAGTTTGAACATGGGACTAATCTTTTTAATTTTATAGAACGACCAGAAAATTTGAACCCAAGTGCGTTAAGTAGATTTTGGCAACGATTTAAATATGGATATTATACAACATTTACAAACCCAGATGAGGTGACTTTGGTGGGATTGGAAATACTATCTAAATTACATGATTATTATGCAGATTTAAGTTGGATACATTATAGTCATGCAGAGTTTTGGATGTGGAATGATGATACATATAAATCTTTATGGGAATTAGCATTAAAACCAAATGTATATTTTTTAGATTTAAAAGATTTAAGTAATCCAAAGTTTTTAGAATGGGCACAGTATTTAGATGAAGATTGGAAATCAGTTAAAGAAATACCACATAATAATGAAACATTAGAGAAATTTTGGCCTCAAATGGAGTTGATGTGGAAAGAATATAATGAAGGTAAAATTTTGAAAGGTAAGATATTGGCATCACCATTTTTTGAAACTAAATTACCAGATTTTATTGAAGGTAAAGAATTTACATACAGAGAAATAGATTCAGAAACAAAATTAAAGTTTGATGTACATTTAAAATTATGTAAGTTTCATCAAGATAGTGTAGATTATATAAGAACTAATCCTGCGAGGTATTTGAAGTTTGTCGTTTGATATAGAAAAACTAAAAAAGAGCAAAACATTTTGTCCGTTTCCTTTTATGAACTTAAATAGTAATACTGATGGGTCTGTTAAGATATGTTGTGCACAAAATGAAAACTTACATTTAAAGAAAGATGATGGAGAAACTTTTAATTTATACGAGGATGATATAGACGAGGTTTGGAATTCTAAACACATTCAAGATATTAGAAAGAAACTTTTGAATGGGGAACAAATACAGGAATGTAATGTGTGTTGGAATGTAGAAAATGCAAGTAAAACATATGGTGGACACAACGCCCCAACAAGTACCCGACAAGATACCATTAGAAGTTATATGGAAGATGATGGGATTTTTAGTTGGGCTAAAGATTCCATTGTTAAAAATATTCAATCTACTAAAGATAATGGGTGGGTAGATGGTTCATTAAAAAGTTTGGAGCTGAGATTAGGTAATCATTGCAATTTACAGTGTAATATGTGTTGGGGATATAGTAGTAGTAAGATAAACGCAGAAAGATTACATTTACTTAAACGTGTAGATAAAGATATGCCCGAATGGTTATTTGAAATGTGGTATCCTTCCGAATATGATATATCTAAAATTAATATGATGTGGCATGAAGATGATAAGTTTTTAGAAAATTTTAAAAAGATTGCCCCTACTTTAAAACGATTGTATGTAACAGGTGGTGAACCAAGTATCATAGACGCAAATACTAAAATTATAAATCATTTAATTGAAATTGGAAATAAAGAATGTCATGTTTCATTTACTACTAACCTTACAACTTGGAATATAGACTTATATGAAAAACTATCTTTCTTTGATAAGAGTGAGGTTCAGGTTAGCATTGATGGTTATAAAGAATCACAAGAATATATAAGATATGGTTCAACGTGGAATGCAATAGAACAAAATTTTAAGAAGTTGATTCAATTACCAAGTAAAGTTAGGATACAAATCTATACAGTATTTCAAATATATAATATGTTTGAAACATATAAGCTAATGAAGTGGATAGATTCATTGAGAGTTGGTGGTATATTAAACCGGAAAATCGGATTCTATCCTATATTAATTGACCAACCATTATATTTAAGGACAAATTTTATGCCTTGGGAAATTAAAGATAAGGCAATGAAACTATATAGAGAATTTTATGATTATTCGACATATGATAATGAGTATTTAGATTTTCACGGAGCAGCCAATAGAATTATATCATATTTAGAAAACGATTGGGAACCACACGCAAGTTATGGTAAATATTGTCATGGAGTAGAACAGACTGAATTAAATCAACGTAAGATGTTTTATCAATACACATATTATATGGATAAAGTCCGTGATACTGATTTTTTTAGAACATTTATAGAATTTAGTAATTTAAAAGTCGAACTTAATGACTGTATAGGTGAGCATGTGGTGGTACCCAATTGGTGGGTGGATGACGAGAGGTTGCCCACCAAATGAACAAATTAGTAAAAATATTACCCGGAGAAACTAAATATTTAAATGTAACCTGGCAGGTAAATAATTGGTGCAACTATAAATGTTCCTATTGTAATGAAGGAAATTATAGTGGTACACATAAAAACGAAGATACTGATAAGTATATAGAATTTCTGGACAAATTAATAACAAGATTTCAGTTTAAAGGTTATACCTCTTTTAAGTTTTTCTTTTCGGGGGGCGAACCAGTGTATTGGAAACCATTATTACCAGTCGCCGAATTTTTACATGAAAAATGTGAGAATCCATTGTTGGCAATTAATACTAATTTAAGTAATTCATTATTGTGGTGGAAAACTAATTATCATTTATTTCAAGATGTTGTTGCAAGTTATCATATTGAGTTTGCAAATTATGAAAGGTTTATAACAACCGCCAAATTTCTTCAAGATAAAATGAATTATTTGGCAATTAGAATGATGATGCATGATCATGATTTTAATGATGTTGTAGATATTGGAAATACTATTTATGATGAGATGGATAATTGTGTGATGGAATGGGTACCATTATTAGATGAATTATCCACTGAGGCAAAACCTTGGTATTATAGGGAAGATTGGAAACGTGAATTTTTTGAAAAGACTGATGGATATCAGCGGAAATGGGGTACGGTAAATGAGCAACGAACCTTCAATCCAGCATACAGTTTGGAAGTGTGGGATGATGGTGCTATCAAACCAGTAAATTCCAATCGTTTGGCATCCGAACGGTTAAATAATTTTAAAGGATGGCATTGTTGGTTAAATGATGCAATCTTTATTAATCCACATGGTGATATTAGTGCTGGTAGTTGTGGGGTGAGTGGTAAAATAGGTAATATAAATGAAGATGTTATAAATTTCATGGATCATCCAATAGTTTGTCCAAAATCACACTGTACTTGTGGGACTGATATTATAATACCTAAAATAAGTCACGAGGTTTATGCGGGTGAGACTGATTATGATATATTGGATGTCGAGGATATAAATGAAAGCTAAAATAGCGTTAGTTATGTGTCCAGCCTGGTCATTAGAAACTCCTCCATTGAGTTTGGGTTTATTGGCGGGGGCACTGAAAACTCACAATAGAGCAGCTAAACAGTTTCATATTAATTTAGGTGCAGCGCAGCACGTAGATTATGATACACATCAAGAATTGTGGGCTCCAACGGGACATTTCTTTTGGACAAATGATCATTCATTTGAAGATAAGATTATTCCACTTTATAAAGATTATTTTGATAAATTGATTGATGAGTTAAAAGAGTTTGATGTTGTAAGTTTTACTGTTTATTTTTCTAACGTATCAGTTTCGGATTATATATCCGAAAGATTATATAAGGCAAACCCAAATATACATATTTTTTATGGTGGCCCATATTGTTGGAACGCCCCCGTAGGTGGATTGAGAGTAGCAAGACCCAATAATGAACCAGATAGAGATTGGATAAAACTATCATGTGATACCGAAGGTGAATTAATAATAAATGATTTAATAGATTGTTATGAATCAAGTGGAAATTATAAAGATGTTATAGGTATATGGACATGGGATGATACCAACCGACCACTTCATACAGGAATAAAACCTCCACAGAGGCAGTTGGATAAAATAGCCACTCCAAATTGGGATGGGGTAGATTTACAGGCATATTCTGAATTCCATTATGATGGTCATGCTCATCTACCACTTCAAGGGTCACGTGGATGTAGTTACAAATGTACTTTCTGTTCCGAGACACGAATTTTTAGATTTAAAAGTGGTGAAAGTATAAAGAATGAAATTTTAGAACAAGTACACAAATACGGAATAACACATTTTTCATTTGTAGATTCGTTGGTGAATGGATCCATGCCTCAATTTAAAATACTTGTTAAAGAATTGGCAAAAGAAGTAGATAAGGACCCAAAATTAAAACAATTGAGTTTGGGAGGATATGCTAGAACACATAAAGATATGACCGACAGTTTAATGAAAACTGCTGCAAAGGCTGGGTTTAAATGGCTGTCTATTGGAGTAGAAAGTGGAACACCCAAGATACTTGAAATAATAGAAAAGAGACAAACTAGAGAAATCACCACACAACTTTGGGAAGCGTGTTGGAGACATGGTATTAGGATGGATGCGAATTGGATTTCGGGCTACCCAAAAGAAAATCATATAGATTGGATAATCAGTTTAGCATTTTTATATGAAAATAAACATTATATCCCTGTAGTAGCCGCAAATCAATTTCCTGCGGGTGTTACTCCAGGGACACCATTAGATCAATATCGTGATGTATTTAATATATCTGAAAAAAGCACTATTTTTTATGATTGGGTAAGTGAAAATTATAAAAATACTTATATCAACAGATTTTTGAGAGTGAAACTATGCCATACGTTTTTAGAATTGTGGAAAATATACTTTTCTGGATTCTGGACAGTTAGGGAAGATATAAAACGCTTTGAAGTTAAGGATCCTAATAGTATTTTTAATCAACAGGAATATAAAGATTGGCCACAACGAACGCAGGGAACTTATTGGCAACAACTACATAACAAGCATCAATTTCCAGACCAATTCAAAATAAATGAATTAAATTATAACGTACCATATTTAGAATTCGCAAACATTCCAGAAAATGATGAGTATGATCCATCAGTCAGTATAGAAGACACTATAATGATATCTACCAGAAATGAAATTAGAGTTTGGTGTTGGTTGTTATATCAGTTGGTGGGACCGTATGATATTGAGATGGAATTTGATGAAAATTATAGTGAGAGAAATATAGATGAAGGTAGACTTATTAGTAAATTCAAATTTACTTCTGACTTAGATGGAAATTACGATTTAACTATTAATAATAAATTAACAGTGGGGAAATTAGCCAAAAGAACCATACACGTTTGTCTTCCTAACAAAATTAAAAACTTTGATATATTAGACTATCGAATGAGGAAAAGAAAAATTAGACAAAAACATAGCACTGATAAACATTTGGATGGGAAACTATCAGATAATATGGGAGTTACCGAGGATGGTCTGATTGTTAATTATTATGATATATCTTTTGATGATAATTATACAGATAGTGGTAATATGAATGATAGATATGATGATGAAAATTATTTAGTGAATAAATACGAAATACCAAATTATATAGATGCGTTCGATATAGAAAAATATAAAATTAATTTAAAACGTACATTTATGACAGGAAAACATTGATGAAAGATTATAAATATTTCTGTTCCCATTTATTCACATCATTAAGTTTCGACCAAAAAGGTAATGTGAGAATATGTTGCAATAATAGTGATGAACCACGTGATGAGAATGGTGATTTGTTTAATGTGTATTCAGAAACATTTAACATTACTGACGCACTAAATAGTGAATCCCATGTTAGAATTAGAAAAAATATTCTGGATGATAATCAGGATGTTAGTTGTATTAGGTGTTGGCAGACAGAAGATAACAATGCCGAAAGTTATCGGACTATATGGAACAGCACATTGGCAAGTGGATATTTAAAAGGTATAATGTTAAAATCAATAGATAGTGATGGATATGTTAAGAAGCCATTCATAACTTTTTTAGATTTTACATTGGGAAATAAATGTAATTTAGTATGTCGTATGTGTAATTTGGATAATTCAGATCAGTGGGATTTAGAATCTGATTTATTAGGATTAGATTTAATTTGGGATTATCCTTCAACCACCCTATCCGTAGATGATAAGTTTTTAACAGACGAATTTTTTTATAAGAATTTTATGCATGTAAAACATATTAATTTTCTTGGAGGAGAACCTCTAATAATAAAAGAACATTATGATTTTTTAAAAAAATGTATTAAACTGGGAATAGCTAAAAACATAGTAATATCATATACCACAAACTTAACCGTAATTAAAAAAGAATTGAAAGATTTGTGGAAACACTTTAGACATATTTCGGTTGGTGTTAGTGTGGATGGTGTAGGTAAAGTAAATGATTATATTAGATATCCATCCAAATGGAAAAACATAACAAAGAATATAGAGAAAATATCAGAATTCAGATATGAAATAAGCATGGATATTCAAATACATTCAACTTTTCAATTATTAAATGTACAAAATTGGGACAAGTTATTAGAATGGACATATTCTCTTGGTAAATTTGGCGTTTGGAGGATACCATTTAGTAATTGGATAACATATCCTGAATATTATGATTGTAGATTACTACCTAAAAAAATTAAAGAAGAATCTATACAAAAGATTAATAAATTTATTGATAGTAAAATGGATGTTGAGTGGACAGTAGGTGAGCAGCAGTGGTTAGGAATATTAAAAAGTAATTTAATAACATTATCAGAAGATTTAGAAGAAGAAAAACGTAATTCGTTAATTAAAACTGTTAAGGAATATAATAGGATTTTGGATATGAGTCGAGGAGAACATATCAAGGATTATATTCCAGAATTAGAAAAGTTTATATATGAATAAGTTATATTTTGGTTGGGATTATTATAATTATTCCCATCAACCAGACATAAGTAAAATAATAACAGAAAAATTCCAAGATTTTAGACCGGATTCGACATACCCGAATGATTCTGATACGCTGCCTTTGTTTAATGATGACTATATGGTTACTAATCCATGGCATCAACTTTTGGGTATATTAAAAGACTATGAGACAGTAACACATCGAGATACTACTGAATTGATAGAGAGAGATATTCCATTTATTTATCTTATCGGTGTTCGTTCAGGTCCTCAAGAGTGGGGAACGGATAATAGAAATAAATTATTCCATAATATAAAACAGCATACTAAAAATTATATTAAAGATGGTAAGGTATTGGTGATAGTTGATATGTCTGGAGAAGGATACCCAGTAGAAAATTTAGACGAACTAACTTTTTCAGAAACAGGAGTAATTCCAAATATATCAATTGAAATAGAAAAGGCAGCAAACAGAGAAGAATTTCCATTAACTAATATGTGTTATTTAACTGGTAACGCCAATGCAGTAAATTATGAATCAACTAAGATTAATATTATTAATTTGTGTTGGTCTGAAATTGCAGTAAAACGGACAAATAGTGATTTGGCTAATACTACTTTTGAAGAAGTTTTTGAATATAAGAAAAAGAATATATCTAAACAAACAACAAAACATTTTTTAAGTCTTTGTAAGTTGGTAAAAGATTGGCGTTTATATCATTCGTTAGGTTTAAATCATTATAATTTACATGAAAAGGGATTAACTTCATTAATTATACCTAAAACCCAATTAATGATATTAAATGAGAGGCTTTGGCCAGGAGCGGCAGCTAAACCACATGATTCACGGATAGATTATTCTTCTGATGAAACTGATTTTGAGTTTAATAAAAATATAACAGAGTTTGAAGAGTATATTAGAGTAATAAAACTTAAACTTCGATTAGTAGGCAATACAGAGTACGGAAGTTATGTAAAATCTGATGAGAATATAAAAAGCTTGCTTGAAAAATTACCCTTGTATGTAGATTTAAAATCTTTTAAACATGACGATGGAATACCTATTAGCGGATTTAGTTCTTGGGACGATAGTTTTTATAATGATACATTTTTTTCTTATTTGTATGAGAGTTATGCCTATAACACTAAGACCATTTATGTTTCAGAAAAATTTTGGAAAACAGTTTTAAATTTTCATCCAACTTTATTAGTTACCAATCCACATACTTTGAGGTATTTAAAAGAAAGAGGATATAAAACATTCTCACCATTTATAGATGAGAGTTATGATAATGAAGAAGATTTTAATGTTAGGTCAAAAATGTTATTATTGGAAGTTAATAGATTATGTCAAATGAGTAAAACGGAAATGTTAGATTGGTATACTAAACAGTCTGATATACTTATTCATAATTTTAAAAAGTATTATGAGGATGATATTATAATAAAACCAGTTAATAAAATTAAAGAGCTGTATAACTTATTATGAATAAAGTAAACTTCGGTTGGGATTATTATAATTACTCCAAAGAACCAGAAATTAGAAAAATTATAAAAAAAGATTTTAGTGGATTTTCACCACACGGGACATATCCGAATGATTCGGACACTCTACCATTATTTGATTCGAATTACCAGCCGACGAATGCGTGGCACAACATAGTAAATATAATGGATAGATTTACTAATCCACGTAGAGATGTAACGCACCAAGATACTACAGATTTGATAAAATCAAATACTCCATTTATTTATATAATTGCCACAAATGGTGGTCCAGAATTATGGTGTGGTGGTGCGACGGAAAGAAATACTTTATTTCATAATATAAAGGAACACACTAAAAATCATATCCGCCGGGGTAAAGTATTGCTTACCATTGATTTATCATTTGAGGGATTTCCTATTGATGGTACGGATGACTTGAGTATAAAGGATATGGGCAGACAGCCACACTTAGCCGAAGTGGTACATCGCCGGTGTGAAGAAGAAAAGTTTCCAATAGAAAATATAGTATTTTTAAGTGGCAATCACAAAGACCCAGAATATTATAAAAAATGGTGTGAAGAAAATAATATAAAGACTCCAATGAATTGGATATTGTTAGATTGGTGTGAAACTGCAATATCTTCAGACTATACACATTTAACAGATACATTTGAAGATCATTTTAATTATAAGAAAGACAATATAGGTACCATTAAACATTATTTGTGCTTATGTCGAAGATTAAAAAATCCAAGATTGTTCCATCATTTGGGATTGAATTATTTTAATTTATTGGACAAAGGATCAGTATCTTGTATATTACCACGCAAAGAAATTTCCCATCTACTCCCTGAATTAAATATAGATAAATCTAAGATGGAAATGGATCACGCGGGAAAAAAGACACATAGTGATGCCGCCAGTGAAGATGATTACGATTTTAATATGTTGTTGAAGGATAGTGATTTATTAGACTGGGTAGTGGGTGATTTTTATACTAGATTGAGACATATGGGAGTATTGGGATACACTAAAAATTTATTAAAAGTTCGCAGTAGATCAAACATTAAAGATTTTGTAAAAAAACTACCATTAACAGTTGATAGGAAAAGTTTAGATACACTGGATTCATTTCATCATTGGGATACCAAATTATATAAAGATACTATGTTTTCGTATTTATATGAAACATGGTCATTATCTACTAATATGGTATTTTTTTCTGAGAAGATATATAAAGCGATTTTGAATTTCCATCCATTCTTAGGAATGATAAATTTTGAAACTATTAAATATATGAAAAATAATGGATATAAAGGCTTTTCACCTTGGATCAATGAATCATACGATGGAGAATCTGATCCAGATGCGAGAAGTGAGATGTTATTAAACGAGATAGTTAGATTATGTGATATGAATAAAAATCAAATATTAGATTGGTACGGTGGACAATCAGATATATTAACACACAATTATAATAATTTTATGAAAAATACACATTTAGATAAAAGCACAAAACAATTTTTAAAAATATGGGAGAATATTAATGGCTGAATTTCATGATGTTGTAGCAAGAAATCAAAAATACGGGTTTCATAAAATACAAGATAGAAAAAGAATACCTTTTTATCACGAAAGGACTGATAAGGTATATAGCTGGACTGCCACCTATGACTGTAAAGGGCGAGATGGTAGTAAGGGATTACCTTTCCCAAATTGTTTACCAGATTCTGTATATGACGAATTTGTAGAAAGTGGAGCCGATGATTCAAATTGGTGGCTACAGTCTGGAGAGTGTAAAGAAATACCAAGGATTAGGACAGAACAAAAAGAACCATTTCAACTAATGTCACATTATGGGTTTTTAGTTACTCCGGAATCCGAGGAAGTAAATTATAAAGCAATAAATGAACAGTTTGAGTTACAAATAACAAATAAACGAGATGAAAAATATGTTTATTTAATACAGCCACAATCTATTGATCCAAATGAGTATTTTGGTATATTTCAAGTATTGTCTACCAATATACCGGTGGATGTAATGGAGGATCTATCTAATGATAGGGCAATTTTATGTTTATCTTTTATACAAGAAGGAGATAGTTATGGTGAATTTTATGAAGGAGTGCATGCTTTTTGTGACAACCATACTATACCTCGAAAGAATTTTGTATTTTGTTCGAATAATGCCAATTTAGAAATTGAGTATGATGGATTTTGTGAAAAAAATAATATTACGGATAAGTCTACAATGATTTCTGTATCTTATTATTATAATCATGTTTCAACCATGTATAGATTAGATCATATGTGTTATAAAAATAATTGGGATCCTCCAACATTTCGAGAAGAGAGTAAAGAGTTTCATGATGGGTTTAGAGTTAACACATTAGAGAAATTTAATCCTTTGAGAAAAGAAATAAGACCATATCATTATTTGTCTTATAATAGACAACCAAAATTACATAGAACATTAATGGTAGCTTATTTGATGAAAGAGAATTTATTAGATAAGGGGTTGGTTAGTTTAGGTTCTGTATATACTATTCCTGCGGATGAACGCGATGAGTTTATTCCTACATATAGAAATTTAAGGACTCCAATATATACAGAAGAAGAAAAGGCAAAAATAATGCCGTATTGGGAAAAAGTTAAAGAACAATCACCATTTCTTGTAGATTTAAAAGAAGAACAAATGCAGCACGTTTGGGAATCTTCTTGGATGGATATTTTTCCAAGCATACATAATAAATCGTATTTTTCTATAGTGAGTTCTACAAGTTTTGATACTGCTTGGATGCACCCGGATGAAAAGTTTTGGAAAAAATTAGGACAGTTTCATCCTTTTATTTGGGTTGGTCCTCCACATTCATTACAACATTTACGCACTCAAGGATTTAAAACTTTTTCACCTTGGATCAATGAATCGTATGATGATGAAGAAGATTGCGAAAAAAGAATGTTGATGATAGTGTCGGAAATCAAACGATTGTGTGATATGAGTTTAGAAGAAATGCACGAGTGGTATCATGAAATGGAAGATATTTTGAAACATAATTGGAGAAGAATATTAAATTATAATCCGTCGCCATTTTTTAAACCATACAATAAACTTTATGATTTACTTTAATTGGATACTATTTATATATAAGTCAAATAGAGCTAACACTTACATAGATGTGAGAAAGTCCTAACCCTCTATTATAGACTATAAAACACGGGTGGCATCAAAATAAATTGGTGCCTTCATTAACTGGAGGCTTTTTTAATGCGAGTTTTAATCACCGGGATCACCGGATTTGTTGGCAGTCATATGGCTGACTATCTTATAGCTAATGTACCTAATGTAGAAATATTTGGATTACGTAAATGGCGTAGTAGATATGATGATGTTAAACAACTTTATAAATTTCCAAATGTTACTTTTATTGAAGGTGACATAACTGATAGAACTAGTTTGTACCGGACAATTCAAATATCTAAGCCAGATATTGTATTTCATTTTGCGGCACAAAGTTTTCCGGGGTCAAGTTTTGTTACTCCTATCTCAACACTAACCACAAATATAATTGGTACAACTAATTTACTGGAAGAATTGCGAATAGCAAAAGATAATAACTTTTGTGATCCTACAATCATTAGCGTATCTTCTTCGGAAGTTTATGGAATGCCAAAAGAAGATGAAATTCCAATAAATGAATTTAATCCAATCCGAGCCGCAAATCCATACTCAATATCAAAAGTTGGTCACGATTTAATGTCCCAATATTATGCGTCAGCATACGATATGAAAATTATAATAACAAGAATGTTTTCTCACGAGGGAAAACGACGGGGTAAGATGTTTGCGTTGTCGTCATTTGCCCATCAAATAGTTAGGCATGAAAAGAAAAAGGATTTTGGTGAAGAAGGATCTTGGTATGAAATATATCATGGTAATTTAGATTCAGTTAGAACTTATAACCACGTAGAAGATGCAGTTCGAGCATATTGGTTGGCCTCCACTAAAGCAACTCCTGGTGAAGTTTATGTAATTGGTGGTACTAAAACTAATAGTGTGGGTGAAGCATTAGATATGTTGATTTCCAAATCTAAAAAACCAGATGCATTCATTAAATTAATTGATCCAGAAAGAGTTAGACCAACAGATATAACATTACAGGTTCCAGATAGCACTAAATTTAGAAAAGAAACTGGGTGGATGCCAAAAAAGGGATTAGAAGAAATATGTGAAGATTTACTTGAATATTGGCGGGAGCAGATGTGAGTTTTAAAGTAGATATCAAAGAATCAAGTATATTTCCAGAAGTAAAAATACTAAAACCTGATCCATTTTTTGATTATCGAGGAGAAATGTGGACATTTGATGATATAGAATATGATTTATTACCACCAAACAAAGAATTCAAAATATCAAAATTCACTCGATCCAGAAAAGACGTATTGCGTGGATTGCATGGAGATTCGGTTACGTGGAAACATATATCTTGTGTATATGGAGAAATATATTTAGTTGTAGTTGATAATAGACCAGATTCGGTAAATTATCTAAAGTGGGAAAGCTATATAATATCAGATAAAAATCATTTAAGCATATTAGTACCACCAAACTTTGTAAATGGTCATTTATGTCTATCAGATGAATGTTTATTTCATTACACACAATCATATCCAAAAGAATATGTGGATTGGATGGATCAAGATGTGGTGAAATGGAACGATGAAAGTATAGGTATTGACTGGCCTATAAAAAATCCAATATTGAATTGGAGAGATAGATGAATATAGTAACAGGAGGGTGTAGTTTTTCTAATACTGTAGAATGCGTAGATTATACGAGATTTAAAATGGATTATCATTCATATCAATTAGATAGTTATAAAAGTTGGGCATTACATTTAGAAGATATTGTTCCAGATTGTAAAGTATATAATACTGCTTTACCAGGAGCAGGTAATGGTTATATATCGAGAGCAGTAATTTATAAAGTTAATGAATTGTTGGAACAATATAAAAAACCAGATTATGTTTTTATACAACTTAGTTCTTGTGATAGAAAGGAATTATTAGTGAATATAGATGATGCTACAAGTCAAACAGATAAAAATATAATTACTCATTTTATACCAGAGTTTGATATAAAGGATATACGGTATAATAAGGATGTTAAGTTAAAAAATAATAATATGATATGGTTAAAACATTCATATGAAGAAGATTCTTTGATGAAATATTGGTATAAGTATTATCATAGTGTAGAAGAGAGTTATTTAAGAACTTTGGAGCATATTTTAAGATTACAATGGTTTTTTAAATCTAATGATATTAGTTATAAATTTTTTAGTGGTTGGAATATATTCAAAGATTTACCAAAAATACCAAGACAGCCTATTGAGTTAAGACATTTATGGTCAATGGTAGAGTGGGATAACTTTTGGTTTCATAAAAAACTTGGTGGAATATCTGAATGGAGTGGAGACAACCTACCATTTAAAGATAGATATGTTACAGGAGAGAGATTAAATGAGAATGGTACTGCATTAGATGAACACCCATCTAATAAAGCACACAAAAAGTTTGCAACAGAGGTAGTTTCAAAATGGATAAACTAGAATATAATGAAATGGTTGATTCACATAAGACGGGATACATTTGGAGTTTTTCAAAAGAAGCTTTTGATTATATTAAAGATAATTTTGTTATATATGATGAAATATATAGACAAAAAAAATCTTTACATTATAGTTTAAATAAAGAAACATTAACTTTAATGTATGACACAATGAAGAAATGGGATAAAAGTTTTATATTAATTGTGGAAGATGGAGAATCAAATTGGTTTCATTTTAATAATCAAGAAAAAATACATGAGTTGTGTGAACAAACAGGAGTTCCAGAAAATAAAATAGTATATATTACAAATGATGTGATGTGTGAAGTGGTGTATGATAAATGGTTTACAAATCAAACAAAATATAAAACTAAAATTAATTTTATAAATCATCCATGTTTATTAATACAAAATAAGAGGGAGGCACGACAAACATATAAGAATTATTATAAAATAGAAAAGTATGAGGATAGATTAAAATTACCTACTAAAAAATTTATGTGTTTGATAGGACACCGTACTAAACAACGAGATTTTCTTTGGGATTTTTTAAAAGAGAAAAATGGTCATATATCTTATCTTGGTAAAAAGGTGGGGTTGCCAAATAGTAATACCGACATGGATGAACTGATTACGACCGCTTTTGGGTCTGCTCCACGTTCAGATAGATTAAGAAACTATTATAGAGATTCTTATTTTTCAATAGTGCCTGAAGGTGAAGGGGGGGGACAACTTTCAGAAAAAGTACATAAACCTTTACTCCACGGTCAACCATTTATTTTATTTTCTTACAATCATGATATTGGAGAATTTACAACAGGAGTGTTAAGTAGGTTAAAAGAGTGGGGATTTGAAACGTTTCCTGAATTGTTTGATGAATCTTATGATGAGATTAGTAATATAGATGAGAGAAGAAATAATTTAAAACAGCAAGTTTTACGATTATGTAATATGGAAACCAATGAATTACAAAAATTATGTGAGGGTGTTGAAGAAAAATGTATACATAACCAAAAAATAATATTAAGTTTGGAAATACCAGACAAACAATTACTAAGTAAATTGGAGAGTTTAATAAATGGATAAACAATTTTTAATAGACTTCGAAACAGAAGTTAGAGAGAGATATGAGGCAGGAGAGATTAAAGCCCCAGTTCATCTAAGCTCTAATAACGAATCCCAGCTAATAGAAATATTTGATAAGGTTGATAAAAACGATTGGGTATTCAGTAGTTGGAGGAATCACTATCACGCATTACTACATGGAATTCCAAGAGACACTTTGATGGATTTAATTATGCGTGGTAAGAGTATGAGTATATATAGTGAAAATCCAAAGTTTTATTCGTCCTCAATAGTTGGTGGCACTCTACCAATAGCATTGGGAGTTGCAAAATCAATCAAAATGAATGGTGGGACAAATAAGGTATGGGCATTCATAGGTGATATGACTTTTGAGAGTGGACTGTGCTATGAGACATACAAATACAGTAGAAATCACGAATTGCCATTAGAGTTTGTGATAGAAGATAATAATTTATCTACCAACACACCAACAGATGAAACTTGGGGACAAAAACAGGTAATACCACCTGATGTTTTTTACTATGAATATAAAAGTGATTACCCACATCATGGGACAGGAAATTGGGTGTCATTTTGATGAAATATAAAGACGAAATAATAAAGTCAATGGAATGGTTAGCCGATAAAGACGATACGATTTTTATGGGACAATCAGTCAGTTATAGTGGGAACGCAATATACAACACACTAAAAACTATACCCGAAGAAAAACGATTAGAGATGCCAGTAAGTGAAGAATTACAAATGGGAATGAGCACAGGAATGGCGATGAATGGATTAGTACCAATTAGTTGTTTTCCAAGATTTGATTTCTTGTTACGATGTATGGATAGTTTAGTAAATCATTTAGATAAAATGCAAGATATGACAGAAGGAACTTTTAAACCAAAGGTTATAATGAGAACCTCAATAGGTTCAAAAACTCCTCTTAATGGTGGTGTGCAACATACTCAAGATTATACATTACCATTAAGAGGAATGTTATCTGAAGTAGAGGTAATTTTATTAAGGGAATCGTATCAAATTTTTCCACTTTTTAAAAGGGCATACGAATCAGATCATTCCACTTTATTAATAGAATATGGTGACCACTATAATGATAAATAAAAATGTATTGGTAACTGGAGCCAATGGAATGATTGGTAGACAGTTAGTAAAATTATTAAAAGAAAAAAATTATAATGTTACTGAAACCGATTTACCAGATGATTTACGAAATAGAGATGTGTGTCGTGAAGTATGTACTGGACAAGATATAGTATTTCATCTTGCAGGTATCAAAGGTTCGCCAATACGATGTATGGAATCCCCAGCGTCATTTAGTGTACCGATGATTCAATTCAACGCTAACATGATAGAGGCATCACATAACGCAAACGTAGAATGGTTTCTATACACAAGCTCAGTCGGTGTTTATTCGCCCTCAGAAGTATTTTATGAAGATGACGTTTGGAAAACATTTCCTTCCAAAAACGATTGGTATCCTGGGTGGGCAAAAAGAATTGGAGAATTAAATGTGCAGTCATATATGGGAGAAACTGGTAATAAAAATTGTTCAATAGTAAGACCAGCAAATGTTTACGGACCATATGATAATTTTGGTGAATATTCAATGGTAATTCCGTCATTAATAAAAAAAGGAATAGAATCCACAGACGGAAAACTTCATGTGTGGGGGGATGGTATACCAATTCGAGATTTTATTTATTCAAAAGATGTGGCGTGTGGAATGTTACACATGGTAGAAAACAAAGTAACCGACCCAGTAAATTTGGCAAGTGGTACTGGAATCACCATAGGACAAATAGCTGAAATAATATCTAATTATTTCAACTTAACAGTAGAATATGATATTACTAAACCTAATGGGGATTTACGACGACAGCTAAGTACTGATAGAGCAGAATCATATGGATTTTCACCAATGATGGATTTAGAAAATGGAATTAAAAAAACTATAGATTGGTATTTGAATGATAGATAAAAAAACACTGACTGATTTAATCCACAAAATGAATTTCCATCTAGGAAAGGATGAGTTGCATCCACATCCAGACGAATCGGTAGCCACATCTAATATATTGAATAATTCAGAATTAATTTTCAATTGGCCTAATGTTTCTAGTGTGACTTCTCCTATGAATATATTGCACCCAAATACAGATGTGTTGGTAGAGCGGGGTAAGAAAGTGTGTAGTGCATTCTATGGTGAAAGTTTCACATTCGGGGATAGTTTGGCAACCACCATAGAGTCTAAACGAATAACTGATTCACTTTTAACCGATCTCAATACATTTACTAAATCTAATCCCATAGTTGAAAGTTTAATGTGGGAGTGGGATTATCCCAAAGTTAAAAAAAATACTATGCGCCAACGAAATGATAATTTTACCTTTAGGATGAATAATAATATAGGTGGACATTTTTCAAGGCGAATAGATACCGATTATTATTTAAATGCTGTACCCGGACAATCTAATACTGATATTATAACTGGGTTAGAAAATTCTATTGATCAAATTGCATCAACATATGATAAAGTATATGTGGTTGTACAATTAACAGAAACTGGTCGCGATTGGCAAGGCAGAGGATATTATAATAATGAGCTTATGAAATTTAATAATACCATGTCGTTTTATGAATATTTTACTTGGTATGAGCAATGGTTCTCTAATAAACTTAACGATTTACAGGAAAAATACCCAAACTGTGAATTTATTGTTTGGAGAAATTTCACTCGTTGGATGGGAGCAGATTTTAAAAATGTAAAGGTAGTTGATAAAGTTATGATTGATTACTATTGGGAATTGCTTCAAGAGTATTCACCGGAATTGGATACCAATAGGGACAATATTAGAGATGATTTAAAACATGATATTGGAGATTCATTAAAAATGTCGATTTGTGGTCCAGATCACTGGAATAAAGTACCTCACATGGACACTTGGTCAAATTCTTCACATATTCTACGATTATATTTTGATTTTTTGAAAAAAGATATAAAAAATATGGAATTGATTCTGGCCGAAGTAGAATATTGGGAAATTGCTATGAATTTTATGAGACACAAACATAATATTTTTGAAGGTAGAGGGTCATATCATCCATCTTCAATTGGAAACAAAGTTTTTGCAGATTATATAATAGAAAGTTTAAAATTATGAAAATACTAATAACGGGGACTACTGGATTAATAGGTAGTTCATTAATAAAAAGATTAATAGGTGACGGACACAAAATAACAGCCACCATTCATAAAACTAATCCAACTGAATATTATGATGGAGTGTCGTATATAACTGGTGATTTACGGGATTATGAATTTTGTAAAAAAATAACGTTAGGTCAAGATATAGTTTTTAATTGTGCGGCCAACACATCAAACGCCGTAGATACTGTAGATTCTCCATTGGTTCACGTAACTCCAAATGTAACTCTAAATAACCATTTGATAAATGCGACGTATGAGAATAAAGTTAAAAAGTATATATTCATCAGCAGCTCAACCATATATCCACCCTCGGGTGAAAATTCAGTCAAGGAAACAGATTTTATATTTGATGAACCGTATCCAGTGTATTTTCCAGTTGGGTGGATGAAGCGTTTTGGTGAAGTGTTATGTGATATGTATTCTAATCATATACCTGATCCAATGACCTGTATAGTAATTAGACCTGCAAATATATACGGTCCAGGTGATAAGTTTGACTTTAATAGATGTCACGTAACACCGGCAACTATACGAAAAGTAGTGGATAAACACAATCCAATTAAAGTGTGGGGAGATGGTAAGGATGTTCGGGATATAATTTACATTGACGATTTTATAGATGGTATGGTTACTGTGATGGATAATTGTGATGAATATGGTGTTTTTAATATTGGAAGCAATACATCATATAATATAAATGAAATTTTAAAAGCCACAATGGAAGTAGAAAATTATGAATCTACCATAGAATATATTAGTGGTAAACCATCCATGATTCCTATTCGGAAAATAGATTCTAATAAAATGAAAGATAAATTCGGATGGGAAGCTAAAACTTCTTTAAAGGAGGGTATTGAAAAAACAATAAAATGGTATAAGGAGAATTATAATGGAAAATAAAAAACAAATGTTAGAAATATGGAATGAAAATGGTTTTTATAATACATCTATGTTTTCAGACATAGAAGTTTCAGAAATGAAACAAGAGGCGATGAAATTACTTAATAGTAGAGATTCTGATTGGGAAAATAGTGGACCAGATGGTTCACAGCCATATAAAAATCCACATAACGACTCTAAATTATTTTTTGATATGGTTAAGAATGAAAAAATAGTAAAGATGGTGGAAACTTTGATGGGTAACGATTTAGGTATTCCCGACTGTAAAATTCAAGGTACTCAAACTTGGATATATTTTAAACCACCTGGTCAATTGGGTCGAGATGTACATCAAAACATATTCTATTCACATTGCAATTATGGTGAAGTTATAAATATTAGTATAGCGATAGATGATGCTGATGAAGGAAATGGGTGTTTATATTGGTATCCTGGATCACATAAAGAAAAGTTATGTTACCCAATACCAGATTCATCTCATACAGAGTTTGATTCTAAGGATGATGAGAGAATAAAAACAAATCCCACAGAATGGCCGAATGAAAGAGGAAAACCATTATATGTTCCTGGAACGTGGATTGATAATAAGTGGGTAGATAAATATCCAAAAACATATGTACCGATCAAAGCGGGATCAATTACACCGTTAGATTCTCATGTATTACATGGGTCAGATGCTAATAATTCTAAAGATAGATGGCGACGGTCTTTTTTGATTCAATATCAAAAAATAGGTAGAATCTCATTTGTGGGTGAATCAATGCATCGGGAATCTATTGATGTATATAATTAGGAGATAAAAATGAATATTGGTTTTATAGGAATGGGTAAACTTGGATTGCCAGTTGCATTAGCAATAGAATCCAGAGGACACTCCGTAATAGGATATGACCCATCCGATCAAGTTAAAGAAATAATAAAAACTAAGAAGTTGAAATATCAAGAAATATATGCTCAAGAGTATCTTGATAAAAGCAATATATCGATAAAGTCAATCAAGGAAGTTGTGGAACATTCTGAAATAATTTTCGTACCAATTCAAACACCACACTATGAAAAGTATGAAGGCAGTACTAGAATTCCAGATGATAGAGTTGATTTTGATTATACCTATCTAAAAAACGGTATTAAAGATTTATCTGATGAAATAGAAAAACATGGTAAAGATAAAATCGTTATTATAATTAGTACAGTTTTACCTGGTACAGTTCGTCAAGAAATAAAACCATTATTAGGTCGACATACTAAATTATGTTATAACCCATTCTTTATAGCTATGGGCACCACCATTAAAGATTTTTTAAGACCAGAAATTATATTATTTGGTGTAGATGATAAAAAAGCATCAGAAAAGTCTAAGAAGTTTTATCGGACAATCAATCATGCCCCATTTTACGAAACCACAATAGAAAATGCAGAATTGATAAAAGTAGTGTATAATACGTTTATTGGGACTAAAATATCATTCGTAAATACCGTGATGGAAATGTGTCACAGCCTTCCCAACACAAATGTAGATGATGTGACCAACGCATTAAAAATGTGTGATGATAGGATTATATCGGATAGATATTTTAGTGGTGGAATGGGGGACGGGGGTGGTTGTCATCCACGAGACAATATAGCTTTGAGTTGGTTGAGTAATAAATTAGATTTATCCTTTAATTGGTTTGATAACATAATGAAACAACGTGAGAACCAAACAGATTGGTTAGCTGATTTGATTGAACAGCATGCTAATAATATGAAAATTTGTATTCTTGGAAAATCATTCAAACCAGAAACTAACATTACCACTGGCAGTCCATCTATTTTGTTAAAAAATATATTAAAAGAACGTGGACTTGATGTTTTTCATTGGGATCCATATGTAGATGATTATAATATTGTGTTGGATGAAAACCCGTGTTGTTATTTTATTGGGACTAAACATAATGATTTTGTAAATTTCCCATATGAAGCCGACTCAGTAATAATTGATCCTTGGAGATATATTCCTAATATAGCGAATTGTACCGTTATTAGAATTGGTGATAATATAAATGATTGATCATTTACACCCACAACGACTTTCATATAATACTGTTGAGTGGGTAACTGATAAATTACAATTAACTTTTAACCGCGTGTGTAAAAATACTATATTCAATTTACAGGGTGGTGGATTTAATAAATTTGATATTCCGTATTATAAAAGTTTAATAGATGGTGGTCATGTAAAAGATACTGATTTGTGGATTTTTTGGATAAAAACTGAATCACATACACCGGCTGAAATTAGAGAATTGCATACAGTATGTGAAGAATTGAAATTAGATGAGAGTAAGGTTGTTTTTATTAATGGTGATTTAGATTTAGATAAAAATTATGATACAAAATTTAATTGTATTGGGTTTCCGTGGTATCTTTTAAACGATAGAGAAAATTTGATAAAAAATATTGGAAATAATCCATATAAGTTTGTAAAGTATCAAGATAGAGGAACATTACCGAGTAAAAGATTTATTAATTTAAATGGGAATCGGACTAAACCAAGGGAATACATTTCAGATAAACTGGAGAGATTCAAAAATCTTGGATATATTAGTGATTTATCTAAAGGAATAGCTTTAGATGTGGTATTAACTCAAAAAGAACTTTTAGAAAATTTGGCTGATGGGAATGCTGTCTTTTCAGACCCTAATAAAAATGTATTGGATTTTTTTCATAACGACTCCTATTTTAGTATCGTACAAGAATCTAGTGGTGGGTGGGAAGCATTTGACCAAGATAAAATACAGTCATATTTTACTGAAAAAATCACTAAACCACTATATTATGGTCAACCCTTTATACTAATAGGTTTTAAAAATTCTTTGAAGTTTTTAAAAGAGATGGGATTTGAGACTTATGATGATATATTTGACGAATCCTATGATGAAATGGAAACTTGGGAAGAACGAACAAGGGCAGTTTGGAAAGAGATAGAAAAGGTATTGACTTTATCAGATAACGAATTCTATGAAAAATTAGATAAAGTGCAAGAAAAAGTTATTTATAATCAGAATAGATTTTTTACATATGATGGATACGTAGATGATCTTATAACTAAATTGATGAAAATTTATGAAAAAACAAGTATATCTGTTTGAAATAAGTGATATTACTGAAAACCAAGTTAAATTACCGTATAGCACTGGTTTAATTTGGGGATATTGTGCATTAGATGACAAAATTAAATCAAATTATGAGTTAGGTGGTTGGGTTTATTATAGAGATGTAATAGATAAAATTATGAATAAAATAGATAATCCTTCAGTTGTTGGTTTTTCAAATTTTGTTTGGAATACACATATAAATTATAAATTAGCCAAAAAAATAAAAGAGAAATATCCAAATTGTATTGTAGTTTTTGGTGGACAAGGTACACCTAAGTCAGATAGAGTTTCTAATTTTTTTGTACAACACCCGTATATAGATATAGCAGTTCAAGGTGAGGGTGAAATTACATTTAAAGAAATATTACTTGAAAATTTAAAAGAAAATCCTAACTTTAAAAGTCTTTCGGGAATTACTATTAATGGTGATAAACTTATCACCACATCATCCAGATCAAAAATTAAAGATATTGATTCTATGCCAAGTCCATATTTAGATGGGTTGTTTGATGATTTGATTAAAATTAAAGACCATAATTATGACTTTGAAGTATGTATTGAGAGTGTTCGTGGGTGTCCTTATCAATGTACATTTTGCGAGATTGGTGACAAATACTTTCAGAAAATTGCAAAACAATCTAATGAAAAAATATTTAAAGAATTGGATTGGATATCAACGAATAAAATTGAATTTTTTTATAATGCAGATTCTAACTTTGGGTTATTAAAAGAACATCTTGATCAAGTTAGATATATGACAGATTTAAAGAAGAAAACAGGTTATCCAGATACTATTAGAATAGATTGGGCAAAATCTAAAGCAGATAAAGTTGTTGAATTGGCACAATTATTGACTAATGCTAAAATGATGAAAGGTATTACGATTGCATTACAATCTATGAATCCAGAAGTGTTAAAGGCTATTAAAAGGAAAAATGTAGATGATGGAAAATTAAAAGAATTTTTTGATTTATATAAAGATGAAAATTTGGTTAGTTATGTTGAATTAATTCTTGGATTGCCAATGGAAACTGTTGAATCATTTAAAGACGGAATTTTTCAGATATTAGATTTAGAATATAACGATTTTATTGGAATTTATCCATTGACGGCATTACCTAATACACCATTTTTTGACCCAGAATATATTAAAAAATATGAAATTGATATTGTGGAAACAACTCCAGCTTTTTATCATCATGAAAATCCAGATTTATTAAAAAATGAAACAGAATATATGGTAGTTGGTAGTAAGACAATGACAAGAGAACAATACCTAGAGGCTAGTATGTGGAAGTGGTTATTTATGTTTGGTTATAGTTTAGGGCATTTAAAATATATATCAAAATTTATAAAGTCAGTTAAAAATGTATCTTATAAAGAATTTTATGAAAAATTTTATACATATATGGTTGATAATCCTAATAGTTTTATGGGAAAAGAATATTTGATAACAAAAAGTACTTTAGGTAAAGTTCTTAAAAAAGAAACTTTATGGGGAAGAGCTGTAGATTTTACTGGAAATTTTTATTGGGAATTTGAGGAGGCCACTGCATTAGAGGTTGTATTAAATAGAGATAAATTTTTTAATGATGTTAAGGATTTTTTAAATCAATTTAATTTAAGTGAGAAAGTTGAAAATGATATAATAGAATTTCAATCTATGATAATAAAAAATCCACTTGAAAAATATCCAATGAAGAAAAAGTTTGATTGTAATATAAAAGATGTTTTATTCAATAATCAAAAATTAAAAAATGGTGGATATGAGTATCAGTTTGATTCTGAAAATTATAAAAATGATGTTAGAGAATGGGGTAAAAAAGTTATATGGTGGGGAAGAAGAAATAAAGGGTTTGAGGCAGTAGTTTATGAAAAATGACATACAAGAGGTTTGTAAAAAGTTTGGTAAATTAATAGGTAATGATATAAGAGATACTTGGGATCTTTTAAATGATTTAAGTATAATTTCAACTTTAACAGGTGATATAGTATATAGAGTTAATAACGAATCAAATTATTATTTATTAATAGATTGGATAACCGATTCAGATGTAAAGAGGTTTATTTCTGATTTAGAAAAAGTTATAGATTTACGAGGAATAAAAAAAGATAAAGTTGTAGTTTTAATTAATAGAAATCTTGCTTTACCACAAACTGAAATAAAATTTGTAAATACTGATTTTTTAATGTATAAAGTTGGGTTACATTTTAATCAACAATCTAAGAAGTTTTATAAAGATTTAAGTTTTTTAACGGATAAACGAGAAAGAAGAATTTTATCGTTAAATAGAAGATTGAATAATTGTTGGCATAGAGTTTTATTATTAGCATTATCAAGCAAACATAATTTATTTGAAAATAATTATATCACTTACAATTTAGACCCAGAGTTTGATTCAGAAGTACCCCCATTAGACGAATTGATAAATTTAACGGCTCAACCAAAAGGAAGTTATAATTTAATATCACAAAAAGAATTGCATCACCATATGGATAAATTGGTTGAAAATAAAAAAAATGTATTTGAATCATTCTCACACGAAAGTCCAGGATATATTTTTACTGTCAAGGATGAGACGGTTGATATTTATAAGAATAGTTATATAAGTTTAGTCACAGAAACATTTTTTTATGAGGATGATTATATCATAACAGAAAAAGTTTATAAGCCTATAATTCACTATCACCCTTTCTTGATAATGGGAAGTCCATATACATTAAAACATATGAAAAAATTAGGATTTAAAACATTTGATAATTGGTGGGATGAAAGTTATGATGACGAATTAGATAATGATAAAAGATTTGAAAGGGTTTTAAATCAAGCATTACATTTTAATAATATGGAATTGTCAGATTTACATAACTTATATATTGATATGATTCCTACATTAAAATATAATTATGACTTGGTGGAATCACGTGGTAATATGAATCAACTAACTAATAGTTTGGAAACTAATATTTTGGAGGCGATTGTATGATTAATAAAAAAAGTGAATGGGATTCTAATGTAGAATTTGGATTTCCACATATGATATTGGATAATTTTTTAGATGAAAAAACAGCTTTAAAGTTATATGATGAGTGTCTAACTGCTCCGAAGGGAGGTTGGACATTATTTACCAGAGCTGGATCTCGTATGGAAGAATTTAATGATTTGATTTCGTGTCCAACTGCTCATAATGTGGTATATGATATATTACATTCGGGAGAATTACTATATGACTTAGAGCAGGTAACTGGTATATCGGGATTAATAGGTGATCCACATTTGGTTGGTGCGGGATTTTCTATATTTAGAGATGGAAGTGAGTTAGGATGTCACTATGATTTTAATTGGAATGATCGCTTACGATTACATAGGAAATTAACCACGGTATTATTTTTAACACCCGATTGGGAAGATGGTTGGGGTGGACACCACGAATTGTGGACAGACAATCCTAAACGAAATAAAAATGCTGAAATGGTTAAGGCAGTTGAACCAAAATTTAATAGGTGGGTAGTATCTCAGAATGTATATCATGGACCTTGGCACACAGTCAGAAAAGTAGATTGTCCAGATACTGTTCCCGGTAGATGTGCATTAAAAATATTTTATTATATAAGCTCAAGTGAATATGATAAAAATGACCCACCACATAGAAGTATTTATGAAACAAATGATTATTCACATACGAGGTTATATGAGGATGAAATTGGGACTTCTCATTTTGTGGGTGAAGGTGGAGAAGAATATTAAAATGAAAGTATTATTAACAGGGGGTGTGGGGTATCTTGGAACCCACATAACAAAAAAATTATTAGATGATGGTCATACCGTAATAGTGTTTGATAATTTCACTCACGGATATTACAATCATGATTTTCGGGCACACATCATAGTAGATGATATGAAAAATATTATTAATTATGATACACACTTTAAAGATGTGGATGTTGTATTTCATTTAGCTGCCCCAAGACTTCAACATATTAATTCATCCAGTGCAGTAGATGAATGTGTTGATGATTTAAAAGTCTTATATGAAATATGTGTAAAGAATAAAATTAAAAAGTTTGTATTTCCAAGTAGCTGTAGTGTGTATGGGTTTGTAGATGGAGTGGTCACTGAGGAAGATGATGTAAATATAACTTCCCATTACGCCGAATTAAAACACAAGTCTGAAATATTATTAAATAATTTTAATGAAATACCCACCATCATAGCTAGACAAGCAACATTATTTGGTGTTAGTGATTTGATGAGGTATGATTTAATGATAAACGATTTTGTAAATTCAGTAAAAAACAAAAAGTCATTTGATGTGTATGGTAAAGATACTTGGAGACCAAATTTAGATGTGTCGGATTGTGCTAATATTTTATTAAAACTTATAAATATAGATTTCGAAGGTGTGGTGAATGTAGGGTCAAATGATTTAAATTCATCCAAACAGGATGTGATAGATGAAATGTTAAATGTTATAAATGACGTTTCAAAATATGTAAGTTATGCTAATAATGAAGATGTTAGAAGTTATAAAGTAGATTTTTCTAAATTGAATAATTTGATTGAGTATAAATGTATAAGCTTAAATAAAGGGATAAGGATGTTATATGAATATAGTAGATAAATACAGAGGTGGCAATGCAATACCTGACTTAGAAGTAGTTGAATTCTGGAATAAAGTATTAAAAGATGATTTGAATAAAGTGATTAATATCGACCATTATTCATTTCCGAATACTGGAGAAATGTTTGTAGATACATTTGACCAATATATAAAATCATCTACATTGAATAAATTAACGGGGTTAGATACATATTCCCACAAATCATTCGTTGCAGGAACCAGTCAAACATTTGATTCATTTTGGATGAGAAATCACGATAGACGATTTAGATGTTTTAAAGCGGAGTTTTTCTACCATAACGCGAACTGGAAAAAGTTCCACGCGTGGAACTATATCGAAGATGATGAAATTAAATCAAATGATGCCGTAGTGATTAGTTTTCCATTTTCGGATTATGGTAAAGAGCATCCAAAGATGAGACAAGTATTAGATGAATGTGAAAGATTAAATGTTCCAGTGTTGATTGATTGTGCATATTATGTAATTGCCCGCGGATTGAATTTTGATTTTACGGAATATGAGTGTGTGGAAGATATTACATTTAGTCTAAGTAAAGGGTTTCATCTATCTAATAGAATACGTGGTGGAATTAGATACACTAAAAAATACTATGATGATAATATACATATTATGAATGAATGGAAACAGTATAGTCATATATCAGCATACTTTGGTACTAAATTATTAGAATATTTCCCATCAGATTTCAGTATGAATAAATACAGAGATAAACAAATAGAGTTTTGTAATACACATAATTTAACTCCAAGTGATTGTGTGATATTTGCACTAGAGACAACTGGTGATAAATACAAAGAATTGAATCGTGGCACTGAAATAAATAGATTGTGTATTTCCTATCAAATTGGTGATGATTTAAAATGAAAATACTTGGAATAAATGCCCAAAATCACGACGCAGCAGTCACCCTCATAGAAGATAATGAGATACTTTTTGCCGGACATGCTGAGAGATACTCATACTTAAAAAACGATCACAACCTAAACTATGACTTAATACAAGATGCACTACAATATGGTCGTCCTGATAAACTTGCGTACTTTGAATCTCCATATTTAAAGAAACTTCGTCAATTCTATGCTGGTCAATATAAAGACGCACTCACCACTAAAGATTTACCAAAAAATTATCTCTCACGATATTTTGATCATGATTTACTCAACACATTACAATATGTAGATCACCACAAATCACACGCAAGTGCCGGATACTTCACCTCACCATACGACGAAGCCTGTATTGTGGTGATTGATGCAATAGGTGAATGGGATTGTGCCTCAATATGGTATGCCAACGGAAACCAAATGGAAAAACGTTGGTCAAGATTATATCCACATAGTTTAGGATTGTGGTATAGTGCAATCACACAAAGACTTGGATTAAAACCACAAGAAGATGAGTATATCTTAATGGGAATGGCTGGCTGGGGAACAAAAAGTGAAGTTTTGAGAGATAATATCAGAGATGATTTTTTTGATACTGACAAATATTCTATATTGAATTTAAAACGAAATCTGCATAGAGGGTGTAGAGATTGGAATCCAATATATTTCAAAGATGATGATAGTGATGAATGGAAATTCAATATAGCTGCAAATGTTCAATGGATCATAGAAGAAGAAATAGGTAAAATTTTTAAGCTGGCAACTAAACTGGTACCTGAAACTGAAAATTGTGTTTATATGGGGGGTGTAGCATTAAATTGTGTGGCAAATTCCATAATAGCAAAACATATATATCCTAACCTATGGATACTACCAAACCCAGGTGATGCTGGATCATCATTAGGTTGTGCGGCATCAATATATGGACATCACATAAATTGGAAAACTCCATTTACAGGTTACAATATTAAGGGAAAGTATCCCGTGAAGAAAGTATTGAATGAATTACTTAAACGTAACATAGTGGGTGTTGCAAATGGTCGAGCAGAATTTGGACCACGAGCACTCGGTAATAGAAGTTTATTGGCAGACCCACGAGGTAATGATATTAAAGATAAAGTTAATAAGATAAAACACAGACAGAAATTCAGACCATTTGCTCCATCAGTATTGGAAGAACATGCTCATAAAATCTTTGATATGCCAGTTAAGAAATCACAATTTATGCAATTCACGGCAAAGTGTAAATATCCAGATAAGTATCCTGCGATATGTCACGTAGATAATACCTCAAGGGTTCAAACGGTATCTAAACAAGATAACCCAGGATACTACAAATTGATAAAAGAGTTTTATAAAGAAACTGGATGTCCTATGGTTCTCAATACCAGTCTCAACATAAAAGGACAGCCAATCGTAAATACTAAACAAGATGGGGAGTATTTTTCTAAAAAATATCGTGTGAGTGTCTTTTAAAATGATAATTATTTTGGTAAGTTTATATTTATAAGTGAATAACTATATTATTGGAGTGATTACATACATGCCTACTACTTTGAGCATATTGAAGAACATTATTAGAGAAGAATATGAAGATTTGATGGATGGTATCAATATTCACAATGATAAATTTAGAGATTATGAGTCCAATGATGTCTCAGATTTTGATGAGCCACATAAAACTGAAAAAATGGAATCTTTTGAATTAGGGAGTGAGTTGTCGGAAGATCATTGTTGTGATAATTGCAAAAATGGTGAACCTTGTTGTTCGTTGGAAGATGGCCCAGTGGAAGAAGTGGCAAAAAGAGATTATAAAGCAGAATACAAGAAATATGGTTCATCTACAAAATCTAAAAAATACAGAGCAGAATTAAACAAATATAATAGACAAAAAGGTACGTATGGAAACGGTGATGGTAAAGATGCATCACACAAAGGAGGTAAAATTGTGGGATTTGAAGCACAGTCAAAAAATCGCGGTAGAGCTGAAAAAAGCAGGTTGAAAAAAGAAAATGTATTACGTGAACTAATTAGACAACAACTAATGAAAGAAGATTGGTGGTCAGATATGAGTTCATACGACCAGTCCAAGTATATTAAAGACCATCCTGGGAGTGATAAGGCAAAATCAGTAAAGAAATCACAAAAAGATAAAGAAGATAATAGAAAAAAATTAGCTAAAAAAGATTACGAAGTTGATTCCACTACTGGTAAGGCGATTAAAAAGAAAACCACTCCAAAAGATTCCGACGATAAAAAGAAAAAACATATGCAGGCAATCGAGAAAGGTATATTTCCTGGTTCACCCCAATACAAAAAGTTTATGGAAGAACAAAAATTAAGAGAAGCAATAAAAAACATTTTACAGGAAGGTAGTGGATATGATAATGCTAATGATTTTTGGAGAGATATGTTTGAACCTGGCCCAATACCAACGAAGTATATAAATCAATTGATAAAGAAAAAGGGTGAATTGCCATCTAAAAAACATATTATACGAATATATAAACAGAATAGAAATCCAAATTCAAAAGATTTAGCAAAATCGTGGAAAGACTTAGTTAAAGAAAAATATGTTACAAAAAGCAGTGGTATGTGGTATTGGGAAACAAATGAAAGTATAAACGAATCAACAGAATTTATAGTATTCTATAACAGAAAACAACATAAGGTTAAAGCAA
>JACKQG010000912.1_pt1 | contig 41525 bp, 41 predicted proteins | sample 8237621 | NCBI WGS metagenome assembly JACKQG01 (sample SAMN15677084, study PRJNA649215) | marine metagenome | biome: marine; feature: Black Sea; material: saline water; isolation source: suspended particulate matter (SPM) from the Black Sea western gyre | collected 2013-06-09/2013-06-10 | depth... | reverse complement strand
ATTTTTAAACATGCAACAAAAAAGATATAATGCACTTACCATGTTTTATTGAGCGGATACATTTTTTGTAACCGATCACAGGGCTAAAATGTAAAGTACAAATTAGCCCACAGAAATAGAACATGTCACAGAAAAAATAATTTTTTTTCTGTGGGAGTTCTCCTTCGGCGAATCAATTTATTATAAAAATCTGCCGAAGATTCGTTTCTGTGGGAGAAAAATTCTAAAATTTTATAATCCTGTGATCGGATATGATTTATTAAACAAGCTATAAATATTTTTCAAATGTATAATCCATTGCTCAAAATATAATCAACTACCCGTTCGGGCATAAACTCATTGAGCGATTCTCCGGATCGGATTTTATTTCGGATAGTGGTAGAAGAAATATCAATCAGGGGCGCATTAAGAAAAAAGACCTTTTTTTTGATATTTTCATTTACAGCTTCCAAATCCACTCCAGCCCGGTTATAGACAACAACCTGACAATATTGAAGTATCTTTTCCGGTTCAAGCCATTTATGAAAGTTAACCAAACCATCAGCGCCTATAATGAAATGAAGTTGGTCACAGGTTAAATTGTAATTATGACGAAAATATGTTAAGGTATCAATTGTATATGAAACACCACTTCTTCGTATTTCCAGATCACAGGCTTTGAAATCCGAATTATCTTCCACAGACAATTGAACCATACGAAGGCGGTGGTTTGCTTCAGTTAAAGTAATGTGCTGTTTGTGAGGCGGAATGGCAGCCGGGATAAAAAAAATTTCATTAATCAATAATTGTTCCTGGGCTGCCGCAGCGATTTGTAAGTGTCCATTATGAATGGGATCAAAGGAGCCGCCGAAAAGACCGATCAGGCGTTTTGCTTTTTTCTTTAATTCACCAGAATAGTGCATCTATTTATTTTCGTCTAATATTTTTTCAAGTTGAGTTCGGGCTTTTCTGGCTTTGGTACTATTGGGATATTTTTCTAAATACAACTGGTAAAATTTTACTGCCTGTTCAATATCAGCAAGATTTTGAAGACATTCCGCTTTTCCATAAAGTGATAGTTCGGCGAATTCAGTGTCATAATAATTATCCAAAACAAAATCATAATAAACAATTGCTGATTTGTACCAGTTCAATTTTCGATATGATTCAGCATTCCGGTAATATTTTTTTCCAAGCTTTTCACGGCATAATTTCATGTTTTTATTCACTTCCGGCGCTAAATCACTTTTTGGAAAATCATCTAAAAACTTTTGAAATTCTTCGATTGCTTTATTTGTGTAATCCTGATCAAGTGAATATTTAGGCGATAATTTAAAAAGGCTCAAAGCAATTTTATATTGGGCGTCATCAACATATTCACTATTCGGGAAAACGCGAACAAGCTTTTTATACTCTTCGGCTGCGATAATATATTCTTTTAAATTAAAGTGACAATCGGCTAATCTTAACTGCGCCCGATCACTGGTCGTACTGCCTGGGAAATTCAAAATAATAATTCTAAATTCTGTCCGCGCATCCAAATAGTCACCGTTTTTAAATAATTTTTCAGCATAAGCTATCCGTTCATCTGCTGAGGCTGTTGGTTTCAGTTTATGTCTTCCACATGAATTAATTAGAATGAGAATTAAAATACCAATTGAAAAATATCGCAATAAGTTTTGTTTCATGTCTGGATCCTTTATTTACTCCGCAACTGAAAGAACAGGTACACTATTCCCGCAGTGGTTGTCATTATTATAATAGGTTCTAAATATTTCTTAAATCCCTTTTTAATAGAAATTTTATTTTGAGTGAACGGGTATCGTTTTAACTCAAGTTTTTCGACTTCTGCTATTCGTACGCTATCAACGAATTGTCCAGTATAATTTTTAAAAAGATCAACTTTCCTGTTTTGCCCACTGAAAAACCGGACATCCAAACTGACAAATATTTTTCGTTCAATTAAATCTTTTTTTGAAGTGTTTGAATAATTTACTCCGAAATGAATGATCCTGAATTCAATCACCTTGCTGATTTTTGGATTCGTTGATTCACCTATTAAAACATCATTTCCTCTTTGGGCGATGTTTTTAACAAATTCGTTTTCAACCACCCAATTAGCCTTGTCTTCCTTATTTGATGATTGTATTAGTACAACATCTGAAGAATCCAGTTGGGATTTTGATAAAACAGAATCGACAATTACAGCAGTAAGTTGACTCAAAATAAATAAATTATCTTTTGGCAATTCATTTGAATGAACAAGAAAAACCGGGTTCAATAAAAAGATAATAAAAAATAGTTTTAAATTTGTGTTCACGGCTTTTTTCATAAAATAATCAACTAATAATACTCAACCTGAAAAATAAAGTTCCGTGTCAATAATTGCGTTACGTTTCAAAAAAGTTGGGTAATAAGGTAATTTGGTAACAAGGTAATTGGATAATAATAAATCAGTCAGTATTATGAATTCCCAATTACCCTATAAACTAATTACCCAGTTACCTTTGTGGTTAAATTTTCTACAACTTGTCGCGCTATTCTGTTGTCAGTTAAATCTTCGTTTTTTTTGCAAAAGTTTTTGTTTTTATTTGTAAAAAAAATCTAACCGCAAAGGTCGCAGAGTAAGCTCAAAGGAAAAACTTTGTGACCTTTGTGCCTCCTTTGTGTTCTTTGTGGTTAAATTATCTGCAACTTGTCGCGCTATGATACTTCAAATTCAGAAACGCAAAACCACAGAGATTAAATGCCAATTATAAACCTGCCCGCTCTCCTTTTTTTGCGCGAATGTATAGTTTAACATAAAATCAGGTTGACTAAATTGATTTTCTTTTGAAAATAACAAATTAGAATCAATCAATCCAATCCCTGCTGAAACCATTGGATGGTTCGATGGTCTTTCGTTAAAGAATCCGGCACGAAAAGCGATAAGTGAAAATAATCTTTGTTCAAATCCAAAATGCGCTTCAAAAGTACTTTTACCTTTTTCTTCCGTTAAATTGCGCAGGTCAACAGCTAATGTTGAATTTTTAAAAGGAAAATATGAAATGCCGGCATTTATCGTTTGATCGGCAAGCCTTTCCAATTCCATTCGAGCATCAGAAAAAGTTTTTGGGAAATAGTGATAAGTGATACCAACATTCAGTTTTGGCGAAGGCTTAACCAAAATACCATAATTAAAACCATAGAAACGTTCTGTCTCTACGGTGTTTTTCTTCAAATACATGTTAGCAGAAGCGCCAATGGACACCCGGTCTGCGAGTTTGATTCTGGCTATTACCGTGTGATAACAATTACTGAACAGGTCTGAATTTTTGAAGAACACCTGTTGTGTTTGCAGTTCATTCCTGTTGATGAGTTGTTCATTAAAAATAAAACCTAAGTCTAAAAATTTTGCTGTAAAAACAATACTTTTAATAAGCGTGGCAGCATTTTTTAAATAACGACGGTTGTCACTCTCATAATCCTGGTTATTTTGAGTTTTTCCTTCTTCTGAAAATAAAATGGTTGGCGTGATCGGGTTAAAGAAAAATGTTACCCGGAAACTCTTTTCCCTCTGGTACAGGTTGAGTGAAGCCGGATTATATGTCGCTGAAACGATATTATCTTCAATTGAACTATAAGCGCCGCCCAAAGCAACCGGTCTTGCCCTGTTATTATTTAACGTTAAATACAAATCCTGCTGAGCAAAGGCTGAACTGGCAATTAACAAAAAAAACAGGACTATCTTATTTTTTTTAAATATCATCATTCTTTTTCTTGAACCTCGAATCATCACTTCTCCACTTCAACAAAAACTTATTATAGCAAATTTTTAAACGTGGTCAATCAAACTGGATTTTACCCATAAAGCCAGTATGCAGCCATTTCATTTTTTCCTTCATTGACTGGCGCTGAAGTGTACTCGCTTTTCAACAATTTCTTTCTTTGGTGATATTGGAATAAAATTAAATTCTAAATTATAACCAACAGCCCTTGCATAGCTTTCAATTGTTGATATTTTAGGGGAAATATTAGAATTAACATTTTCCAATCGCGAAATATTGCTTTTTTTGGTGTGTAAAATTTTTGCCATTTCTTCTTGAGTTAAACCTGCTTGTTTACGAAGCCGAATTAATTTTTTCCGAAGCTCGTATGCTGGTATTAGATAATCATATTCCGATTTTACTTCAGAATTAGAAAATGCTTTCTTTTTAAAATCCTTAAAAGCTACGGTACTCATTTTTTAAACTCCTTTAAACGCCTTCTTGCTATTTCTATTTCTTTCTTGGGAATTTTTTGTGTTTTCTTTATGAAAGAATGAAGTATTACAACTTGTTTTCCTTTTGTAGTACAAAAAAAAGAACAACCTATTCCTTCACTACCCTTTGCTCGTATTTCAAACAATTCTTTCTCAACTTTTGAAGTATAGGGCATTCCAAGATCCGAGCCGAATTCTTCAATCATTTCTACAATATGAATAAAATTGGCAAGAATACCTTTTGGAAAACTCAGCGTATCTTTTTCAACCTTATTATTTAAGAAAACTACTTTATATTCCATAATCTAAAGTAATCATTTATGATAACAACTGCAAGATAATTTTACAATATTAATAAAAATATTGAGTGATACTATGCGAAAACAATCAGATCACTTATCTTTTGACGACATTTTATGGTTAATTGTTTTAAATAAATAAAGATTTTAGTGAAATGTGAAAAGTCAAACGTGAAACGAAAAAATTCAAAAACTGCTTTCCCCGTTTCACTCCCAGTACCCGCAAGGTATTTCACGCCTGTGCCCGTAGGGTATTTGATGTTTCACCTTCGCCTTATACTTTATTACCACTAAAAAATGCAATCACAATTGGTAAAATATTCAACAATGTTACCGTGATTGAAAACACATGACCGTATCGTGTAAAAAATGTTGATTCCTTTCGTAACGCCATATCTTGAATCAGTGTTGCTTTTTTAAATATTGAAGTTGATTTTGTAGACTTGCCAAAAGAATCGATGAACAGGGAAACACCGGTATTGGCGCATCGTGCGATACCAATTCTGTTCTCAATCGCCCTGAAAATAGCAGCCTGGGCATGATGAAATGGCGCAGAAGTTCTTCCAAACCAGGCGTCATTTGTAATTATGATCAAGATATCAGCGCCGTTTTTCACAAATTTTCGCGCCAGTTCTGAAAACATCGACTCAAAGCATATTAAGACGGGCGCTAAAAATGAGCCACTCTTGAACCTTTCCTTCTCTTTCAATAGGGGAACCTTAAAAGAAACGATCTCTGTGCCCGGTGAAAAATTTCCTTGCCCCATTTCCAGGCTTTCTAAAAAATCCTTTAATAAAGGAAAAGTTTCTGTGAACGGCACTTTCTCGCCGAATGGCACTAAATGCAATTTTCGATAAACTTCAACTGTTTTTGTTAATGGCGTGAATAAAAAAGCTGCATTGTATGTCAGGTAAGAACGATCCGGCAAAAATTTGTAATCCGGCGTTCCTGTGATTAAACAAATATTCTGCTTGTCAACGAGCTTTCGAATGGCTGCTTTGTACTTATGCGAATCACGCAGATAAACCGGTGTCGCTGTTTCGGGCCAGATGATCAAATCCAATTGAGTTTTTTTTAACAGGTTGGAAAGGCTGTCATAAATGGCTAAATTTTCATCCATGAACTCGTCGTCCCATTTTAAATAAGGATCCACATTTCCCTGGATTAAACCAACTCTAATTTTTTCTTTTGCGTCGGATTCTTCATCATGAATAACCCATTGACCATAGAACCACGGAAAAAGGAAAAGCAAGATCAATAGAATCAGATGGGTGATCACTTTTTTAATATTTGAAACATCCTTCATAAGGGATAAAATCAATACATTTATTGTTACAATCCAAAATGTTACGCCATAAACGCTGGTGAACGAGACATATTGAATCAAAGATAAATAATAAGTTTGCGTGTAAGCCAAAGAATTCCACGGAAATCCTAACACTCCCAAAGAACGAATAAATTCCATTCCCGTCCACAGAAAAGGCACACAAATAAAGAGATATTTGTTTCCTAATCTTTTCCGAAGGAATGTGTGTAAAACCGAATAAAAAATGAAATAAATGGGCAGGTATAAAATTGCAGCAAACGCTCCGGGCGGCGTTACCCAACCAATCCAATACAATGTTCCAATATTAGTAAAAAATCCGGTGAGGTAGCCCCAGCGAATTGATTCTTTGTAGCTCAAATTTTCTAACAGGAGAAAAAACGGGATCAGGGCAAAATAGGCTAAAAATCCCAGCGCTAATGGCGGAAATGAAAGAGAAAGCAATACAGCTGTAAATAAAGACAGTAACATTTTTTTTTTCATCTCAAATCCACCTTGTTTTCAATTTTTTAATTTATTTTTCCCAATCCCGCCACAGCACTTGGCGTAAACCTAAAAAATTAATTTGACAGGATTACAGGATGTGCCGAATCGACAGGAAGATTTTTATGTTTATTTTATGTTGTACATCCTGTTGTATCCTGTAATCCCCGATAAATCGGGATCTACGACCTGTCAAAAATCAGCTGTCCGCTTTATCGTTAGCGATTTTTAAATGATCAAGGAATCCCTGTAAAATTAGAACCGCTGAAATTTGATCCACTTTCGCTTTATTACGGCTGGGTGATTTACCCATTTCTTTAATTATACGTTCAGCAACAAAAGAGGTGAAGCGCTCATCCCATTCGAGAACCGGGAGATGAAACTTCTCTTTTAATTTTTGAATAAATTCTTCAACTTTCTTCGCGGTGAGACCTTTTTGACCCTTTAAGTTAAGCGGCATACCAACGACAACTTCTGATATATTTTTTTCTGAAATAATTTTACCGAGCTCGATAAAAATTTCAGCCGGATTTTTTATTTTCAGAGTCGGCAGTGGTTGTGCCGTGATCATGAGTGGATCACTCACAGCGATACCAATCCGCTTCTCTCCAAAATCAATTCCTAAAATTCTGTTGGTTGTCATCTTATTATTTTTGATAATGCCATAATAATTTTTAACAAAATAATTAGTACCTTAAATCTGAAATCTTTGTTTTTTAGTAACTATTTAGCTATCCGTTGTATCAATGTCATTCTGAACGAGGGATGGGGGCTGACGATGTTGGAAAGTGAAGAATCTCCTATTATTTAAACAGAAGTGTGAATATTGGAGAGATTCTTCGGTCGCAAGCTCCATCAGAATGACATTTACAGCCAAGCTGAATAGTTACGTTTTTTATACAAAAAAATAATTGGCACGACGATTTGTGGCAAAACTATTTCTTCTTTTAATCGTTTTGCCACAAATTGTTTTGCCATTTTGATACCGGCTCGCCCGTGTTAGATATCAGAAACAAACAGCCCGAAAAAATTTTATTTTATTTTTTTCTGTGGCGAGTTCCATTTCTGTGGGCTAATACGGAAAAACCGCCAGGGCGCTGAAATCCTCCGACGGTTTTTTGTAATAGAATTCAACTATTCCAAAGGTTGTTTTAAAACTTCTTTGAGCAGTTTACCAGCCTTGAAATGAGTCTTTCTTCTGGCAGGAACATAAATAATTTCGCCTGTTTTTGGATTACGCGCTTTCGGTTTTGGTTTAGTCGTTTTGACTTCAAAAACACCAAAATCCCTGATTTCAATTCGAACCTCCGGGTCAGCTTCTGACATGAATTCGCGCAGGGTTGTAAAAACACCGTCAACAATTTTTTCGGTTAAGTAGATTTTTTCACCGACTAATTTAGCTGTCCGTTTAGATACATCTTTTTTTGTGATCGTTCTTTTCATCAGACCTGCTCCTTATTTTTTTGATTAGAACAATTTAAATTATTATAATTAATTTTTATATTTCAAATCACTGGTAACCTGGTCTACTTTTTGAAAAGCTGAGATGTCACCGTTCAGCCTTTCAACGCTGATCATTCCTTTTAACTTTGAGAGTTTTTTAATTATCTGGCCCAGATGATTTCGGTTCCTCACCTCGATTAGCATATTATTGTGAATAAATGCTTCTTCAGCCTTCATATCAATATTTACAATATTCGTATTAGATCGTGAGAGAGATTCTGACAGATCTTTTAAAAAATCACGCCTGTCGTGAGCGAGCGTGTACAGTCGAACTGTAAACAGCTTGTCCTTATCCACGTCCCATTCAACATCAATAACCCGTTCAGGATCTTTCATCAAACTCAACATATTTTTACAGTCGGTGCGGTGAATTACCACCCCCCTTCCTCTTGTTATAAATCCAATGATTGAATCCCCTGGCACAGGTTGGCAACATTTTCCAAAAGTGATTAACATATTATCAACACCCTGAACCAGCACTCCTTTTTTTGAAGTATGTGTTTTACGCAGAATTTTATGGAATAAATTTTCGTTTGTTTCTTCATCCACATCTTCAGGGATCAGTTTTTTTCTGATGCTTTCTGCTGAAACTTCTCCCCTGCCAATTGTTGCGTATAACTGTTTTGAGTCCGATAAACCGTAACTTTGAGCTAATTCAGCTAAATCTTTTTCTTCAATTTTAATTTTACTTTTTTTAAGTTCTTTTGAAAATATTTCTTCGCCTAATTTCAGACTTTGCTCGAACATGGAATCACGCTTCCACTTTTTAATCTTTGCGCGGGCTTTCGACGTTTTAACAAAGTTTATCCAGTCAGGATTTGGGTGTTGATTGTTCGATGTAATTATTTCAATTGTATCACCGCTTTTTAATTTGTAATTAAGCGGTACTATCCTGGCATTTACTTTTGCACCCAGACAATGATACCCAACATCAGTGTGAACCGCAAAAGCGAAATCAATCGGTGTTGCCCCAACCGGAAGACGAAAAAGATGTCCTTTCGGCGTAAAAACAAAAACTTCATCATGGAATAGATCTATTTTTAGATATTCCATAAATTCTATGGATTCCGGTTCATCCTGCTGCCACTCTAATACACGACGTACCCAATTTAAACTTCGATCTAATTCATTTTCTTTTGCTCTTCCTTCCTTATAGCGCCAATGAGCTGCGATGCCTTCTTCAGAGGTGCGGTGCATTTCTTCAGTTCGTATTTGAATTTCAACTACTTTCCCTTCCGGGCCAATCACCTTTGTGTGCAGCGATTGATACATGTTCGATTTTGGCGTTGCGATATAATCGCTGAATTTCTCATGAACAGGCGTGAACAGGCTGTGAACAATACCCAATGCAAAATAACAATCTTCAACTTTTTTTACTATAATACGAATCGCCAACAGATCAAAAATTTCTTCAAAGGTAACTTTCCTTCGTTCCATTTTATTATGAACACTATAAAAATGTTTCGGGCGACCGGTAATATTTCCTGCAATATTAAACTTTTTCAGTTCTTTTCGGACTGGTCGGGTGATCTGCTGAATATATTTTTCTCTTTGTACTCTCTTATCGGTTATCTTCTGAAGAATATCACTATATTCTTCCGGATTCAAAGTTTTAAAGGCTAAATCTTCCAGTTCCCATTTTACCCGGGCAATACCCAACCTGTGTGCTAATGGCGCGTAAACTTCCAGTGTTTCTTTGGCAATTCGTTCTCTTTTTCTCTCATGTAAAAACTCAATCGTTCTCATGTTATGCAATCGATCAGCGAATTTGATTAGAATCACGCGTATATCTTTGATCATGGAAATGATCATTTTTCGAAAATTTTCAGCCTGTTGGGCTTCAATATTAGCAAATTTCAACTCACTAATTTTTGTCACACCATCAACAAGCTTTGCCAGTTCGTCTCCGAACGCTTCGCGAACTTCATCCAATGTTACGCCGGTATCCTCAGCCACATCATGCAACAAGCCGCCGCAAATTGTGATCAAATCCATTTTTAAGTCAGCAAGGATATTGGCAACGCGGCACGGATGTTCAAAATAGGGATCACCCGATTTTCTCAGTTGATCTCTGTGAGCGAAATAACTAAATTCATAAGCTCTTTTTAATAGCTCCACATCGAAAACACTATTGTATTTTCGTATTTTGCGAACCAAATTCCGCTGCTCTACTTTATATTTTTCTGACATTTGCTTTTCATTTAAAGCTGCGGAATCAACGTCTAAATCAATTGTATCAGAATGTATCACCATAAGTTTCTTCTTCACTAACCGGCGCTAAATTGGCAAATAAAGCATACTGTTTTACAAATGCTAATTTTACTTTTCCTACCGGTCCGTTTCGCTGTTTACCAATAATGATCTCTGCCATGCCTTGTTCTTCAGTCTGACCATATTGCTCTGCCCGGTAAATAAATATCACAACATCTGCATCCTGTTCAATTGCCCCGGATTCTCTCAAATCAGAAAGCATTGGTCTGCGGTCTCCCCCTCGTGATTCAACAGCCCGCGATAACTGGGACAGCGATACCACAGGAATATCCAATTCTTTGGCTAACGCTTTCAAAGCTTGAGAGATCGCTGAAATTTCCTGCTGCCGACTTTCACTTTTTAATGGACCATGCACCAGTTGCATGTAGTCAATTATTAGTAATCCAATGTCCTTTTCATATTTTAATCTTCGCGCTTTTGCTTTAATTTCCAAGATACCCAATGCAGGAGTATCGTCAATATAAATTGGCGCTTCAGCCAAATTACCGACCGTCATACTTAATTTTGGCCATTCATCCTGGGGCAAAGTACCTGTTCTCACACGGTGCGCATCGACCCGCGCTTCTGCGCATAACATGCGCATTGCCAATTGATGACTTGCCATCTCCAAGCTAAAAATCCCTACCGGCACCTGGTGATCAACAGCTGCGTTTCGTGCGACATTCAAACAGAGGGCTGTTTTACCCATTGATGGGCGACCGGCAACAATGATCAGATCAGAATTTTGAAATCCCGATGTTAGTTTATCAAGTTCAGTAAATCCGGAAGGAACGCCTGTTATACCACCGGCGCGACCATGAAAACTTTGAATCAATTCAAAAGTATCATGCATGGTCGGGTAGATTGGTATGAATCCTTTTTTTAATTTTTTATCCGAAAGAACAAAAATCTCTTTTTCAGCTATATCCAATAAGCTGTAAACATCGCCTTCATGTTCATAACAACGCTGGATAATGTCAGTGCTGGTGTTAATCAGTTGTCTTAAAAGCGCTTTTTCTAAAACGATCTTTGCATAATATTCAATATTTGCAGCTGAAGGAACTTTTTCAGAAAGCTGAATGAGATAATAATTCCCACCAACAGTTTCTAATTTTTTCTTCTTATTTAAAATGTCCGCCATGGTGATCACATCTATTGGCTCACGACGATCATAAAGCTCCACAGCAGCAGAGTAAATTGTTTGATGCGCAGTTTTATAAAAACAAATTTCATCCAAAATTTCAATTGCCTTGCCTACGGCATCAAGGTCTAAAAACATTGATCCCAACACTGCCATTTCTGCATCGATATCCTGGGGTGGAATTCGTTCAATTCTTTTTGTTTCTTTGTTTGCTGGCATTGTTGGTTTGTATTATCCTTGTTCATATAATTTTTGAAAAAGCTGCACGTCCTCCCACGCGCTTCTTTTTAATCCTGGTTCTCGCAATAAGGCTGATGGATGGTAAGTTACTATTGCTTTAGCATTGAACACATCCACAACCTTGCCTCTTAATTCCCGCAACGGCGCCGTTGTCTTTAACAGATAATGCGCAGCGATTCTTCCAACTATTAAAATAAACTCCGGTTTTAAAATCTCAATTTGCTTCAGCAAAATAGATTCACAAGCAACAACCTCATCCGGCAGTGGATCACGATTTTGAGGTGGTCTGCATTTCAAAATATTTGTCAGAAAAATATCATTCCGCGTAAGCTTAATCGCTGCCAAGATTTTGTCTAATAATTTTCCTGCTTCTCCGACAAAAGGTTTACCCTGCAAATCCTCATTAGCGCCCGGGGCTTCGCCTATCAACATAATCCGCGATGATGGATTCCCCGAACCAAAAACAAATTTCTTTCTGCTTTTAGCCAAATCACAGTTCCGGCATTCTTTTACATGAAAGAACAGTTTTAATAAAACATCCCTTTTTTTTTCACTTTCAGATCGTAATAAATTCTGAAAATCATAATCCAAATAAAGATCTTCGCCGTAAAGCGTTTTTTCAGTTTGAAAATAAGTTTTGACCTGGTCTAAAAAATCCAGCGTTTCTGTATTGTTTGATATTTGCATGGCTTAAATGATAGATATTTCAGTATTATTTTGCGAAAGATTTAAAATGGCATTTATAGTTTTATTCAGCAAAGTAGCAGTGGCAGTTGCACAGTTTATATTCCATAATATAAGTAAGGTAACTGCACAGGCAGTAGCAGTTGTCTTAAAATTGCATGATTAAAACTGCCCCTGCTACTGCCACTTATCGTGGCTTTAATTTTAATTTAAGTAATCCCACGATCTCTGCGTTTGCTATTCTTTCGCCTGCGCAGCTTCCCCTTCAACATCATCCCCGTAATCATACTGAAGTTTACCTGAGATAAATTCTTCAATTGCCATTGATGTTGGTTTTGGCAGCCTGATTTTTTTTCCTTCATTAAGCATATCGCGATCATTATAATCATCCTCATCATCGTTATCATAAGAATCATCAATACCAGCTTCTCTTTCGATAAAAACTTTTTGGTCTTCGTTAATCTGGTTGGCGCGTTTGCCAAGAATAATAATTGCTTCATAAATATTATCACTATGCTTTACCAAATCTTCCAATGATAGAGTACTTCCCATCCTATTTAACCTCCTGCTTTTTCTATTATTTTAATAACATTATTTACAGTTTCACTTAATTTATTATTGGCCACAACAAAATCAAATTGTTTTGATTTTTTCATTTCAAGCGGTATTCGTTTCAACCGTTTATTTATCTCTTGTTCTGAATCCGTATTTCTCTTTTTTAGACGTTTGACTAACTCATCAACTGAAGGCGGCGCAATAAAAATTGTTATCGCACTTCCTTCATAATTTTGTGCCACTCGTAACGAACCATTAACATCAAGGTCTAATAAAACGCACTTTCCATCTATAATGTTTTTTTTTATAAAATCTGAATCCGTCCCATAATAATAACCATGAACTTCTTCCCATTCTAAAAAATACTTCTTTTCGACTTTTTCAAAAAACTGTTTCTCCGTGAGGAAAAAATAATCTTTACCATGAATTTCCCCGGGGCGTAATTTCCTTGTTGTCGCTGAAACGGAGTAGATAAATTTTTCAGGATCAGTTTCAAGAATTTTATGAATGATTGTCGTTTTGCCGCCTCCGGACGGCGAAGAAATCAGAATTAAAAATCCATCCATCAAGTGCTACTATTCATCCTTATTTAAATATGATTTTTGTTCAAAAACTTGAATTCGATTAACAATTGTATCAGGAGAATTTGCTGACAGAATAACATGGTTGCTGTTGGAAATAATTACCGATTTTGTTTTTTTTCCCATGGTCGCATCAACTAATTTCCCCTGATCCCGGGCGCCGTTAATCATGTTTTTTGTAGGTCGGGATTCAGGAGAAATAATGGCAACAATTCGCTGCGCAGAAATATAATTTCTGTAACCAACGCTGATCATCATAATTTGTTCCTTTATTCTATATTTTGCACCTGTTCCCTGATCCTCTCAACTTCTTCCTTGACCTCCACAACGAGATGTGAAATATCCGCGTTATTAGCTTTTGATCCAATTGTATTTGCCTCGCGCGTCATCTCCTGAAGCAAAAAATTTAACTTTCTCCCGACGCTGTCTTCATTCTCTAATGTTTCTAAGAACAGTTTATTATGACTGCGGAAGCGCACACATTCTTCAGTTACATCAATTCGGTTTATCATTAAAGCAATTTCCGTTTCTAACCGTGTATCATCAACCTCATCTGAGTTCACAATTTCTTTTACGCGTTCGCGTATTTTAGATAACTCATCTTCGTGTCTTTGGTCACAGATAGCTTCTATTTGATCGACCTTCTCCTCCATCAAATCGATTCTATTTTTTAAATCTTCTGCTAATTCAATTCCCTCTCTTTGCCGCATTTCTGTAAAATTTTTAAGCGACTCTTTTAATACGTTTTTTGTCTTTTCCCAGATGTGTTCCGCAAATTGTCCGTTTTCTTCATAAATAAAAACATCCTGGAAAGTAAGCAGATGATCCAATTTCAATTTACCGGGAATTTTATATTTCTTTTTTAATCCAGTCAGCAAACTCCAATACTTTTCAACAAACTCCTGGTTAATCTTGATTCCATCATAAGTGTCTTCGCCATAAGATTTCAGATTGACAAAAACACTCAATCTTCCCCTGGAAGCATATTGTCTTACCAATGATTTTACTTCATGCTCCAGGTGGAAATAACTTTTGGGAAGCCTTACCTGGATATCTAAAAATCGATTATTCACCGAACGAACTTCCACTGAAATCTCAATCTCCTTTTCTCTCAACTCTGCGCGACCGAAACCGGTCATACTTTTTACCATATAATAACTCTTTACCAGTAATCAATAATAAATAATAAATTAAACTCGATTTGGATTATACAAATTTTTTATGACTTTGTCAAATAATATTTTAGTTTTTTTCAATTTTTTTATATATTTATCTCAAATATCACAAATAGAAAAAGGTCTTTTTCAAGACCTTTGTTTTTTGGATCAATATATTGTGCTATGGAATGGGGAATTTACTATTTGTGGATCAAATTGATTTGTCAAATTATTTTGGAACACAAGATTTTTTTGGGGGCTAACAAAAACAAAACATGTCCACACAAAAAGAATCCTTTGAGATCAAATGCATAACTCTCAAAGGGCTCCAAGATTTTGATCTGTAAAATGATTTTAGGAAAAACTATTTGAATAGTAAAACCTTATTTGTAATAATTTGATCACTATATTGCAGACGGACAAAATATATACCACCAGCCATGGAATAACCATCAAAACTTACTGAATATTCCCCTGGATATTGATATTTGTTCACTAATTGCGATATTTTTTGTCCTGAGATATTATAAACATCAAGACGAACATAATTCTCTTCAAGGAGAGAGTAGAAAACTTGTGTTGATGGATTAAATGGGTTTGGGAATATTGTTAATGCAGTAATGTTGTTTTTATTTACTTCATCCTGTTTGAGTGGTTTTTCAGGCTGCTTTTTTTCTGCATGATCGGTTTTTATTTGTACAATATTTGATGCTTCTGATTCCGGGGAGCTTGATCCTTTGGCTGTAGCATAATAGTAATTTGTAGATCCAAATTTTTGTAACTTAATCCCGGTATGGGTATAAGTTGTACCGGTTATTGGGCTACCATTTATTTTATGGTAACTGGCTCCTGCATTCCAATAGATATTATATGTCAAAGTAGTGCTTGTTGGTTCGTCAGGTCGATCCCACGCAAATTCAGGATTGTTTCCCCAACTGGTTGAATTTGTACATCTGAAGTTGTAAGGTTGGGTGGGCTGAAATGCATCCTGGTTTGGAGGAGCTTCATCTAATATGTCCCAAATTGTATCATCATTCAAATCATAATAGGGATTACCTGCTCCACCAATTCTATATTTTAACTCTCTGTTTTCAATATCCCAACGGATAGTTATATCTCAGCGCACTAAAGTGCAGGCAAAGGCTGAGGCAAAGGCGAAGGAAAAAAATCCTTAATCCTTTTATCTTCTACCTTACTCTGCCTTAGCCTTCGCCTCAGCCTTTTCGTTGTAAGAGTTAATTGCTCTGGGTAATAAAATTCTTTTGCACAAAAAACAAAGACTTTACTTGTAATACTATAAGGCGAACTATAATTTCCTGTCCAATCAGCATCACGCAAATCTAAAATGAATGAAGTATCATCGTTACTGCCAGGGAGATCAAAAGTGAACCTATAGTCACCGAAAGCTATATCATAATTTTTTCCTTCATGACCGCCTGGATTATGAAATCCAAAAGTGGACATACTACTTCCGAAACCTTCAATATACGCAGTACCGTGATTACTTGTGAGATAGCATTCCCCATTAATTATTTCCCACCTACAAGGAGATATACATTGGGCATTTACCCGCCATTCATCCCATTATTTCACCATTATAGCGGTAACCCTTCTGTGCATAAGATTTAAGATTGAATAATAGAAATAAACAAGTAAAGAGTATAGAATAAACCAAAATAAAATTTTTTATTTTCATAATTCAAACCTCCTATTTAATACAAAAAAATTGATATTTACCTGAAAGATACAAATGACCATCTGAAGAAAGAGCCCCCATAAATAAACCATCGGATAAATCGGGAAGTGAACATTTAAATATAGTATGACCTTCCTGATCCAAAGCAATCACATATGTATCGGTATGCGCAAAGAATATGACACCTTCGCTATCTCCGATTATGGAACTGGGCCATACTTCCCCTAATGTGGAACTGCTCCATCGAAGATTGCCTTCGTAATCAAAAGAGAGGATACGTTGATCTTCACTGTAAGCATAAATATTTCCATCTTTATCCATGTGAAAACTTATCCACCAATTCAGCTTATGATTACCTTTCCAACGCAATTTGCCTTCGGAATTTATAGAGCAAATGTGATAACCTGTACTATCAAATTGAAAGAAATAAATATTTCCGTTAGAATCGACAAGTGGTGATGCAATCAAATTACGACCAGTGGGAACTTCCCAAAGAATGGTTCCTGTTTGGGCATCAAATGCATTTAGAGTGGCGTCTAATCCGCCTCCGTAAATGACTGCTCCATCAGGTGACATCACTAAAGAATAAGAATAAGGGAGAATTTCGCTTGAATTTGCTTTTTCTTCATTCATCCATTTTAATGTGCCGTCAGCATTAATTGCATGCCAATTTCCATAATTATCCGCAAAATAGATCGAACCATCTAATCCTATCACCGGGCTAAATGTATGACTACAATACATTGAAGTCCCATATTTCCATTTTAATGTCCCATCGGGATTAAATGCATAAATGGGTCCGAAATAAGTTGGAACATAAATAATATCGCCAGTACCTAGTATTGGTGTTGATGCAAATTTACCTTCAATTTCTTTTTTCCATTTTAATGAACCAACAGGTTTCAAAGCATATAAATAGCGCTTCATAACACGGGAATTTTTACCTGCTGTGAAATATATGGTACCATCTGATCCTAAAACGACGCCTGAATTTTCATTTACAAAACGTTCATCCGTAAAAATCCAGGCGACTATACCCTCTCTGGGACCAATATATTTACTTCGACCGTTGCACTGAACGTTTCCATGTGGAGAAGGCCACGGACTATCCGCCAGGCTGGGCCAGGGAATGTCCTGCTGGGGATGGATATTGTTGTCAGGCGGTGTTTCTGTGGGGCTTTTTTTTTGGCAGGAATACAACGCCAAAATAATACAAATAAGAATTAAAAATTTGGTTTTTCGCATAGGCTTTCCTCCAATGTTTTGAATAGATTATTTGAGAGTTGTGGACTAAAAAGAAATAAGCTTTTTGTTTTACATCCTTTCCGATTGATACCATCTCAATAAATAATAGATGCTAAAAATGAAAAAATTCCATGAATTATTTTAAATTTCAATCACTTTGTTTTTTTGAATAGTACATAAAGAAAGAATGAAAAATGGATTTTTTGGTTGTGGCGAAACTCCCGATATCAGTCGGATTTCAGGATGGAATAAGTCTTTAAGCGTATTACAGATGAGTTGAGGCAGCAGGAGTATTTTCGCCACTATCTAACATACAAAATAAATTAATAAAAAGCAAGCGAAAATTTTCGATTTATTGTTGGTTTTATTGCTTTTTCCTCTGAAACTTCTTCTCAGCAATCGTCAAGCGAAGTGAAATACGATGCGTGTCTCCCAAATCATCATGGCTTAAAAATGCGTAATCAACATGGAGTCGCGGTAGTTTCACACCGATACCGGCGGTAAATCTGCCAACATCCATTCCCAGCCGCAGCGCTAAAATCTGTTTGAACTGGTACTCCAACCCGGCATGGGTATCAAAACTGACTGCGCCGATATTCATCTGGGAAGCATATTGCCGGTTCTCAAAGCGGATGTCCACGTCGAATGAGGGAATTAAATAGCCGGCGATTTTAGGGGATCGCCACAAATAAGCGACACCGACTTTTGAGGTGGGGGTAATCGCTTCCTGTCTGCCGGTGTCCCAGACTAACAGCGTTGTGGTTATATCCTGTAGATTCACACCAACATTTAAATTACGATACGGTCTCCACAAAGCAGATAGATCAAAACCCATGCCCCAAGCAGAATTTTCACCAACGCCTTTTTTGATCACTTTTACATTTCCGCCGTAGAAAAATTTTTCACTGCGTTTTTTCCCATAGCTCAAGTAAACCGCGTAATCAGCCGAGTTGAAATAGAAAACTTTATTGGGATCGAGACGTTCATTGGCATCAATAATTCCGTTGCCTTCACCGGTATCTCCTGTGTTTGGGATGCCATCTTCGCCATAATCGAGTAATGCATCATTGGTGTTGGGAATATCATCAACGCCAAGCCGGATGAGTGATAACGCAAGTGAACTTTTTTTGCCAAACGGGATAGCCAGCGCCCCATAATTATAATTGACAATATTTGCGAATCGCTGTGCATGCATGGCTGAAATTTGAGGGTATTTGATTTGCGCTAATGCCGCCGGATTCCAATAGCCCCCGGTCACATCATTGGAGATCGCCACAAAAGCGCCGCCCATTCCCAATGCCCGCGCGCCAACCCCGGTTGCTAAAAACTCACCGGCATATTTGGCTTTGACAATTTTACCGGCATAGCTGGTTGATGTTATATAAAAAAATGATAAAAAAATCAATGTTAAAATTTTTATTGTTTTCATAAAATTCACCTGGTTAATGTTACCAACCAATAATTCATTATTGTCAAAATGATTGGAGTCAACCTTTCCGCCCAAAAAAGGCGGACAGGTTGACTTAAATTATTTTGACTTTCTATTTCACAACCAATTATTTATTATTCTCTTCAATAATCTTCTTCAATTCAGACAATTTATTTAAAGCATCCAAAGGCGTTAAAGTGTTGATATCTATTTCATTCAATTCATCCCGCAATTGCTGTTCTTGCTTTTGAAAAAAATCAAGTTGATCCGTCTTTGTTTCTATTTTGAGTCCGTTCAAAGGGCGCGCTAAACGCGGCATGTCGTTTGCCGTTAGTTCGTCTGCTTCCAAATTTGTGAGTACTTCCTTTGCCCGGTTAATCACCTTTGCCGGCAATCCCGCTAATTGAGCAACTTGAATGCCATAACTGTGATCACAGCCTCCTTCGACAATCTTCCTCAAAAAGATAACCTTGTCGCCCCACTCTTTTACCGCCACATTATAATTTTTTACACGAGGCAGCATTAATGCAAGTTCCGTTAATTCATGATAATGTGTGGCAAAAAGTGTTTTTGCAGCAACGCTCAACTGGTTATGCAAATATTCAGCCACAGACCAGGCAATTGACAGCCCGTCAAAAGTACTGGTTCCCCTGCCGATTTCGTCCAATAAAATTAAACTTTTAGGCGTTGTGTTGTTCAGGATATTTGCCGTTTCATTCATTTCCATCAGGAATGTGCTTTCGCCGCCAGCCAGGTTATCCGAAGCGCCAACCCGGGTGAAGATTTTATCGACCAATCCAATCTCAGCGGATTTTGCCGGAACAAAACAGCCGGTCTGTGCCATTAGCACAACTAAACCAACCTGTCGGAGATAAGTTGATTTGCCCGCCATATTGGGCCCCGTGATTATCAATATTTGATCGGTTTCATTATTCAAATAAATATCATTGGGAACAAAAGATTCGCCCGGCGGCAGTAATTTTTCCACCACCGGATGCCTGCTGTCTTTAATAATTATTTTTTCACTTGTACCTATGACAGGTTTGGTATAATTATTATCCAATGCAATTTGTGCGAAATTCAGCAGACAATCTAACTCACCAATGAGCGAGGCATTTTCCTGGATCGCTCTTACTTCTTTACTTACCAATTGTCTGACTTCATCAAACAGTTGATATTCCAGCTCAACAATTTTTTCTTCAGCATTGAGAACCTGTTCTTCATATTCCTTTAATTCGGGAGTGATGAACCGTTCAGCGTTTACCAGCGTCTGTTTTCGAATATAATCATCAGGAACTTTTGCCAGGTGTGGCTTGGTGATCTCAATGTAATACCCAAATACTTTATTAAAATTTACTTTCAACGAAGGAATAGCGGTTCTCTCACGCTCTGTTTTTTGAAGTTGTGCGATCCAATCCTTTCCGGAAAAGGAAATTTCTCTCAAATGATCCAAATCAGCATTATACCCCCGCCGAATGAGTCCCCCCTCTGATACAGCCAGCGGCGGATCATCCACAATTGCTTTTTCTATCTCCTCAACGACATTTTTCAATTCCAAAAGATTTTTTCGGATATGAACCGCGTATTTTGATTCCCGCTCTTTTAATTCCAATTTAATTTTGGGTACTTGATTTAATGCCGATTTTAGCGAGATAAGATCACGAGCGTTGGCTCTGCCGGTAGTGATTTTTGAGAGCAGCCGTTCCAGGTCTCCGATTTTGCTAAGGATTTCCCTTAACTCACGTTTTGATATTTCATTATTCAGAAATTCATCAACTGCATCCAGACGTAGGTTAATTTCTGAAACCTGGTTCAAAGGATTTAACAGCCAATTCACCAGCCGACGCCCTCCCATCGCAGTTTTAGTTTGATCGAGCACTGCAAGTAAGACTCCCCTGTTGTCTCGCCGGGAAAGCGGTTCAATCAATTCCAGGTTACGCTGCGTTGTCGGATCGATGGTCATAAAGTCGGAATCGTATCGCCGCCTTAATTGGGTGAAATGTTGAAGCCTATTTTTTTGATTTTCTTTGAGATAATTTAAAACAGCGCCTGCCGCGGCAATCCCCGTATCCAGATCTTCGCAGCCAAATCCTTTTAACGAGGCTGTTTGAAAGTGCTCGATTAAAACCTCGTACCCATAATCCCGACTAAAAATCCAATCTTCTTGTGGGGTAATAAAACTATTTAAATCCGATTCAATTTCGCGTGAGACATAATTTTGTTGGGTTTCTGAAACGATAATTTCGGCAGGATTCAGGGAAAGTACTTGTTCTCTCAGATTTTCTTTGGGAAATTCAGACACAAAAAACTCACCGGTCGTTACATCGGCGCCAGCAACAGCGCAAATATCATTTTTCACGAAAACTGCTGCCAGGTAATTATTTCTTTTTGATTCTAAAAGTTCATCAGAAAAAGTAGTGCCCGGCGTTACGATCTCGATGACATCACGTTTTACTATTGTTTTCGTTTTTTTCGGATCTTCAACCTGTTCACATATAGCAACACGATAGCCGGCGCGGATCATTTTGGTAAGATAATTATCAAGCGCATGATACGGAAATCCAGCCAGGGGCACCTTGGCTGACTTCCCATGGGCGCGCGAAGTCAATGTAATCCCCAAAACCCCGGAAGCAACTTTGGCATCATCATAAAACATCTCATAAAAATCACCCATCCGGTAAAAAAGGATCGCATTTTTATGTTTTGCTTTAATAGCCAGGTACTGTTCCATTAATGGCGTTGTGTGCGCCTTATCTTTCATATCTTTTTCACCGCTACTTTGCCAATGTAGAAGTTTTGAATTATTAGACAGCTATTCAGGTAACTGGGTAATTTAGTAATAGGGTAATTGGGAAATTAAGTAATAAGGTAATTGGGTAAATAGGTAATTAGTTTCTAAACATTGAAAATTAATTATCACCAAACTCCATTATTACCCAAATTGACTAATTGACTAATGACCAATAACTAATGACTAATGACCAATGACCAATCACCAATCACCACTAACTACTCACCAATCACCGCACTGCCAGTCCGATCATCCACTCCCCATTTTAATTTTGTCCGCAGCAAGTCATAAAAATTTTTATTTTCGCGTTGTATCCAGCGTATGTAATAGTCTGCTTTTTTAAGAATAATTTCGACGTCAGCAGTTTTGGGGAATTGACGGCTCACCTGTCCATCAACGCTCATGGTAACGACACTATCTTGCGGATGCGGCACAATGCGGATAACGCTGGTATCGGGAATCACCACCGGGCGGACGTTCAACGAATGGGGGCAGATTGGATTGATGACCATACTATTAACTGTGGGAAATAAAATTGGCCCCTTTGCTGACAATGAATAAGCAGTGGAACCCGTTGGTGTAGCAATGATGAGTCCATCCCCCAAATAAGTGTTTAAATAATTATCATCGATAAACACTTCAATACGAATCACCCTGCTGAATCCACTCCGATCAACGACAATATCATTCAGTGCAAAGCATGTTTTTTCATTATCTTGTTCTCGCACTGTCGCTTCAAGAACCATTCTTTCTACGATAGAATATTGATTGTTGATAATTTTTTCTAATGTCGGGTAAAGTTCATCAATCGTTACTTCAGTAAGAAATCCCAGGCCGCCGAGATTGACACCCAAAATTGGAACTCCTGAAGAACCCACAGCCCTTGCAGTGGAAAGTATGGTTCCATCACCACCAAACGCCAACACAATATTACAATTGTTTGCAAGTTGTTCAATTTTTTGGCTATTGACATGAAAATCCAATTTCAAATAATTGACCAAATCTTCATCGATCACATAACTGATTTTTCGAGCAGATAACCATTGTAATAGATCCACAACAACACCTTTTACAATGGATTTTGTTGTGTTCCCTCTAATCCCAAAAATCATAACTTGAAGCTCCTAATTTAGAAGACGAAGGAAGATTCCCTTTCCGTGGCTAATTTAGCTTTTTACAAAATTTTTCAAAAATTAAATCCACTTTTTTAATCCACGCTTTCGAGGTTTGATCAATTTCATTTTTTCTTTCACCGCTTTAACAATTCCGTTCACATCTAATCCCACTTGTTCATAAAGCTCAGCCAGCGTACCCTGTTCAATAAACTCATCGGGTATGCCAATTTTATGTAGGATAACATTTGTGTCTGGAGTTTGCAAAAGTAATTCGCCTATTGCACTGCCAAAACCGCCTTGAATTGCATTGTCCTCTAACGTAATAATTAATTCAAATTTTTGAAACATCTTTTTAAAAAACGCTTCATTGAGCGGTTTAACAAACCTGGCGTTTACTACCTGAACATCGATATTTAATCCTGATAATATTTCCCGCGCTTTCAACGCATTATAAACAACAGGTCCAATGCCGATTATTAACGCATCTTTACCCTGTGCTATCACTTCGCTTTTGCCAATTTCAATCTCTTTTATAAGAGAGTCGAGCGCAATGCCAATACCACTGCCTCGGGGATATCTCATTGCAATTGGTCCCTTTTCATATTTCAATGCCGTGTACAACATTCTTTTTAATTCAAACTCATCCTTTGGCGCCATCACAACTAAATTTGGGACAATACGCAAAAAGCTTAAATCAAATACACCGTGATGTGTGGGGCCATCATCTCCTACCAAGCCGGCGCGATCAATTCCAAAGACAACAGGCAGGTTTTGTAACGCCACATCGTGGATAACACTGTCATAAGCGCGCTGTAAAAATGAAGAATAGAGCGTAACAACAGGCTTGTATCCCTGGGAGGCAAGTCCTGCAGCAAAAGTTACCGCATGACCTTCTGCGATTCCTACATCAAAAAAACGCTCCGGAAATTTATCCGCAAAATGAATAAGCCCGGTGCCCAGCGCCATGGCTGCTGTGATTGCCACGATTTTGTTATTCTCTGCACCAAATTCTGCCAGTGATTTGCCAAACACCGTATTATAGCCGGGGGGGATATCACTTTTTTTGACCGTCTTACCGGTCTCTTTATCAAAAGCGCCCAGACCATGAAAAACCGGGGCATTTTTCTCGGCAGGTTCATAGCCTTTACCTTTTCGCGTGATAACATGCACCAGCATGGGGCCCTCAAGGGTTTTAACTAATTTTAGCACCCGGATCAAACGTGAAATATTATGACCATCAATTGGTCCAAAATAGCGAAAGCCAAGTCTTTCAAACAATAATCCCGGCACTAAAATAGATTTTAAACTCTCATCAACACGCCCGACAATTTTGCGGATTTTTGTGCCTAAAGTTGATAATTTACCCGTTATCTGCCAGACCTCATTTTTGAGTTTATTATAAGATTGCGTTGTGATTAGTGTTGTCAAATAATTGGCAAATGCGCCGACATTCTTGGAAATGGACATTTCATTATCATTTAAAATAACAATGATATTTTTTCCGGAAGCTCCGGTATTGTTCAAGCCTTCTAATGCCAGCCCACCGGTCAGGGCGCCGTCTCCAATAACAGCCATTACATTATAATCATCACCAGCCATATCCCGGGCGCAAGCCATTCCCAGCGCCGCTGAAATTGAAGTGCTGGCGTGCCCGGTGCCGAAATGGTCATGTTCGCTCTCCGAAATTTTTGGGAAGCCGCTAATGCCGTTTAACTGTCGAATCGTAGAAAACCGGTCCTTTCTTCCTGTAATAATTTTATGTACATAAGCCTGGTGCCCAACATCCCAGATAATTTTATCCCTGGGGCTGTCAAATAAATAATGAAGCACAAGCGATAATTCGACGACTCCTAAACTGGGTGCTAAATGTCCGCCTGTTTGTGAAATATTGGTGATTATAAATTCCCGTAATTCTTTTGCCAGGTTTGCTAACTCGGGCACACTAAAGACTTTCAAATCTTCCGGCGAATTTATTTTATCCATTAACTTGTTCATATTTATTCCTATCACATTATTTCTAATTGAAATCCATCATCTGTTTTTACCAATTTTTTCATTTTTTGTTCAACCTGGTTCAGTTTATCATTACATAATTTTGAGAGCTTCATTCCTTTTTCAAACCGCTTGATCGAATCTTCCAAAGATAGCTCTCCCTTTTCCAATTCTTCAACGATCTTTTCCAATTCTGATATTGCTTGTTCAAATGTTTTTTCTGGCATAACATGTTCCTTTATTCTTCCAAATATGCAAACTTACTGGAAAATTCCAAATTTCAAGAACCAAATTCCAAATAAATTCCAATATTCAAATCTCAAATTCCAAAAAATAAAATCTATTCCGAATATTGGATATTGGAGTTTGGAATATATTTGTTATTTGGAATTTGATTATTGGAATTTTTTCAATTAAATTAAACACCTTCATTCGTGTACATCTTCAACAATCCCCTTAATCCTCCCTTTATAAAATTGTACACTTATCTGCTCTTCTTTTTCCAAATCTTTTGCATCTTTCACAATAACATTATCACGAGTTCTTTTACAAACGCTGTAGCCTCTTTTTAAAATCGAATCCGGGGATAATGATTGAAGCTGCTTTTCCAACCTCTTCACCTGTTCGAAAAACATGGTTATTTGATGCTGGCTTGTTAACTGCATTGTGTGTACTAATTCGTCAATTCGCTGGCGATTTTCTTTAATGAGATCCGGTGTGCGCATAAAAAAGTAACTGCCCGTCAACGCTTTTAAGTGATCCCGTTCATATTGAATTTTTCCCAGGCATAGTTCAGTCACACTTTTTTTAAGATTTTTTACTTGGTTGAGTAATTCCATTCGGTCGGGAACAGCAAGTTCAGCGGCTGCAGAAGGCGTTGGTGCCCGTAAATCAGCAACAAAGTCACTAATCGTAAAATCCACCTCATGTCCCACAGCAGAGATCACCGGAATTTGGGAACGAAAAATCGACCTGGCAACTGCTTCTTCATTAAAAGCCCACAGGTCTTCCAAAGAGCCTCCCCCCCTGCCAACAATCAACAGATCAACATCAGCAAACTTGTTAAAATTATCTATCGCTTCAGCAATTTCCCGGGCAGCGCCCTCCCCCTGTACTTTTACCGGGCTCAAAATAATTTCCAAACCAGGAAACCTGCGATTCAGAATATTCAACAAATCCTGAATTGCAGCGCCGGTGGGTGACGTAACAATTCCGATCTTTTCTGGAAAGTCAGGGATTGGTCTTTTATATTCTTCGTCGAATAATCCTTCTTCTTGCAGTCTTTGTTTCAACTGTTCGAAAGCTAACTGCAATTCGCCAATCCCGGCAGGTTGCAATTTTACGATATCGAACTGGTAATAGCCCCGTTTATGAAAAACATTGATCTTGCCAAAAGCATGGACTTTCATTCCATCCTGGGGTGTAAAAAACAACTGGGCATTTCTGGACCGCCACATGACGGCAGATATCTGGGACTCTTTATCTTTGAGGGAGAAATAAACATGCCCTGATGAATGAAATTTTAAGTTGGAAATTTCCCCTTCAATCCAGAGCACCGGGAATGTAGTTTCCAATAGTGTTTTGATTTCATGATTTAACTCTGAAACCGATAAAATTTTATTCGGGGCAATTTCTGACTTAATTTCGAACATGTTTTCCTGTCGTTCGTCTGGTTGCTGGATACTCGATGCTTGATACCGGATGAGGTGGGTGGATCAAGCATCGAGTATCCAGCAACAAGCATCAATGCCATCAAATAACAAACACCATATCACTTTAATATTTTATGAATTAACAAGCGTTTGGTAATGAATGCTATAAAATGAAAAGAGGTACTAAATAATACCTCTTCTCATTTCAAATTAAAACCGTCTCAACTATAATTTATTTATTTCTTCTTTTTATGCCGGTCTTTTCTTAATCTTTTTTTCCTTTTGTGTGTCGCTATTTTTGCTCGTTTACGTTTTTTACCGCTTGGCATTGAATCACCTCCTGATTACTTGCTTTATATTTAATATGTTAATTTTATTTTCATGTCAATATATATATAGCGCCTGTAGCAAAATATTCTCTAAGGAAATTGGATTTATATTCCTTTATTTTAATCCCGAATCGAAACGCTTGCCTAGGGCGGACAAAATGAAAAATTTTCCTTTTTATCTCAAAACCGGCTTGTGCGATTTGCTTTTCGAATTGACGAATCGTAATACCCGTTTGACAAATCCGAAGAAAAGATTCAACGTTTTTTTTCTCTATGTGTTCCAAAAGCCAACGATATGTTTTTTCGGGCAATAAATGCAAAAATGGAATAAATTGTAAAAAAGAACTCATCACCTGCTGATGACCGCCAAAAGCGGAGCGAAATGGCGGAAAAGAAATCACACAAATTCCCCCGGGAAGAAGCGCCTGTTTAATATTTTCCATGGCTTCCCCTTTCTTTTCAAGATGTTCAAAAACATCGAGCATCAAAATAACATCAAATTTACTCTTGAATTTCTTTTCCTCAATATCGCCTTGAATAAATTTAATTTCTTTTGAGCCTGTCTCTTGCGCGTAATTGAATCGATGCTCACTATACTCAAGTCCGGTACACTCAAATCCATCGTTTTTAAATGCTTCTAAAACACCACCTTCTGCACAGCCGATATCAAGTATTGTTTTGCCCTTTGCCAAAGGCCTTACATAATTTTCCAGATAAAAATCCCCGATCTCTCTTTGATAATCACGATACGCCGGACGATTAAACCCGGCTGTTTTACCAAATCGACTCAAGCGGGGGAATAGTTTCATAGTCTCCTAAAGTGCAGGCGAAGGCTGAGGCAAAGGCGAAGGAAAAAAAGATAATCCTTAATCCTTTAATCTTATACCTTTCTCCGCCTTAGCCTTCGCCTCAGCCTTTTCGTTGTTATAGTTAATTGATCCTGGTTAAAAAAACTTTTGCACAAAAAACAAAGATTGAACTGCTAACATACTACTCTTCAGAAACAATGAGTTGCTCGTCAGCCTCAAACGGTGTGTTAACAAACTCCCGAAAATGTTTGGACACACGAAATACAGGCATCCTGCGCGCCGGGATAGGCACTTCAATTCCGGTTTTTGGATTTCGCCCCATCCGCGGCGCCCTGTCCACCGTTTGAAATCTTCCAAAACCACGCAGATCAACAGGCTCCCCTTTTTTTAACGCATAGCTGATCGTAGCAATCATGCCATCCACAACAGCTGCTGTTTCTATTTTGGTTAATCCAGTTCCTTCAGCAAGAATATCAACAATATCTGCTTTTGTCACGGTATGAACTCCAAGATTTATGCAGTGATCTTTTCTATAAAAATAAGCTGATTGGCTGAAAATTTTAGAAATGTGAAGATAATAAATTTAATTACAAAAGTCAATATAAAAGATTGATGCTTGATATCCGCCCAAAAAGATGGCGGACGTCCCGCTGGATTCTTGATGCTGGATGGGTTGGGGGTATCCAGTAACAAGAATCAAGTATCAAGAAACGCACCATTAAATTTTGGACATATTCAAAAACTTTTACAATAAATAAGGAAATGAGTTTTGGAAAATTAGAAAACAACAACCGTCTTCCTCGTTATACTCAAATCTTCTGTACTCAATTTGTAAAAATACAGCCCTGTTGAAAGGTTTTGAACATTCAAAGTTATTTGATAAAAGCCTCCATCGTACACTTGATCAGTAAGGACTTGTATTTCTTCACCCTGAATATTATGGAGTGTGATTTTCAGGTGCGTTTTTTTTGAGACGCTAAAGGGAATAATCGTAGAAGAATTAAACGGATTCGGATAATTTTGCCCAAGGAAAAATTTACTTGGTGGCGCGATATTCACATGTGCTACATTTGACAATGTAAAAGAACCATCAAAATCCATCTGTTTCAGCCTGTAAAAAAGATTGCCGGTGACTGCTTTTTTATCAACGAAATAATAATCCCGATGAATAAGTGTCGTTCCCTTCCCGGCTACAAATCCTATTTTTGAAAATGAGTCCGCTGTTCGACCTCTTTGGATCTCAAATCCGTAGTTATTGCTTTCGCTGATTGTTTCCCAAAACAACTCGACATTTTGATTTTTTATCCTTGCCTCAAATGAAACCAGTTCCACCGGCACAAGCGAGGTACTTTCATAGCATCCGATATCATAAACATCGCCGATGGGTCGATTCCTGCCGTCAAGATCTTTTGAAGGCGCTCCATTGGCTGTGCCACCGTTGATAGCAGGGCTTCCATCCCTGATATGATAATTCCCGGTTGAACCAAACGCGGGAGATTCAAAAAGCGGATCCCCATAAATATTGCCAGCTCCAATATCCGCAACATGCTCTGAATCGTAGTTTGTTCCGCCATGGATTAATACGGCATAACTATTGGGAAAATAATACAGGTTGTATTCAAAGGTACGATTTACAGAATTCGCCAGATAAATGGCTGCATTTGATCCCCGGCTGCTGAATATGGTATTTCTACAAACAAGATTGATTGGCGTTGATTGATGATCGTACTGCACATACATCACGTAATTTTTACCCACATAATCATCAATGGTTACATTGGTGATCTCAAAACTGGCGCCGCTTCCTTCAGTATCAATTACAATAGCAGCCCAGGGAGTCGTTACCGTATTGCCATCTCCCCTGCCATAAATGAGTGTATTTTTAATTTTGCTGCCAGTCCCCCAAAGTTTAATGCCATCAGCAAAATTGTTGGCAACATAACATTCATGAATATTGGTATTTTGCGCTTTTGAATCGAGACCATCCCCCCGGTTATGCTCAACTGTTGTATTTTTTATTTCGATTGGTCCCGAAGATGGCTCGATGCCAAAACCATCAGGTCTGCCATAAGGACTGGGCCCCGGACCTCCCTGGTAATAATGCCCGCCATAAGAAAGATCACAACCGCTGATCAGCACATTTCGCCACCCACCTGATTCCCCGGTTGGACCGCCAACAGAACCAAATCCACAATAAGTAATATCGCAATTCAGAATATCGACATGCTGAACGTCACCCAGGTCAATTCCAAACTCATCAAGATGGTGAATGTAAAGATTCTCGAATACAATATTATTAGCAGCGCCGCCAACTGCTGATATGCCATCCCTGAACGTTGCGCCATTATCGCTGGTAATTTCCAGGTTCTCTATTCTGATGTAATTTTTACCAGCCAGGTTGATCGCCACCATTAAATTATTGCTGCCCGCCAGAGTTGGTCGATTCCCTTCCTCACCCTTGATCGTTATCCAAGCTCCTGACGAGCCCGATGACGGAGTAATGATGTCAGCATCAAATTGACTTAAGGAGTATGTGCCGCCTTTAATGATAAGCACATCACCAGCCCCGAGTTGTCGTGATGCATAACCGGGAGTTGCCCAGGGGCTTTCTGCTGTGCCAGGATTGGAATTGCTGCCGGATGGTGAGACGTAGTAGGTGGTGGCGTGAATTGGCAAAACAAATAAAAAAAGAACCAAAACTGAAAACAGGTTCTGAAAAATTATTAGATATAATTTATGCATCATATTTTGGTTTGTATTTTTCATAGTTGAATTTTCCCCAGTTTGTTTGTGAGTCATTTTGAAGAACCAAGTTAATGAAAAAACAAAATAGAATTATTTTCCTCTATACGAACGGTGCAACTTCAACAGGACGTTGCTTTGCAAAACTTTTCCGATGAAGTTTAATCCGTTCAATTTCGTGCAAAGTTTGAGCAGTAAAGTAACTCTCTCCACAATTTGGACAACTGATTTTTGGAATATTTTCAATTACCAATAAATCTTTTCTTTTACCATAAGCTACGGTCACTTTGCGTAAACGTGCACCTTCTTTACCACAAACATCACAGATCATTTTTATACCTTTAGAATTATTAATTCTACTTTGTCACATTACAAATTATGTCACTCCCGAACGTTTTATCGGGAGTCCATTGCCAAGGTTTTGTGGATTCCCGCTAAAAACATGCGGGAATGACACACGAGTGTAACTCAAAATCATAGTTTCATGCTGTTTTTTCTAATCTGACAAAGTACAATTAAAAACACTAAAATAATTTACTACAAAAATAATTAATAGTCAAACGGTTTTTCAATTTGCTTTTGAAACATTATTATTAAACAATAGTTAAAATTTTGTTTGTTTAGGGGGTGGGATAATATAACCTGACCATTTGAAGCATTTCTATCAAACAAAAATAAGGAATTGCAGATAATGAATGGGTATTTTTTTTTATCCCACCCCCTAAATTTCAGTTTTCTCTTGGCTTTTTGAATAAATATCTTTATATTCAAAATTTATATTTTTAATAGACCAAATTATTCACTAAACCAGTCTTAAATTTAAATCAATTCAAAATTCAGGAATGATTAATTGACCGAAGTCGATCTCATAATTAAAAACGGTAACCAGTTGCTTTGTCCGGTTGAGGATATCAACGGGAATGCCAAATTAGAAATTTTTGAAAATGGCGCTGTTGCCTGTAACCAGGGGAAGATTGTTGGCTATGGCAAAACATCTGAAATTGTTGACCAGTTCTTTGCAAAAAAAATAATTGATGCCACGGGAAAAGTAGTAGCGCCGGGTTTTGTCGATCCGCATACCCACCCGGTATTCTTTGGCACCAGGGAAAATGAGTTTGAACAACGTAACGCGGGAAAAAGTTACGCGGACATTGCCAAAGGAGGCGGTGGAATTCGTTCAAGTGTGAGGAATTTGAGGAAAGCATCAAAGCAGCAGCTAATCGATTTTGCTCTCCCCCATCTCGACCGGTTCATGCAATACGGGACAACAACCATCGAGGCAAAAAGCGGCTATGGACTTTCCCTTGAAGACGAGATCAAATCTTTGGAAGTCATCCGGGAATTGAATCGTATTCATGCGATTGACTTGATTCCTACTTTTTTAGGCGCTCATGAAATCCCTGATGAATATCGAGCCAAACGGAAAGATTACATTCAGCTCATAATAAAGGAAATGATTCCCCGGGTGGCTGAAAGAAAGTTGGCTGAATTTTGTGACATTTTTTGTGAAGATCACGTTTTCAACCTGGACGAAACGGAAACTATTTTAGGCGCTGCCCAGGAAGCCGGGCTGAAATTAAAAATCCACGCTGATCAACTGACTTCCAGCGGCGGTACAGAGTTGGCTGCAAAAATGAATGCTGTTTCAGCAGATCATCTCGATTATATCAGTCCGAAAGCGATTGAACAGATTAAAATGTCCGGGACAATACCTGTGCTTTTGCCCGGTGCAGTTTTTTTTCTCGGATTACAGCGCTATGCGCCGGCTCGAAAATTGATCGATTCAGGATTATCGGTTGCCTTAGCCACTGATTTCAACCCGGGCAGTTGTATGACAGAATCCATACCCTTAATGATGACGCTTGGCTGCATTTACATGAAGATGACTCCTGCTGAAGTTTGGCTGGCAAGTACAATTAATGCGGCAAAAGCAATTTCAAAAGAGAAACAGATAGGAATAATTAAAAGAAATACCCGGGCTGATTTGGTCATCTGGAATATCCCGAACTATAAATATTTGCCTTATCATTTTGGTGTTAATTTGGTTGACCAGGTTATAAAAAATGGTCAGGTTATTGGGTGAGTGGTTAGTGGTGATTTGTGAGTGGTGAGTGGTGAGTTGTTAATGGTCATTGGTTATTGTGTCTTTTAATTGCTAATTCTTATTCATCTGTCTTGAAATAATTAATAATTAAGTTAGTTAGTTAGTTAAGCCATATTAAAAAATATATCTACACTGTCAAAAGATCACATTAAAAAGATTATGTAAAAATTCCGTGTGAGTTTTTGATCCGTGTGGGCAAAAAACAAGAGGAAATTCATGAACAAAATATCTCTATTTTTCATTTCAATTTTATTTATGCTTATGATATTTGGCTGTGGTAAAAACAAACCATTACCCGGCTCTTACGAACGTATCATTGGCAATGTGGAAGGTGCAATTGTCGACACTGTTTTAACATTAGAGACCGGCGCTGAGAAATCTTATAGCAAATTCGTAAATACAAGTAGCAGCAATGAATTATTACTCGGCAGCTATGAGCAATATAATTCAGGCATTTACCTGCAATTTGCCGCGCCGGGCGACAGTCTTCACATAAAGTCAGCCGACCTGGTAATGAGCATAAAGGGAAAGACAGCCCCCGGTGATTCATCTTTTTGGGATAGCTTCCCACAAGCAACCGTAAATGTTTTTTTAGCTGATACGTTGTGGGATGAAACAAATCCACCAATAAAAGATTGGAACCTGCAATTGAGCAGCGCAACCATTTTTTCTGATTCAACAAACAAAATTTCAATTCCGCTGGATACAACACTGTTGAATCAATGGAATGATGATGAGTCAGATTATAACAGCTACGGTTTTTGGCTGGAAAGTGAAGATGCTGAATTCATACAAATTTATCATTCACTCAATAGCTATGACGAGACCATCATTCCTAAAATAGATATATATTACAGCTACGTTGATACCGGAGGTGTTACAATAGATACGAATAAGGTCATTTATGTAAGTGAAGATGCTTTTGTGCTTCTGAATACAGAGCAGGATTTAAATTTAGACCCGGATTTAATTTATGTTGGTAAAGGTTTGGCATTTTATAATAATTTCTATTTCGACCTCAGTTTATTTGATTCAACAATTCACATCAACCGGGCGACCCTGGAGTTAACCATTAACAAAGAAAATTCCATTCGAGACTTATCAGGATTAAGTGATGCCTATCTCTTTCGCCAGGCTGTTGAATGGATCGATGGTGCTGAAATTGATCCAATCGAAGGATTGGGAGCAAGTTATCCGACAACAGTAACTGATAGCACCATCACTTTTAGCATTGCCCCAAGTATCCAGTCTATTACTACGAATACGTATGTAAATTATGGATTTTACTTTAAATTGACAAGTGATGACCAAACAATTTCCAGAATTGCTTTTTATTCATCAAAATCAGATCCTGAATTGCAGCCGAAAATCAAAATCTATTACTCCACACCAGCGAAGCAGGAGTTTTAATTTCTAAACAATGAATTTGTTACACAGTGGGCAAGAAAATACTGAATATGAAAAAGAATATTTGAAAGGTAATTTGGTAACAAGGAAATTGGGTATCCGCTCAATAATATATGCTAAATACATCATTCTTTTTTTGTTGCATAGTAAAGAATATTTTATCGCAGAATGATTTGTAGCAGAATAATTCTGCTATAAATTATTCTGCTAATATTTTTGCGAACTTATAACCAAAAACAATTTTCACAAATTACCATTAAATATTGAGTGGATACGAAATTGGGTAATAAAATATTTATCAGTATTATAAATACCTAATTACCAAATTACCCAATAAACTAATTACCTTTTTACCTAATTGGTTCAGGCTAGATCAGCCCAGGAAATAATACATGAACTGCCAATTCAAAATAAAACAATTTGGAGTAAACAATGAAAAATAAATTTTTATTTCTTTTATTAGCAATATTCACAATTACAACTCAAATAAATTCAGCCCGGGCACAGTCGTATTATGGTTCAGGGGAATTTGGATTTCGCTCATACACGTCAGACGCTCATGCGATTGGTTTGGGAGAAACATTTATTGCTGTTGCCGATGGTTTTCAAATGAACATGATCAATCCTGCCGGGTTAGTTTTCACCCCGGTAACACGGTTATCGGGAGATTTCGTTCACGAAGCGACATGGAGCGAGTCTCAGGATGGAACCGGGTTTGGAAAATATACCAATTTTAATGGCTTATCGCTTGCCGTTCCTATTAAAAGGGGGAAATTAGTAACAGCTTTTAGTCTTCAACCCGTATCACAATTTGATTATCGTTATGAAATTGACGAAAAAATTGATGAATTCGGTTTTACTAAAAAAACAATTGGCGAAGGTGGATTGAATAAAATTTCGGCAGGAATCGGTTTTGCACCTTTTAAAAGAATATCAATCGGCGCTGCATTAAATTATTATTTTGGCAAATTTGAGAAAACCTGGGAAGTTGACTTCGTTTCAGATATGTTCTGGGATACATCAGACAAATTAACCAGAAAAATGTGGGGATATAATTTTACAACCGGTGTGATTTTTAATCCGCTGCCCAGTCTCTTTTTAGGCGGTTTTTATACGAAAGATTTCAAGCTAAATAGCCAGGATCATGTAAATAACGGCCTTAATTTCGGTTCCACGGGTGCGACCATACAAGGATATGATCTTGACCGGTTAGACATATTCATGCCGGAACTGTGGGGACTTGGATTCTCATATATCTTCAAAACAAAATACAGGCTTAGTAGTGATTATTATACCGAGCCCTGGTCAAAAATAAAAGTGAACAACAATGAGTTGCAAGGTTACAATGATGGCTCTCATTTTGGTGTTGGGTTTGAAGTTTTGCCAAGCACCAATTCTTTGGCTAATTATTTTGAAAAAGTATCTTACCGGATGGGTTATTTTAATAAGGTATTGAATTATCTTGATACTGATGGGAATACTATCCCTGAAAATGGTTTTACACTGGGATTTGGTTTCCCTTATTATGGAACATTGGGACGATTAGATGTTGCTTTGAAATACTCCATTCGAGGTGATTTAACAAAAAATCCTGTCAAAGAAAATGTATTCCAACTATTCATTTCAGTCACTGGCGGTGAAAGATGGTTTTACAGGGGTGAGCAGCGATAAAAATGACTCTGAATTAGTTCAAATAACCAAAAAAATCCAATTTTTGTAACTTTTTCCTTGCTTTTTTAATAAATATTTTTAAATTCAAAGTCTTGCATAATTGTTAATTTAAAATGTCAATAATTTACAATAATTTTTTATCAGAGGTGTTATCATGAAATCATTTTTAGTAAACAAGAATGTTCGGAGCCTGGTGCTCATCCTTTTTTTTATTGCTTTAGCTACTTCCCTGGTGTTTATTTTTGGTTGTGTGCCACCAGCCGGAAAAGAAGGACCACAGATCAATGAAGCAAGACAAAAAGCGGTACAAGATTCTCTCCAACGAATATACGATAGAAAAATGGCGCTCTATGCCAGTACCGGGTTCGAGTATTATAAAAATAAAATGTATCGCAACTGCATCAAGCCGCTCTGGAAAATTGTTGAATTAGACACTGCTCAACGATACAAAAGAACTATCACCTATTTATCAGACGCTTATATTAAACTAAATAACGCTGATTCGGCGCAGATAGCTTTAGAAATTGGCACCCAAAAATTTCCAAAGAATGCCTATTTACATCGAAACCTGGGATATATTTATGGAAGTCGCGGCATGATTGAAGAGGCAATTTCCGAGTACGAAAAAGCGCTGGCAATAAATGATACGACAGCGAGTGACTGGAAGCAGGTTGCCAACCTTTATATAAGAAACGACCAACAGGATGAGGCAATCAATGCATACAAAAAAGTAGTTGGCTTAAATCCAAAAGACCAGGAAGCTCAAAAAACACTGAGTCAGCTTTATAAATCCACCGGAGATGCCGATGCGGCAATTCAGGGAATGGAAGAGGTTAAAAAACTTGACCCGCAAAATGTCGAGAATCTTTTTAGTTTAGGCAAAGAATATTTCAATATCGAAGATTTCGATAATGCAATTGTTAATTTTAATGCTTTGCTTAACCTAAAACCAGGTGATATTTCAGCGCTCTCTTATCTTGGCGCTTCCTTTAAGAATTCTGGAAAATATAATGATGCAATAACTGCATATAAAAAAGCGATAGACATTCAGCCGGATAATAAAAAACTGCATACGGATGTTGCTACCTGTTATAAAGAATTGGGCAAATTCTCCACCGCACGAAACTATGCCAACAAAGCGCTCAGAATCGATTCCAAATTTGGTCTTGCAAATATCGTCCGCGGTGAAATCTACGAAGCTGCTGTTGAAGAATGTATGGCAGACAGGGGTAAAGACGCGCCTGAGTTTGACGACAAATTGGTTTTTGAACTTGCCTATAAAGAGTATAAAAAAGCGACAAATGATTTACAATATAAAGATATGGCTGCAGGTAAAATGAGATATGTTAAAGATTTTATCCCCAAAAAAGAGGATAGATTTTTTCATAAACATACGCAAGCCAAATTGAATTGTTATAAATGGATATATTAGTTTTAAGCCGTCAGGGAAAATTTTTCCCTGACGGGTATTTTTTTTCGTAATAGTTCAGTTCGAATTTTAGAGACTATTTTTTCCATCGTCCCGCCCAATTTAGATTTGTTGCTAAAACTTCCGTTGGGCAAAATATTTTTATCCCTTTTGCTGATTCTTGATAAATTATTCATATTTGATTAAAAACGACAAAACAAATCCTATGACAATTGCAATCGCCTCAGACCATGCCGGCTACGAATTGAAGAGTAAAATCAAGTCCTACCTTGAACAACAATCTATACCTGTTGATGACTTTGGAACATTTAAAAGCGATTCGGTGGATTACCCGGATTACGGTATTCTCGCTGCCAAGGCAGTGGCTCAGGATAAAGCAGACAAAGGCATTTTGATTTGCGGATCAGGAATAGGCATGTCCATCGTAGCGAATAAAGTAAATGGGATTCGTGCAGCCTTATGTGTTACTGAAGAAATGGCAGAAATGAGCCGCCGCCATAATAATGCCAATGTATTGGTTTTAGGAGGCAGAATGATAGATCATCAATTTGCTTTAAAATTAGTTGATGTTTGGTTAAATACACCATTTGATGGCGGAAGGCATTTTAAAAGAGTAAACAAAATACACCAGTTGACAGGACGATAAAAAAAATTCTAAAAAACAAATACCAAATTCCAAAACTTGTCCCGAGTCTTTTTTCGGGATAAATTCCAAATCTCAAATTCCAAAATTAGACGTTTTATGGGAATTTTTCAAACCAAAAGGACAAACGCCATCATATGCAAGTTTGGAATTTGAAGAATTGGAAATTGGAATTTATTTGGAATTTGGAGCTTGGAATTTTCGTATTTGAACTACATTCTTTACAGAATCACCTTTTTCAAAGGATAAAAAATGTCATTCTTAAAAAACGCTGATCCTGAAATTTATAAATCGATAAACGATGAAATTTCCCGGCAAAACAACCTGTTAGAATTGATCGCATCGGAAAATTTTGTGAGCGTAGCTGTGCTGGAAGCCATGGGACAGGTTATGACCAATAAATACGCCGAAGGTTACCCGGGGAAACGTTATTACGGTGGGTGTGTTTATGTTGATGTTGCGGAAGATTTAGCGCGAGAAAGGGCTAAAAAACTTTTTAATGCGGAACACGTCAATGTACAGCCTCACTCCGGTTCCCAGGCAAATATTGCTGCTTATTTCACCTTTGCAAAACCAGGCGACACAGTGCTGGGAATGAACCTTGATCATGGTGGTCATTTAACTCATGGCAGCCCGGTTAATTTTTCAGGCAGACTTTTTAGAATTGTCTCTTATGGTGTGGACAAAGAGACCGGCTACATTGATATGAACCAGGTTGAAGACATCACAAATAAAGAGAAACCACGACTGATCATTACCTGCGCCAGCGCTTATCCCCGCGAAATAGATTACAAAGCCTTTCGTGAAATTGCTGACAAAGTCGGGGCTAAACTTGTAGCCGACATTGCCCATCCGGCAGGATTAATCGCTGCTGGTTTGATAAAAAGCCCAATCCTCCACTGTCACCTGGTTACTACCACAACGCACAAGACGCTTCGGGGACCTCGCGGCGGCATGATTCTCATTGGCAAAGATGAAGAAAACGATATGGGCATCACAACACCTAAAGGCAAAGTAAAATCAGTTGGACAAATTGTGGATTCCAATGTGTTTCCCGGTTTTCAGGGAGGACCTTTAATGCACGTAATAGCTGCCAAAGCGGTTGCATTTAAAGAAGCTCTTGAACCTGCGTTCAAAGATTATTCCATTCAGGTTATTAAAAATGCTCAAGCGCTTGCTAAAAAACTTGTGGATTTAGATTACAATTTAACATCAAACGGAACTGATACGCATGTGATGTTAATAGATTTAAGAAATAAGGGACTCACCGGTAAAAAAGCCGAAAGAGCATTAGAAGAAGCCGGAATTACAGTTAATAAAAATATGGTTCCGTTTGATGATCAAAGTCCATTTACAACGAGTGGTATCCGGATCGGCACACCTGCACTAACAACACGGGGGATGCAAGAAACAGAAATGGAAGTAATTGGAGATTTAATCGACCAGGTTATAATGAATATTGGTATTGATTCAGTTTATAAAAAAGTACGTTCCAGCATTTATGAATTGTGCCAGCGATTTCCTCTCTATCAATTACCTGCTTAAAAAAGGGAGCAAAAATGCGTTGTCCATTTTGTGGATTCACCCAAAGCAAGGTTGTAGATTCACGTTCAAAAAGTGAAGGCAGAGTTATTCGCAGAAGAAGAGAATGCCTTTCTTGTTTGAGAAGATTTACAACAAAAGAATATATTGAAGAATCGCCAATATTGGTTATAAAATCCGATTTACGGAGAGAGGCTTTCAATCGAAAAAAACTCAAACAAGGAATAATGCGATCCTGTGCCAAACGACCGGTCTCAGTGGAGCAAATTGACGCTGTTGTCGGACAAATTGAGAACAACCTGAAAGACAGGTCAGTTGACGAAGTGCCATCAAAGGATATTGGATCAATGGTAATGAAACAACTCAAGCAGCTTGATCATATTGCCTATGTCAGGTTCGCATCTGTTTACAGAAATTTTCAAGATAAGGAAGAGTTTCTTGCTGAATTGCAGGATTTGAATTAGTCTTTAATATTAAACGACTCTATTTAACGAATTATTGTTGAGGAAAAATGAACCTGAGAAAACTTACATTCAAAGGCGGTGTTCATCCACCTGAATTTAAAGAATTTGCTGAGAAAAAATCAATAGAAATACTACCTTTACCTGAGTCTGTCGTGATACCTGTACAGCAACATATCGGGGCGCCTGCTGAACCTGTTGTTGAAGTCGGTGATGAAGTGAAAGTTGGTGATGTTGTTTGCGAAGCAAAAGGATTTGTATCTGTGCCATCACATGCTTCGGTTTCCGGTAAAGTTATTAAGATTGAAAAACGACCGCATCCCGTGGGCGGAAAAGTATTGTCCATCGTTATTGAAAGCGATGGAGAGGATCAGAAATCATCATCAATTACTCCGAATGAAAACTATTTTGATCTTGATATTGAAGAAATGAAAAAGAATATTTCAGCCGCCGGGTTAGCTGGAATGGGTGGCGCGGCGTTTCCCAGCCATGTAAAGTTGTCCCCTCCTGCTGATAAAAAAATTGACACCTTTATTCTCAATGGCGCCGAGTGTGAGCCATATTTAACTGCGGATCATCGTTTAATGCTGGAACACCCAAAAGAAATTATCGAGGGTGTTCAACTGGTCATGAAAATATTGGGTTGTAAAAATGGCTATATTGCTATTGAAAAAAACAAACCTGATGCAATAAGTTTGATGAAGAAATCAGTTCAGGAAACCGGTGCAAATTTGAAAGTGGTTGGGTTAAATGTGAAATACCCACAGGGCGCTGAAAAACAACTAATCAAAGCAATTACTAACCGGGAGGTACCCGCAGGTGGTCTTCCCATGGATGTCGCCTGCCTGGTGCACAATGTGGGAACTGCATTGGGGATCTATGAAGCTGTTTCAACCAACAAACCGCTTTATGAACGGGTGGTTACTGTTACCGGCAAAGGAATAAAAGAGCAAAAAAATGTTCTTGCTCGTATCGGCACACCATTTCAAAATTTGATTGACTTCTGCGGTGGATTGACAGAAAATGCTGTTAAAATTGTCAATGGCGGACCAATGATGGGGATCGCTCAATTTTCACTTGAAGTACCGGTAACAAAAGGAACTTCAGGCATTTTAGCTTTAACAGAAAAGGAAACACAAGCAAGAACACCAGGACCATGTATCAGTTGCTGCCACTGTGTTGATGTTTGCCCGATGAAACTGATGCCCAATGACCTGGCTAAATTTATTGAATATGAAAGATACGATGAGGCTCACAAATTGGGCGTGCTCGATTGTATCGAATGTGGATCGTGTTCTTTTATATGTCCTTCAAAGATACGACATGTACATTTGTTCAAATATGGTAAGTTAGAAGTGAGCAAAATGTTAAAAGCACAAAATAGCTAATACAACCTTACCCTAAAAAACAAACCGCGAATTACGCTAATTTCGCGAATTCATTTTTCTATTAGCGTAATTCGCGAAATAGCGGTTAAAATTATTTCAATATAAAGATTAAGGTAATTCACATTATGGAAAAAAACTTTCTGGTATCAGCTTCTCCTCATATAACGCATAAAGATACTATCCCCCGCATCATGTACAGTGTGGTTATTTCATTAATACCAGCCATCGCCGGAAGTGTCTATTTTTTTGGCGTTAGAGCTGTTTGGATTTTATTGTTTGCTATTCTATCGGCTGTCGCAACAGAAGCGCTAATACAATTCCTGATGAAAAAGCCGATAACAGTTAAAGACGGAAGCGCCATTGTAACCGGTATTTTATTAGGCTTCAATGTACCTGCTGCTGTGCCTTGGTGGATTCCGGTTATTGGCTCCGCCTTTGCAATTGCAGTTGGGAAAATACCATTTGGCGGACTGGGCTACAATCCTATGAACCCGGCGTTGTTAGGGAGAGCGTTTTTATTAGCTTCCTGGCCCACACGAATGACAATTTTCAAAACATAGCCCACAGGCGGCTCTTTGTCCGGTAGCGACGCTTCTGCCATAAATGATTATGGAATAGGTTTGATTACCTCAGCACCTTCTCTC
>JACKQG010000911.1_pt1 | contig 41552 bp, 38 predicted proteins | sample 8237621 | NCBI WGS metagenome assembly JACKQG01 (sample SAMN15677084, study PRJNA649215) | marine metagenome | biome: marine; feature: Black Sea; material: saline water; isolation source: suspended particulate matter (SPM) from the Black Sea western gyre | collected 2013-06-09/2013-06-10 | depth... | reverse complement strand
TATTTTGCTATAAGTCCTTGACAAACAAGTAAATTAACAACAGAAGATATTAATTGTTACTTTGGCCGTGGAACAAAAAGAGCAATTTTTTGCTTTGATTAAAAATTTAAAATTTTTTAAAAAAATAAAAAAAAGAAAACCTATAGAATAGAATTTGATGAAGACTGGCTTCAAGATCAAGACAATTGGTCTTTGCCATATTATGAAGTTAATCCTATAGATGAAGACTCTACGATTATTCAATTACAAAGGCTTAGATTAACTATAACAGATGAAAACTTATCAATCCTTAAAAATCATCTTCAAAGTACATATGCAAAATTTTTAAAATCCAAACTGTTAACTATTAAACTCGGTCTTGAAAACTTGAAATCACTAACTTTTGAAAACTGGTCATATCCACCAGATTTTCTTCCTCATAGATATCATGGAAGAATAATCACTCCAGATTTTAATCCTGTTGAAGTTGAAGTTATTGCTGGATTATCTCGACCCATTAGCAAATTAAATCCTGCAGGAGGAGAATACGGGGTTTATTTTTATTGTAATGATCGTTTGATTTCGAGAGCACTAAAAAGTTATACTGTCGGTTTTACTACAGGATTAGCGGGCAAACCTCATGATACTATTTCTCTAGTTAAGGTTTTTGTATTTCTTAAAGGAGAATCTCAATCAATGCCTTGGAACAGTAGCAAATCCGAAGTTGATACAAAACACCCTGTATTCTTAGCTTTTCGAAGCTGGTTGGTAAAAGTTGTCAAAGATTATGCATCTCTCTCACGCAGATTAAGTGGTGATTGGCCACAAAAAGTTTTCAAGTACTCAGAAGGAAAAATAAAATCTGTGAAAATTGATGATTTTCGAACAGAAAAGAAATCATATCTCCCACCTTTACCAAAATCAAAACCAAGATATAGTGATTTGGGAGATTTGAATAAAAAAATAGCGGAAAAGAAACCTTGGACTATAGGATTATACGAAGGTGTGGTCGCTGTTGATATAATCTTCAAAAAGAAAAAACTAGAACAAAAAAATCGTATAGGTCTTATTATTCTAGATAGCACGCTTGAAATTGCTTTTAAGGAATTCTTAGTTAACGACTCAAATATCACATACAGTCAACAAAGCATAAATAATCTTTTTGAGAATCGAATAGATGTACATAAAGAAGTTAAAAAGTATATAAAGTTAACAAAAACTCTCTGGAAAAAAATAGCTTACTATTATAAACTTCGTTGTGATCTTATCCATAGACGTGCTACAGGAGGCATAACAGATCATCAAATTGAAGATTATATGAAAGTAGTAAAAAAAGTTCTTGAAAATTTATTCAAACTTAAATTTCAGAATTAAAAGAAATATTAACCTCTCTTAGATAACTCTGCTATTTTTTTATATTTTTCCCACCATCTTTTAGGTCTTTCTAGAGGTTTATAAGAAACAAAAAACATCTTACTTTTTTGTTCTTTCATCTTTGGAGGTTGATATATGCTAATAATAAACTTATCACTGATAGTAAATTGGTGTGGACCTATTTTATCTATGATTCCTTTTTCTATTATTTTCCCATAGCTTAAAGCAGAATCAACATCAAATCTGCCCATATAAATGAGATTAGTTTTCTTTTTAGGATCAAACTTTTTCTGAGGCAAAACATAAGAAGTCAATGTTTTTTGATTATCTAAATGGATTTTAAAATGAATATGTTCTTGTCTCTGGCCAAATTCTGGATCTTCTTTTTTTGAAGAATGTTTGATAAGATAGTATGTTCCCCATGTCATTTCTCCTTTTGAATTTTGCTCAATTCTTTCTCCATAGTTGTCTCAAATTCCCCAGGCTTACTCTTTTTAAGAATCTTTTCTATTATTCCAATTCCTCCATTGGCATATTCTTCAGCGATCTTATAAATTTCTGCTTTGTCTGGAATAATATTAACCCTTTCTTTAGAGGAAGTAATTGCAACTGCTTTAATTAACCATTCAAAATCTTTTTCTATAAAAGACCTGGAGATTGAACGTTTTGCGTTTTTTATTGGTTCCCAGCTTTTGAAATAAACTCCATATGCCATTGCAATAATGAAGAGATATGCCATTTCATATCCTTTTAACTCAGGAAAAATTTTTCCTGCTTTTAAATCTTCATAAAAGGAATGTTTTGATTCTTCTATTGCTAATTCTCTAGGAGCCTCACTTTCTTTCATGTTTTTTCACCTTGCTTTCAGGCTTGTTTTTTTCCTTTCTTATCTCGTACAACGCCCCAGTATAATCTTTCATGTGATGCTTTACTGAATCTGTAAATTCTCTCCCTCGAATCAAAAAGAAGTTAACTTGTACATTTTTAAGGACTTCTTTCAGAGAGTTTATGAGTTCCACGGTTTTTTCGGGGTCTATTCTTCCCCAAGGATAATCAAATAATATCGGGGAATCAAAACCAGATTCCTTACGTAAGGCAATCATAAACGAAACAGCCAAAATTTCCTTCTGTCCAGAGGAAAGACCTCCGTATATAGATTCACCACGTTTGTTTAAAACTCGGCATTCAAAATCATCTGTTATTTGAACTTCTGATACTCTAGGTTCATCTACACCTTTCTTAAAAAGTTCGTTTGTTTTTTTCTCAATCTCATCTTTCACTTCAACTATGAGTTCGTCCTTTATTTTTTGAAAGAAAGTTATTGCGATATCACAAATTTCAAACTTTTTTCTCTGCTCCTTATTCTTAATCTGTTCCTTTTCTAATTTTCTTTTTTCATCATCCCAACGCGTTTTTTGCTTATTGTTGTCAACTATTTCGTGGTTTAGTTCCCCTATTCGCTTATTATATCGTTCTATTTCAGCAAATTGAAAATCTCTTTCAGAGGATAAAGAATTTAGTTCTTGCTCATTCAAGCCTTTTCTTTCTTTTTTCTTTAATTTATGTTGATTATTTAAATCATTAATGATGGCTGTCTTTTTTTTAATTGTTTCATAGTATTTTTTCCTTTCATCTAAAAAATTTGAAGTTTTACTTAGAATTACTTTCATTGCACCTTGTCCATGCCTTATTTCTGGTTCGTATTTTGAAAGAGGCGCTCTATCTCTATATTCTTCAACTTTTTTTCTTTCTTTGCTACCTTTTTTTAAAGGCGTTCCACAAATACACTCCTTTTTTTCATTTAATAATTTATTCAAGAAATCAATTTTTATTGGGTCTGGTGGCAGTTCTCCAGAACCATATTGTTCATCAATAATTTTTATTGCTTTTTTAAGTTCTTTTTTACAAAAAAGAGTGGGAACTGAATTTAAAAGGTGTTTGAAACTTTCCTCCTCTAAATCATCTAACTCTTTTTTAGTTTCTTTTAGTTTCTCTAAGATTTTTTTTTCTTCTTCTATCAATTTTTTAATATCTTTATCACCTGCACCAATTTTTTTTAGTTTTTCTAATGCGGAGGCGTAGTTTTTTTTAGCAGAATCTAGGTTTTCTTGTGTTTTTTTCTTTTCTATGTTATGACGATCTATTTCTTTATCTACACTTCTTATTAAAGTTTTATACTCTTGGATTTTAGGGTTCTCTTCTTCATCTTGTTTGTAGCTTTTACTAACCTCTTTTAAATGTTTAATAGTAGACTTCAGAAAATCTATTTGTGTAATGTCTATAATTGCATTTTTTGTATTTTCTATGTTATCTTCATCAAAAAATTTTTGTAACGCTTCTCCATCGAACATGAACAGATGTTGTATATCTTCTGGAAAAATTCTATCTACTACAACATCAAAGCTGGCCCCTATTAGATTGTTGCGTGGTCCCTTAACTTTTGCTTTAGTTTGTTCACTAACATCAATTGGCTTTACACCCCTCTCATCTTTAATGAAAGTAACAGTTCTTGATAAAACACAATCTATTTCCTTTTCACTTTTTCCCATGATTATTTCAATTTGAACACCAGCAGTCTCTCCTTTTTTTAATTCATCTCTCTTTCTATCATTTAACATCGGGTAGGGATCTGGCTTATGAATCTCTTTACCATACATGCACCAGGCCATCGCATCTAAAATAGTAGTTTTTCCGCCTCCAGTCCCCGCAAAGACTATATTAAAAGGTTTTTTAGGGTTCGTACTAAAAGAGATAATATTATCTTTCCCATAAAACGGCCTATAATTAACCATCTTCAAACTAATTAATCGAGTCATATCAATTCCTCTTGAGTAAAATATATGTATTATCTATTTCTTTTTTATAAACGCGTGAATATTGGCTAGACTTACCTTCCTTGAATTCAATCTCCAAAATTTTTAAAAGAAATTCTTTTATTGGTTCTTCAACTTGTGAGTTTTCTATTTTCTTCCTAATCCTTTCATTGATTTTAAACTCTTCAATCATAGAACATCATTCTCTTCTCTTACTCTTATAACCAAGCTATACTTCTTTATAATATTTTTCATTTTTTCTAGTGACTCTTGTGTATTCAAAGAAAGGTGAGAAAATTCAATAAAGCGATCAAATTCTTTTTGTATTTCTTTTCTTTCCTTTTCCCAATAGTCTTTATCATCTAAGCCCTCAAAAGAAGGTTCGACAATAAAATCATACATGATAGCTTCCTTTTTATTATTACTCTGTCTCAATAATCTACCTCTTCTTTGAATAAATTCTATTGGATTTAAGCTATTTTCTAAAAATATTCCTATTTTTGCAGATGGTATGTCTATACCTTCATTTAGACAGTCAATAGCTAATATTACATTATAACCTCCCTTTTCTCTTCCTAGTTTAAACTCCTTCAATATTTTCTCCCTCTCAGCAGGTTTTTGATGCTGAGTAAACTCACAATATATTCTATTATATTTCTGTAGCAAGTCCTTTACATCATTCATTTGCTTTCCAGTACAATAAATTATACAGTATTCTAAAGAATCCCCTAACTCCACAAAAAGTTTCTCTAATTCATGAATTTTTAACCTAGCATTTTTTTTAATGTCAGAGCGTTTTAATGCAAGTCTAAGTAATTGAGAGTCTTTCCTGTCATATTCTCCAAGCAGATGATACCTTCTACCAATTTTTTTACTAAGTTCAATGAATTCTTCATTTTCTTCAATAGTCAAATTAACTAATATTGGATGGTACCTATATTGACACAAATAAGTTTTTTTTGTGGCTGGATTTATCTCACTCATTGCTCGCTTCATAGAAAACGAATACGCCGTTTTTCCAAAATAATTTTCAAGAAAGGATGTACCTTCTTCATCAAACCATCTTTCAGGAGTGGCACTTAAACCCAATCTGTATAAATAATTTCTAATTAGACCTTTTCTAAATTTTGGTGCCCCTGCATGATGAACTTCATCACAAGTTAGTAGCGTGTTACATTCAAGTGTTTTTACAATTGTCACAAAATCTTCGGAAGAAAAGGTTTGATAAGTTGTTACAAAGATAGAAAGCTTTTCATAACCCAAAGAGACTCCCATAGCCTCTTTTCTAAACTCTTTTCTCCAATTTGGGAAAGTTGAAGAAGCTCCTCTACTGCTAAAACCGTATTTTTTCAATTTGTTTATCCATTGATTCAACAAAGACTGACCATGAACAACTATAATTACAAAAAAAGACTTATCTTTTTCAAGCAATTGTTTAATCACTCCTATTGCTGTTTCAGTTTTTCCTGTACCTGTTGCCATCCTAAAAAAACCTTTTTCCTTATTTTTGAACCAATCATCAACTGCTTGAGATTGATAGCCTCTAAGAATAAGTTCTTCAGTTTGTTCTTTTTGCTTCTCTTCTACTTCTTGGATCTCTTTTTTATTCTCAATAATTTCTTTATTTTTCTTGAGTAACTTTTCTGTAACTTCTTTTGATAATTCTTTAAATTTTTCATCATTTTTAGGGGCTGTTTTTACTAATCCTCTTCTAAATGCTTCTGATACAGGATAGACTTTTACTTTTTTTGCCTCATCATTCCATAAATAATCAAAACCTTTAATATCAGGGTTTAAATGTCTATTAGCTTCTTCCTCTCTCCAACTGCAAAAAACATGAAATTCTTCATCATTTTCTATCCAACCTTTTAACGTTTCATTATCGGAACCACTGAAAGAAATCTTGTTACCTTCTTTATCCTCCAAAACACCTTTCTTTTTATGTTCAATACCTTTTTGAACAACTGCAATTTTTATCTCTAATTTGTCATTTTTTATCATCCAACCAAGTAAACTTATTTGTCCTTTCTTTAAAGTATCTTCTAGATTCTCTATTTCATTTATTATCTCGGACTCTTTCTCTTTAATAGCTTTTTTTATTTCTTCTTGGTCTTTTTCTGATAATATCACGTTAGCAATTAATTGAATTGTCCCTCCATTCTCAATAAACTTAACAATACCTTTTGCAGCTATTGCTAAGGCATTTGAAGAGAAAAAACCTGCTACTCGTTTATATATTATAGACTCAGATAAAACAGGAATATAAAAATCATTTAGAAGATCATCTTTATCGGAGTCGTACAGCCCTTTAAGACTCAAATCTTTTAGGCTCATTATTTACCCCCATTTCTTAGAAACATATACACAACTTTATAAATATTTTCACTTTTCAGAACATCAACATCTATTCCTCTATAATTCTTCATAACTAACCCTAAAAAGAAATAATTATATACTATTCTCTAATCTTCTCCTTCATGTCCATCTTCAACGAACAAACCTTCATTCTTTGGGATACTGAATATACTTGCTGGAAAGGCTGCAACGAACACGGTTGGGATCGTTCCCGCGGCCGCTTTTGGGATTAACCCTATTAATTATTTATTTTATCCGCATCCAATCTCCGCAGGATACCCAGTCGACAAACTATCAAAAAACCTTTAATATCCATTCGAAACTCGAAGGATAAACTGTATATTATCTCCGAGGGATAAAACTTCAATAACTCCAAAATTCTCTATAAAAAAACAAAAAAACAAAAACTTTATAAATATTAGTTACCAAATAAGTAACTATGTTAGAAATTCCTCAATATGGTTTAAGGGCTTACGCCTTGTTTTTTTCAAGGCACGGCACAGAAGAAAGCTTTAAACAGAGCGAGTTAGAGTGGAGTATGAGCCAGAGTATGAAAAAGAAAATATTCGCCTTGTTGTTGAGAGCTGGCTGGATAAGAAAAGAAACAAGAAACTCTTACAAGTGCAACTCCCCTGAAAAGATAATAAAAGGTTTATTGGACTTCAGAGTTCCTGAAATAATAAAACAAGCAAAGAAACCTTACGCTTTCACAAACATGTCAGCAATAGAGATATGGTCTGATTACGTATATATCCAGAGAGGAATAGAAAGATCCCCTTACTTCATAAAGATATTAAAAAAAGACATAAAATACTGGAAAGAATTATTTAACAAGAACAACATCCCAAACTACGTAAACAAAGGATCAACAATAGGAGAATACATCATATTAATACCTGTAGAAAGAATAACATCTGAAAAAAAAGATGGTTTCAGAACAGAAACTTTAAAGAAAACTTTAAAGATTGCAGAAGATAATGAGATGTATTCATACGCCTATAAATATATGAGGGATAAATATGCTGCAGCTTAGAGAAGAAGAGATATTCAAAACACTGAAGAACATCAAAAAGTTTAACTTCGTAATCATAGGGGGATATGCAGTAAACGCTTACACACTACCAAGGTTTTCTGTTGACTGCGACATAGTTATAACTGAAAAAAACAAAGCATTCCACAAATCATTGAAAGAACAGGGATACAAAGTAACAGAAGCAGACAAGATAAACACCCCTTACAAAGGAGAATTCATGCGATATGAAAAGAAGATCCAGAAAGGATTCAAGGTCAGCACGGACATACTCATCAGAGAAGTATTGGACAGACAAACAAACACCACTTTCACAGCGGATTGGATCTCAGAAAATTCCTCTGTTAAAACCCTCAAAGGAAAGACAATAACTGAAAAATTAAAACTCAATATAATAAATATAGACGCTCTGATTGTAATGAAATCTATTAGCTGCAGAAACACAGATATAAGAGATGTTTTCATGCTGATGCCGAAAGCAAAGGATAAAGAATGGATAAAAAAAGAAATTTCCTCTAGACATAATTTTGAAAATAGAATGTCTATAATAAAAAAGAAAGTCCTATCAAAGAAATTCAAAGATAATCTGCAAGGAGTATACGGATACATAGAACCAACAGTTTTTGAAAAACATAAAAAAGCAATCCTTTATTTAGGAAAATCAGACTAAAAAACAGAACAAGAAGTTTTTTATGATGAAAATAAAAAAGAAATAATTATATACTATTCTCTAATTTTCTCTCCCATGCCTATCTTCAACGAAAAAACCTGCATCATTTGGGATACTGAATATACTTGCTGGAAAGGCTGCAACGAACACGGTTGGGATCGTTCCCGCGGCCGCTTTAGGGAACTAATACAAATTGCTCTTCTTAAGCTCGTCGCAAAAAATTTTACTGTCGTCGACAAACTCGAAATCTTTGTAAAGCCAAAACTCAACTTTCAGCTTTCTGAATATTGTAAAAAATTAACCAATATCAAACAAGAAAGTATCGACAATGCAGAGCCTTTCAGTATAGTTTTAAAAAAATTAAAAATTTTCATTAAGGATTATAATGTCTATGCTTTTGGAAAAGATTACGAAGTTTTAAAAGAAAACCTGAAAATTAACAAGCTAAAAAACCCTTTCAAAAACAAATTCTATAATCTAAAACCTTTCTTCATAGAAAAAGGTATCAACATAGAGGGTTACACCAGCGGGACCATGTGTGAATACTTCAATAAAACCTCAAAATACCACACTCACGACGCATTAGGAGATGTTCTAAGCTTAGTGGTTGCGTTAAAAGAATTAAAAAAACTATAAGATCATACTAAAGAATTATTTTCTCAATAACTCTGAAAATCCTCCGAAAACTCTCAGATAATGTTTATAAACACTTAAGAACAATTATATTTTAAGCATGTCATCTTTTGAAAAGGTTAAGAAATTTTTAGAACAACTAAAAAATGAGAATATACATTTCAAAAAGCATTTTCATAACAAAGTAAAGGAAAGACCTATCTCAGAAGAACTAGTAAGAAAACATTTGAAAAAAACAGAAAATTTATTGAAGGTTGAAGAACAATTAACAAAAAAAGCAGGAGAGAAAAAGTATAAGTTATGGATAAAACTTAGCAATAAATACTATCTAGTTGTTATTGCCGCAATATCAAAGAAAGATTTATATATAATAACATCTTGGAATACTGTTAGAAAATGGCAAAAGTCAATACAAAAATAATTTACGACAAAGAAGAAGACATACTCTACCTTTCAAAAGGAAGGAAAGTAAGAGCATCTATCGATATAGGAGATTTTATAATAGATATAGATCATAAAAGCTTTGTATCAGGGATTGAAATACTAAACGCTTCTAAAAACCTAAATTTAAAAGAAAAACAGCTGAAAGAACTACGAAAAGCCAGCATGGTTGTCACTTATAAGCCAAAGTATGTATATATCTATTTAGTAATGACGTTTAAAGAAAAAGAGAAAAACATCACAATACCCTTAACAGTAGATTTAGGACATGGATCTGTAACATCAAAAAGAACTAATTTTGCGATTGCTTAACATAATAACTCTAAAGAACTATTTCTCAAATAATTTCTACTATTTCTTTCTCATAATTTTTCCGAAAAATATTGCATAAAACTTATAAATGATAATTACTTGAAAAAACAAATGATGAATAACAAAGGGCAGAATTATCTTCTATGGGCGATATTAGTCGTCTTGATAGTTCTGATTATATGGTTTATTACTAGACAATTAGGTGGTTAAAATACGTAACAAATTATTATTAAACGAGAAGGTAGAAAAAACGATTGAAATACTTCTTGTTTTATTCGGGATTTACCTTTTAATCCAAATACTAAGAAAAATATTCGGTGCTTCTTGGAGCACAGAAGATATAATTCTTGCATTACTAATCTTTAATCTGGGATCAATATTCACAATAGGGATGATGGTTGCACAACTAAAATCAGACCAGAACCATCTCAAAAACCAATTTAAAACATTAGCCAGTGATTTTAAATCATATATAAAAAAATAAAAAATTATTTTTTTCTAAGTTTATCCAAAACCTTTCCTTATCCCTCTATCATTACCCTAAAGAACTATTTCAATCAACTTATATCTTTTGCGTGGATCGGCTTAATCAATATCCCTTCAGGCCTATTCTCAAACACTCCATAATCTCCTGGTTTGATATCATAATTTTTCAGCACTTTAGACGGGAATCTCATCACTGTAGAGTCTCCAAGAACACCGAATTTCCTAACCAGCTTTCTTTTACCAGTCATTATGTCAAACTTCACCAGTTCAGAAGAAGTAAAATATTCTTCACCACATTTTGGACATTTTAAGCAGTCTAAAGCAACGCCTTCTTTAATAGACTTGTCAACCTTAACATTTGTTCCGCATTTATAGCATTTCTCCATGAATTTTTTCATTTTTTCACACCTATTTTTTTAGTTGGTTTTATATGAATCAATATTATGTTTTCATATTCTACATAAGACAAACATAAATATTTTCTTTTGAAGGGATAAAACACATTGTACTTATTCTGTTTCTTGGATACCAAAAAATGTTCTCCTTTATTTAATATGTCCAAAACAAATTCAATCGGTTTGTTTAGCTTCTCAAACTCCTTTTTAAAATGCCAGGTGAACACCAATAACCTTCCATTCCAACGCAAATCTGCAAGAGATATCTTTATCACCTAGCAGATATCTATATTAACAAATAGATATTTATAAATTTTTCGATTCATACAAAAAGTCTTGAGAAAAAATGCTTAATAAATCTTTACTGACATTTTACGGAAAGTTTCTGGATGATTTGACTATTGCTCAAATAACCAACCCTAAAGAATTCTTTTCTCGTAATTCTTACAGAATTGTAAAACAATTCTGAAGTTCAAAATCCTGCAGATTTTGTAACTTCCGAATATTCTTCAACAAATTTTATAAACAATTTTCTAAAATAACAATTAAAAAACAAAAACTTTATAAACGTCCCAACATCTAGGACAATTGGACTAGAAAATGGGACAAATCTTAAACATGTTTTTCGAACAACCAACAAGAAACTTCCACATAAGAGAACTATCAAGAATACTAAATATTCCAAAAACAACCGTGAGTTACCATATAAACGACTTACTCAAAAAAGAAATTGTAATAAAACAGAAAAAAGGTACCTTCACAAGTTTCAAAGCAAATGAAACAAGCGAACTTTACAGGTTCTACAAAAGACAAGCATTTCTAAAAAAGATAATACAATCAAAACTATTAGACCACTTAGAAGCACAAACAACCCCTAAATGCATAATCCTCTTTGGTTCATTCGCAAAAGCAGAACACAACCAAAACAGCGACATAGACCTATTCATACAAGCAAAAGAAACAAAAATAGACCTGAAAAAATTCGAAAAACACCTAAAACATAAAATAAACATCTTATTCGAAGAAAACCCAAAAAACCTATCACCAGAACTGTTAAACAACATCATAAACGGAATAAAACTAAGAGGATTCCTAAAGATACGATGAAAGAAATAATGAACTGGAGAGAATGTCAAGAAGAACACATCAAAAAAATAAAACCAGACAAAGAAAAAATCAGATCAATAATAAAGATGTGCGATATAAGACTAAAAGTCTTAAAAAACATCAAACTAGATGAAGAAACAGCGTCAATAATAGCGACAGATTATTATGAAGTGATAAAAGAACTACTAACAGCAATACTGCTAAAAAACGGATTAAAATCTGACAACCACGAATGCCTAATCTCCTTCTTCAAAAAAGAATTCCCAAACTACGAATACGAAACAAATATAATACATCAACTAAAAGATGTAAGAAACAGGGTTTCATACGATGGAGTCTTCGTGAAAAAAGAATACATACAAAGTAACAGGTTAGAATTCGAACACATAATTGAGTTGCTAAAAAGATTATTGGAAAACTAACAATTGCACATTAACCCTTTCTCTCCACCACCAAAGCTTTCTATAACAACCTTTAGAACTTCAATATCTAACAATGCTTGTTTTCCTTTTATTTAAGGTGCTGGTGGTTCTGGTTCAATACATTCACATCTATTGCCGTTAACACATCTTGAGTTAAGGTCTCCGCATTCATCCTCGCAGCCGTCTTTGCACTCGTTATCTTCTTGTTCCTGTCTCCATTTCTCTTCTTCCTGTCTTTTCTCTTCCTCTTCTTCTTGTCTCTTCTTTTCCTCTCTTCTTCTCTCTTCTTCTTCCTCTTCCCGTATCTCGTCCATTATCTTGTTGCATTCGTCCCAGTCCTTCCTTCCAGTGCCATCAAGACCTTCATCCAAGCATTCTTCAGGTGCTTCAAGCTTGAATCTTATAACTCCGCATTCTTTCCAGTCATTTCGGCCTCTTCCTGTCAATCCGGCGTCTAAGCATTCCTGTGGAGATTCCAGTTTGAACCTTATAACGTCACACTCTCTCCAGTCATCCCTGCCTGTACCATCAATGCCTGCATCCAAGCATTCCTGAGGAGCGTCTAATCTGAATCTTATCGCATTGCATTCTTCCCAGTCATTACGATCTCTTCCAGTCAGGCCAGCATCCAAGCATTCCTGAGGAGAATCCAGCTTAAACTTGATAATATCACATTCTTTCCAGTCATCTCTGCCAGTACCATCGAAGCCTGCATCGATGCATTCTTTTGGAGCATCAAGTCTGAATTGTATTGCATTGCATTTTTGCCAGTCATTTCGTCCACTTCCAGTCAGGCCAGCATCCAAGCATTCCTGCGGGGAATCCAGCTTAAATCTTATCAGGTCACATTTCTTCCAGTCATCCCTGCCAGAGCCGTCAAGACCTTCATCAAGGCATTCCTGAGGAGCATCAAGACTGAACATCAAGGCATTACACTCTTTATGATCAGAAATACCTTCTTCTAAGCACTCCTGTGGAGCGTCTAATCTGAATCTTATCTTCTCGCACTTCTTCCAGTCATCCCTGCGCTCTCCTGACAGGCCTTTATCAAGGCATTCCTGAGGAGCATCTAACTTGAATTTTATCAGGTCGCATTTCTTCCAGTCATTCCTTCCAGAGCCGTCAAGACCTTCATCAAGGCATTCCTGAGGAGCATCAAGACTGAACATCAGCTTTTCACATTCTTTATGGTCTGTTAGGTCTGCTTCCAGACATTCTTCTGGCGCGTTTAGCTTGAACATTAGTTTGTCGCATTCTTCCCTTGCTTCCTTTTCATTTTTGAATGTCTTTTTTTCATATATTGCTGCGCATTCTTCCGGCGCGAATTTCTTGAACATTACCTCTTCACATTCTTCTCTTGTTGTCGCTCCTGCTTCCTCGCATTCTTCTGGCATGTGGTGGTCGAATTCTGCCTTTCTGAACTTGTCTTCCACTTTTTCCATTGCCATCTGTAAGTGCGGCGGCAGTAAGTCTATCGGGTCTTCCATCTCGTCCATTTCCATGCATGCTTCTTCATCGCCTTCATCGCATGCTACCACAAGCGGTATTATCTCATCGCATTTTTGTGAGAATGAGTTTATTGTTATCTTTCCGCATTCGCATTCTCTTGGGTTCTCGAAACAATTTGACATGATCTTGAAGAATTCTTTTGCCTCTTTTTCCTGTTCTTTAGTCAGTTTTTTGTCTAGCTTCTTCTGCCATTCTGGCGCGTCTTCATCTGTTTTGCATATCCTTGAGTATTGTACAGGGTCTAGTTCTGATAGTTGCTCACATAATTGTTTTATCTGGGTCGATATCCTGGCTGCTTTTGCTATGTTGTCTTCCCGTTCCTCCTGTTCTTCCACCAGCTCTTTTACCTCTTCCCATTCTTCTCCCTGTATGTCATCTTTTAGCTCTTCAAACACTTCTTTTACTGCTTTTGAGCTTTCTCTTGCTTTTTTCTCCATATCAGGCGATATCTCTTCCTGCACTATCTTCCCGTATTTTTTTGCTTTCTCGAATGCTTTCTTAGCAGCTTCTACTTTTCCCTCTTTAATCATTAATTTTGCTTCTATGATTTTTTCTTCCTTGGCCTTCAAGGCTTTTTCCGGGTTGTTGCCTACTAGAATCCCTTCTACAAGCCCGTCTATGAAGTAGAACGCACTATCAGGTGTTAAGCCTGCATCTTCTGATATCTCAACATCTCCTATGTCGTCGTAAAGCTCTTCCTCGTCGACAGCCACCATGCCAGTGACGTAACCCTGGGCAAAAACAGAAGATAGAAATATAACAAATGTAAGTGTTAATACGACGAGGCTTTTATTCATATATTCATACTCTGATGTTTATCATATATAAATTTTGCTAAAATCATACAAGATAAGAACTGTGCTAATCGCCTTGCTAATTTAGAAAACCTCTTCATGCATTATGTCCTTCAGGCTTCTCTTTGGAACGTTCAGAACTCCATCTTCATTTAGATAATACTTTACATCCCCTTTGTATTTTGCTTCTTGGGATTTCTGCTTCGGGTATCCTAGTCCTATAGCTAGTTCTATATTGTAGTTCTCAGGTATCTTCAGTTTCGGCTTCAGTTCTTCTCTTTCCACCGAACCCATTATACAGCTTCCTATCCCTCTCTCCAAGGCTGTCAAAACAATGTTCTCTACAGCCAGCCCTACATCATATCTTGGATGGTCATTTATATCCTTATTGGAGATTACAACAATGTAAGCAACCGGCTTCTCGTCATCTAATGGACCAACTGCAGAATTATAGCCGGCGATAGACACATGATTAAAAACTAAATCCAGGTTCTTAACAATCAATATATACTCCAAAGGCTGCCTGTTACGAGAAGAAGGAGCCAGTCTGGCAGCGTTCAGACAAGCCAATAAATCATTTTTAGGAATCCTCTCTTGCAAGAACTTACGAATCGTCCTTCGATTACAGATTAAATCATAAACCCCCATAATAGACTCTAATCATTTCTTCTTTTTATTTCTTTTCTTTTTTCCTTTCTTTTTAGTTGTTTTCTTCTTAACCTTTTTCCTTGGTTTCTCCTTTTTCTCTTCTTTTTTCTCTTTCAACTCTTCCTTCTTTTCCTCAATCTTTTCTTCTTTTTTCTCTACCATTCTCTTCAAGAACAAAGGCATCAGAATGAACTTGTTTCCTATCATCAGTATAATACCGGCCAGCACTGCAACACCAGCATATTGAACATACTGTCCATAAAAACTCGTGAATTCAGCAGATATAGCCTCAACTATCTTAGCAATCACCAGCTGAGGATTCACTGGCAGAGGAAATTCCAGCATTCCTAGAATATCAACCTTCTCAAGAAACCACCCGAAAACATTTGTTTTAAACACAATATAAGGAAATAAAAAGATTATCGTAAGCACAGCAACCAATTCCTTGGCTAAATAATTGATAAAAATAACCAAGTCATTATTAAGGAAATATAACAGCAATAAAAATGCAAAAGCCAATGCCAATATTCTCAGTTCCAAGAAAAAAAACTGGCTAGTATATTCCTTAATAAAACCACGACCTTCCATTATCCCGATATCAAACCCTTCCTTGATACTCTCTTTAAGCGATTCTTCAAACTCTGCAATACGAACATCAACAGCTTCCTGTATTAAACCTTCAGTATCAGGCATCACTCCCACAAAAGACATTCCCTTAGCCTCACCCTCCATGCATCTCTGTTCTATCATAGCACGTATCTCTTCATCAGGAAATTCCATTGTATCGAGAGAACCACACATATCACTGCTTTCAGGCATACCCTCAGGCATAATCTCATCTCCTACCAACTGCTGCAGTTCAATCCCTGAAAAGAACTCCTGTGCACTTGAGGCTATCACCCCAACAATATTATCTGTTATCTCATCACCCTTATCCTCAAAATAATTAAAGGTCTCCTCTGCCATAGCGATAACAAGAAAGGATATCATAACCAAGCTCATAACCAGCGCAAGAAAGAAATTAAACAAATGGTTATACCACTTCAGCCTTCGACGCTTATACTCCCTTATGTTCAACTAAACACCTCTTTTTAAAGAATACTTTAATCTAAACTATTTATTTTTTTCCATTTAACCGTTTCTTCTCGCCCATAATACTAAGGCAAAGAAAATAAGAACTAGTCCTGCAAAACCTTCCCAGAAAAAATTCAATTCAAACCAAGAACCTATGAATAGGGTTAGGCCTACTAAGAAAATGAGAAATTCAGTCAAGCTCCCCTTGTATTTGGCCATGACTGGGCAAAAAAGAATCTATAGTTTTTAAATTTTTAGTATATTCTGCTTTTATCCTCTACAACGTGTGTTCTTATCCACAAGGCCAGGGAAAGCAGGACAAGAACAACACCAAGCCAAGACAACAACGCAGGTAACTCAAGCAATCCACCAATCAATAATGCCAAACCAAGTAAGAAGACTGTGAAGGGTACCAATGACCCATAACCTTTCTTATTTAACATTGCATAAAAGGTAATACAATGTCATATATAAACTTAATCAGTATATAATGTATATGTTTTTAACAAGTCAAGTGAAAAACACAGACAGTTTTTCCGTCACAGTTCTTATTATACGCATCTACAGCTGTACTAGTATCAGTCGCAAAATAAGCTATGTTCTCCTCATCTAACCTCGTCTTTACTTTTTCACTTACATCCATCATACCAGAATAACCCTTACCAATAATAAAAAGTTTAGGCCTAAAAGCAAAGACATCAGAAATATCCTCTAACTGAAGCACATGACCACTCTTACGCCGCCAGTTTGGCCGAACACCATCAGGGAATATCTTCAAGTCAGAATCAAAAACCTTGCCGTCAATAACCATGCGTCCGAAAGAATAATCATCTATCATAATTAGCAGAAATAGTTAGTGACTTTTAAATATAATTATTTAAACAACGTTTATCCAGTTCTTTTTTAGAATATTTTAACTAAGATGTATATATTTCTCTTATTTTCCTTCAAAAAATGAGTAAAAGAATTAGAAAGAATTTAGAAACAACAACTAACGAACTAAAAACCAGCTTAGATGAAATTAAAGAGAACTGTGAGAACCTAGAAACCTAAATAGATAAAAGCAGAAGATAAGCTATTAGAAGAATTTATTTTCGACTTCTTTGAAATTTCTTCGAGAAAACATGAACAAAGCATATAAACACTAAATCTAAAATCTTTTTAATGACAAATACTCTTCCGAAAGCTTTAAATAGTTATATACACTTATATAACTTCATGAAGAAAATTCTACACTACCCACAATTAGATACTGTGTTAATGGTAGAAGACTTCATAAGAGAGCACTCTGGAGAGTTCAAAAGAAAGAGCCTTTGGCAGAATCTTCCAAAAAAGATGATGTACCAGACATTCAGCGTAATAATAGACTACTTGCTAGCATCAGAGAAGATAGCCATGGACAGACATGGAACCATAGGTTGGATATGGGACCCTGAAGGAGTAAAAAAATACTTGAACAGACCAGACCTCTCGAGATGAAATCACAAATAAAATTTGCAGAAAAGAAACTTAAGAAAGCCCTTACAAAACTAAAAAATTCTAAAACAGAAGAAAAAGAGTTGTATAAATGGATAAATACTGCGATGGATCACATCGAAGAAAACGCTTTTTGTGGATTCCAAATCGCTAAAAGATTGATTCCAAAAGATTATGAAAAGAAATTCGGAAGAATAGACAATCTATGGAAATACAATCTGCCAAACGCTTGGAGACTAATCTATACAATAAAAAAAGAAGAAATAGTAATATTATCAATCATTCTTGAATGGCTTCCTCACAAAGAATACAAGAAAAGATTTAGATACTAAAAAAACTTCTTAAAGAAACTCTTCTCAGGACTACCCTCTTCACCTAACTCCTTAGCAAGCTCCTTCATTGCTTTCTCCTGCTTTCTGGTCAAGTTCTCAGGAGTTTTCACAACAACCTTCACCAACTGGTCACCGCTACCATAACTATGTAAGAAAGGCATCCCCTTATCTTTCATCTTGAAAACAGTGCCACTCTGCGTGCCAGAAGGAATCTTCAACTTAGCCTTACCCTCCAAAGTAGGTACCTCTATAGTGGCGCCAAGAGCAGCCTGTATGATGCTGATAGGAACCTCCAACAAGATATCATTGCCATCTCTCTCAAACACGTCGTGCTCATTCACATGTACGACAACAAACAAATCACCAGTGCTACCGCCACGATAACCAGCCTCGCCTTCGCCGCTCAATCTCAAGTGGGAACCATGCTCAATACCTTCAGGCACGTCAATCTCCAGCTTTTTCTCCTTACGAACAGTGCCTGAACCATCACAATTCGAGCAAACATTACTAATTGTCTCCCCAGAACCGCCGCAAGCGCGACAAGTGCTAGTAGTCTGGAATATACCAAAAGGAGTCCTCTTAGAATCACGAACATAACCTGTACCATGGCAGGTAGAACACTGCTCCAAGCCAGAACCTCCTTTACCGTCACATTTGTCACATGCTTCGTTCTTCCTGATCTTCAAGGTCTTCTTAGTCCCTGTATAAGCCTCATCAAGAGTGATCTCGACATCAGCCCTTAAATCAGCACCTCTTCTCTTAGAGCTTCTCCTGCGACCACCAGTGCCAAATCCAAAACTACCGCCAAATATATCACCCAAATGATCAAAGATATCCCCGAAATCGCCTCCAAATGATGAGAAATCAAAGTCAGAAAAGTTAAACCCACTTGGGCCTGCGCCGTGCTTAAAGCTGTCGCTTCCGAACTGGTCATACTGCCTCCTCTTCTCATCATCACCCAGTATAGCAGCTGCCTCGTTGATCTCCTTGAACTTCTCAGTAGCGCCTTCCTCCTTGTTCAGGTCAGGGTGATACTTCTTAGCCAACCCCTTATAAGCCTTCTTAATCTCTTTTTTCGAAGCGTTCCTGTCCACACCCAATATCTTGTAGTAATCTTTACCCATTTTTCTTCTCTAAAACTTCTATAACCCCTTTCAAATCAGTCATACGATTAGAGTAATAATCCTCATCAGTCAAGTTATGAATAGCATGCAAGGCATCCAGAGGCTTTGAGATACCGCGCCTGTACTCCCGCGGATAGCAACTCTCAAGCGCTCCTTTGGATAATACATGTATACCGTGAGTTTTCAAAAAAGCAATCCTCTCATCACGCCCTTTTATATTCCTGTGCTTTTTCAATTCTCTCCAGACAATCTTTGTCTGAAAACGACCCTTAAGAGCATCCAAGTCAGTCATGACCAAGTAAGGAATCTTAAAAATCCTAAGCAAATCAACATACACATCAAAGTTATCCTTGCTAAAAGAGCTAACAACCTTAATCTCATCGGTCGACTTGCAATACCTATCAATCAGGCCCTCCATAAATATCTTGTCAGAGATTCCCTCAACCAACAACACCCTGTCTGCAAAGAACATCTCGCAGTTCTCAGTGTTCAACTCCTGCTCCAGTCTATCCCTGTCAATGTAATCCTTCTCATCCATTGCATACATCAGGGTTCCAGAGTTATCCTTCGCAACCCTGAACAACCCTCTTAGATTACCAGGCTCGACAAAAACAGGTGAATGAGTAACCACAAACATCTGGGTCGTTTGCGAAAACTCCTCCATAAACCTATAAAGCTTCCTCTCAGCCTGCGGATGCAGGTGAATCTCAGGCTCCTCAATAGCCATGATCAAGCCGCCAGAAACAATCATCTCATGCAACAATAAAAGAAGTTCATTATTACCGCCGCCAATCGTAGAAAGAGGAATGTTCTCACCCGAACCAGTCTTGAACTCCAGGTCAACAACTCTCTTGTTCTCAACAACCGGCTCAACCTTCTCTATCAACGGCGAGATGTCATCTATGAAGTCAATGAACTGTGAAAAGAGCTTCTTCTTATCCTCATCAGGGCTGTTAGCCAGACTAATAAGAGAATCCTTGATGTACTTCTCAACCCTCACCTTTTCAGAGCCTGGATGAGGGTCTCTAATTATATTCCTGTCAGCAGGTATCAAGATAAACTCGTTACTCAAGCTCTCCAACAGACCCTTACCAACACAATCGTCAAACTTCTCAGAATAACTGCCATTTTTTATCAGGAATCTCTTCTTCTCTTCAGGAGTCTTTATAATCACGTTCTTGTTAACCCTTAAGAAATCCAATGAAACAACAGTGGTCTTCTTCCCGCCGATAACCTTCTTTGATATCACCAGCTTATTTACTTCCTTTTCTGGCTTCAACTCGTGCTTCTTAAGTTCACGAGAACTGATATCGATGTAAACGGTTATCTCAGCCACAGGATTCTTCTTGTCAAAGAAGTTATACTTTGAAGAAGTGCCGAAAACACTCTCCAAAACATTCTCGTCAATCAACTTCAGAATTCCATTATAATCCTGAAGATTAGAATTAAACAGTATATCCAAGGCGCCGATAATGTTAGACTTACCAGCGTCGTTCTTACCAATAAAGATGTTTAAACTACGAAAATCAGAGATCTCCAAAAACTTGATGCTCTTGTAGTTCTTTATGACTAACTTCTTTATCTTCATTTAACGAAAACACCTCTTATTCTTTAAATAGTTTTTTAATAACCCCTTTGTCCGCATCGACCTCAACAAGATCGCCGTCCTTCAAAATGCTGGTAATAACATCTATACCTACAACGCATGGAATCCCAAACTCTCTACTAATGACAGAAACATGGGATGAAAGAGCACCATCTTCTGCTATAATTGCAGAAGCTTTCTTCATTATCGGAACAAATTCAGGGCTTGTATTCATAACTGTTAGAATGTCTCCTTGCTCTACTTTTCCAAAGTCATCTACTGACAACACAACCTTTACTCTTCCTTTACCATAACCCCTTGATGCAGTTCTGCCTTTGAACTCTTTTTCTTTTGCATATAATTTCACAAGATAATCTTTTTCAAATTTATTTGCATCTTTTCCAGATAAGATTGTTAATCTTTGATGATCACATATTATAACGCTGTGCTGTATTCTTTCCTTGATAAGATTCTCATTAGGCTGAATTCCTTTGAGCAGATCTACAGTCTCTTCCTGAGTCAGTTTCTTGATAAATTCCTCTGATTTATCTGTTCTTCTAGCAATCTCTTTGAATAAATCATCAGAGTAGAGTATTGCTTTGTTGATTGATTCTTTATACAAATCTTTCAGATAAACAAAAGCGGACGCGACCTTTAGAACCGGTTCATCATACTTTTCAAGCAATTTTTGCTGAGTTTCTTTTTCTTTTTCCAAACGATTTTTCAAGTAATTTATTTTACCAACAGGATCATCTTCAATCATATTTTTCAAAACTTGAACATACTCTTCTTTTGTTTTGGGTTTCTCATTATAATAACCTAAAGATGACCACAAAAATCTTGAATGAACATCTAAAACATCATTCTTTCCAGGCTCTCTTTCTTCTTTGAAAAGTTTAACAGCTAATTCTCTGAGCGCTAATTCTTCCCTAACGATAAACAAGTTTTTAGGAGGTAGTGAAACAATTCCAATTTCTTCAGGTGTTAAAATCTTCTTAAGTCTTGGCATAAGACCCTTGTCTGCAGATCTGATAGATCCTGCGAAATATACTAAGTCCATGAAATGTTTGCAAAATAATTGATAATGATCAATAAAGTCTTCAGTTGTCAGATCAGAAAGCTTACAATCAAGTTTGTTCTTCGCTTCTCTTGCCAAGTTTTTCATTATAGTCTCAGCTTCATCCAATAGTGCTATATTGTTGACATAACCATCCAGTTCCTTCTCAAATGCTTCACCTTTCTTAACAATGTAGAACCATCTTGCAATATTGTTATTAGAGATGGAAAAGACTCTTGGAAAAATTGGAAATTTTGTCCGGTACATATAAGTTTTGATAATCAAATAATTAAAGGCAAAATACGAAGCTCTTCCACCTTCAGAAGATAATGAGTAATCTGAGTAGTCTTTCATTTTATCTTCCTCACAACCCCTTTGTCCGCATCGACTTCTATATAATCCCCTGTCTTGAAAGCTTTCGATGCATTCTTGGTGTTGATTATGCATGGGATTCCTAATTCTCTGCTGACTATTGCAGCGTGGCTTGTTACGCCTCCGATGTCGGTTACGATTGCAGCTGCTTTCTCCATCGCTGATATGTAGTCAGGGGTTGTCATGTTTGTAACGAGTATCTCTCCTTTCCTGAAATGAACCAAATCCGGCTTATCCAATACTAACCTAACCTTTCCATTGACTTTTCCCTTGTGAGCAACATTTCCTTTAACTTCATTGATGTCCCCTGCCTTTCCGAATATCTCCTCATTCAATTTCTCCATCTCATTGCCTGTGATTATCTCATAATCTCCATCCATATAGACATATGCATATCCTTTCAGTCTTTCCCGGGCTCTTTTCTTGTATTCTTCAAGTAAGCTTGGATCATGATATAATTTTTCTATCTCGTCTTTCGGGAACAAATGCACGAGTTCCATGAATGTCAATCCTAATTCCTTTGCAAATCTTTCCATGAATGGCTTTATCAGATAGTATCCATGGCATATCTTGATATAGCGGTAATCCCTTATATGCATGAAGTCCTGCAACACCTTGACATAATCCTTCACTTCATCGTCCTTTATCTTTGCGAATGCCTTGTCAAATTCCTTCTTTGCATGTTCGCTTCTTTCCTTCAGCATTTCCAGTTCCTTTTCAGGGTCGTTAATTTCCTTGATAGCATTGAGAACATCCTCTCTTGTTTTCGGCTCGCCGAAGAACACTCTCATGCCAGACCATGCATATTCTTTCAGGAAATCCTTTATCTTCGCTTCGATATCAATCCCTTTTTTCATATCAAAAGCTATCTCTGTCAGTAATCTCTTCTGCCTTGTAGGATCTGACTCGCCAACATATGTTAAAAGGGCTTCTACATCGTCTCCGGCTTCTTCCTTTATCTTGTCACCAAAAACATCCTCAGTAAGAACCTGTACATCAGCTATTCCGAACCATTCAACGCAGATATGAAAAAACTCTAAGAATTTCTTAAGAGATTCCTCCTTGGAATAGGATTTGTATTCCCCTGCAATCTTTCTTGTGAAGTCATTCAGCTCATCAGAGTATTTCTTGAGAACCTTGACAGAATTAGTTGCATTTCTCACAGGGTCTTCTGCCATGGCTTTCTTCAGTCTTTCTATATCCTCTTCTGCCCTGACTTCCTCTGCATTGATGTAGATATAATGAGGGATGTCAACCAATCCATTTAGTTTGGAAATATATTCTGCATTGCCTTTGCCAACAGCATCGATAGTGAATACACTAAGCCGTATTCCAAAATTCTTCACCCACTTGAAATTCTTAACCGGTTTCATCTTAAAAAAATAAAAAAGAATTATTTCTTCTTGCCTTTCTTTTTCTTCTTCTTGTCGTCTTTGACTTCCTCGTAGTCAGCATCAACCACTTTTTCGTCGTCTTTCTTCTTCTCTTTCTTCTCTGTTTCAGGAGCCTGCTGCTGCTGAGCTTTTGCCTGCTCCTCTGCCACTTTCTGATACATCTCTGTGCTTGCCTTCTGGACGATCTGGTTGAGCTCTTCCATGACCTTTTTCAGCTTCTCGATGTCCTTCTCAGACTCTAACAACTTCTTAAGCTCTTTGACCTTGGATTCTATCTCTTTCACCTCTTTCTTGCCAATCTTTCCCTCCAAGTCTTTCAAGAGCTTCTCGGTTGTATACACTATCGTATCTGCCTGATTGATAGTCTCAACCTCATCTTTCTTCTTCTTGTCCTGTTCAGCGAACTGCTCAGCGTCTTTTCTCATCTTCTCCATTTCTTCCTCACTCAGGTTAGTGCTTGCAGTTATCTTTATGCTCTGCTCCTTGCCTGTTCCAAGATCTTTTGCATTTACATGGACAATGCCGTTTGCGTCTATGTCGAAAGTTACCTCTATCTGTGGTATTCCCCTCGGTGCAGGTGGCAACCCTATCAAGTCAAACTGTCCTAAAAGCTTGTTGTCAACTGCCATGCTCCTCTCTCCCTGGAACACCCTGATTGTGACTGCTGTCTGGTTGTCAGCTGCTGTGCTAAACACCTGGCTCTTCTTTGTCGGAATGGTTGTGTTTCTTTCAATAAGGTGTGTGAGCACTCCTCCCAAGGTTTCGATTCCAAGGCTCAGAGGTGTTACATCCAATAGCAACACATCTTTCACATCTCCACCTAGTATTCCTGCTTGTATAGCTGCTCCCATAGCAACTGCCTCATCAGGATTAACTGATTTGTCACCTTCCTTACCTGTCAGCTCCTTGACAAGTTTCTGAACAACCGGAATACGAGTGCTTCCACCAACAAATATTACCTTGTTGATATCCTCTGACTTCATCTTCGCGTCTTTCAAAGCTAGCTGTGTAGGCACTTTTAGCTTCTCGATTATTGGGTCGAGCATCTTCTCAAACTCTGACCTTGAGAGCTCCATCTTCAAGTGCTTTGGACCTGCCTTGTTAGCTGTCACGAATGGTATGTTGATATCTGCCTTCATCTTTGTTGACAATTCTATCTTTGCCTTCTCAGCTGCTTCTTTCAGTCTTTGGTGGGCTGTCTTGTCTTCCAATAAGTCTATACCTTGCTCTTTCTTGAACTCTTTGGCCATCCAGTCAACCAACATTTCATCTATGTCATCTCCTCCTAAACGGTTATCTCCATTCGTGGCTTTGACTTCGAAAACACCCTCTCCTAGCTCTAATATCGAGACGTCGAAGGTTCCTCCTCCGAAGTCAAACACCAGTATCGTGTGATCGTGTCCCTTGTCCAATCCATAAGCAAGTGATGCAGCTGTCGGCTCGTTTATAATCCTTAACACTTCCAAGCCTGCGATTTTACCGGCGTCTTTTGTTGCCTGTCTCTGGCTGTCCTCGAAGTATGCAGGGGTTGTGATTACAGCCTGCTTTACTTCCTGGCCAAGGTAAGCTTCTGCGTCTGTCTTCAGCTTCTGCAACACCATTGCCGATACCTCTTGTGGCGTGTATTCCTTGTCTCCTATCTTGACTTTCCTGTCAGATCCCATATCTCTCTTTATGCTCGAGACAGTGTGCTCTGGATTGGTTATCGCCTGGTTCTTTGCCACTTGGCCAACCAGTCTTTCACCATCCTCTGTTATGCTTACAACTGATGGTGTTGTTCTTTGTCCTTCAGCATTCGGTATAATAACAGGTTTTCCACCTTCCAATACCGCTGCTGCTGAGAATGTTGTTCCTAAATCAATTCCGATTATCTTTCCCATTTTTATTTACCTCCAGATTTCTTCTTTGAAACCTTTACTTTAGTATGTCTTAACACTTTGTCATGCAACATATAGCCTCTTTGTAGCTCTTCAAGCACGATGTTCTCTTCCTTGTTGGATTTCTCTGTCAACAGTGCTTCGTGCTTGTACGGATCGAACTTCTCCCCCTTAGCTTCTATAATCTTCAATCCGCGCTCTTCTAAAAGCTGAAAGAGTTGAGCGTATATCAGCTCAACGCCTTTCAAGAATTCCTTGGGGGATTTTTGGTTTTGTAGTGCCAGCTCGAAATTGTCCAGCACTGGTAACATTGATTTTATGAAGTCCTTCTCTGCAAACTTAACAAACTCTACCTGGTCTCTCTCTGTTCTCTTCTTGTAGTTCTCGAACTCTGCCTGCAATCTTTGAAGTGTCTCTGTCAACTCCTTGATTTTTTTCTGCTTGTCGTCTTTTTTTACCTTCTTTTTAGTTGCTTTCACCATTTTGTTGATTACACCCCTTTTCTGTTGATGTTAAATCAACGAAGAAGAGGTTATTTAAATACTTTTCGGTTTTTAGGGCTTTGCACATAAAATAACCTTCTTGTAACCATTCCTGAATAGAAACTTCAAAAAGATTTATATACATCTCAAGAATCCCATCAGATATGACTATGAGTGTAGAGAATGTCCTTGGACAATATGTTCAAATAGATGTGCCGACACATAAAATTATTTCTGAGTTAGCAGACCAGTTTGATGAACCTAATAATTTAATTCGAGCAATCGATGAATTAGTACAAGCTATGATAATAGGAGGCGAGATTTTTCAAAGACAATACAGTCCTCTAGCAGGAAAGGTTGTCCAAACATTAAAAGAAGTGCAGGGCAATAGAAGTATCTTCAGCAGATTCTTAGATGCTGCAGAAGTTAGTTGTGGAACACATGAATTCTACTCCGAGAAAAAGATCGAACCTGATTTCAGCCAAGAATATTTACAGTTGATGTTTGAGCAGCACAAAAACGATACAACCCTGCCTCTAGAAGTAGTTGCAGATTTTCTGTTTAACGATCAAGTTATGCCTAATCTTCCAGAACAAAGAGGGGTTTATCCTGCAGAAGTCAACCCTGCTTTTGATGCAGGCGAAATGCTTCTTTCACAAATTAAAAAACATCAACAAGGTAAATTAGCTTACACTTCTCCGTATGTATTGCCTGATGGAAAGATTAAAACTATGAACTTTAGCAGGCTCTTTAAAACAGAACTTGAACAAATAGATCAGCTAATGCATAACTCAGCAGATTTACTTGAGGATTTAGGAGAGAATAATTCCAATAAAGGACTGGTGATGTTTGCGGATTATCTAAGAAAATTCAGCGAAGCAAATACCACACTTAAGGGAAAGTTTCCGTACACACCCGGAGATATTGCAATGGTCAGGGCTTACAAAGAAGGAGGGATTCCCTTTTTTGCATACATAGGCTTTGGTGACGGTTACTCTGATAAATTTGGCGTAAAGAACATGCTAAGTGGAGAGATAGGAATAGAAACAAAAGAATGTAGAGAGTTAGCAAGTATGATCTCAGGATTTGAAAACATGCAGATTCTAGAAGATAATATACCTTTCGCCCCAGCAAGGAGAGAGAACATTGCAACTGTTCCAGTGTTAATCCAAGACATAGTTTTCAGAGCAGGAGGCACATTTGTCGGATCACAGGGGATTGCAGTCACGTATTTATCAGAAGACCAAAAAGTTATTGACAAGGAAGGAACAGTCATAGCTGGTTGGAGAAATGTACTTGATGCAAAGGGAAGACACATACTCAACCCGATTGCTAGAGCAATACTTCCAGAAGAATTCGTTAGTGAATACTCAAAAGTTTTTGATGATTTACTATCAATGTCTTTTGCTATAGGAACCATGTCGCATGAACAAAGACATTTTATAGGTGAACAAATGCCTAGACCAGAATTAACCATAGCTCTTGGAAAAAATTTTAATGCTATAAATGAGGGAAAAGCAGAGATTGGCAGATTATACTCTTTTGGCGAACTAATAACTAGTGCACATAAAGGTCTGAGCGCTGATGAACTGCAAGCATTCTTCAGGCAAGCATACTTTAGTGAAGTTTTTAGGCACATAAGATTTGGTAAAGAAAACCCTTATGGCCTCAGTGCAATGATGAGACTTAATTATTTCATAAACGAAGGACAAGGCGCAGTTACTATTGGAAATGATTTAAAAGTTCAAATAAATGATGACAAACTACTTCAAGCAAATGAGAATCTTTACAAACTCCATCTACAAATAACACAAGAGGGAGATACCAGCGCTGCTGAAGCATTTGTTAAAGAGTTTAGCATTAAAGATGGTAGCAAATTTGATGGGCAAGTTAAAGGGGTTCTGAAAAGACTTGATGCACAAAATATTCCTAGAGACATAATCTTGAATTATCAAATATAAACAGACAGAAGAGTTATAAAAATGCCTGTTTTCCTGTTAAACCATATTCAATAGCAGGAAGGTCTGCTTCTAATCTAATGTGGTTTAATCTTTCATTCCATTCAGGACTTGAATATCTTTTTGTAGCAAGTGAAATCTTTTGATTATAATCATGAGTGCTTTCACAGATTTCCTGTACCCCTTCAAGTACTTCATTCAATCTGACAAGATCTTTTTGTAGTGGTATCAAACCAAGAGCTATTGCATTTACCTCAACTTGGTAAGCCCCGGGTAATAATTGTTCTTTATAATCAGACCATTCTGTATACCATTGATCTACTGTTGTTTGTCTAATTGAGAATACAGGAATCTTCTTTTTTGTAGCTCTTTCAATCTGCGGTAGAATACTGGAAGGTGTAGAACCCGTTCCAAAAGCGCCAAGAACTAAAGCATCTATATTGTCATCAATAACTATATCTAATATTCGCGGGAGCGTAGACAAAGGAAATACTGGCTGATAAAATATTGTTGCCATATAAAAAAAGTTCAATACTTATAATATATAAATCTTTCTGTTTTGTCACCACTAATAAATGATTAAAATCAAAACATTTATATATGATTAATGAGAAAACAACAATTATGGAAGGTTGGCTATTAGAAGTAAACCGAGACGGCAGCACGGAACTAGTTTACTATCCGACAAGGCAAAAACGCGTTTTTAGAAAGAAATTAAAGAAATCATTACGCAAGCTCGACGTTCGATATAGGACTTCCTGGAAAAACAAAGTTGACAAGATATTAGACCCCCTAATGCTAGCTGGAATAGAAGCAGCGATAATATACAAATCACTAGAATACCTAATAAAAAACTTCCAAGAATTATCAACAAAAGAAGCTGTCCTAATAGGCCTAGGATCCTCAGTAGCAGCAACAGCAACTTATCACTTCAGGAATGAATTCAAAAAACTACACAAAAGAGCCAAAGAAAGAATAGAAGACAACGAAACACCAAGCAGAAAAAGCTATTGGAACTATTTAGGAATACCAGCAATTGCAGCATTATTCTCACTAAACTTCACAGAAGCGCCAGAAATAACATCTGCAGATATAGAGAACACATACAAAGAAACAAAGCCAAGATTAGAAAACATAGTGAAAGACGTAAAACCAACAACAATAGAACAAACAAAACATGCAGAAACAGATAAGACAATAACTAAAAAAAGCTTACTAGAAATAGATATAGAAAGAAATGTTGAAATATTACTAAAACCAGCGATACGTGTAAATATCGAAAGACACTTCTCAAACATTAGCCAATACGACGACTATCTGAATAAAGCAACGCTAACAGGGCTAACAAAAAACTACTTGATGAGCGTATTCGGCTCAGAATCAAACGGAGACTTAAGAGCAAAATCAAAAGCAGGAGCAGAAGGAATTGCACAATTCACATACTCAACAGCTAGAGAAAGAGGTATCACAATAAACAATGTGGTAGACTACAGATACCACCCATCATCAATCATAGAAGGAGCGAAATACCTAGCAGCCCTAAAAAGAGAATTCGGAAGCGAACTACTAGCGACAATCGCATATAACTGGGGTGCAGGAAGAACACACAAACTAATAGAAAGATACGGAACAAAATGGGAAAACATAAAGTGGCACATACCACAAGAGACAAGGGATTACGTGGTAAGGATATTCAGCAGAAAACAAATATTAGACAACGCTGAGAAATACAACTTTGCATATGAAGAAAAACCATTATTCACAGAAAGAATAAAAAAAGCCCACAAACACAAAGTTGCAAGAGGAGAACACATCTTAAAGATAAAAAGAAAATACAGAGTAAGCTTCAAAGACATACAAGAATTAAACCCGGAGATAAGAGATTATAACAAAATACTCCCAAGACAGAAAATAAATATACCAAGAACCTAATTTCTTCAAAAGCTTTGCAGCAGAGTTTTTAATCTCTTCACCACTACAAGATGATGACAATAGAAAAATTTATATATGATTAAATAAACCTATTATAAAATGAACACTGATAGACCATTATGGGATTTGGTGAATGACTTGTATCATTCTATTGCAGATGACCCTGCAAGAACAGCGTCTTATCTCGCAATAACAGGTTCTTACATAATAACTAATGAGTTAATGCCTCTGGCTGACAAAGTCATGAACAAAATGAGTCTGAGAGCAAGAACGGCTGTTAAAGCGGCTGCTGGCGCAGTCGTGATGGCAGTTCCTTTAGGTTACAAATTATTTAATCCTGAAGTGACGACTGAAAACCCAGTCTACAGCTCTGGTATGATGTCAAGTGCTGCAGGAACCAGCATTGCATTATTCAAAAGCGCACTAAAAGACTCAATCAATTATAGAAAACAAGCCGAATTAGAAAAAATAGTTGATTAGAGCTGTTCTCTTCAATCTTCTTTCTTATGAGAACCTTTCTTTTTTCGAAACTTCCACTTTAATTTTGGTCTTCCAAGCAGTAAATACAGAATCAATACCGCAATAAGAAACTTCAGAGACTGTGGCATTTCTGAAGGCTTTTTCTTTATTACCTCCTCAGAAGTCATATTTGTCTCTTCTTCTGACTCGTTTATCTCTTCAAAGGGGATTGAGAAGTTTAAGTCAGCACTCTCATTCACAGTTACATTCTCTTGAACAACACTTATTTCCTCTCTTTCCTTTTCTCCGATTGCAAAGTAGCTGAAACCAGGGGTGGTGGCGTTATAGAACACAGTCGTAAGATTCTCCCTCATAATATTAGTAGGCAACTCATCCCAGCCAGCAGCATACCTAAATAGAGCAACATCATCTCTCTCCAAGGAACTGTTTCTCAGCCATTCCTTCTCCACCTCAAAGCTAATTGTTGCTTCTTCTATGTCCCTGTTCTCAATATTAGTCTTGCTTATCTGGAGATACTTATAGACTTTCTTGGACTTTGAAATCTTTTTCTCTGTCTCTGGCTCATCATCGAGCTTCTTAACGCTAATCTTGGCCTGCAAAAGATCGTTCTTTGCCTCGAAGGTTATGCCAGTAACAGGAATCTCCTTGCTTTCAACAACAAGCGTCTTCACAGTTCCTGCAGAGACTACAGCCCATGTCCTTGATACGGTGTCAAGAGATGATGGAGGAAGAGATACTCCCGGGCCGCTGCTTCTACTGCTACCTCCATTGCCATCATCCTCGACTTCGTTCACAGTAAGGCTCACAGAGTTCGAATAAGTCACAATATAGCTGTCATTAGCGTAGAATCTCACTATCTCAGAACCAAACCACGTGCTTGGCTGAGAAAAGCTGACAACGTTCCCTGCTGATATGCTTATCACGATGTTGCTGTTATTCACATAGCCGTAACTCAGGTTGTCCTGGTTATCATAGAAGTAGTTATCAAGGTCAAATGCGTTGTTCTTGCTAGAGTCCTCGTTCCACGCCTGGTTTGGTATTGTGACGTTATGGACAGGGGGGTCATTGACTGTTATGGTCATAAAGACAGTTGTGTTAGTCTCGTTATCAAGAGCTGCGATAGTTATAGTGAATTCTCCTGTGAAATTTCCAGGCTCATATGTTAGATTGCTGCCTGTTATGTTCACATCGCTGTTGTTCACCCAGAAAGTCAGGTTGTCACCATCTGCATCGCTTGCATTCAAGGTGTAATTAACTGTCTGGTTTGTCGTTATAGACTGGTTCTCTATAGAGTTCCACACAGGCGCCCTGTTGAGATTAACAACAGTTACGTTCCAATAGTTGATAACTGTGTTGTTCTGGGTATCGGAGACAATCAAAGTAACATTCCAGTTGCCAGAGGCTGTGAAGTTAGGGCTGTAGCTCCAGTAGCTGGTATTGGCCTGTTCAGAGCTGTTCAAGAGCCAACTATAGCTCAAAGCATCTCCATCCGCGTCGCTTGAGGTATGGTTAAATAGCTGTGTTGAGTTCTCATAGACAGAGATATTTGAGAAATTAGGAGAGAAACTGTCAATTACAGGTATTGTGTCTGTATTGTTGACAGTAAGAACCCAAGTATTCACAGTCGTGTTCAGATAGTCGCTAACTTGTACAGTTATGTTGTAAGTTCCGTTGTTGGTGTAGTTCCCTGTGAAATTATACTCAGAGCCATTCACAACCCACACTCCATCAAGATACCAGCTTGCAGTCAAAGAGTCATTCTCCGAATCGCTATAGCTGATATTGAATGTCTGGTTGTTCGGCTCGACAATCGATATGTTTGTGCTGCTGGGATAGGAGGATGTTATGTTCGGAGCGTCGTTTGTCGGCACAAACAGGAAGGCAGATGGAGCCAATGAATTAACATCAGAGAAGTTCAGGATGTCAGCAGCAACACCTAGCTCATCCTCAACCCCTACCTTTGTCACGGTTGTTATATTTGTCGTGTTCAGGTACTGCATCAGTATCTTTCCGTTATCAAAAAGCACCACCTCAAAATTCTCTTGGTCAGACTTCCCGTATAGCACTACATCCTTCCACTCCACTATGAACTTGTCAGATTGTGACCAGTAATAAACATCCCCACCTGCAAAAGGGTCGAGGTCTGTGCATAAAGGCGCTATGACTGTGTTTGGAAGGTTGCTGTCTGGAATGAAGCAGTCATACCTAAAGATATCCACTGAATAGTTCTGCAACGTCACCAAACCGTTCGATCCTATAAACACTTGAGTGTACTTCTGACCGTGGAACGGGAATTCGAAACTTAAATTGATAGGATTCGTGATGTCATCATCTCCTAAGCCCTGAACACCATCTGTTGACTCAGCAGCAGATATTATACTACCATTATTAGAAGCGTTATACCATGAAACACTGGCTTCTTCTATTGTAAACGAGTGCTTTGTCTGGTTGCAGTAATATGAGTATATGTCATGGTTTGCAAATGCCTGGCAGATATACGTGCTGTTCGGCGTACCGTCTGACAAGTTTGCGTTGTCATCATCTATTACTAGCATATCTTCCAGGAACTCTGAAAAAGAATGAGACCGTGCCTTTATAGTCTTTATTACAAGGGCGTCTGCAGTCTCATTGCCAACCAGCTCCCTGAAATCCCATAACGCTCCTCCAAGGACTTCTGAGTTGTCATGTATGTAGCAGTAGTCATTTTCACTGTTTGGTGTTTCTCCTGCTGGGCATGTCTGGTAGTGAGAACTGTTCAAGTAGCTCTTTGTGTTGCTCAGGTTCCTGATAGGTGAGTTCCAGTTATCCTCTCCAATCGCAGGATTATTTGTTATCGTCGCTGCGAAATAGTCAGAAAACGCCTCGCTCATAGCGCCTGTTATCTTATAATAGGGAATATTGCCATAAATATGAGAAGTCACTGCGTGTGTGTATTCATGATAAACAACATCTGCGCTCAGAGCAGGATTGTCACATCCAGCAGCACCTCCATAGAAAGACAGACTATCCAAATCTGTATCGTAGAACGCATTACATGAAGCGCCTCCGTACTGCACTGTCGCGTTCATCTGGAAATTCATCTGCGTGATATTAAAAGGGTCTCCTGATGTGAAATAATCATGAATTATATTCATGTGGTAGAACACGTTTGATTCCTCATCCCTGTCAGAGCTGTCAGATTCATTCCAGTTCCAGTTATGTGTTGAGTTTCCAGTTGTGTTGAACTCGTGATAAGCTCTTGACTGGTCAGCATTCAATATCCTTGCATAAGGACCTTCGAGATTTGCCTTGATAGTTATATTGCCGGTGACATTGGATACATTGTAAAAACCGTTATTAGTAAGAACTGATGCTATCATGCTGCTGTTCTGCCAGACAGTCACAGTACTGTTTGTCAGATTAACTATCATCTGAGACTGTGCAGGCGTCTCAGGAAATACCTGTGCAGTCACATTGCCAGAGATGAATATCAATAAAGTTTCCCTAAAGATTATCTTCCCTGTCTTGGCATCCACAAAGTAAAGCCATTTCTCCACTTTGTCCTCTAGAAAAGGGGTTTTCACCTTGTAAGCCAATAGATAATCAGGTCCTTTGAAAGGATTCTTGTAGATTATCAGCTCGGGTTCAGACTTAACATCTTCACCGATATCATCAGAAACTATCGTGCTTGCTTCTTTCGCAGTTATCAAAGGATCAGTATCAATATCTAACTCTTCATAGTTAGACTTTACAGAAACAATCCTCCCTTTCTTCTCTATAAAGCCGACCCAGCTCCCATAAACCTCCAACCCCTTGTGTTTCTGCTTGTAGAAAGTATATTTTATGTCATCACCAACAAGTTCTTTCTGCAAAACAATTTTATTTTTTTTAATATCTAATTTCTCCAATAATTTCTCCTTATTATTCTCTTTTACAATAAAACTTTTCTCTCCATTCAGCACTCTCACCTCTCCAGAAACCAGCGTCGCGCTTACTAACAACAATACCAAGAATAGAAATATTGTCTTTTTCATGTTACAAATAATTGTTCTGTATGAACCACTTCAAATGTTTCTTTGTCAAGATACAGATTCCATGACAAGCCTTCACCAACTCTAACCTTGTAAAACTCTTCCTTCTGATAGGTTGCTTCCTCAATAGAGATTATATCGAATTCTGATATGACAAAAGTTTCAGGAAGTCCAGCGATAGTATAATATGTCAACTCATAACCAATCAAGGATTCCTTAATCCTATCTTCTAGAGAAACCTCAGGAGAAGTGCAAGCTGACAACAGCATTACCAAGGACAAGAACAACAGACCAACCCTCATAAAATTGTCAAGAAGAGATTATTATTTAAATTTTGTGAAAAAAAAAGAGAACTAAGAAAAAAAAATTATTTAGCGTACTTCTCTAGTGATGCATCAACCTTGTCCTCAGACCAATCGGCATCCAAGAGAGATTTTTTAATCTCTTCCTTGGAATGACCTGCTTCCAAGTGCTTGCTGACAAAGCTGTCAAGCTTTCCAAGATCGCCAGGCCTGTCAACACCATGCTCCTTTAACTTGCTAGGATGCAACATCTTCTGGAGCTTGCCCTCTTTCATAAAGAGGTACATCACAATTATGACCACCACTATGACAATGATACTCCAGATAACCGAAGCCCTGCTGAATCCTGGTCCTGCTTCTTCCTCTTCTTCCTCTTCAGCTTCAGGTTCAGGTTCACCCACTACTTCACCAGTTGGAATGACTTCTTCCTTTTCTTCCTCTTCCTCTTCTTCAGGAGGAGGCGCAACCTCTTCTGTTCTCTGACCTATCGCAAAATAACTGAAGCCAGTCGTGGTTGCCTCGTAGTAGGCGTTTGTGTTATTCTCATACAGGAAGGTTGTTTCCTGCTCGTCCCACGCATCGCTGGTATACCTGAACAAAGCCACATTCTCCCTGCTGACAGAATTGTTAGTCAACCACTCAACAGGCACCCTGAAACCAATCTTTGTATTAGCCACGTCGTCATCTCCTATGTTGGTCTCAACCAGCTGCAGGTACTTGTAAGCCTTGTGGGTTATGGTTCCTGTGCTTGAAGGAGCGCTTGTAAGAGCTCTAACCTGTACTTGTGCGCTTGTTAAGTCGTTAAGCGCATCAAACTCCAAGCTTGTGAAAGGAACGCCACCATAAGTATCCTCATTAATCGTCACTGTCTTGGTCTCGCCAGAGGTTATCGTTGTCCACGTCTTTGTGTAAGAGACAACACTAGCTGTAGGAGTGCCACTAGGACCACCACCTCCAGGACCATCATCATCTGTAGTAGTGTCCTCATCACCGCCTGAGGTGACGATTCCAAACAATGAGAATCCTATCGATGAAGGTATCCAACAAATAGTTGTTGTGGTGTTAAAGGTACAGTTGACATCACTTAAACTAATCTCCACACAGGCTGGATCGCTCAAGCTTGTTGCGTTATCTGGGCAGTGCATCAACGATGAGTTCTCGCTATTGCCGCCGTCAGGTATCTCTATCTTTACCTGGTCAACTCCAAGCTTCTGAGCTATCTCACTCCACTTGTCACTGTCCATACCAACCATTGTCTGTCCGCCAGCGGTCTCATTCACTATGAACGCATCTGTTATGTTTAGTGACTGCGCCTTGACAAAGTCAACTCCTATGAAGTCAATACCCCACTTGTCTGTCGAGTTTGGATTATTGAACCTCAAGTCGACATCTCTTCCCTGCGTGTCATTAATCATGAATCCACTACCACTATCAATAGTGTCATTGAAATCACCAGTACCCTCCCAGTCGAAGTGCACAAAAACATTACCAAGATGCTCTGTTACATCATCTGCTGGAGGCGGCAGGTCAAAGCCAACCACGTACTCACTTACCTCTGTCGATGTAGTGAAGTTCAAACACGCACTCAAAGCACAGTTGTCAGACTTATCACAAAGTCTCAACTTGTAGTGATAAGTTGTGTTTGTGATGAAGTTAGTAGATATGTTCTTCTCGTCGAAGATGAACTGATCGACAGGGAAGTCGTGCCATAAGTCAAAGTCATCCAAGTCAAATGCGTTCTCAAGCTTCCAATCAAGTATTGTTGAACTATTCAGTGCACTTATATTTGCACAGTATGGATCTGTGTGATAGAACAACAATGTACCGTTTGTCGGCTCATCAGTGTCAACGCCTATGAACGCACCGTTACTGAACTCCTCAACCTCCAACCAAGTAATCGTTGGTGCTGATACATCATTAGCGTAGTCGCTTGCAGTACAGTAGAACGTATCATACATACAACCTGGGTCGTTACAGTCAACGAGATTGTTTCCATCGTTGTCTATATTATCATCACACTGCCAGCCCTTCTCGATGTCTATGAATCCGTACTTGAGGAAGTCCACACAGTCAGGGTCATCGCTTGGCTCTAATCCGTCACCATCCATGTCTACGAATCCTTCACAGTCCTCGAACCTGAAGTCTGCTGCTCCATGCGAATACCATACAGGACCAATAGCATCAAAGACAGACGAATCACTGCCACTGTCATTAGCTGTTGTTGCGTAGATTCTCATATCAGCAGTCTCATCATAGATACCGAGTACACTGAGTTTGGTCAAGTCTTCCTTACTGATAGATATAACTCCACCAATAACCATGTAGCACATCTTATCAGCCCATGCACTAACCTTGATCTTTGAAGGCGACCATTGTCCACTTAGACACTTGTAAGAGACCTTTGTCTCAACCAATTCATCACCCTGTTTAAGGGCTTCATACTTGAACTTAAGGTCAAAGCCTACAAGACTTGAATTGTCAGTTGCGTTACAGCCACCTGACTGGTTGCCGTCTGTGTCGAAGTACCAGTAATACTTGGTCGTCATGTTGGTTCCATTAAACTCTGGGAACCTGTCATTACAGATTGCTGTGTTAGCCATGCTATACACAGCTGTTCCAACACCAAAGTTTTCTGCCATGTCCTTGATTCCCAAGCCACAGATATCAACATACTCGTTACTTCCATTAATACAACTTTCTGTCTCAAGCACTAATGGAGGACTCTGATCCATGTCTCCAACCATGTCAACCATGAACTTGTCTCCACAGAAGCCGCCAGTAAACGGATCGTCTATCCAAGTACATGCATCGTCGCCATCACAGGATCCACTATCACCACCGTAATCCCAGCATCCCTTGAACATGTTCTCTGGCTCACACCAGCCCATGTTATCAGCACTGATGTTTAAACATATGCCAGCAGTCATTGTTCCTGAGATATTCACATCATTATCACATGTAGTTCCATTCCTGCTGAAACAGACCGGATCACACCAACCCCAAGCAGGGTTGAACCAGTCAGTTATCCATCCACATTGTGATTGCTCATTACATGCAGTCTGGTTGTTATCATAGTTGTGACATGACCATAAAACATGATCACACCATCCTGTATTATTTCCATCCCAGCACCATGAATCTGATGGGTTATTTTGACACCATTCATCATATACCCACACACAGTCTTCTGGAGCAGAATCACATGTAGACGCATTCTGTCCGTAGTTCCAACACTGTGCAGAGTCCACGAATGTGAAGTTGATGTCACAGAACGAATCAGTAGTACTTCCAAATCCGCTCATGTTCATGTAATTACATCCGCCTTCAAGGTTACAGGCTGTTTCATTATCATCGAACAACCAACACTGTGAACCGTTCATGTCACACCATGAGTTGTTCCAATTATCAGTTATCCACACACAACCCTCTGAAAGGCAAGTAACGTTATTCGGGATTGATGGACAGTTTGAGCCAAACACATCCGAGCCACCACAGAATGAATCGAACATACATTCTGGGTCTCCACAATCAACGAATGTATCTGCATCATTATCTATACCATCGAAGCATATCTCAGAAGATTCTCCGCCTTCTCCTGTTCCCTGTGGCTTGCAGAACCAGTAGTCTGAGTCCCATGTACATCCTGCATCGCTGGCTCCACAGTTATTCTGGTCCCAGCAATTATAGCATTCATCATCACAGGTCTTGATGTTCTTGTCATCACACCAGCCCATGTTAGCATTCCATTGGTCAGTGAACCATTTACAACCTGTTACGCTGTCAGCACATTGGTCTTCTTCCCAACAGTCCCAACAGTTCTGGTCACAATTACCTTGTTGTCCCCAGTTCATATCACACCATCCAAATCCGTTGAATGCGTATGAATCCTGATAGAATACACAACCTGCAGCTGATTCTTCACAGGCAGATCGTGCTGAAGCATTATTACTCCAAGCACTTCCATTATCCTGGAATTCACAAGCCCAGCATGAATCAGAGCAGATTTCACTTCCAAAGCCGAAGTTCATCTCACACCAGTTATCCCAGTGTACATTACCAGATGCATCAGTCCATTGCTCCTGTATCCAGACTCCACCCATAGCTTCACAGTTGGACTGTGAACCGACATCATCGAATCCGAATCCATGAGCGTCTCCACCAAACATGTCATCAAACTGGAAGTTACACTTAGCAGTCTGATTATTCCACTCACATGGCATGTACCAAGGATCTCCTGCAATCTGGTTACATATAGCTTCATTGCTTGTTGCAATGTAGTCATCACAGAAATGTCCTCCTTCAGGAGGTTCCTGCATGTTATCCCAACAAGAAGTTGTGAATGGAGCATCTAGACACACAGATCCATTCCAAGAACAACAGCTTGACAACATAGGAATACTATTACACATCACAGAATTGCTTATGTTTCCACATTGGACTCCAGTATTAGCAGTGCCATTATCATCACAAGTTCCTTCACTTGAATTCCATGCACAGGTAGTTATATTAGTACACGCACCTTCTCCTGCTTGGCTAAAACCCCAGCAACCTGGATTAAAGAAGTCTGTAGGCTGGAAGACAGGCGACTCACAACTTCCATTACCTCCGTTACCGGCAAAGTCCCAGAAGCACCATCCAGTATCGAAACAATCATTCATGCTGTCAATCTCATAACACTCAAGGAAGTTTTCGAAACAAAGATTGCTGCCAGCATCCCATGTACAACTCAATCCAGTTGCGTTTACACAAGCGCTTTCATTTGTTCCATCATAATACCAACATCCCTGCTGCTCACACCAGCCCCAAGTGTCTGACATCCACTCACAGTTCAGGCTTGAATCAGTACAGGTAGAATTGCTTTGGAAATCCCAGCAACCCTTTTCTTCACACCAAGGAGAGTTCCACCTACATTTTCCTCCTCCAAAAGCGTTTTCACAATCAGATACATTAGTCCAATCATAATCCCAGCAGCCGTCCTTATCACACCAGCCGCCGTTTGGGTTATAACTGTCATTAGTCCATGAACAATTGAGACCTGCAGTTATACAATTAGTTTCATTGATGAAATCCCAGCAACCTTCCTCATAACAATAGTAGTATTGAGAATTCCACGCACAACCTTCCTCTGCAGGAGCGCTAGTACATGACGATTCATCCCAGTAATCCCAGCAACCCTTATCTTCACACCAGCCACTGCCAGCGCCGCCACCTGTCTGCCAGGTACAGGGCAATCCGGTTATTGCTTCACAATTAGCCTGGTCAAAGGAATCCCAGCAGCCACCTTCTACACCACCACCGAAAGACATATCACACCAGCCATGGGTCCCGTTTATAGCATCCCAGCAGTCCCAAGTCGGATCATTACACCAATCGTCATCATGCCACTCGCAAGGCCAGGCTAGAGTTACCGAAGCATCATTACATCCAGTCTGGTTTCCGTCATAATCCCAACAGCTAAAGTCACCGCCCCAGTTGAAATTGGTCGGGTCACACCATCCAGGCTCTGTAGCGTCATAGCAATCATCCCAGCTCTGACAATTAGGCTCTGAGAACCACGCACAGTCCTCTGAGAAAGAATCACAACCTGTCTTATTACCATCATACTCAAAGCAAAATGAGAAACCTTCGAATCCTTCTTCAAAGAACTCACCTATTGGGTCACAGAGATTTGAAAAAGATTCCCACTCACAGATTCCTCCGCCAAAGGCACTTTCACAAGTTTCGTTGTCTATATAATCAAATCGCATGCAATCAACTAAACACATAGCATCATAGTCTTCCCAAGTACAATTAGCAGTGGAGTCACAAGTACTCATATCCAATTCAAGACACTCAGGCATGCTTCCATTAACAGTGAAAGTCCAGTTAGCAGCTGCCCATGAATAGTCTGTTGTATTACATCTAACATTCCAAGTAAAGTTTCTATTTGGAGCAAATGCTGAAAAGAAATGATCACTCATGCCCGTCGCGATATAAGTAAGATCCGGAACAACAGGACCCCAACCTGTAGGCACATCAGCGTAATCAGGAGGAATTCCTTCAGGATTAAAATCCCAGTATGCCATACATTCAGAAGTCGTATTGACAGTGAAATTCAGTGTAAAGCTGTTTGAACTCAGCATTAATCCATTAGATGGGGATATTAGAGTAACATTTATCGCACTAGCGCTCTCATTGCTGCCACCGCCTGCTTGTATATTAACACTCGCTGAGTCATTATCTTCATTTGTGCCATGTTCAGTAAACGATATTTCAACAGTATTGGTTGTTACACCCGCACTTAGAGCTGTGAAGTTTAGCCTAACAACAGTAGTATTTCCAGAGTCAAAAGTTCCTGTAATGCATGGAGTTACATTAATAACAATCGAATTAACATTAGGTCCATCATTTTCATTGGACTTAATTGGACAGCTACTAGATACATTATCAAAGCTCAAGTCGAGGTTTTCATAGTCATCATGCATCCACACTTCTGAGATAGTGCTTCCGCCTGTATTTGTTATGGTTATTTGAAACCTAACAGTTTCTCCAATAGAAGGAGTTGATGAGGATAGAAGGGTTTTTGTCACGGACATAGAAGTTGAAGCTCCGCCAGTAGAAACATTTAAGGTGTAATTAGCTGCTGCCCACGCAGTTTGGTCAACATCATCAGAAGCTAGACAGTTCCATGAATATATATCTGAAGGCATGTTTGTCAGAGGCCAGCTTGATTGATTAGCCATGTCATCCATGCCGGAAAATGGTGTTGTGCTGAAATAATAATTTGCTCCAGAAGAGTTCCATACTGCAAGGGAGAGGTTGTCTAGGTCGTAATCATCTGTCGCATTACAATAGAAGGTGACGTTTCCTGTTGTGTTTATGGAATCATTAGAGGGAATCATCAAATTCACAGAGGGGAGGATATCCCATTCACACACATTAGAAGTGTTATAAGCACAATTAGTCGAGGCTGTTATGTTGAAACATGTGCCTGTTATGCTCGGGGTGGCGTTACATGCAGAACCATTCCACGTACAACCACCAACTTGACTACACGGTGTGGGATCTGTTATGTCCACACACCGTGTAGTCAAGTTGGATGGACAGAGAATCCAGCGCGGTAAACTCGCCGTACCTCTTCGTCAACTCG
>JACKQG010000910.1_pt1 | contig 41553 bp, 35 predicted proteins | sample 8237621 | NCBI WGS metagenome assembly JACKQG01 (sample SAMN15677084, study PRJNA649215) | marine metagenome | biome: marine; feature: Black Sea; material: saline water; isolation source: suspended particulate matter (SPM) from the Black Sea western gyre | collected 2013-06-09/2013-06-10 | depth... | reverse complement strand
AAAAAGTGTAAACGATGTTTCTTGAACTTTGTAAACGATGTATCTTGAACGTACCTTGTAGTGGCTAACGCATCACCACCGGCACGATGACGGGCATGATTTTCAATAGCAAGGTCCTTACAAAGCACACCTAAACCATATGACTTTCTTCCGGGAATAAGTTTACGGCTAAGCTTAACAGTATCAAGTGTCTTTCGTGCATAATCATAACCAAGGCTTTTAAACTCGTTACGGATAAAGCTATAATCAAATCGCACGTTATGACCAACGATAATCTTGCTCTGAGTTATTTCAACTATTTGTTTTGCAATCTCATAAAACTTAGGAGCCCCTTCAACCATTTGATTATTTATGCCTGTCATATGAATAATTCTGTATGGAATTTTCTTTTCAGGATTTATCAATGTTGAAAATTCATCAATAATTTTTTTGCCATCGTGAATAATGATAGCAATCTCAGTTATCTTCTCGTTAGAAGGACTAAGTCCGGTTGTTTCTATGTCGACGATTGCGTACAATTTTGTTTTACCACTAAGTTGCACTAAGGTTATTCACAAAGGTACACCAAAGTTTTAATGAATTACTCGATTAACACCATCTTAAAAATATTTTACACAAGCAGAAATATTATCATTTTTTATGATAGTCTGGATTAACAATAGTCTTGGAATACATACTATTTATATGTAAGACTTTTAAGAATGCGTCAAGAACGAGGCTTGCGAAATGTTTGGGGTCGGGAGTTTACTTTTCGTAAATGACTGACTCTAAACATGAGCATAACGATGTTATTGATGCATTATTAAAGCCTCTACTTACAAATTCAACTTCATTTGTATGGCCTGCACCTGCTTTTTTAATTCTTTAACCTCCCTGGTTAGCTCATTCTTCTCTTTGTTAGGTTCAGGCACTTCAGAGCTTATATAGTTAACAAACTTCCATATTTCGGTAACCTCGTTAATTTTTATTTCGTAGGGTAAAAAAAGCGGATTTAATGAATGAAGAATCAGTTTACCATTGCGTTCAATTAAGTTTTCCACTACTTTAAACACCATTCCATCATCACGGGTAAGGATAATATATGCATGGTGATTCCTAATAGTGTTCCAATCCTGAACAAATTCGCCTGTAACGTACGATCCATCAGGAATAGGCAGCATCGAGTCGCCGCTAATCTGAAAGCTTCTGTATTTCTTTTGTTTTGATAGAAATGGCAACTTAAATGTTGGTAATATCCTGATATACTCAGGATCAGCATATCCGGCTGCATATCCTGCACTTGCCTTTTCGTTAACAAGCTCGATATTTTCCTCGTTATCCTGATCAACAGTTGTTGCTAACACCCTCAGGTTACTCCCTTTAATATAAATATCATACCCTCTTTCAAGTTGTGATAGTTGGCTTTCCGACAAGCTCTCTAAATTGACCTTAATTAATGTGTCGATAGCCACCCCGAAATAGTCAGAAAATAATGTTAAAGTGCTTATGTTAGGGTGCCCTACCCCATTTTCATAACCACTTAATGTAGAACGTTTCATATCTAACGCATGAGCCACATCATCCTGAGTACGCCCCCTGCGTTTCCTTAATAATTTAATGTTATTTTTAAAATACATATGCTCTGATTTATGATTGATTATTTATGATTTAATATTTTTTACTTTGTGTTACTTCGTGGTAAAAAAAAGTTAACCACAAAGGCCACTAAGGGTATCACTAAGGCTCGCTAAGGTCTAAAAAATTACCCTTTTAATCCCATCTTTTAAATGTTTAACATTAAAATTTACTAATAATCCAAGTTTACATCCTGAGAGTTTTAAATAAGTGAGAATTTGCGCCATGTGTATATCTGCTAATGAATCAACAGACTTAATCTCAACAACCACTGTATTCTCTACCAGCAAATCAATTCTATAGCCAGCATCAAGTTTTACTTCTTGATAAACCAGAGGTAATGCTTTTTGCTTTTTCACTTCCAATCCAGATTGTTGAAGCTCATAATACAAGCACTCTTCATAAGCACTTTCAAGTAATCCAGGACCTAATGCTGTGTGCACTTTAAACGAGCAATCAAGTACTATTTTAAAAACCTTCTCTATATCCATAACTACTATATTTTTCCTTTGTGTTACTTCGTGATGCACTTTGTGTTACTTCGTGGTAAAAAAAAGTTAACCACAAAGGCCACTAAGGGTATCACTAAGGCGCGCTAAGGATTGTTATATTATTCATTTCATTATTAATATTTTGCATTTACATTCCTATTATTAAATTCTCCTTTGTGTTACTTTGTGGTAAAAAAAAGTTAACCACAAAGGCCACTAAGGGTATCACTAAGGCGCGCTAAGGATTGTTATATTATTCATTTCATTATTAATATTTTGCATTTACATTCCTATTATTAAATTCTCCTTTGTGTTACTTCGTGGTAAAAAAAAGTTAACCACAAAGGCGCACTAAGGTCTAAAAAATTACCCTTCCCTCTTGCATTATATTTTATTAATGATTATATTGTAGCCGTTATATTGATTATAATATAAGCAAATGTAATACAAATATTTTAAATGTCAAGTATTTCGTCAGAAAAAAGTAAATAAAAATGATTTCACCATCACCCGGGCAAGACAACCGAACCATAATACATTTAGACTTAGACACCTTTTTTGTGTCGGTTGAGCGTTTAATAAATTCTTCGCTTGTGGGTAAGCCTGTTATAATAGGTGGCACATCCGACCGCGGTGTGGTATCAAGTTGCAGTTACGAAGCAAGGCAGTTTGGCGTACATTCGGCCATGCCAATGCGTATGGCTAAGCAGCTGTGCAGTGATGCTATATTTATTCGTGGTGATATGGAAGAATACAGCAAGCAATCGAAGCTGGTAACCGACATAATTTCCGAAAGTGCACCCGTTTACGAAAAGGCCTCGATTGATGAGCATTACATCGATATAACAGGCATGGACCGCTTTTTTGGCAGCCTAAAATGGAGTCATGAGTTACGCGAGCGCATTATAAAAAATACCGGTCTTCCTATTTCATTTGGGCTTTCAACCAACAAAACCGTTTCAAAAATTGCCACCGGTGAAGCCAAACCAAATGGCGAGCTGTATGTGCCTCCGGAAAATGTGAAACCCTTTCTGTTTCCCCTATCCATAAGAAAAATACCTATGATAGGAAAACAGAGTTATCGGCTTCTGCGATCAATGGGGGTTTCTACAATTCATACGCTAAGCATGATACCGCCTGAAATGATAATACAGGTAATGGGAAAAAACGGTATTACAGTCTGGAAAAAGGCCAATGGTATCGACCCTTCACCTGTAGTGCAATATTCTGAAAGTAAGTCGATAAGCACCGAACGGACCTTTGACAAAGACACCACTGATATTATAAAGCTAAAATATCTTCTTATTTCGATGGTGGAAAAAATAGCTTTTGAATTGCGTAAAAAACAAAAGCTAACAGGATGTATTACTGTTAAAATACGTTACTCGAACTTCGACACTCACACTTTGCAAAAACACCTCCCCTACACATCGTTCGACCATGTACTAATGCAGATAGCACTGGAATTATTTGAGCGATTATACACAAGAAGAATGCTTATAAGGTTAATTGGAGTACGTTTCAGCCATCTGGTTGGAGGTAGTCAGCAATTAGACCTTTTTGATGACAAGCCCGAGATGATAGACCTTTACCAGGCCATGGACAGCATAAGATTACGATATGGAAAAAAGGCAGTTAGGAGAGCAGTGGGGGGGGGTGAGGGTTGTCGGGTTGTCGAGTTGTCAGGTTGTCGGGTTATCGTCGGGAACAACAACGATAATAATGATAATAATTTTAACAAAACTCCATCTTATGAAAAGTTACAAAGACCTCGAAATCTATCAGATATCTTTTGATTTAGCATTAAAAATACGAGAACTGACATTAAAACTTGAATCATGCGATAAATATGAAGTCGGTGGTCAAATAAGAAGGTCAAGCCAAAGTATTAAGGACACAATTGTTGAAGGATGGGGCAGAAGAAAGTACAAAGCAGATTTTATTAAGTTTCTCATTGACAGCTATGCGTCTCATCTTGAAGCAAAGTCGCAGGCAGAATTTTTACATCTGTCAGTAAAGGATAGTACATGGTTAGAAATCGCAGAGAAGTTAGATGCTTTAGGAATAAAAATTCACAACTTTATTAAATACGTAGAGAATAACTGGAAGACGTAGGAAGGGTTGGCGGGTTATCGTCGGGAACAACAACGACAACCACGACAACCTGCCTAGTCGGCAGGCAGGCAATGACAACAACGATAATAATGTACCTAAACTCTCATTCATATTTCAGCCTCCGTTACGGAACTTATTCAATAGATGCTCTGGTAAAAGAAGCTGCAAAAATGGGTATATCAGCAATGGCTTTAACCGATATCAATAATTCATCGGGGATTATCGATTTTGTTCGTAGCTGTAAACACAGCAATATTGCTCCCATAGCAGGAATGGAATTTAGAGATAATGACGCATTACTTTTTGTTGGTATTGCTCGCAATAATAAGGGTTTCAGAGAACTAAATGAATACATGAGTGCTATCAACCTAAAAGAAAAAAAGTATTCTGCATCAGCTCCTGAATTTAATAATGTTTACATCATTTACCCTTTTGAGAGAATAGTTAGTCGTAGTGAGGCCTTTACAAAACCAAGCAAAACTTGTCATTCTGAACATAGTGAAGAATCTCATAATCTTGAATACATGAACAATAGAGATCCTTCACTTACACTCAGGATGACAAAAAACGTTGTGCTAAAACCTAATAACTTAAAAGATAACGAATTTATTGGAGTAAAACCATCACATATTCATAAACTGATATCACTTAACCACCAAGATTTGGCAAAAATGGTGATTCAGCAGCCTGTTACTTTTAGTGACGAAAAATCATGGTACCTCCATAAAAATCTGCGTGCCATCGACCACAATATTCTACTGAGCCAACTAAAGCCGCACATGCATGCACAACAGGATGAGGTTTTTCTTTCTGAGGCTGAAATAATTACAGTTTTTAAGCAATACCCTCAGATTATTAGCAACACTCAAACCATTATTGATAATTGCGAAATTGATTTCAATTACAATTCTACAAAAAACAAGAAAACATTCACAGGAAGCCGGTACGACGATAAGATACTGCTGGAGAAGCTGGCATACGACGGAATGAAATATCGCTATGGAAAAAGTAATAATCAGGCAACCAAAAGAGTAACGAGTGAGCTTGGGATAATTGATAAACTTGGGTTCTCATCTTATTTCCTGATAACATGGGATATTATCCGATATTCTTTGTCAAGAGGTTACTACCATGTTGGCCGTGGCAGCGGCGCCAATAGTGTTGTTGCTTATTGTTTAAAGATAACAGATGTGGATCCCATTGAGCTTAACCTCTATTTCGAACGCTTTATCAACCCAAAGCGCAGCTCACCTCCTGACTTCGATATTGACTACTCGTGGAAAGACAGGGAAGAAGTACAGGATTATATTTTTAAACGATATGGACGTAAACACACTGCGTTTCTCGGCACTTCTGTAACATTTAAAGGAAAGTCAATTTATCGCGAACTTGGCAAAGTACACGGTCTTCCCAAATCAGAGATTGATGTACTTACTAAAAACCCCGCAATCGAAACGGGTAAGAGTGAATTAACCAGACACATACACCACTTAGCCACAATGATGGTTGATTTTCCTAACCTTCGGAGCATACACGCCGGCGGAATTCTTATTTCCGAAGAACCAATTACTTGCTACACAGCATTGGATTTGCCACCTAAAGGTTTCCCTACCACTCAATGGGACATGTATGTGGCCGAAGATATTGGCTTCGAAAAACTAGATATATTAAGCCAGCGCGGCATAGGGCATATTAATGATGCTGTTGAGATAATACGAAATAACCATGGTATTAACATTGATATACATCAGGTAGAAAAATTTAAAAATGACAAGAAAGTAAAAGCACAGCTTAAAAGAGCAGAAACGAACGGATGCTTTTATATAGAAAGCCCTGCTACACGTGGTCTTCTTAAAAAACTCAAATGCGATAATTATCTTACGCTGGTAGCTGCCAGTTCCATAATAAGGCCGGGAGTAGCTAAGTCGGGGATGATGCGCGAATACATTCACCGTTTCCATAACCCTAACAAATTTGAGTATATCCACCCTGTGATGAAAGAGCAATTAGAAGAAACATATGGAGTTATGGTTTACCAGGAGGATGTGTTAAAAGTATGTCATCATTTTGCAGGTCTCGACCTTGCAGATGCTGATGTATTGCGAAGAGCTATGAGTGGTAAACACAGGGGGAAAGATGAGTTTAAACGTATTGTGGAGAAGTTTTTCAGTAATTGTAAAGAGAGGGGTTACCCTGATGAGATAACAAAGGAAGTTTGGCGACAAATTGAAAGCTTTGCGGGCTACTCATTTTCTAAAGCACACTCAGCATCATACGCCGTTGAAAGTTTCCAGAGTCTTTACCTGAAGGCTTACTACCCACTGGAATTTCAGGTAGCTGTAATAAATAATTTTGGAGGGTTTTACCATTCATGGGTTTATTTTAATGAAGCCAAACGGCAGGGAGGAAACATTCACCTGCCTTGCGTGAACAATAGCGACTTTAACACAAATATTACCGGTAACAATATTTACATCGGGTTGGTTCACATTGCCAGGCTCGAAAACAAACTGGCACATGCTATTGTTAACGAACGTAACCAAAGTGGGAAATATACTGGTCTTGAAAATTTCATCCATAGGATTGCACCAGGAATTGAGCAATTACTTTTGTTAGTTAAGATTAACGCCTTTTGCTTTACCGGAAAACTAAAGTCACAATTACTATGGGAAGCACATCTATTACAAAAAAGCAACAAGCAACTGCCCAAAGCAAATCTGCTGTTTGAAAGACGAGTTAAAAAGTTCAATCTTCCCGAACTTGTACATAACCAGTTAGAAGATACATATGACGAAATAGAGTTATTGGGATTCCCTATTAGCACAAGTTATTTTAACATGCTGAAAACCGGTTTCAGAGGTGAAATAGAAGCATCCAACATGGATAATATGGTTGGAAAAAAGGTAAAAATGGTTGGATTACTCGTTACCATCAAATATGTAAAAACAGTAAAAGGGGAGCTTATGCACTTTGGTACTTTTTTGGATGAAGCAGGCGAATTCTTCGACACAACACATTTCCCCGACTCATTAGTAAGGTATCCTTTTCGCGGACATGGTGTTTATCTAATATTAGGAAAAGTTGTTACCGAATTTGGCTATGCAAGCATTGAAGTGGAAAAGCTAGCTAAGTTGCCCTTGCAAGGTGATCCGCGGGAGGAGTAAGCTATCAGACCTTCCAGAATCGGTCTCAACCTTGTCCTTGTTTGCAACGAGGATGCATAATATTTCTCGTCTGTTGTAAGTGTTTATATAACGAAGATGAAATTTTGCTGAATTATATTATTATATAGAGCGTTATAAACGCAGAGGATGTAGATACATCTTCGTTGTAAACCATACATCCTCGTTGCAAACGAGGTGCTTAAACGTTGACAAATTTAACGAAATTATTAAACAGCATTAGACCTAGGACTGATATGCCGGTTTCATAGTTGGAAGAAACTGGTATTTATATAGACCGGTAAAAAAGTAAATACGATAGCCTAATTGATGATTTGTATAATGGTCTTGTGGAAAATATTCACTTACAGGAGAGATAAATTGGAAAGAAAGCATGCTCGTTATGCTTTGTTAAACAGGAAAGAGGGGTTGTCGTTGTTGTCGGGTTTTCATTGTTATCTTCGAAAGTTATGTGGAAAACAAAGCACGAGTCGCGCTTGCCCGCAAGGCCTGGTTGGAAGACTCGCGCTAGTTATGGGGTAGTCGGGTTTTCATTGTTATCTTCGAAAGTTATGTGGGAAACAAAGCACGAGTCGCGCTTGCCCGCAAGGCCTGGTTGGAAGACTCGTGCTAGTTATGCTATATTGGCTTTCAGAATCTTATCAATTTGACCCACAAGGTAGTAGGGCAAATTAATGAGTTTGAATTTTTTTCCTTTAATGGTTGCAATATCTTCAATCTTATATTTACCTGTGTATATGCGGACAGCCCAGCTATGAGGTGCTTCATCAACAAAACGGTGTAATGAGCGCAGACTACCTGTTGCTCCTGATTTTACTTCAATAGGGATTAACATATCCTCCCATGGCCATACATAGTCGAGTTCGGCTTGCGCATTTGGGTTTTTAGGTACCCAAAAATTTAGTTTAGATCGTACTGATGGCTTTAGTGCTAACAGTTCTTGTCCTGCAATGTGTTCGGCTATTTTCCCTTTATAAACTTCATCGATGAGATTGGATATGACCATCTCTTTTTGTATGCCCGACGAATAGTTAACCAAACCCGTGTCGAGCATGAGTAATTTTGGCGACAATCGTAATTTCTCTTCAATTGGAAGTCTTGTTTTGCTAACAGGATATTCCAACTGAAGCAACATTGTTTTCTCAAGCGTCCTGAATGCTTCGCTCATCTCTCTGGAACGATAGGTTGACTGGCCAAATTTTTCGAAGGTTATACGCGTGCCTGCATATTGAAAAGCCGATCCGATAATGTGCCTTATTACTCTGGCCATTGTTTGGTTTTGAGCATATTTTTCCACATCATCCTGATAAGATACAATCAGCCTTTCGTAAATTTGCTTTAGGCGGTTCATATCCCTGCTTTTGCAGTATTCATTAATAATTTCGGGCATCCCACCAATAATTGTGTAAGTTCTGAACAGCTCAGATAGTTTGTCGTGTGCATAATCAGGTACTTGCCCGCTAAGGATAATCTCAAGGCTACTAGTTTCTCCAAGTGCACTCAGGTATTCAATGAACGAACATGGTCTTACAGGCATGTAATCAACTCTTCCAACAGGAAAAGAAATTGTTTTGTCAATCAGAGTTTCGAGGAGGGAACCGGCTGCAACTACAAATAAATCCTTTGCTTCTTCATAAAAATAACGCAGTGTAGCAACTGCATTTGGGTTGTTCTGAATTTCATCAATAAACAGTAGTGTACTACCCTTGTTTTTATCAACATCTTTTAAATAGAATATTGCATCCAGCAACTGAGGTATGGAAAATGAACCATCAAATAGCTTGCTTTCCTTTTCTTTTTCAAGATTGAGATAAATATACTGATCAAAATCTTTGGCAAAGATATCAATGAGGGTAGTTTTTCCTGTTTGTCGGGCTCCTCTTAATACCAGTGGTTTTCGGTCTTTTTCGTTAGCCCAGTTCCTTAGTCTGATTATATTTGTCCTGTTAAACATGATTAATTATGTAATGAATCGTAGGACAAAGATAAAGTATATTGTAATAAAACATAACATAAATTTGGCAATTATTGTAATAATACTTAACATGATTGAATGCTGATATAGAGCTATCAATAAATTAGTTTTCACTTTTTGTTAAAATTATTGATTGAAAATATCCGTTTACTTGGGTGATAAATTGGAAAGAAGGCATCCTCGTTGCGCTTCGCTAAACGAGAATTTTTTATACTTTTGCATTACATACCAATAGGGGTGCCTCAAAAACAAGGGCTGAGATTATACCCTCTGTACCTGATCCGGATAATGCCGGTGTAGGGAAAGAGTAGTTACAACCCATTAGGCTTTCTTCTATTGATTTTTATATTTAAAAAATCAAAAGAATTATGCAAAAGAATTACTTACTAATTATTGTTTTGGCAATGTTGCCAATTATGGTAGTTGCTCAGTTTAGTATATCTGGCAAAATTACCGGCAATGATGATGGGCTTCCTTTAACGGGAGCACATATTGTTGTACTAAACACCCAATTAAAATCAATTTCTGATAACAACGGATATTACGAAATTATGGATTTAAATTCTGGAAGTTATAAGATAAAAATATCTTATGTAGGATTTGAATCACAAACTATTAAAATAAATATCAAGAAGAATGCCAGCCAAAACATAGCTTTACAGCCATCAACAATAATGAGTGATGAAGTAATTATCTCGGCCATCCGAGCCACTGATGAATCGCCAAACACATATACTATTATAGATCAAGCTGAAATTGAAGAAAATAACACTGGAAAGGACCTCCCTTATATTCTTAAATCAATTCCATCAATAGTAGTTTCGTCGGATGCAGGAGCCGGAATTGGTTACACGAGTCTTAGAATCAGGGGGACGGATTTAACCGGTATAAACGTTACACTCAACGGAGTTCCAGTAAACGATGGTGAATCACACAGCGTATATTTCGTCGACCTTCCTGACCTTGCATCATCTATTAATGATATTCAGGTTCAGCGAGGTGTAGGTACATCCACTAACGGTGCTGCCTCTTTCGGAGCAAGTATTAATATCAAAACCGGAGACAATAATCCTAATCCCTATGCGGAAATTAATAATTCGTTTGGATCATTCAATACTCTAAAAAATTCAATTATTGTTGGATCGGGAATGTTAAATACAAGGTGGAATTTTATCGGCCGGGTTTCTTCCATTAAATCTGACGGTTATATCGACCGTGCTTCATCAAACCTTAAGTCGGCATATTTCTCCGGATCATATTATGGAAAAAAGGACATTATAAAAGCCGTTGTACTATTGGGGGATGAAAAAACTTACCAGTCGTGGTACGGTGTACCAAAAGACAGTCTGGAAACAAACAGGACTTATAACCCCGCAGGTGAAATATATGACAAAGACGGAAATTTTTTAGGTTATTACAATAATCAAACCGATAACTATTTACAGAATTACTATCAATTACACCACGGTCACCAATTCAACAATAAGTTTAATATTGCCTCTTCTATATTTCTTACCACAGGTAAAGGATATTATGAAAGTTATAAAAATGGCAGTAAATTAACAAGTTATGGCTTAAGAGATACAATTATAGGCAATGATACGATTACCAGAACCAACCTAATACAACAGAAGTGGCTGGATAATAAGTTCTACGGGATCAACCTCTCGGCAAATTATTCAACAGAAAGATTAAAACTGAGTTTTGGAGGTAGTTTGAATTATTACGATGGCGATCATTATGGAAAAGTTATTTGGGCCCAGGTTGCAACTTTAGACCAATATAACAATAATTGGTATTTCAACACAGGGAAGAAATCGGACATAAACATTTTTGCTAAAGCAAGATTTGATTTAAACGATAAAATAAATCTTTATGGAGATTTACAATACCGTAATATCAGCTACAATATTAATGGAACTCATGACGATCTGCGCGATCTAACACAAACACATCGTTACAATTTCTTTAACCCAAAAGCCGGCATTTTTTACAAAATTAATAATACACAAAATATATATTTGTCGGTTGGAATTGCAAACAGGGAGCCAAACCGCTCAGTATTTAGGGATGCTGACTCCTCACAATCCATCTCACCTGAGAAACTTACTGATATAGAGTTTGGTTACAAGTATGAGCGTAATTCGGTTTTGATTGAGGCAAATTTATTTTTCATGGATTACAAAAACCAGTTTGTGATGACCGGAAAAATAAATAATGTAGGAACACCCATCTTTACAAATGTACCGGGTAGTTATCGCGCCGGAATTGAACTAATTGCCGGAACATGGCTTTTTGAAATTGTTGAGTTGAAAGTAAACGCTACACTAAGTCAAAATAAAATTATGGATTTTGTTTCCTACGTTGATAATTGGACAACATGGGGGCAGGAAAAACAAGAGCTGGGCACAACAGATATTTCCTTTTCACCAAATACCATACTCTCAGGCAACATAAGCATAATTCCTGTTAAGAACCTTAAGGTCAGTTTATTTTCTAAGTATGTAGGCAGACAGTATATTGATAATACCGCAAATATTAAACGGAGTCTTGGGCCATATTTTGTTAATAATATCAGCTTTAATTATTCGTTTGAAACCGGTTTTATCCGGAAGATTGATTTATTATTAAGTCTCAACAACATCTTTAATGAAAAGTATGAAACAAACGCCTGGGTATATAGATATTATTATGATGATGTGGAATATGAAATGAACGGGTACTTTCCTCAGGCCGGGTTTAATTTTATGCTTGGGGTGAACTTAAAATTTTAGACTATACATTAAAGTAATGTAACTAATCAGTGTGCTATAATAAATTGTATTATACTCAATGTGAGTGATCTAAGTTATTTAACCACAAAGTTCGCCATGTAAACCGCAAAATTCGCAAAGAATACATATTCAACAACTTAGCGTTCTTTGTATATAACTTGGCGTTCATTGCGGTAGAAACTATTTCTGTAATAAAAATATAAACAACACTTTAAAACACTGATTAGTTAGGAAAAAACTAACTACCTTTGCTAACGCTGATTAGTTACCGTAATTTTAATTATATGCTTATGGATTATTTTGAACTAATTAATACACGCGAAAGTGTAAGAGATTACGATACAAATAAGAAAATTGAAAAGGAAATTTTATTAAAGATAGCTGATGCCGGACGCCTTGCGCCTTCGGCTGCCAACAGGCAACCATGGAAATTTATTATTATTTCTTCAGACCATATGCTCCAACAGGTAAGAGAATGTTATCCCAAAAATTGGTTTAAAAATGCTCCACATATATTAGTTGTTGTAGGCGATAGTAGCTTATCCTGGGTACGAACAACTGACGATTACAATTCAATTGAAACTGACGTTACAATTGCTATGGATCATATGATACTTGCCGCTGAAGCAGTTAAAGTAGCTACTTGCTGGATTGCAGCTTTTGACAACAAGGTGTTGAGAGAAGTGCTGCAATTAGCTGACAATGAAGTTGTTTACAGTATCACACCTTTAGGTTATCCAAATTCAGGTTATCAAAAAAAAATAGAAAAGATCAGGAAACCACTTGATGAAGTTGTTGAATTTTTATGATTAGATGAAATTTACAAACTAAGAGAGTTTTTCCAGAGCCAGCTTTATCCTTTTTACAGCTTCGGTAATCAATTCTTTTGAGGTAGCATAAGAAATCCTGATACATTCAGGACTTCCAAAAGCTTCACCCGGAACCACCGCAACATGGGCATAGTTGAGCAAATACATACTTAAATCATTGCTATTATTTATTATAGTATTTCCATCCGACTTACCGTAATAATAGCTAACATCAGGGAAAAGGTAAAATGCACCAACTGGCACATTGGTTTTCATTCCGGGAATATCATTAACTAAATCAATTAACAAATCACGTCTTTCCCTGAAAGCACTTAACATATTTTTCAAATCTGTTGAAGTTTCAGGTATGGTTTTCACCGCTTCCAGGGCAGCCATTTGCGAAATAGTACCGGTTCCGGAAGTATACTGACCCTGAAGTTTTATGCATGCAGTTGCAATAAATTGCGGACCTGCTATATAACCAATTCTCCAGCCTGTCATAGCCATACCCTTCGAAACACCGTTTACTACTACAACCCGATCTTGTATTTTTTTAAAAGAAGCAAGGCTTTCATGCTTTCCTTCAAAATTTATATATTCATATATTTCATCTGCAACAATCAGTATATCTGGATATTTAGCAAAAACATCGGCAAGCGCCTCAAGTTCACTACGTGAATAAACCGATCCTGTTGGATTGCCCGGGGAATTAAACAAAAATGCTTTGGTTTTAGGCGTAATCGCGGCTTCTACTTTTTCGGGTGTTACCTTAAAATCATTTTCAATCCCGGCATCGATAATAACCGGGGTTCCTCCTGAAAGATTAACCATTTCGGGGTACGACACCCAATAAGGTGCGGGTATAATTACTTCATCACCCTGATTGAGAATACACATAAAAACATTAATAAGCGAATGCTTTGCACCTGTTGAGACAACAATCTGGCTTGCATTGAAATCCAGACCGTTATCGCGCTTTAGCTTTTGAGCAATTGCCTCCCTTAGTTCCAGGAAACCAGGTACAGGAGGATAATGAGTAATGTTATTATCAATAGCTATTTTACCGGCATCTTTTATATGCTGAGGTGTATCAAAATCTGGCTCACCAATACTTAGTGTTATAACGTCAATTCCGTTTGCTTTAAACTCGCGGCTGAGCCTTGTCATTTCCAATGTTGCTGATTCCGTCAGATTTAATATCCGATCGGATAATATATTTTTATCCACTTTTTTGAATTTAAAAGGAGCAAATATAGTATTAAAATGAGAGCTTAAGTAGGTGAACAATACAAAATTATTATAACTAAATACGCGAAAAATTCGTGCGATAGTGTTAAGTCAATTGTAAAGTGGCGAATAGAGATTGCCGCTTCCTCGTACTTCATCATTGCAAAGACGGCACTGCGAGCCTGAGCCTGGCCTGCAGACAGGGAAGAATGGCGAAGCAGTCGCCTCAATAGTTGATACTTGACTTGACACTAAAATATGTTCCATGTAATCACATTAATTTGCATTTTAGCATTAAAATTAGTTGTTATTTTGTATTAGTGATATTTGAATGAATATGTTATGGATTATTTTATTAATTTATTGATTGTAATTATACCCTCGCTGGCGATTGTAGTTGTTGTTTATATTATGATGCGTGAATTTACAAAACAAAATTTAAAGCAGTTGGATTATTTGTGCAACGAACAGCAACTGTTTAAAATGAAACTGGATATTGACAGAAAAACAAATGGGCAAAAAATTAGTATCCCACTTAAGTTTCAGGCATACGAGAGGATGGCCTTGTTTTTGGAACGCATAAACCCACCAAACCTGGTAACAAGAGTTATAACACCAAATGTTAGATTTAGCACATTACATTCTTTGTTGTTATCGACTATCAGAAATGAATACGAACATAATATGTCGCAACAACTTTATATAGTTGATTCGGCTTGGGATCTTGTTAGAGCAGCAAAAGAAGAGGTTGTAAGATTGGTAAATTCTGCAGCAGCAAAATATAGTTCAGATGAAGATTCAGGTAAGTTTGCCCAGGAAATAATAACAAATGGATTTAATACTAAAGTTAATCCTATTGAAAAAGCTCTTAAGGCATTAAAGGAAGATATTAGAGAAAATTTCGCTTAACATTTGCAATCAACAAAAAAAATATCAACGGTTAGCATTATAGGCTCAGGAAATGTTGCTACAGCTCTGGGCATTGCACTTTCTAAAGCCGGAATTAAAATTTTGGAGGTCTACTCACCAAATCCGGATAATTCAAAATTGCTGGCCGAGAAAGTTGGTAGTGGCATTGCAGTTAGTATTGAGGAACTAAATATTGTTTCAGACCTCTACATTATTGCAACTCCCGACACAGAAATTAGCAATGTAGTATCAAAATTTAAAAATATAGAAGGTATTGTTACTCACACATCGGGGAGCCAACCATCTGAAATTCTTGGTGGTAATATTAAAAGTTATGGCGTATTTTACCCTGTACAAACATTTACCAAAAACAAAATTGTTGATTTCAAAAAAGTACCCATTTGTATTGAAGGATCAGATGAAACTATTTCACAATTACTTGTTCAGTTAGCAAATAAAATAAGTAACAATGTAGTATTGCTAAGTTCAAACCAGCGTCAGTATTTACACCTATGTGCCGTTACTGTTAATAATTTTACTAATCTGATGTACAATATTGCACACGATGTTCTTAATGATGAGGGTATTGATTTTTCATTATTACATCCTCTTATTGAAGAAACCGCAACTAAAATAAGTGAAGTAAATCCTGCGGAAGCACAAACCGGGCCGGCACGAAGAAATGACATATCAACTATCAACAAGCAACTATTACTTCTGGCTAAGCATCCTGAATTTAAGAAAATATACAAACTACTATCAGATCAAATTATTAAAAAACATGGTCCTAAAACTGATTAATAGTATGACAAATTACAAAGAAAAACTCAAGAAAATAACGACATTCATGTTCGATTACGATGGTGTTATGACTGATGGGGCACTAATTCTACAACACGAAGGTCACCCTTTACGATCAGCAAATGTGAAAGATGGTTATGTGCTTCAGCTGGCTATTAAGCTGGGTTATAACGTTGTAATTATTTCCGGAGGTTTCTCACAATCGGTGGAGAACAGATTTGGGGCACTCAATATTACTGATGTTTTTTTAGGAGTAAAAGATAAAGTCGAGATATTTAACGAATACATCAAAAATAAAAAAATCGATCCTGAAGAGATAATTTTTATGGGTGACGACATACCTGATTTAAGAGTTATGAAACTGGTTGGAGTGCCTGTATGTCCGTCAGATGCTTGTGAAGAAATTAAAGAAATTTCAATATATATTTCTGATAAAAGTGGAGGAAAAGGTTGCGTACGAGATATAATTGAGCAAGTGCTAAAAGTTCAGGGTAAATGGATGACGGAGGAATCGTTTCGTTGGTGAGGGTTGATTGGTTGGCGGGTCACGGGTTGAAACGTGCGCCAGTGATTGGTCACGCGTTCGGAAACGCGCGCCAGTAAAGGACAACAATGACAACAACGACAACAACGACAACAACAATGACAACATTTCTAAAACTAATCCGCTGGCCTAATCTCATAATTATAGTATTGAGTATGAGCTTTATGCTGGTTTTCATTATTAAGCCAGGATTAGACATTAAGGTTTTTTCTGATGGATTAACTTTTGCAGAATTTGCTCTCCTCGTAGTTTCAACTTTGCTAATTGCAATTGGAGGCTATATTATTAATGATGTAAGCGACATTAATACCGATTCAATAAACAAACCCGGAAAAAACATCATTGGAAAAATGGTTTCGGTGGAGTTTGCCTACAGATTATATTGGATTACTACTTGTACAGGGATTATTACAGGAGCGCTTTTATCGTATTTGATAAATCAGATAAATTTTAGTTTGATATTTGTTTTCAGTGCAGGATTACTTTGGTTCTATTCACAAAAATATAAGTGTCAACCGCTGGTAGGAAATATTGTAATTTCATTTCTAAGCTCATTATCATTTGCTTTGGTTTGGCTGTTTGAGTTTTATGCACTGAGCAACAACGCGGCAGTATTTGTTAATGTTCAATCTGATTTTCCTTTAATAAACCGACTATTAATTATTTATATGGGATTTGCTTTTATGGTAAGCCTACTACGCGAAGTAATTAAAGATATTGAGGATTACAAAGGTGATAACAGGTTTGGATGTTTAACATTTACTGTGAAATATGGTATTAGTGCATCTAAATTAATTGCTTTGATAGTCGCATATATTTCACTTTTTTCCTCCGGATTGATTCAGTACTACTTTTTTAATGCTAATTTCAACTTATTATTTAGCGCATTTTTTTTAATCGATTTATTGTTGATTGTAATAATTGGGCTGCTTCACAAGGCATCATCCAAACCAAACTATACCAGGCTATCTTTAATGATAAAAATCCTGATGCTCGTTGGTATACTTTCAATGATTTTATTTTATTTTGAAATATAAACTCAAGAAAAGATGTTACAAAACAAGTTGTTAAAATATGAAATAATCCTTGCTTCCGCTTCTCCAAGGAGAAAACAACTACTGGAAGAGTTAGGAATTAAATTCAGGGTTCAAACCAAAAAGGTTGACGAAAATTATCCGGCTGATTTTCCGGTTGATAAAGTTGCACAATATCTTAGCGAGATAAAAGCAGCCGCATTTCAGGTAAGTGAAATGAAAAACAATACGCTAATTATTACAGCTGACACAATAGTTGCATTGGGGAACACTATTCTGGGCAAACCTTCAAATCATAAACAAGCCTTTAAAATATTAATGAGCCTTTCGGGGAAGAAACACCATGTAATAACCGGTGTAACTCTGCGCACAATTGAAAAGAGACATAGTTTTTCTGTTAGTACCGAAGTTTTTTTTAAGAACCTGTCGGAGGATGAAATTAATTTCTACGTAAGTAATTATAAGCCGTTTGATAAAGCCGGTGCCTATGGGATACAGGAATGGATTGGACATGTAGCTATCGAAAAAATTGAAGGATCCTATTTTAATGTAATGGGGCTTCCAACACACAGGCTTTATGAAGAACTAAATATGTTTATTGATAGCGGCAAGGGAAATAGAAGTACTATCATTTTAGATATTTAGCTTTGTTGCAGCGTGTTATCTTTATGGCATAAGGAATCGCTGCAACTGTTTCATTCCTCATGTACTAAACCTCAGAACCTTCATATTGGGACATCTGCAAAAACAGGAGAATGCTGTCATTCAACGTGATGCGTGCTCCTTGACAACTGCTTACCCAACGGGCAGGAAAAGGGGTTGTGCATAGGTTTCATAACTTTAACATCATCGAAAAATATAGCATAAATATTGTTTAATTTTGATGATTAAACTTTAAAACAATAATCTTATGAAAAAAGGATTAACTAAACGATTAGTAAACTATTTTTTAAAAGGTTTGCTGTTATTAGCACCGATAACCATTACACTTTGGGCTATAATTGAACTTTTCAACTTAATAGACGGCCTACTCAAAAATTTGATAGTTAGTGTAATAGGTAAGGAAATTCCGGGTTTGGGGTTTGTAGTACTGTTATTATTAATCTCAGCTATCGGCTACCTTGGATCGACAATCATTTTCAATCCTATAGTAACATATTTCGACAAGTTAATGGTCAAAGCGCCATTGATTAAAATAATTTACACTTCCGTAAAAGATCTTGTCTCTGCATTTGTAGGCCAGAAAAAACGTTTTACTGAACCTGTTTTGGTAAAGATAAGTCAGGATTCGAACTTAGAAAAAATTGGTTTTATTACTAATAAAGACCTAAGTATAATTGGACTGCCAAATGAAAAAGTAGCTGTATATTTGCCGCATTCATATGCCTGGTCCGGAAATTTATTTATTGTTTCTACTGAGCATATAACAAAGATAGTTGCTTCCCCCACCGAAGTAATGAAATTTGTTATTTCGGCAGGTGTAACTAATATTGAATAGTTGTATGACAAAAAAACCACTGATATTAATCACTAACGATGATGGAATAAATGCTCCCGGGCTACGTAAACTTATTTCTCTGGTAAAACACTTAGGTGAAATCATTGTAATTGCTTCCGAACATCCCATGTCGGGAATGGCGCACGCTGTTACAATTCAAAACCCATTAAGAGTCAGGCTTCTTACCGAAGAAACGGATTACAAGGAATATCTAACAACCGGAACACCTGTTGACAATGTTAAGCTGGGCAAACATAAGCTTGCCAGCAGGCTGCCTGATTTGATTCTGTCGGGAATAAATCATGGATCAAATGCAGCCGTTAACATTATCTACTCAGGAACAATGGGAGCGGTGCTGGAAGGTGCAATTGACAGAGTTCCGGGTATTGGATTCTCATTAGATGATTTTAGCCCTCATGCTGATTTCAGCCATGTTGATGTGTATGTTATCGCCATTACTAAAAAAGTGCTTAGAGAAGGGCTACCTAAGGGTGTATGCCTCAATGTAAACTTCCCTCTTAATAGCAGCGAACCACTTAAAGGTATTAAAGTTTGCCGTCAGGCTGATGCCAGATGGATTGAAGAATTTGAAGAACGCCAGGATCCGCATGGCCGTACGTACTATTGGCTTGCAGGTAGATTTGAGAATGGTGATGACAGGAACGACACTGACGAAAAAGCATTAGCCGATAATTATGTTTCAGTAGTACCGTCACATACCGACTTTACAGCTCATGATTATGTTAATAAATTGGATTTTTCACTTTAAAAAATTAGCCAATGAAACCAGGTATTCTTAAAAGAGATTTATGGCCGATTGGATTGTTGATAGGAACCATGCTACCGCTAGTGTTTTTTATTGTGCTTTATATTGCCGACTTCACTCTCTACAGCTACTACTATGCTCATATCACCGATCAATTTCACCAACTATATTTACTGAGCCTGGCCGCCAACTTATTCCCCATCAGGCATTATCTGGTAAAACTGAGGTTCGAAAAAACCGGAATGGGAATATTACTTGTTACAATTGCTGCGGTAATTTCATATTTTTATATGTACTACAAACCATAATAGGAATATTGAGTACTAAATTACGACTAAACCACTATGGACTAAAAGTATCATAGGTTTATAGCACGAATGAAATTCGTTTTGAGAATACCTAATCATGGACGGAAGCCAAAAGTTAGAAGTTAGAAGTTAGTAGTTAGAAGTTGTTACTTCAAACTCTGGACTTCCGACTTGAAACAATGAAATTTATAGAAACTGAAAGTCTTGCACTAAAAGTGTATATTTTTAACTAACGAATGAGACCAATAAAATCAACATCTGTGAAGTACTATTTAATAGCCGGAGAAGCTTCGGGTGATCTACATGGATCGAACCTAATGAAAGCGATTCTACAAATTGCCCCTGATTCCGAATTCAGGTATTGGGGCGGTGATAAGATGCAGGCTGTTGGAGGAAAGCTGGTTAAACATTATCGCGATCTGGCTTTTATGGGTTTCGCCGAAGTGCTTTTGAATCTACACACAATTTTTTCAAATTTGAAATATTGCAAAAAGGATATTGTAAATTACAACCCTGATATCCTTATACTTATCGATTATCCCGGTTTCAACCTTCGAATCGCCGAATTTGTTAAAAAGCAAGGGATTAAGGTGGTTTATTACATCTCACCTCAAATATGGGCATGGAAACGTAACAGGGTTTTCAAAATTAAGAAGGTTGTCGACAAAATGTTGGTTATACTTCCATTTGAAAAAGATTTCTACGCTAAATATAATGTTAATGTTGACTTTGTTGGCCACCCTCTTCTTGATGCGATTGAAAATGAAAAACAAATTACAAAAACTATTTTCCTTTCAAAGAATAACTTAAACAACAAATCAATAATTGCCCTTCTGCCGGGAAGTAGAAAACAGGAAGTGAGAGCTATGCTTACAACAATGCTTCGCCTGACTAATGACTATCCCAACTACCAGTTTATTATTGCCGGAATTAACACTTTGGACAGAAAGTTTTATAGTGATATTATCGGTAATAATGATATAAAATTACTTTTTAACAACACAAACAACATCCTGCAATTTGCTGATGCAGCTATAGTTACATCCGGCACAGCAACTCTCGAAACTGCACTGATCGGCACACCGGAAGTAGTTTGCTACAAGGGCAATAGTATATCGTACGAAATTGCAAAAAGAGTTGTTAGGGTAAAGTATATTTCGTTGGTAAACCTTATAATGGATAAGGAGGTGGTAGTAGAGTTGATTCAAAAGGATTTTAATTACTCCTCCCTTAAAACTGCTCTTGATGAAATATTATTTGATGATGACAAAAGGATTGAGATTGCAAGCAATTACAAGAAACTTAAAATTGAGCTTGGGAGAAAAGGTGCTTCGATGAGGGCAGCTGAGATTATTGTTAGTATTAATGATTGAGTATCGCAGGAGGTATTGTCAGGGAAGTATTCCTCAAAAAACCAGCATAACCTGGATTAATATTTGCAACTCTTAAACAACTTCATTAGTAACTTTGCCATATTGAGCGGATCAGCATAAGCCCATGCGGTTGCAAGCCATATATCTCTAATGTTAAGTCAATTGTAAGTTTTGCAGCTTACATCCGTGCTTGCTCCATATGAGACCGGGATGGTGGGTTTCCCATTCATGGCCAATAACTTCAATATTACAGGAACCCCCTGTTCCTGAAGCATAAACCCGGTTCCGGTAACCGTGATTGCGATTACTTCAATTCCTTTGGATTGCAGTAGATAGGAAATTGCCATGGCGTCGTCGGCATCAGCATCGGTATCGACGATCACCTTTTTGGTAAGGCTCACCGGAATATCTTCTTTTTCCTTTTTACACGTCGTTAACAAAATGATTACCGGGATAATCAAATAGGTTCTATTGTTCATGTCGTAAGAATTTGGTTAGTAGTAGTTCTGTAAATTATAATTTATCTAGTCTGCTTTAACAAAATAGTTACAACTTATAGGTATTGCTAACTTCTTAATTTCCCCGATTATCGTCAGACCCCCACCAAAGTCCGGTACTGTTATCTTTTTTACATGAAACTATTAGTGCAATCCCTGTAAAAAGTGCCATAACTGTTACTTCACTGATTTTTTTAGTTTAATAAAAGAATAAAGGTACATCATTTTAAATCAATTTCAAGCAATTTATTAGTTTATTTCTTTGAATTAATTGACATCTTCCAAGCACATTTGGGATGGAATTGGTGTTAGTCGCCCATGTTTTGCTAAATCCTTTGTCAGTCAAAGATATCATGAGGTGTCTGGAAATTTTGTCATGTACTTGGCTAAAAAGTATATATTTTGTACATAGATTACAGGGGCTGAACACCGGATCGATATCTTTTTTCTTGCTTTTTTAACATTCCAAGGCTCTTCTGGGCAAAACCAAAGCTGCAAGCGATGAATCTCTCTGGTTTAAGTTTGCAACTTAAACTCCCCTTCTTTCGCCCAAAGTAAGATTATTTTGTCCTCTTTCCTTTCGTTTAGGCCACCTATTCATATTCAAAGTAGGCTCAACATTTGTATCTGATTTATGTAAATCTTATGGTTGTTTCTTCTGACGGTTCTCAATCACCAGCCCATTCGTAATAAGTTTAGCCCCCTCAAAACTCCTTACATCAAGTTTATTAAAAAACATCAATTTTATTTGATTATCAAAAAATAAATGATACTTTTACACCTATTACTTGAATAATGCTCAACCAACTAATCAGTCTTGCTATTTTTAAGTAATTATTTTTTAACCGCTTAATAACCAATAAATATAATAAAATCAATGACTTACGTTAGCCATAATACTATAATTAATGATTTTTGAATTGTGATTATCTACAAGTTGTGCAGATATGAAAGACTGAAAATCTGCAAAAAAAGAAATATAAAAACTATACCATGAAAAGCATTATACTATTAATTTCATTTCTTTCATTCTTATTTATCAGTTGCAATAATTGTCCTTCTGTTTACACATATCAACCACCAGAATTTATTAACAACGGATTAGAAATTGGGACATTGGAACAGGTTGGCATGGATTCTTTTCTGGTATCAAAAGCAATTGATTGCATTTACGCAAATAAGTACGACCAGGTACATTCAATTCTCATTTATAAAGACGGTTTGCTGGTTTTTGAAGAATATTTTGAGGGCAATGATTTTAAGTGGGATGGTCCGGACCATTATGGTGAAAGGATACAGTGGGATAAAAATAGTATGCATGTTATCATGTCATGCTCGAAAAGTATTGCTTCCGCTAGCATAGGTATTGCTGTTGATCATGGGTATATCAAAAGTGTGGATGAGTCTATTTTTAACTATTTACCGGATCATCAACAGTTCAAAACAAATGGTAAGGAGATGATTACCATTAAACATCTTCTTACTATGACTTCTGGTTTAAAATGGGATGAATGGAAATCTCATGGCACATCTGCAAATGATATTGACAGGATTTATTTTGAATGCTCAGATGATCCTGTAAAATGTGTATTGGAAAAAGAATTATTGAATACACCAGGTGAAAAGTTTACTTATAACGGCGGAGGAACGATAATTTTAGGCGAGATATTAAAACATGCCACTAAGATGAACATTGGAGATTTTTCGAAGAAGTATTTATTTACACCTTTGGGAATTGATTCGGTTTATTGGTATCAATTCAAAAATGGAACCTATGCTTGTGATGGATCAATAAAGATGACCTCACAAGATATGTTAAAATTTGGAATAACATACCTGAATGAAGGCAAATGGAATAATGAAAGTATAGTATCGAATGACTGGGTAACAAAAAGCAAATCAACCTACAAGAATAATACTGGGATAAATATTCCTATTGATGATTCCGGCAGGAACGGTTATGCATACTCATGGTGGACAAATGAAATATCAATTTCAGGGGAGAAAGTAAATTTATTCCAGGCTGGTGGATGGGGAGGCCAGGAAATAATTATTTTTCCCGATGATAATATGGTAGTAGTGTTTACAGGTGGAAATTATGTTGTTAAGAAACATATATACAAAATTCTTAAAAGGTTTATTTTACCTGCGATTAAATAACAAACGCTGCACAACAAATATAGTGCATTTGGCAGATAGTGCTAAAATTGAAGATGGTAGCAATAAATAAACATTGTAGTAAATTGAAAGTTCGGATCGCTGAAATGCCAATTCGCAACCCTTCCTAGTTCAAGTCTTCAAGCAAGCTTGTACGCAGGCAGGACGTGGACTTTATTTATTTAACCAATCCCAATATAAATTCGCACAACAACTACCACGACAACCCTACAACCATGAGAACAACGACAACCCCAACTATCGCAAGTCTGTAGGGTAAGCCCGCGCGGAGGGACTTGTGCATAACTTATCGTCGTTGAATTAAAGCACAAGTCCCAACCCACGATCCTACGCTTCAGACTTGCTAGTTTTGTTGAATTAAAGCACAAGTCCCAACCCACGATCCTGCGCTTCAGACTTGCGCTAGTTTTGTTGAATTAAAGCACAAGTCCCAACCCGTGAACCTGCGCTTCAGACTTGCGCTAGTTTTAACTTAAAAATGGAATAAAAAGAGTTATAAATTGAAGTCAGCACATCAAAATTTTAGCCTATTTTGCAACCATATTAGATTGGAACAAAAAATTCTGTAAATTTATCCATCCTCAATTATAGTATTATGATCTGGTCGGTACGGCCCTTTGTACGTATTTTGATTTTCTTTGTAATCGGTATCCTGATTACAAGATATATACCTGCTATTAGCAATATTAGTAATGAACTATTCCTTTCAATCTCATTAATATTGCTGGCTGTTGCCATATCCCTCACTTTATCATCGTTAAAACACAGGTTCAATTGGCTTACAGGACTCATTTTCGGTATTTTAATTACTACTATTGGCATCCTTATTACATCCGAGAGATCATCCATAAATAACGATTATCCCGTATCTGAAAAATATGAAACCTATTTAGCGAATATTATAAGCAATCCCACAGAAAGCAAACAGGCAGTTAAAGCAACTATAATGGTTACACCTGTCGAGCATGACACAACAAATCAGCAGAAGTCTATAAAAGTGCTATGTTATATATCTAAAGACACTTTAAGTTTAAATCTTAAATATGGCGATATAATTGCATTTGAAGGTAAACTTGCAGCTCCCGAAGGTCCGTTAAATCCCGGCGAATTTAACTATGGCAGTTACCTTGAACAAAACGGCATTAATTATACAACATTTATCGGCAGTAATAATTGGAAATTAATAGGTTACAACCCGTCCAATCCCATTATAGCAATTGCAGGAAGTCTGCGGCAGCAGATGCTTGATATGCTTAGTAAAAATGGTTTATCGGGTGATAACTATGCCGTTGCAGCCGCTATACTTCTTGGTTACGATGATACTATGGAAAGCGACCTGAAGCAAGATTATATAATGGCTGGTGCTATGCATATACTGTGTGTTTCAGGACTTCATGTTGGTATTATTTATCTGGTAATTAACTTTTTACTCGGTTTTCTGAGAAACAATCGATTTAACAATATTTTTAAAGCATTACTTCTATTTAGTACAGTATGGGCCTATGCAGCGATAACCGGCCTCTCCCCTTCCGTACAGCGGGCATCAGTGATGTTATCCGTATTTATTATCGGAAATTTACTGGTCCGCAATCGTGATACATACAATACTTTGGCAGTATCCGCTTTAATTTTATTAATTATCAATCCGTACCTGATTTTTAATGTCGGATTTCAGTTGTCGTATGCAGCGGTTACGGGTATAGTAACATTCCATCAACCGATTTACAAACTGATTTACATCAAAAACAGCGTTATAGATAAAATATGGTCGATTACAGTATTATCGTTTGCGGCTCAATTAGCTACATTCCCGATAGTTACTTATTATTTTCACTTTTTTCCGCCCTGGTTTTGGCTTACCAACCTGTTTACATTCCCATTATCATTTTTAATTATTGCAACAGGATTGGCATTTGCATCCACAATATGGATACCCATGTTACCTCAGTTTGTAGGGTGGCTCCTTTCGGGGATGATTTATCTGCTAAATTACGTTGTTGGCATGGTTAAACACCTCCCCCTTTCGGGGATAGATAATATTTACACTTCCCTACCAATGGTATTTTTGATATACATTTTTATGGTCTTAACTTTTGTAATGCTCAATAAAAAGAACCTAGTTATGCTATTACCGGTTATATTGGTGCTCGCGATTATTATCGGATTAAAAACCTATCATCAATATATAATCCTAAATCAAAAAAAAGTAGTTATATACAGTATAAACAACTACAGTACATACGATTTTATTGATGGTAAAGATCATGTGTTAATAACCGACAGCATTTTATCTAATGAAGAAAGTAAAATGGATTATCATCTTAAGAACAGCCGTATTCAATGGGGCATCGATAATATTTCACATACTAAACCAGAGAATGATACAAGTTTAAATAATCTACTTTACTCGAGTGGTAATTTCATGTATTTCAACAATATAAGGATATTTATTAATAACGGCACGAAACAATACTACCCGACCAAGTCAAAGTTAGCTTTGGATATGGTTATAATTTCAGGGAGAAAGAGTACTGATCTTGATCAATTGCTATTGGTATTTGATTTTAGCAGGGTTATTATTGACTCATCTGTACCATATTGGGATCAAAAAGTGATAAGTGAAACTGCCGGTAAATATGGAATCAGTTGCTATAATGTAAAAACAGATGGGGCGTTTGTGGTTGAGCTATAATGTAATTGGGTCTAAATCGAAATGAACTACCTCGCAGCAGAGCTGACGGGGTATCAATTGGAAGTTAGTTATTAAACGAAGTAGAGCTTCGGGGAACTAACCCCAAAGAGATTATATATTTCATCTTCAAAACATTCTTTGGGTATATTATTCAAAAACTTTAGCTGCTTGATGTACTGAGGTAGGTACTGAAGCAGTATCTTGTCTATTGCTTCTACTGCATCTAACCAACGTTGAGGTGAAACCAGATCCCCCTTGCTTAGATGGTTATTAACATAAAGGTTTTTTAGTTTTGTCTAGTTGTCCATAGTGGTTTTCAGCTTCTATTTGATTATATCAATAAAAATCAGCACTCTCCCTGCATTTCTTTCTTTGCCTACATGTAGAAATAGCCTGTTCAACAAATCGCTAAAAGGATAATCACCTTCAAAAATATTGCGTTCCTCCGCTTTTTCAAGGTTAAGATAAATGAAAATATCATATTCTTTAGCAAATATTTTAACAGCAGTGGTCTTACCCACTTGTCTTGCCCCCCTTAGAACAAGCGGCCTACTTTCGGGTTTTGCCGCCCATTTTTTGAAATCCTCTATGATTGTACGATGAAACATATTACTATATTTGTTATAAACTGAGGGATAAAACTACAATATTTTGTCATATAATTAGGGATATATATAATGTAAAGGGTAATAAACTAAGGTTGTCAAAACTTCCTCATGTACTACCATTAGTAATCAGGCTACTAGTGCCTCACTCAACTCATCCGCCACCTTCTCCATTTCGCTCCCAAACAACTGAAATATCTTACCAATACCACCCTGAAATAGTGATTATATCCCTAAAGTATAATTATACTCTATCAAAATAATGTATGTGGTTATGAATAGTTTAACTAATGAAATAACTTAGTTCTCAATATGAAAAATAAAGACAAAAATTGATGAGTTTTTCTTTATGTGGGGAAAATAGACATAAAAAAACCTAACTAGCTGAAAACTAATTAGGCTCTGCGGTCTGGACGGGACTACTCAGAGTTAATTTTTGCAAAATCCTAACATACTGGAAACATGACCAAATTATCCTATAATGCAGTATTTACAGCACTTCTGTAAATCACATATGATTAAGTAAGATTAATTAAGATTTCATTAGATTAACTAAATGTGGGGAAAATGTGGGGAAAGAAATATATTTGATTAGCTTTGCATTGATTTTATAAAGACAATCAAAATGGCATCAATTATTTTTTTTACCAGACCTCCCAAAAAAAAACCTTCAAAAAGAGTTAACATTTATGTTCGACTCAAAGATGGACGGAAAGTTGATTTAACTGCAAAAACAGGAATTGAAGTATTACCGGACTATTTCAGTAATGAGACACACAAGATAAGGCAAAGGGCTGCAAACAAGGACAAAGATAAAGATAGTGATAAATTAAAAGATTTAGAAAAATGGATTCTATCAGAGTATAAAGGCATTACGGAAGACCCTTCTGGCACTTGGCTTAGGCTGACTATTGACAAGTTTAACAAACCCAACAAGTATAAAATAAAGACTGCTACTTTGTTTACTTTTATTCAAGACTTTATTGATAGAGCTCCGCAAAGAATACTACCATCAGGACATATAGCATCAACAAGAACAATACAAGACTATACCAAGACTTTTGAAGACTTAAAAAGCTTTACAACCTATAGTGGAAAGGAGGAATATAGCTTCCGAGATATGACAAAAAAGTTTTACGACAATTTTGTACTATACCTAACATTTGAAAAGGAATATGCACTAAACACTATTGGAAAAAAAATAAAGGTATTGAAGGTTTTTCTTAATGCCGCTACTCCTGAGTTTATTTCCAGTGATCAGTTTAAAGATTTTAAGGTTTTAACAGAAGAAAGCGAAAGCATTTATCTGAACAAAGAAGAGCTTCAAAAATTATTTGAGATGAACCTATCAAAGACTTCGCACTTGGAACACATTCGAGATTTATTCTTAGTCGCTTGCTGGACAGGAATAAGATTTGCGGATTTGAAACATGTCAGGCAAGAAAATATCAATAATGGCTTTCTAAAATATCAGCAGGATAAGACCTCCAGCTTTGTAATGATTCCTTTACACCCTGTTGTTGAATCCATTCTCAACAAATATGACTATAATCTACCCAAACCAATTTCAAATAATAAGTTCAATGAGTATCTTAGAGATATTGCTAAAGAGGCCAAATTCAAAGAAGGTGTCACTAAACATATCACCAAAGCTGGAAAGAAGGAAACAATATTTTTAAAAAAATGGCAGTTAGTATCTACACATTTAGCCAGAAGATCATTCGCAACAAATATGTTTAAGGATGATATTCCAACAATTACTATTATGGCAATGACAGGGCATAAAACAGAATCATCATTTATGAAATATATTAAGATGACCAAAGAAGAGCAGGCACATAAACTAAGGGATATTTGGTTAAAAACAGGTAGTCATTTATCAGTAGTTAAGTAGTCGACCGTATAATTCAAAATTAACCACAACCTCAATAAACGCTGATATAATGGAGTATAATCCAATAAATGAAGTCCTTTTAAGAGAAACTAACTTTTGGTGCAACGAAGACCCATTTTACAAAAACATCTTCATAAAACTCGAATCGCTGATCATCATAGTTGATACCTACCTTGAAGCAGATAAGTCTATTGAGAAAAATATTATCATTGACTTTGTTGGAGGGCTTGCACTTTTAGGTATTGGTTTGGTCAAAAAAGATGATAAAATAACCAAAAAGTCAGAGCTAATGATAGCACCACTAGTTGATCTGATAAAGAATCTAATTACATCTGAACCATACAGAAAAACTCTTTTGAAAGAGAGTATTACGGGTGGCAGATCACTTAATATTCCTATAGGGAAGAGCATCCTTAACATTCCGATAACCGTTGCTGAAATAGAAAGATTCATAACTGAGGACACATTACTTGTATCCAAAGAGGATGTGGACATAACTGTTAATAGTTTTATTGCAAGTGAGGGTGAGAAGTTTACGAAACACAAGGTTAAATCAGAGAAAAATATAACCTTAGAAGAAATGTTCATTGATGTTAACGTGCTGAATGAAATTACTCAAACATTAACCGATAGAGGGTTTATCATAGATGGTGTATGGAAAGGCAAAGTCATAGCAGCTACTTCTCGAAATCCCAAAGAAAAACTGCTTGCAGCTTTATCTCTCAAAATACAAGACGGAAAATACCTAAGAAAGGCATACACCGACAAAGAAATATCAATTTCTTTTGGAGAATATTTCAAGTATAAGTCAAGTGGTCACTTTTTCAAATTTGGCCAAAGAGCAGAAATTGAACAGTACTGTAGTTTATTTAACTTTTTATAAGAGTACCCTAACTCACCAAGTTACCTAGGTCACTTTCTCGGATTCGATTAACACGAGTTTTACATCAAAATTAATTGATATGAAACTAGATTTTTTAAGATCAAACCCAGAAATAGCAAAGCAACTTTCAGTGAGTCTTAATGGGTTTGACCTAATCACTTTCGCAGAAAAGTTGGTTAGAGATACTACCAAAGAAACTACTCGTATCTTAAAGGGATTAAACAAACCTGAAGAGCTTCTTACCAGAGCACAAGTCTCCGACATTCTAAAAGTTTCCTTACCTACCCTGCACCACTGGAACAAAAATGGAACATTAGCAAACCTTAAAATCGGTAACCAAGTACGCTACCGTCGTTCAGACGTTGATCCCGCTTTAAAAGAAAGGGTATAACGATGGAAAGAGGTAACCTTCAGGAGGGGCAATTCAATACATTAGCACAAAGCGGGACAGCTCATACTACATTACCATCTGTTCTGATTGGAGGAAATGGCTCAAAACCAAGCAATAGGGGTGAATTAAGCAGGAAAGCGAAAAAGAAAATTATCACGCAAAAAATGATATTGAGTTTAATTGATGTCGCCAAGAAGAAAAATGATATTGTAATGGAGAAATCATTATGGAATACATACTACTGTCAAAACAAACTTATTACTTATGAGAAACGTATTTACAGTAAGTATTGCAAGAATAGATATTGCACTATATGCCTTGGAATACGTAAAGCAGAAATGATTAATAAATACCTACCGGTATTAAGCTCATGGGAAGACCCTCACTTTGTTACCCTCACAATCAGGGCATGCTCAGCTAAAAGATTACCGATTATGATAGATGGCATGGTGAGAGCTTTCGGAAAGATTAAAGAACGTAATAAAAAAAGGCATCAGCGGGGTAAAGGCATCAAACTAATAGGTATAAAGTCTTTAGAATGCAATTTTAACCCAGTTACGAAAACTTATAATCCTCACTACCACATCATTGTTCCCAATAAGGAAATAGCCCTACAATTGAAAACAGACTGGTTAGACATTTGGACTAAAAAGCATAATGAGGCATGGTGTCAAGATATTCGCAAAATAAGCAGTATAGAAAGCAGCCTCATCGAAATCATTAAATATGGTACTAAGATATTTACAGAACCTGACTTAAAAAACAAGGCTTCAAGAAAAATATCCCCAAAAATATATGTAGCAGCAATGTATAACATCCTCTCTACAATGAAAGATCACCGAATCTTTGACCGGTTTGGTTTTAACCTACCACAGACAACAATAGAACATGAAACCAAGATTGCAAGTGTTACAGACTACGACATTTGGATTTACGACCCTTCAAATGCAGATTGGTATAGCGAGTTCACTGGACAAGTGTTTGCCGATTTTCAATTAGACCCACACCTTCAGAATCTACTTTACAATAACATAGATACAACACTCCAATAACACCCTAAATCACATATCACATATATTACATTGTACGTTAGCATGCTACATTATTGAGTAAATTAGCAAACATATCAAACTGAAATGAATAAAAGTATAATCCCAATTATTGACACTCCTGAAGCCATGACAAGGCTGATATGGATGAGAGATTATGAACCTCAAAACCTACTCAGATTGCATGAGCAAGGGCTTCTCAGAAAGAATGTGGAGACAACAGTGGAGTTTGCTCTATCAGTGAAAAGTAACTTCATTACTAAACACAACATGATAGAGGAAGCTGCTCAAGAAATCATAGTAAGCCTACTTGCTCCATTTCCAGACTCTCCTCGTAAGCCTTCCGAGATATGTGAATCGAAATTCCAAAGTATTTTGATGGAGATTAGGACTGAGATATGAACAAAGTATCGCAGAGAATTTGATCTAATATAAAGCCAATAACTAATACTGCCTATCATCCCCTGATTCTATCTTCCTTATTTTCTTCAAAGCATTATTTGCATAGTTAAACTTAAAACACCAATCCTTACAATATTTCTTCAGCTTAGAGTCTACGTATCTATCCAAACTATAATCATATTTGAACCATGCGTAAGTATTCTTTTCAGCAAAACTAATATACTCGGATAGGTCAAATTTCTTAACCTCTTCCATATAGTTAGCTATTTCGTTGATAATTGCTTCTTCAGAGGGAGGAGGATAGTGCTTAGAGTTTAATCCTTCTAGTCCCTCAGGAATCCTGAACCTTATCTTTGATTTTCTCCCATCAGTTTGATTCGCCCTCTGACGATATTTCTCAAAGTTAGCCTGATCATCAAGTAATTCACAGTATTCAGCTAAGTTTATATTCTTTTTCTTTAATACAACATTGAGTGCAATAAGGTCTTTTTTACTGAAATAGAAAGTATGCCCTCTCTTAAAATAGTTTGTGAACCCAAACTTCTCTATTATTACCTTTCCTGACCTCCAAGGGGCTTTCCTTATAACTTTACGTATTTCATCATCAGGAAGCCATTCACCTCTCTCTATGGCCATTTTACGGTATTCTTTTGCGGCTTTGGTTATGGCTTCCTTCGAGAACTTTTCTTTGGTCGGAAGATCAGAAGTTCCAAGCATTTCTGAAAGCAACTTCTTAATCTCTCTTATTTCTTTCAGTACTTTTTCTTCCATTATCGTAAGCCTAAGTATTCGTTCAAGTATTCGCCGCCCGATTTATGTCTGGTTTTTTCCATCCACTCATCAACTTCTTGCTTTTTAAAATATATCCTCCCCCCTAATTTATAGTAAGGTAATTTACTACTGCGTAACTTATTGACAGTAGTGGTTGATATTCCAAGGTATTTCGCTAACTGTTTTGATGTTATCCAAGTTGGGGATGAAGATTGTGGATCATCAATTTTCTGTATCAAGTTATCAAGTTTCTGCTCGATAACTGATAGCTTTTGTTCTAGAGTTTCAAATGGATTATTCATGGTTTCAGATCATTAAGATTTAACGCATAAATCTACAGAAAAAAAATATCTTTGAGTATTACTAAGATGCCATAGAAGTAGTATTTTAATCAGTCAATCCATTCCTTACCACACTAAACGCCTCCAAACCTGCCCGAAGGTTCTCAATAATTTCATCAGCCAACACATCAGGGGCAGGCAGGTTATCAAGATCGGCAAGGCTATCATCTTTTACCCAGAATATATCCAGACTAGTCTTATCACGAGCCAATATCTCATCGTAGGTGTACTTTCTCCATCTACCATCAGGATGCTCCTCTGACCATGTTTCCTTACGCTTATGTTTGTTTCCTGAGCTATAGCACTTAATGAAGTCCTTCAGATCATCTAACTTCAAAGGGCTGGTCTTTAAAGTGAAGTGCTTATTAGTTCTGAGATCGTAATACCAGACCTCTTTTGTCCAATGTTCTTTGCTTGCCGGTTTGTTGTCAAAGAATATCACATTAGCTTTCACACCCTGAGCATAGAACAAACCTGTAGGCAACCTTAGTATGGTATGAACATCTGTATTTTGCATTAACTTCTTACGTACAGTTTCTCCTGCTCCGCCTTCAAACAGAACATTGTCAGGAACAACTACTGCGGCTTTGCCTGTAGTTTTAAGCAAGGTTCTTATATGTTGCACAAAGTTCAATTGCTTATTTGAGGTAGTTGCCCAAAAGTCCTGTCGAATGTAATTTTTATCTTCCGTTACTTGCTCCCCTTCTTCATTGGTTATGGTCATGGAACTCTTCTTTCCGAAAGGGGGATTTGTAAGCACGTAGTCTACCCTCTCACCACTGTCAGATAGCAGTGAGTCATTTGGCGAAATCATGCTCTCTCCGGTCATCTCACCTATGTTGTGAAGGAACATATTCATCAGGCACAACCGCCTTGTATTAGCTACTATTTCGTTACCCGTAAAAGTTTTGTGTTTAAGGAAATCTTTCTGATCCTTATCTAATTTGTAATTTCCGAGTAGGTAATCATAAGAAGCTAAGAAGAAGCCACCTGTACCACATGAACTATCAGCTATAGTCTTCATTGGTTCAGGGGCTAAACACTCTACCATTGCCCTAATCAAGGCTCTTGGAGTGAAGTATTGCCCAGCCCCACTCTTTGTGTCCTCAGCATTCTTCTCAAGTAATCCTTCGTAAATATCTCCCTTTACATCAGAGCCCATCATTACCCATTGCTCATTGTCTATCATGTCAATAATCTGGAACAATTTTGATGGGTCTTGTATCTTGTTTTGGGACTTAACGAATATTTGTCCTAACATACCTTTTTGCGTTCCTAATGTACGTAAAAGACTAATGTAATGAACTTCTAATTCTGCTCCACGTTTTGCTTTAAGGCTATCCCAATTATATTCTTCAGGTATATCTATAATCCGGTTATAAGGTGGCTTAGAATACTCATCAGCCATTTTAAGGAAGAGCAGGTAGGTTATCTGCTCAAGGTAATCACCATAACTTACTCCATCATCCCTAAGGACATTACAGTAAGACCATACTTTATTTACTATTGTTGTTGTGTTCATTTTATCGTTTTTCGACTATTGAAATTATTTTGGGTGTTGCCATATATTTACCTGATTTTGGTGAGCCGATGAAATTTACAAACCCAATTTCTTTCAATATTTTCATATCCCTTTGCACTGTAGCTCTCTCAATATTAAATTCATTTTTAGTTTCCTCAAGAGTTATTCCTCCTTGTTTTATCATTAAAAGTAATTCTTTAACAAGCCTCTTTCTTACAGCATCACCTACAGCATCATTTACAGCATCATTTACAGCATCAATTACTCCCTTAACAGCTCCCTCTGTAGCTCCCTCAATTCTAACACCTCCTATTTTTGTTACAGTATCTATGAATGGTATAGGAATAGTTGTTACAAATACATCTCCTTCAATAAACTCAGGTCTACGTCCCTTTGTATATACTTCACAATACTTATGAGTATTTCTAACTCCTGAACCAAGTTCCTCAGCCCTGCCTATTTCTCTGAAAAACTTAGCAATAACAGGATTCTTGGGATAAGGCGAGAAAAATTCAGGATCAATATTACCCAATCCATGAGGACGATTCCAGTTTTCAGTTACCACTCTTTCCTGTTCAATAATGAATTTTGCCGGATAAGCATTATTGTACTCACGATGAATCAGCATATTTCCAACAACTTCACGAAAAATTATATCTCGGGGACTGATCCTGTGATCATCCTCCTGATAAAACACATCGGGTAAATGTTTGCGAGTGAATGCCATAAGCCTGTCATAACTGTCGATTAAGTTGGTTCTTATGTCATCTCTGTCATCATAACGATCAACATTACTCTCTCTGAGAATAGCATCTATCCTGTAATGCGGAACGATATTATGTATTACCTCATCCTTACCAAATAATAATGCAGATGCCAATGTGAAACCTTCTTCTCCTGTTTGAAAGTCTTTTCTGTAAAGTGATGCCGATTTCAGTAATTCTTTATTTGACATCTCCAACCATGAATGGTCAGGCCTTTGACTACTGGCGAGGCTTCTAACACGATGAAAAAGATCATCTACAAAATCATCAATGGTAAGATAAGGATAGATTTTATTCTCAGAATAAGTTGTCTTTTTCAGGGAATACAACTGTGCAAGATGTTCATTATTCCTTGTTACATCAAAATCACCATCTTCATTTCTGTCAAATATTTTACCAACGGTGTTATGAACTTGTGAGCTCTCAGGAATAAAAACATAAATTATCTTCTTACCATTCTTGTCCTCATATACTTTTGGTGAAAGATAAAACGGAGGGTTTAGTTTTTGTGGATTATTGGCATTTATAACAATACCATCTATGATTGGCTGCACACAATCATCAATAACGCCTTGTATTTGACCATCATCATCAATCCCAAGCAAAAGATGTCCTCCATTACGATTAAGAAAGGCACATATTGAATCAAAAGTATCTCTGCTTAATTCAAACTGTGCAGTTTTAAATTCAATATCAATTCCTTCACCTTTTCTTATTATGGCAGTAATCTTATCGGGTATTTGCTCAACTTTCATGGTTCAAAGATAATTATTGTTGATTATGCTTTATACTCTCCAACAACACCTCAGCAGGCTCATCATTCGGGTCTTGAGGTACAAGCTTACCTTCAAAGGCTCGTTTAAGGATGGACTGTCTGAGGGCTTCGGATTGTTTAAGGCTTTGGTCAATGGTTATTTCAAGGTTGTCGGCTACTGAGATACGATTTTCTATTTCTTTGACAATTTGATGCTGCTCTTCTATACAACATAAGGGCAGAATAATGTTCACCATTCTTGTTAAACCCAAATCTTGGTTACCAACACCATGAGTGTATTTCTGTGATTGTCTATAACAAAATGGTGAGTTAAGTACATTTTGCAAGTAGAAAGGATAAATCGATTTTGTGATTTTTAAGACAGCAACGTGCACCCAAACATTGAAATCGATTTTGTATGTATTTACTCTCGCAATACCTGTTGTACCCCCTTTTGTATATAAAATGTCGCCATACTCAGGTATACACCTTTTACTTAACTCATAATGTAAGTCTGTTGATATGTATTTTGTATTTTCAAAATTAACTCCTTCCGGTCGAACATTTCCTCCAGAGATAAATGGGATTCCCTCATCTTCATATTTAGGACTATAGTGTGGGCCATCCTTAACAGACCAAGTAAGTTCACCTAATCTAACCCAAATCCAATTATTCGGTATTTGTTCAAGCCCGCTAAGTTCCTCTTTTGACAATTCTTGAATTTCACTAATCTTACTAGGCTTATTGGGTCTTTTACCTTGCCTACCGCCCTTTTCCCATTCATTGACAGTATCATCCCATACCTCCAACTGCTTATTATACTTACACTCTTTCTCTTCACTAATCCTCTCTATAAAACTTTCGATAGGCTCAGTCTTATTGTTCTTCCTCCATTCCTCTGTCAACCTTCCCTCAAATGCCCACTTCAATACTGATTGACGATAAACCTTTAACTGTGCTTTGACCTTTTTCAGGTTAGTTACAGCATTGTCAAGTTCGGAAAACAACTCTTCTATTTTGGTTACTATGAGGTGTTGTTCGGGGACAGGGGGTATTGGAAAATCAAGTGGTGAAATTGAGGTTCTTGTTATTTGTGGTTGTGCAGAACCAGTAATTACTTTTGAGAGGTTAATTGATTCAAAAAAATACCGAATAAAAGGCTTGGTTAACTGGTCAATTTTCGGCTGTATAACCATCGCATTTCCATTAATCCATGAATAAGGTTCCGAAACATTAACTGTACCACATGTTGCTCCACGGCAAGTAACTAGGATTTCGCTATCAACATGATTAAACTCATCGAACCTTCCTATTACTCCGTTAGCACCATAGACCAAGAATTGACCCTTAGGAACTAAATTATTCTTAGAAATAGTCTTTGGCTGGTATATATTGCATACATTCCCCAGTTTATGGATTACCCATCTATTTGGTATAATCTTTCCCTTCACAATATTATTGTTTTGATATGAGGTAATTTGTAAATGCCGAACAGGCTACAAGCATGAACCTTGCTTCTTCAAGACCTACTGTAATATCATCCTCCAATAAAGAATGACGAATACCTCCTTCAGATGAGGTGTATCCATAAATCGCATCAAATGCTTTTAACAAACTTGGTGGTATCTCAAATTTCTTTCGTAGTTCTTTTAGCGCTTTACCTAATGTTTTGGAATTGTCTCCAACTAATATTTTACATAAAGATTCGATAGCTGAAATAGATTCTTTAATTGAATTTCGATAATCTGGATTTTTTCTATCGGAAAGTAAAGACAAGGCCGTTGTGTTTGACCAACTTCTGTTTGATACTCACGAACAGCTATACCAGTGTTAACAGAGAAGTCAATGGTTTTCATATCCTGTATGATCCAGCCAGAAGCATTAAGCATCCTGTCAATCTTCTCTCGTGATTTCTGTTCAGGCGTTAGGTTAGGCGTCATAACTATAAATTCGATGTAAAGATAAAAAGTTTTATACACAATTAAACTCTACCGGATAGAAATAGTGTTTATGCCACTACAGCATAATTATGCATTTTTGGAATAATGTGATGAGGATATTAATCGAATCACTTAACCCAATGAAATAACCCTGTTCTCAATATGAAAAATAAAGACATAAATCGACGAGTTTTTCTATATGTGGGGAAGATGTGGGGATTATAGGCATAAAAAAAGCCTAACTAGCTGAAAACTAATTAGGCTTTGCGGTCTGGACGGGACTCGAACCCGCGACCTCCTGCGTGACAGGCAGGCATTCTAACCAAACTGAACTACCAGACCGTATACTAAAGAACTCCGCTTAAAACGGACTGCAAAAATAAGTGGATTTTTAATATCTCCAAATAAATAATTATTTATTTTGGAAATAATTAGAGTATTGCGGATTTAGGTTGAATTTTGTCCTTTCCTTTAATTGTTTGTTATAGGGCGAAAAGCAATTAGTAATGAGGAAAAACTTTATATTCAACCCGCTGAGAGTTTTCCTGATATTAAATCCCTTTATCAACATTACCAGGAGGAATCAGGAAAAGGCATTAAGCGGGTTTGGTAGTGCTATTCTTCTAAATCTTCTTTCTTAATTTGATATAACTTCGTTCCGCCGTAAGCAGCCGCAAGGCCGAGGAGGATGAGCAGTCCGCTGCCTATTGGTGCTCCACCACCAGCTCCTGCATCACCACTGCTACCATGACCTCCGGGAGGATCGGGAGGAACCTGGGAAAGTACGTTTAATGCGAAAGCGACTAATAAACCGGCTAATATGAATTTTATCTTTTTCATTTTTATAAACTTTTAGAGTTATATTGACTTACTTAATTAACACTTTTTGAACAACTATACCGTTTTCAGTATGTACACGTACAATATAAATACCCGCCTTTTCACTAAGTTTAATACTACTCAGTGTTGAAGGTTCAATGTTGCGGGAAATCACAATCTGTCCCATTACATTAAATACTTCTACCCGATAATTATCTTTAGGCAGCTGATTTGATTTAATGTAAATAGTATTCTGATTAGCATAAACACTTGTCTCCACCAACTCCGTTTTTTCTTCTGTACTTGTAACACCATAAAAATGAAGGACAAAACGATTTTCATCATCACCAACAGTAGCAGTAAAATCATACACTTGTTGTTCGCGTAAATCAATAATTTCATTTAAGAAGAGGTCTTCAAGATAAATCTCACTGTTGAGATAAAAACTTTCAATCCCCTCAATAACCAGATGATGCATTGTAGTAGCACCTGCTCTAAAGTGAAGTGGCAATTGATAAGATTCGTAAACATATGGTAGATTATTTGTGGAAAACTCTTCTCCATCAATAACTGTCCATAATTGTGGTGCTGTACTTTGTCCGAACAATTTATGTGAATCGAGAGCCCAGTCGAAGGTTGTTTCGGCGTCATGGCTAAAACCAATTGTTGTAACATCGTAGAATGAGTTTTCATCGTTACTAACAATCAACTTTAAAGTTTCAGGCAGTTCACCGGAATTTGCATTCTTATAATTGTTGGTCGCATTGTGGACCCTAGCGGCAGCAGGAATAGTAATTTCGTTGGTGGCATTTTCTGCCTGTACAAAAAATCCATTGGTTGATGGGATATAGCCGTTTGCTGAAATATCTGCGTAATTTCCAGCTATCTCATCCCATATTTTAGCTACACCACCGATTTGATTGAGTGTCCAACTTCCAGTGTTCCACTGTAGTGCCGATGAATATGGGTTGCCCAGCAGGTGCCAACCTCCACCACTTCCTACACTTAAGTTTGAAAAAGTAATATCTGCAATATTAAGTACTCCGATGAAATTTTTGGTTGCAGTATTTTCATAAGCAGCAAGATAACCTTGTCCGTTTGTGAAGTGAGTAATATTGTTTGCCTCTACTTTAAAGTTTAACCACAAATTACTGCTTTCACCCCAAGCATAAAGATCATCGGTGCTACCAGGCTCAAAATCGCTACCTGAAATAGTCATATTGTTAACAGGGGAACTTATATTATGCCAACCATCAGCAGCACCTGAGTAGCCTTCGATATACCTTTGTACGGTTGCAGAACCAACAACAGTACCTGAAGCAATTAATGATCCATTTCCAGCACCCGTTGATTGTACGACCAGTCCATTTGAACCTCCCAGAGTTGCATTTCCTGTTATATTAATCATGGCGCCAACATCAATTTGCACATCTCCACTTGTTACAGTTAAATCAGTCAAGCTAAAATTACAGTCCGGGTTAAAATGAAATGTATTCCCAGTGCCTACTTTTGACTCAATCTTATAAATTGGTTCATCACTATCCATATAAATATCTGATAGTCCTGTACCATTTTCCATAACGAATGATCCACCATTAAAGGTTGATGTTTGAGGCGAATAGTTTATCACCTCATTGCCTGTTGTATTACCATTCTTTATTATAATCTGAACCGTAGAACCATTGCTGACAGAAAAAGTATTATCTCCGGTAACAGAAAAGTTATTAATAGTGGAGGCTGTTTGCTGTCCGCTGGTGCTTACATTAATTGTTCCCGAGCCAGATAAATTTGATACTGCCCCTGTTAAATTTTGTTTAAACCGTCCGGAAGCATTAATAATACCACCACTAAAATTAAATGTTCCACCGCTGTTGTGAAAATAATCGGATGTTCCATTACCGGCGTTTATAACACCATCCGCCATTGTTAATGTACCCAGAATCTTTAAAGTATTTGAGGTGCTCAAATTTGAACCGGTTTGTACTGTTAATGTAGCTCCCGAATTAATCGTTAAATCCTCACAACTCTGCGTTGTGCCTACAGTAACATTGTCTGATGCCTGAATTATAACATCTTCAGTGACTGGTATAATCCCTCCTATCCAAGTGCTTGTGCTATTCCACGTACCACCACCGGTTCCATTGCTTAATATTTGGGCAATACTTGTAATTGCTGTTAAGGGTACAATCAGTAAAATAATTAATAGATTTTTCATATCACTTTTTTTAAATTAAGTATGAATTAAACCAAACATTTAGTTTTCTTCAAATTGATTAATAAGAAAGTAGTTCGGTTAAAAACTACTATTGTAGTGACATAATTATATTACTAACAGTTTCAAGCTGAGGATCATTTTAACTTTTTTTAAGATTTGGGGGGAGATTTTGAGTGGTTTTTTTTGGGATCTCTCTCCGCCTCTGGCGGATACTAATGACAACGTTTTGTAATTTGTTGATATTATGATTTATAGACAATTGAATATTATTGTAAATGAATCCGATGTCCTCGAGCCGGACAGGCTTTTACTTTTTTGCTTGACCAAAAAAGTAAACAAAAAAGTCAAGAAAAAAATATACTATCTGCCCGCATGGCTCATCACGCCCGTATTTTTTTCGGCCTGCCCGCGGGTGT